>Ga0068855_100010821_pt1 | contig 11017 bp, 13 predicted proteins | sample KBSCornC52_FD_66592 | JGI IMG/M metagenome (GOLD analysis project Ga0068855, IMG submission 66592) | Corn rhizosphere microbial communities from Kellogg Biological Station, Michigan, USA - KBS Corn C5-2 | ecosystem: Host-associated > Plants > Roots > Rhizosphere > Soil ... | reverse complement strand
CGCGTTCGCCCTTGCGTAACTTGCTCAAGATCAGCGTCTCTTCATCCAGCCGCTCCGGAGGAATGATCGTGGTGATCGATTTGCCGATGATCTCCGCAGCGCGATAGCCAAAAATCCGTTCGGCCGCGCTATTCCAACTGGTCACGATCCCGTTCAGATCCTTGCTAACGATGGCGTCGTCCGTGGAGTCGACTATCGCCGAGAGCAAGGTGACCGCCGTAGGAAAATTACTGTCCGGCGCTTCGCCGGGGAGTGAAGAAGATTCTGACGCAGCCACTTTGGGTTTCAACTATGTTCGACGATTCTGGGGCCTTGCCGACGACTACGCAAGGTGCTCAATAACGCAGATTCGCAAATCGCATTCTTACTGGATGCAAACGGCGGACGGTCAGGGTTCGAGTAAAGCGGTTTTCGGCGCCCGTGACAGCGCACTTCGAAGCCCGCGTGCGATTTGCCGGTATGCAATCCAACTCCGATCTTCGCTCCACCCTCAACAATCTCATTCAAACCTGCCGCGATGGCCAGGAAGGCTTTCTGACCGCGGCTGAGAATGTCCAGGGTGACGCACTCAAAAAGCTGTTCAATGAATGCTCCCTGCAACGGGCCAAGTTCACCGGTGAACTGCAGGAACTCGCCCACAGCTTGGGTGACAGCAACCCGGAGAATTCCAGCAGCATCTCGGGCACGCTGCACCGTGGCTGGATCAATCTAAAGACCGCGATCTCCGGTCGCGATCAACAGGCCATTTTGGCCGAATGCGAACGTGGGGAAGACATCGCCGTCGCGGAATATGGCAAGGCTCTGGCCCTGGAACTGCCGGCGAACATCCGGGATGTCATTCAGCTTCAGCATACCGCCATTCTCGCGACTCACGACCACGTGAAGGCATTGCGCGATGCTCGATGATTACTGGACTCACCGGTCATTTGTTTGATATTCAGCGTACCAATGCACGATTTCGATACCCCACGTCCTGCTCCGACTGCTCCCATCGCTTCCGAAAAAGTATTGGCCGACCGGAAGATTTTCTTCCTCGATCTGAAAGAGAATCATCGGGGCCGCGTCCTCAAGATCACGGAAGACGTCGGCGGTCGACGGAATACGATCATGCTGCCCGCAGAGGCATTCGGAGACTTCGTCGCCACACTGCAGCGACTGGTGGAGTTCGAGGGAAAGCTGTAGAACTGCTCTCAAAGCCGCAAAATCAGTTCTCGTCCGGAGGCTGGGAGACTCGAAGCATTCGGCGTAAAACCCAGCTTCTCGTAGAATGAGATCGCGCTGGGATTGCTCGCGGTGACGCTTCGGCGGCCCTTCGCATTCTCACCGTCCGGCTCTTCTTCACTTTGGTGAGACCGTCCGATACGGTCTGAATCATGTCGTATGACCCGATATTTTTGCGGCGCGACGCGACCGGCGAACCGTTCGAACATCGGAGAAATTCATGAGGGCACTCCGCACGCCGCCCACGTCGCCGTCGTTGATGCCGAGCTTGGCGTAGCCCAGCCTATTGACCGCACCATGCCGATCAAATCACTCGTCCAAAAGTTCCTTTCAGAGCGTCCCCACAACGCGGGTGAGACGGTCCAGTTTGGCTGGTTCATCTTCCGCATCGCTGAGCCGGGTCGACCGCCGCGCGTGGAATCTCTCGACTTCCGCCAGCTCGCTTCTTTCACGGAGGACTTTTCCGAGGCCGAGCGTATTTACGCGTTGCAGCTCGCCACTTTGCCTCAGTTTAAGCGCACCGAGTGTCCGTGCACGCTCCGGCAGTTTGCCCTCATCTCCCTGAGTTACACGCCCGAACGCGACGACGTTTTCATCGAGCGCCAACAAGCCGCTGACGGCAACGATTCCGGGTGGTATGTCGGCGTTTACGACGAAAGCAGAGACATGAACGATGCGGCGTCCTTTACCCGGCGCTCGCTCTACGAGTTGACGATTCACAATATGCGATTGGCGGCCTTTTGGCTGCTTCCTCCAGGCACCCTTGTCCCGCTCAAACCGCGCTGACGCGGGACCCGTATCTAGTGAAAGAGCGGGAGTTTAGGACCCGCCCGTGGTATTTCCCCAAGGAGGATCCGTGGACGTTCGGTCGGCCATCCATTCCCCTATCGCGGATCTCCAAAAGGGACGCGGCCCGCTCAAAGAAATCAATGAAGGTCGCTGCCGACGTAGCTGGCGAGCCAAAGGCCAAAAATCAGGAACAAGGCAAGGAGCGTGAGGGCTATCCAGACGAGGATGCTTGGATCGAAGCCATGTTTGGGGGGCTCGCTCATTTCTTAGCGTGGCTGACGGTGTAGCACTCGCACATGCCGTCCGATAGATCAGTTTGTCGGCGCCTGGGCAACTCCGGTCTTTTTCGCTTCCTTCTTCGCTCGACGCTTTCGCACTATACGCATCGCATGCGCTCTCTCTTTATCTCTTTCGTCGCACTGTTGCTCCTGGCGTCGATCACCTGGGCTCTTGATCCCCAAACGAAAGCAGAAATTGATGGCCTGATTTCTTTTGTTCAGACCTCCGACGTTCGTTTCATCCGGAACGGCCAGGAATATTCCGCTGCAGAGGCTGCAGATCATTTGCGTGATAAGCTCGCCAAGGCCGGTGAGCGGGTGAAAACCGCCGAAGACTTCATCACGGGGGTCGCGAGCAAGAGCTATCTCTCCGGCAAACCCTACGTGGTAAAATTCCCCGATGGTCACACTCAGCCGACGGGCGATTGGTTGAAGGCGCGTTTGATCGAAACGCGAAAGGAAAAGCGCTAGCCCCTCAACGATTCGGGCATCTCCTGCTGGCGCGTCGATCGGACTGATCGGCGAATACCATGCCGCCAGGGGTGCGCCCATCCCCCTCTTAGTTCTGCCAATTCGTTCATTCGAGCGCCCAAATTGCTGGAGCAAACCCCGGAGGAGTGATTGCCGACATCTGCTCAAGAACCGTCGACCTGAATACATTCTCGCTGGGCGACAATTTCCGGTTCCCTTCTACGATGTTTTCGACCGGATCCAGTCCGCTCAAAGCTTGATAGAGGAAGCCTCTGGCCTCAACCACCCATCCAGTCTTGTCCCTTTTTTGCAGGACGATATTCGCAGTGTAACCCATTCCCCTTTCGATGCTGCCGGAATTGGAAATCTTCCCAAAGGAAACTTCAATCGACTCTATACGTGAATCCTCATCCAGCTTCTTTTTGAAATGCTTCGTCTTTAAAATCTCAGCAACCAGGCTGCCTTCAGGGTATATAATGTTCCGGGGAGCAGGTGAGCGTCCTTTCTCGAATTCTGTGTGTAAAGTGACCTCGAAGCAGTATGCAGTTCCATCTTCATTCTTCATGACATCCACGAGCAGAGTGTGGCTCGGCCCGCCTTTCACGAGCACGATGTCCTTTTTGAGCGTGAGTTGGCACTCCGTCCCATGAAGTGGCGCCCACGCCTGAATCGACAAGGCGGCCGCTCGCGGGAGAATCTCCGAAAATTGGCAACCGTCGATTGCCTTGCATGCGTCAAGGTAGGTCTTTCTAAGTAGTGCTTCGCATCTGGGCTCTCCCCAAATGTTCCGAATGTCCATCACGGCATCGAAATGGTCTGGTTCGACGCCGCGAATGGGCGTCACTAACAGCAATAACCCAACTACGGAAAGCATTGGGAAGGCGAAGGCGTTCATTGATTTTGGAAATTTGGGGAACGACCCGATTGCACGATTTCCCCTTTATAATCACCATCCAATTCCGTCACTGTGCCATCGACGCACCGTCCGGAAAAGCGCGCTGGGGTGGGGCATTTTCGAGCGAAGCGGACTTCCGCCCTCGCCACCGTTCATCTTCCGGTCGATAGTGCCGTGACGTGAGCAACGGCGAAAAACTATTGGTAGCCCGGCATTCCGCATTTCAACCCATTCTTGTGACCGAGAATGAGTCCGGCTTGCGCACGCTGCGCTTCGGCGCGGAGGGAGTTTCCCAAAGCGTGGTGAAAGCGACCGATCCCCGGCATCTCGAGCTGGCCTACGCCCGGGTGCTGCCGGCGTCGCTCGCTTTCGTTCCGAACCCGCAGCGGATGCTGATCGTGGGGTTGGGCGGCGGATCGCTCCCGCGATTTTTTCACAGCCATTTTCCGGAGATGGCCGTCGATGTCGTGGAGCTCGATCAGGATGTCGTGGATGTCGCCCGGACGTATTGTGGGTTTGCCGAGGACGCGAGAATGCGGGTGCATGTGGAAGATGGCCGGGACTTCATCGAGGCGGTTGGCACTGGTTACGACCTCCTCATTCTGGACTGTTTCGATGCCGACCGGATCCCCCAACATCTGGCCACCCTGGAGTTTCTGACCCAGGTTCGGAGCGCGTTGAATCCGGGGGGAATCGTCGTCGCCAACATTTGGGGGCGATCGGCCAATCCGCTCTACGCGCACATGTTGATCACCTATCGGGCGGCCTTTGAGGACGTCTACATTTTCGACGTGCCACAGCCTGGCTCCAAATTGTTCGTGGCCCTGCCCTGCAAGCAGGCCATGACGCGCGACGAGGTGGTCAGCAGGGCTCGGGAGATCGGCGACCGTCACGGTTTCAACTACGATCTCGGCAATGAGGTTGCCGGTTTTCGGAATTCCGAAATAGAAACGATCCGCTCCGGGGCGGTGCTGAGAGACTGATCTGCGCAGGGAATCTCGACCCGTCAACACCGGCGGCCGGACGATTTCAGCGGTGTGCCGATTTTTCTACGCCAGCGCCGGCCGGATCATTTCCACGTCTCGCTCCGGGCATACCCGATCTGGACGTAAACAAACGGCGGCTCGCTGTTCTGGCGCTCGTAGATCTCCTTGAAATCCCCATCGACTCGCACCTCGAAATAGTCCGGCGCAGCGGTTGCCTCCATGGTCTCTCCATCCTTGCTGCCACCGATGAACTCAATGGGAAATGTGCTTTCAGACATGGCAATATCTTGGACGCATTTCACCCCGAAGTTGTTCATCGCCCTGAAGATCGTTTTTGCGACCAATTTTTGATCTTTCTTTTTGTGCCACGAAAATAAATGTTGCCCCCCTGCTACGCAGATGCCGTGGAACGCGGTTTCGGCGCTGACGCTGACTACGGGCAGATACTGAAGGTTTACGGCCAACAAGACGCCAACGAAGCCCGTCGCTGCAGTCCCGCCAAGCTGGTTTCCGTCAACCGCGCAGTAGTGAGCGGCAATCCCGATGAACCGTTAATTTCTACCTCCTATGTGGAGCGCCAGAATTTGACGATGCGGATGCACATGCGCCGACTTACCCGGTTGACCAACGCTTTTTCCAAGAAGTTTGAGAACTTCCAAGCTGCCGTCTCGCTTCACTTCGCGTATTACAACTTCGTGCGAATCCATAAGACCCTGCGCATGATGCCAGCGATGGCCGGCGACGTGACAGACCGCGTGTGGCGCGTGCAAAACCTTATCGGATAATGAACAAGCTCCTAGAGACGATTCAGCGCACCGTGGATGCCACGGTTGAAGGCCCGGTAACGCATCGTGAGAGTGTGGCCGTGGGTGAGACGTTTCGCGGTCAGACCGTATGGGAGGGAATTGTCGAGGTTTTCGACGTGGCAGAGCCGCCGCCCGCTGTGGCTTACGGATGGGCCGTGGACAGCGACAAAGGGCCGCAATACGTCACAGTGAAGGGCATCCCGCCCGCCCATTCACCGCTTGCTGCCGTGCGTGTCTGGCTGGTCAGCCGAGCGAGGAAATGAAGCCGCGCCACCTGATTGCCACGTTCTTGTGCCTCCCCGTTCTCTATGTAATTTCAAGCGGTCTCGTATGGTGGATGTGCAATCAGCGGAACTGGATCACGCATAGGACAATGGATGCAATATATCGGCCTTTAGATTGGGCGCTCTCAAAGGGGCCGGAACCGCTCCAAACGAAAATTTGGATTTATTGGCTACATTGCGGCGGAAGTTACGATCCGGATTATGACGGGAAAAATGTTCCACAACCAAATTAGGACACTACCCAATTTTCCCATGTGCCCTCATGTGGACTCACATGGATTTCCTCTGGAAAATCCTCGTCCTCCGCGATTTTTGATGTGCCCAAAAAGATCCGAAAAAGACCGATTTTCAAACTTCGGGGGCAACAAACGGGGGCAACAAAACGCTGGTCTAGGCCGCAACTAAGAACGCTCGAATTTTGGGAGCATGTTGGTCTCGACTCACGTTCGCTTGAATCACGGTCAGCGTTTTCCCGCGGAGCTTTTCGAGCGTGTCAGGTGCAATCCAAAACGAGCATGTGCCGATAGTCACCTGAACGGCGTGCAGCGATGCCCAAGCATCGGACGATGTGTGTGCAATACTGTAATGCTCGCCAATGAACTCTTCGATGAGTTTGTCACCTTCAAAAACACCGTAACGCGGTGAGCAAGAGAACCCCGGCTGTTTGCCTGCTCTCACCGGGATTTTGGAAAGCCACTTTTCGACCTCGACAGAAACCTCAAATGGACGCGGCTCAGACATCACCAAAAAGTTTGAGGTGAAGTTCGGCGGCCTCGACAGCTTCATCAAAAGAACGGTGGACGAGAAAACAGCCATCAAGGACGGGAAAGCGCCGCTTGGCGAGTTGCTCCCGACAGGAAACGGCTTCCTCGGCTCCAGCCCAGCGCAGAGCGAGGTATGCGAAGAAAGCCAAACAAGGATTGCTGGTGCTCGTCAATCGGGCCAAATCGTGGGAAAGATTCGGATGCTGGTCGGCAATGTGGCGTGCGGCCGCTACGGAAGGATTCAAATGGGCAGAGCGAGTCCGACAGGGAACATACTGTGCCTTGCGCCACACGTTGACTGCACCGCGCATGTCGACAAGCTCTACGCAGGTTAGATGTGGATTGTCGATGTAGCGCATGGCGTATCTCAACTGCTGGATTTAGTCTGTGCGGCCACCCGCTGAACCGTCGAGACTCCTTTGCCACTACTCTCTGCGCAGCTTCTCCCTCTCCTTTGACGCCGTAAGAGTGCCAGGGGGGAGAATTGAACTCCCGACCAAGGGCTTATGAGTCCCCTGCTCTACCTCTGAGCTACCCTGGCAATGCGAGGGGCGGAACGTAGACAGGTGGGCGGAGGGAATCAAGTGGGAATCGCACGGTTTTTTCGGAAAGGATGAAGGCGGAAGGATGAGGGATGAAGTGGCGAGCGCTGCGCGGATTTTCGGACGGAAAGATCCGCGCCGCGAATGACACGCGGCAGGATCGTCCAATCCGAGTGATCCGTCTGGTTCGCACAGCTTTTCAGCGACGCTGCGCCGTAGGGCGCTTCCTCCCCAAAAAAACGCGCAGCGCACTTCACTTCATCCCTCCGCCTTCATCCTTCTCTCCCCCTTCCTCACGGGACAAATTGTCTACCCCCGCCGTGTCTCGCATCTCGCTTTTCGTGCCACCATGGCGCGGGCAACCGACGATTTACTCTGGGCAATATCCGGAGAGCAATTTGCTAAACGGTGTGCCAGCTTTAATCGCACCCCTATGAGAATCGATCGCTTTACCCAAAAAATGCAGGAGGGCCTGCAGGCCGCGCAGGACATCGCTTCCAAGCTCGGCCATGCCGAGATCGACAACGAACATTTCCTCGCCGCGCTGCTCGAGCAGACCGACGGCATCGCCCGGCCGCTCTTCGACAAGATCGGCGTCGCCCCGCGTATCATCGAAGAGAAGCTGCGCGCCGAACTCGACCGCCGCGCCAAGGTCCACGGCGGCCAGCTCGGTCTCGGCCGCGACCTGACCAATGTGCTCAACGCCGCCGAAGGCGAGATGACCAAGCTGAAGGACGAATACCTCAGCGCGGAGCATTATCTCCTCGCGCTTTCCGATGCCAAGGTCTCCGCCGCGCGGTTGCTCAACGAGGCCGGGATCACGCGGCAAAAGCTCATGCAGGCGCTGCAGCAAGTGCGCGGCGCGCAGCGCGTGACCGACCAGAATCCGGAAGGCAAATACCAGACGCTGGAGAAATACGGGCGCGATCTCACCGCCATGGCGCGCAAGGGCAAGATCGACCCGGTCATCGGGCGCGACTCGGAGATCCGCCGGACCATGCAGGTGCTCTCGCGGCGCACGAAGAACAACCCGGTGCTCATCGGTGAGCCCGGCGTGGGCAAGACGGCGATCGTGGAAGGGCTCGCCCGGCGGATCGTCAGCGGCGACGTGCCGGAGTCGTTGAAGAACAAGAAACTCATCGCCATGGATATCGGCTCGATGATTGCCGGGGCGAAATTCCGCGGCGAATTCGAGGACCGGCTGAAGGCGTTTCTGAAGGAAGTCACCGACTCGAATGGCGAGATCATCCTGTTCATCGACGAGCTCCACACCATCGTCGGCGCCGGGGCCAGCGAAGGCGCGGTCGACGCGAGCAACATGCTCAAGCCGCAGCTCGCCCGCGGGGAGTTGCGCACCATCGGCGCGACCACGCTCGACGAGTATCGCAAGTACATCGAGAAGGACGCCGCGCTGGAGCGGCGCTTCCAGCCGGTGATGGTCGACGAGCCGAGCGTGGAAGATACCGTGGCCATTTTGCGGGGGCTCAAGGAGCGTTACGAAGTGCACCACGGCGTGCGCATTCAGGACAGCGCGCTGGTCGCCGCGGCCACGCTTTCGCATCGCTACATCAGCGACCGTTTTCTGCCGGACAAAGCGGTCGACCTCGTGGATGAAGCGGCCTCGCGGCTGAAGATCGAGCTCGATTCCATGCCCACGGAGATCGACGTCATCGAACGCACCATCATGCAGGGCGAGATGGAGCGTCAGGCCTTGAAGAAAGAGAAGGACGCAGCCAGCAAGGAGCGCCTCGCCAAGCTCGAAAAAGACCTCGCCGAGGAGCGCGAGAAATCGGCCACGCTCAAGGCCCAGTGGCAGAGCGAAAAGAAAGTCATCGACGAACAGCGCAAGCTGCAGGAACAGCTCGAGCAATTGAAGATCGACCTGGAGCGCGCGCAGCGGCGCGGCGATCTCACCGAGGCCAGCGAGATTCAGTACGGCCACATCCCCGCCGCGCAGCGCGAGCTCGATGCGCACAACGCCAAGCTCGCCGAGATGCAAAAGGATGGCCGGCAGATGTTGAAGGAAGAAGTCACCGACGACGACATTGCCGAAGTGGTCAGCGCGTGGACCGGCATTCCCGTGTCCAACTTGCGCGAGAGCGAGCGCGAGAAGTTGATCAAAATGGAAGACCGCCTCGGCGCGCGGGTCATCGGCCAGAAGCAGGCCATCACCGCGGTGTCGAATGCCGTGCGGCGGGCCCGCGCGGGGCTGCAGGACGAGAATCGCCCCATCGGGTCCTTCATCTTCCTCGGCCCGACGGGTGTCGGCAAAACCGAGCTCAGCCGTGCGCTCGCGGAATTTCTCTTCGACGACGAAAGCGCGATGGTGCGCATCGACATGAGCGAATACATGGAGAAGCACAGCGTCGCCCGGCTGATCGGCGCGCCTCCGGGCTATGTCGGTTTCGAGGAAGGCGGCCAGCTCAGCGAAGCGGTGCGCCGCAAGCCGTACAGCGTGGTCCTTTTCGACGAGATCGAGAAAGCGCATCAGGATGTCTTCAACGTCCTCCTGCAAGTGCTCGACGACGGCCGTATCACCGATGGCCAGGGCCGCACGGTGGACTTCAAGAACACGGTCATCATCATGACCAGCAACCTCGGCTCGCAGGCCATCCTCGATGCCGACAACGCCGAGCAACGCGAGGCCCGGGTGATGGACGCCCTGCGCAGCCATTTCCGCCCCGAGTTTCTCAACCGCGTGGATGAAGTCATCATCTTCGACCGCCTGAATGACGAAGACCTCAAGCACATCGTCGAGATCCAGGTCGCGCGCCTGATCAAACGCCTCGCCGCGCAGAAGATCACCCTCAAGCTGACCAACGAAGCCAAGCTGCACCTCGCCCGCGAAGGTTACGACCCGGTGTATGGCGCCCGTCCGTTGAAACGCGCCGTCCAGCGCAGCCTGCTCGACCCGCTCAGCCTGGAAATCCTCGCCGGCAAATTCCGCGAAGGCGATGTCATCACCGCGGATGCCCGCGAAGGGAAGATTGTGTTTTCGAAATGAGCGTGGAGCGTCTTGGCCGCTAAGCGCATTTCAATCGCGATTGGCACGTGAAAGAAGGCGGCAGCGTTTCCCAAAAAAACACGGTCATCCTGACCGGGGGTTTGGGGAACGCTCGCGCGCTGTGGCGCTGACGCCCGCTTCCTTCAAGATAGCAAGCGTCACAACACCCGGACGACGCTCTTTCAAGTCGCCTCCGGGAAGGATTGAAAGCAGTATATCACCTGCTATTCAGGCTTCTCCGTGTCCGACTCCGCTGCTCTTACTCCCCTCCCTTATCAACGCGCTGTCGTCGCGCACCTGAAGACGGCGGAACCCGAGCTTTGGCGGTGGGCCACTTCCGCCGAGGTGCGCAACGAATTCGCCGACAACCTGCGCATCGAGATTCTGAAGGCGAACTACCGCCTCGATGCCGATGGCCATCCCGAGCTGGCGGAGCGCAGCAACGCGGTGGCGCAACGCCTGGGCATCACGGTTCCCATCACGCTCTACCAAGCGCCTGGCGGCCTGGGCATGAATGCCATGATCTGCCATCTGCCGCGGGAAGCGCACATCGTTTTTTCCGGTCCGATTCTGGCGACCTTGAAAGGTGCGGAGCTGAACGCGGTGCTCGCCCATGAGCTGGCGCATCACCGGCTCTGGGACATGGACGACGGAGACTACCTGGTGGCCGATCGTCTCCTGCTCGCCGCCGCGAACGATCCGCGCGCGGCGCTCAGCCATGCGCGAACGGCGCGCCGATTTCGTCTCTATACCGAGGTCTTTGCGGATCGCGGCGCGCTGGTGGGCAGCGGCGATCTGGAAGCGACCGTCGCCGCGCTGGTGAAAACCGAGACCGGTTTGCCGGAGGTCAGCGCCAGCAGTTACTTGCGACAGGCGGAGGAAATCTTCTCGCGTGAAAACGCCACGACCAAGGGCCTCGACCATCCGGAGACCTTCATCCGGGCCCGCGCCCTACGGCTGTGGTCGGAAAGCGATCC
>Ga0068855_100010816_pt1 | contig 11019 bp, 8 predicted proteins | sample KBSCornC52_FD_66592 | JGI IMG/M metagenome (GOLD analysis project Ga0068855, IMG submission 66592) | Corn rhizosphere microbial communities from Kellogg Biological Station, Michigan, USA - KBS Corn C5-2 | ecosystem: Host-associated > Plants > Roots > Rhizosphere > Soil ... | reverse complement strand
CATCGCCGAGCGCGTCGCCGGCGGCGACTTGTCGGTGCGTGTCGAGAACAGCGCCCACGACGAAACCGGAAAACTGCTGACTGCGCTGCAAGGCATGCGCGACGGCCTGGTCAACGCCGTTACCCAGGTGCGCGACGGCTCTGACGCCATCTCGGTGGCTGCCCGTGAAATAGCCGACGGCAACGCCAACCTGTCGGCGCGCACCGAACTGCAGGCCAGCACGCTGGAAGAAACCGCCAGCTCGATGCTGGAGCTGACCGACGCCGTCAACCACAACGCCGAGAACGCGCGCCAGGCCAACCAACTGGTAATGAATGCCTCGCACGTGGCGACGCAGGGCGGCGACGTGGTCACGCAAGTGGTCAACACCATGCGCGAAATCAAGGACAGCTCACGCCAGATCGTCGAGATCATCGGCGTAATCGACGGCATCGCATTCCAGACCAATATCCTCGCATTGAATGCCGCAGTGGAAGCGGCGCGCGCCGGCGAACAGGGCCGCGGCTTCGCCGTAGTGGCGGCGGAAGTGCGCGGACTGGCGCAGCGCAGCGCCTCGGCCGCCAAGGAAATCGCCGGACTGATCCAGAACTCGGTCAAGAAAGTCGACGCCGGCAGCACGCTGGTGGACCAGGCCGGCACCACCATGCAGGACATCGTGCGCAGCGTCAAACACGTGGCCGACATCATGACCGAGATCTCCGCCGCCAGCGATGAGCAGAGCGCCGGCATCCGCCAGGTCAACGACGCCATCGAACAGATCGACGACATGACCCAGCAGAACTCGGCGCTGGTCGAACAGGCCGCCGCCGCCGCGCAAAGCATGCATGACCAGTCGATGGCGCTGGGCCGCGCGGTGTCGATCTTCAAGATCGAGGCGCCCGGCGATATCCAGACCATCGGTATCGGCATCGGCGGGATACATGCCGATCCTGCACCCGCCAGAATTTCATATCAGGAGCCAGCGCCATGTCGACCGCAAAGAAAAACGTAAAGGCCACCTTCGCGCAAAACGTCGCCAAGGTTCCCATCGTATCGTCGTTGCACCTGGCATCAGGGAGAAGCAAGGAATTGAGCGAGTTCGAGTTCGGCATGATCATCGCCAGCAATGCCTTCAACCGCTGGATGGTGCGTTGCATCTCCGCCGCCGGCATGAAGGACATGACCGCCACCGACGTGCTGGTGCTGCATCACATCAACCATCGCGCGCGCGAGAAGAAACTGGCCGACATTTCTTTCATCCTCAACATCGAGGACACGCACGTGGTCAACTATTCGCTCAAGAAGCTGCATTCGCTGGGCCTGGTCAACACCGAGAAGCGCGGCAAGGAAGTGCTGTACTCGACCAACGAGGCCGGGCAGGACATCTGCAAGCGCTACTACGACATCCGCGAGCAGTTGCTGGTGTCCGGCCTGACCGGGGATGAGGCCGAGAGCTTTGAGCTGGAGGAGCTGGCGCGCTTCCTGCGCATCCTGTCGGGACTGTACGAACAGGCGGCGCGCTCGGCGACGTCGATGTAAAGGCGGCAGGATCGGACAGGGGCGACGGATTGACGGTCGTCCCTTGTCCCAGTGAAATCTGTGCTTCTTGGCTCTGTCGGTTGTGCCAAACCTTCCTTACCATGCAGGCTTGTCTACTCTGCCCGGAAGGATTTCCATGTCCAACAGTCCCGCCGTCCTGCGCCATGCCGATACGCCGGAAGCCCTGCGCGCCTGCTATCCCGTCATGAAGCAGCTGCGTCCGCACCTGCAAAGCGAAGCGGAATTCCTCGAACGGGTGGCGCGCCAGGTCGCTGAAGGCTACCGCCTGCTGGTCGAATGGCAGGACGGTGAGCCGGTCGCGCTGGCCGGCTATCGCCTGCAAGAGAACCTGGTCTACGGAAAATTCCTCTACGTCGACGACCTCATCACCACTGAAGAGGCGCGCGGCAGCCAATGCGGCGCGCGCTTGCTGGATGCACTCAGCGAAGTTGCTGCGCAGTCCGGTTGCGTGCGGCTCACGCTCGACACCGGACTGGCCAATGCGCTGGCGCAACGCTTCTACTTCCGCCAGGGGCTGCTGACCAGCTCCATGCGCTTCGGCAAAGCCATCACTCCCATCATCCCTGCCCAATAAAGAAACAAAGGAACAGCTTCATGAAATTGCTTCACGTCGACGCCAGCGCCAAGCGCGAATGGTCCAACTCGCGCGCGCTCTCGCGTCACTTCATCGATCTGCTCAAGCAGCAGATCCCGGCTCTGGAAGTCGATTACCTCGACGTCGCGGCCGACACGCCGGCGCACGTCAGCGAAGCCTTCACCGTCGCCACCTACACGCCGGCAGCCGATCGCACGCCGGCCATGAAGCAGACACTGGAAGCCTCCGACGCACTGTGCAAGCGCGTGCTGGATGCTGACGCTTTCGTGTTCGCCATGCCGATGTACAACTTCTCGATGCCGTCCGTGTTCAAGGCCTTCATCGACAACATCGTGCGCACCGACCTGACCTACAAGGTCGGCGCCGACGGTTCCTATCAGGGTCAGTTGGCGCCGGAAAAGGTATTGTTCCTGACCACGCGCGGCGCCGACCTGCGTCCGGGTTCGCCGCTGGCGGGCATGGATGCGCTGACACCGGCCTTGCGCGCGGCGTTTGCCTTCATGGGCGTGCCGTCGCCGACCTTCGTCGATGCCCAGCCGCTGACTTTCAGCGCCGTGCAGGAACGCGAAGCGGCGCTGGTACGCGCCAAGGCTGAGTTGGCGGCGCTGGCGCAGCGCTGGGCCGTATAAAGATAGTCAAGAGCGGCTAACAAAACGTCGATAGCAAGGCGCGCCGACGAAGACAGTACGCGAGTACGGCTAGGAGGTGCAACGCCGCTAGCGGCGTTTTGTTAGCCGCTCTAAATGCGCGGCTGGCGCGAGCCGAAGTTGTTGGCATAGATCCAGGTGAACTCGGCGCCGAGCAGGAAAATCTGCGCCGAGTAATAGATCCACGCCAGCAGCAGCGCAAACGATCCGGCCGCGCCGAAGCCGGAACTCATGCCGGTCCTGCCGAGGTACAAGCCGATCAGGTATTTGCCGATCATGAACATCACCGTGGTCGCCATTGCACCGATGCGCACGTCGTGCCATGACAGGCTCACGCGCGGCATGAAACGGTAGATCGCCGAGAACAGCACGGTGAACACCGCGAACGAAATCACGAAGTTGGCTACGTGCATGACGATGGTCCAGCCTTCGAACCAGTCGCCCCACCATTTCCCCAGGGCCGCCAGCCCGGCGCTGACCACCAGCGACACCATCAGCATGAAGCCCAGTCCGAGGATCAGACCGAACGACAGCAGGCGCGTGCGCACCAGCGTCCAGATGCTGCTCTGGCGCGCCACGGTCGGCATTTTCCAGATGCGGTCGAGGGCGCTCTGCAGCTCGGCGAACACGGCGGTGGCGCCGACCGCCAGCGTGATCACGCTGAGCACCGTGGCGATCACGCCATCCGAGCGCGTGCTGACCGACTTCAGCAAGACCTGCACCGCGATGGCGCCGTCGGTGCCGACGATACTGCGGATCTGCTCGACGATTTCTCCCTGCGCGGCATCCTGGCCGAAGATCATGCCGGCGATGGCGATCGCGATGATCAGAATCGGCGCGATGGAAAACATGGTGTAGTAGGCGATCGCCGCGCCCATGCTCGGCGCAAAGTTGTCGAGCCAGGCGTTGACGGCGGCGTGGACGAATTGCCATGCCTGGCTCCACCACGGTCCGGGCTGGATCTTGACGATGCCGCCGTCGGACGGATGCAACTGCGACGACTCTGCGTTCAGGGCCGCAGCGGCCTCCACCAGCGCCGCGGATTCACGGGTCTTCTCCAGCGAGGCGTGCGCCGCACGCTTGCCCTGTTCGGCCTGCCACGAGGCGATCATCGGCAGCACCGTGGTCAGCACCGGTGCGAGTTGTTCGAGAAAGCTGGATTTGCGAGGATGGACAGCTTTCCTGGCGGCTGCAGGAGGACGCTGACGCGGTGCGGGCAGTGCGGCGGCGGGTGATGCGGTCCGCTGCGACCGCTTCGGCTGTTGCGGCCGTTGTGTATGCCTGCGGCGCAGGCCGGCAAACAGCAGCCCGAGTCCGGTCGCCAGCACCGCGCCGGCGACGATCTTGCCGGCCTTGTCGCCGTCTCGCTTCTTGCGTTGCTGCGTGTCGATATCGGGCATGTCAATTCTCCTGTTACGGCTTGTTTTGCGTTCCCGGCTTTGCCGGCGTTCCCGCTTTTCCCATATCGGATTGCGTGACCGGTTTGGCCGGTGCTGCAGTCGGTTCCGAGTGCGGCTGGGCGCGCGTCTGCGCGGTCTTCGCCATCGCCAGCGCGCAATCGTCGGCGTTGTCGCGCTTGTCGCCCATGCTCACCAGCGGCAGCACTGCGGCAGCCGGCGCCAGCAGAGCCAGCGCGCCGGCGGCGGCAGCCTTCAGCGCCAGCGGACCCTTGTACGGGCCAATGTCCGGATGGGCGAATGTGCCCTTGGCGTACAGCGGCGTGCGCAGTGAAAAAATCCGCATACCCTTGGCCTGTGGACGCACGTCCAGGTCCAGTTGTTCCCGGCTCAGGTCGACGCCGCCGGTCACGTCAACGCGCGTGTCGTCGGTGTCGAGCATGAAGCGGCGTACATCGGCACGGCCGTTGTTGACGACCATGTCGCCAACCATGCAGTTGAGGTGCACCGGCTTGTCGCCGAACACTTTGGCGAAGACGGCGTTGGCGATATTCAGGCCGGCCGCTTCCAGGATGAACTTGCTGACCGCGCCTTCGCTGACCACTGCGCCGATTTCACCGTTGGAGGTGCCCAGCATGGTCGCGATGGAGTTGCCGTGGCCGGTCAGCGCAGCGTCGCCATTGATCTCGCCGAAGCTGGCTTGCATCGACTTCAGTTTCGGAAACAGCTCACGTACCTTGACCTGGCGCGCGGCCAGCTTGATCTGCGCGGCAATCGGCTGATGCCTGCCGTCCAGCGAAATGTTGGTGGTCACCTTGCCGCCGGCCAGGCCGAAGTTGAGCGGCGCCAGACTCAGTACGCGATCCTGCATGCGGATGGTGGTGTCCACGTCTTGCAGCGCGGCGAAACTGCTGATGATTTTCTTGCCCTTGAAGGCGATGTCGGCGTCCAGCGCACTCCACTGTTCAGCGCGGAACAGCTTGTCCGGCAGCAGCTTGTCGCGTCCCGGCTTTTTGGAAGCGGCGTCGGCGCCCACGGAGGGGCCGAGATCGGCCAGCCGCAGTTGCTGCGAGGTGATCGTGCCGCGCAGCAGCGGCCGCGGCAGCTTGGGCTGGCGCGGCAGGTACTGCGCCGTGCCGGACAGATCGCTGTCACCGACGCGGCCGCTGAATTTCTCATAGGTCCAGAGCCAGATGCCGTCGTTCTTTGTGCCGATCAGGCGGCCGCGTGTTTCATAAGCGGGCGTCTGCGGCAGCAGCACGCCGGTGACCGGATAAAGATCGCTCATGCTGTCGCCGCCCAGCGTCAGCTGCAGGTCGAGTCCGGCCGGTGCGCGCGGGTCGTTGATGATGCCGTCAATGCTGGCTTTGTTCTTGCCGAGCAGGGCCTGCGCCTGGATCGGGAACACCGAATGTTCCGCCGTGAACGCCAGCAGGCCGCCTGCCTTGCCGCTGCCGTTGACCGATGCCTTGCGATAGGTGCCGGTGGCGGTGAACTGCAAGCCGAAGCGCTGGCCGGTGGCCGGGCCGCTGGCGTTGGCGTCATCGAGCGAGGTGACCTTGGCCTTGAGATCGAGGTCGAGCAGGCGATTGACATAGACCAGGTCGCCGTTGCTGAAGCTGGAATGCAACACCTCCAGCCGCCACGGCGACGGCCGGTCGGGATCGCGCAGCCGCCACGAGCGGCGACCCTGCGCATCACGCTCCAGCGCCAGCATCGGCGTGTCCATGACCAGGTCGCTCAGCACCACGCGATGTTTCAGCAGCGGCAGCGGATGCAGCGCCACGCTGACGCGGCGGGCGGTGGCGAGATTGGGACCGGTGCTGGCCCATGATGGATTGCCGAAGCGAACGTTGTCGCCGGTGATGCGCAGGCGCGGCACGTAACGATGCCATCCGGGTTCGGTCGGCAGGCCCAGTGTGTAGCCGACCTCGAGATTGCCGCCGATGACGAATTCGCGTCCGGTCAGTTCGACCACCTTGCGGCTGACCCAGGGGCGCGCTACGTTCCAGTCCACCGTGGCGACGGCAATGAGCAGTGCGGCGCCGACCAGTAGTACTGCGGCAAGCGTCCACAACACGATGCGCAAGGCAAGCCGCAAAAGCGGACGGCCGGATCCCGAAGGTGGCAAGGGCGAGGGGGCGGGTGAGCCTGCGGTAGCAGTCGGTGCTTCTGTCATTGCTTGGTCTTCTTATGTTTGTTGTCAGGCCGGTTTGTGGTGCAGTGGCGCGGTAGCAGCGATTCCCGATCCATTATGCCCGTCGCCGCGGAAAACTATTCGTTGATGATTAGCCGTTGATAATTTCGCCGCCGTTCGGATGCAGCACCTGGCCGGTCATGTAGGACGCGCCCTCGGTCGCCAGGAACAGGTAGGACGGCGCGATCTCGTCGGGCTGGCCGGGACGCTTCATGGGCACGTTGGCGCCGAACTTTGCCACTTCTTCGGCAGAAAAACTGGCCGGGATCAGCGGCGTCCAGACCGGGCCGGGGGCGACCGCGTTGACGTGGATTTCATGTTTGACCAATTGTTGCGCCAATGACCGGGTGAACGCCACGATGGCCCCCTTGGTGGCGGAATAGTCGACCAGGTGGGCGCTGCCGCGATAGGCGGTGACGGAGGCGGTATTGATGATGCGCGCGCCTGAAACCAGATAGGGAAGCGCCGCCTTGACCATGTAGAACATGGAAAAAATGTTCACGCGGAAAGTCTTCTCGAGCTGCTCTTCCGTAATCTTTTCAATGTCGTTGGAAGGAAACTGCTGGGCCGCGTTATTGACGAGGATGTCGAGCCGGCCGCATTGGTCGAGGACGGCCTTGACCGCTTCCCGGCAAAATTTCTCGGAGCCGACGTCGCCCGGATACAGCAGGCATTCGCCACCGGCTTCGCGCACCAGGCGTTGGGTTTCGACGGCATCCTCGTGCTCGTCCAGGTAGATCACGGCAATGGTGGCGCCCTCGCCGGCGAACGCCAGCGCCACCGCGCGGCCGATGCCGCTGTCGCCGCCGGTGATCAGGGCGACCTTCTGGCTCAGGCGCGTGCCGGGAGCTTGCAGGTGCGGCATGCTATGCGGCCTGGGATTCATCAGGTACTCGTCGCCGGGCTGGTGTTGCTGGTGTTGCGGCGGCATGGTGGTGACGGTGTCGGACATGGCTGGTCTCCCAAAAACGGGGCGCTCGGCGGCTGCTGCGGAAAACAAGGCAGGCATGGCCGTCGCGCAGATGAATATGGAGCGTGTGGAGCGGATTGCGGGACGGTGAAGCAGCAGTGTTGTGCGACGGCGCGATAGCGGCTAGAGGAAAAGCCCGCCTTTGCTTGTAGGAGAAGGCCTGATAGCTGCCATCACAAGTCCTGTGGCGCTTCGCCGATGCCGGAATCCAGCATTCGCCGACAAGGATTTGCCGCTTGTCCGACTGACCGGCAGCCCCGGGGCGCGTAGGCTCGATGTCAGCGGCGGAATCTCTCGGCCCATGCGCTTCCCTGCATGGGCGGTACCGTCTTCATTTATCCAATCAAGGAGATACCATGAAAAAGACATCCATCCGTATTCTGACCCTATTGGTCGCTGCCTCGCTCAGCGGCGGCGCTTATGCACAGGCTGCCTCGGGCGCTGCGGGCGGTTCCGGTGGCGCTGGCGTGGGCGGTTCGACTTCGGGTTCCGGCATGCCCGGATCCTCGTCGGGTTCCGCAGGCGTTTCCGGTAATGGCGGCGTATCAGGCGGCGCCTCCGGCGGTTCCGGTTCTGCCACACGCAGCGGTTCGGGCGTCAACAGCAGCGGCAACGCCGGTGTCAAGGGCGGCGTGAATAGCGGCGTCAATTCCGGCACGCGCTCCGGCTCCGGTAATGGCAGCGCAAACGGCGGCGTCAATGCAGGCGTGGGGGTGAACGGCGGGGGAAGTAGCAATGGCAACGGCGGCAACGGAGGCAGCGGCGGCGTCGGCGCTTCAGTCGGCGTGGGCGGCTCGGGCAATGCAGGCGGCTCCGGCGGCTCAGGCGGTCTGGGTGTAGGCGTAGGCGCAGGCGGCGGTACTCGCTAATACGGGCTAACGCATTAACGCAGCATCTAGCTCATCAGCCATCACCGGAGGACACGCCAATGAAGCCAGACGATCGCAATCTCGCAGCGCCTATCTATTACGATCCGGCGTACGAACTCCTTGAACCGGACGAGAAGGAGGTTGAAGCCGGCCTCATCGCCGCGCTCAAGGAAATTTCGGAGACCACCTTCAAGCACTCCGGCCATGCCATACGCAGCGTGCACGCCAAGAGCCACGGCCTGCTGCGCGGCGAGCTGGAGGTGCTCGAAGGTTTGCCTGCGACGCTGGCGCACGGCGTGTTCGCCCGTCCCGGTATTTATCCCTTGGTGATGCGGCTGTCGACTACGCCGGGCGACATGCTCGACGACAAGGTCTCGACGCCGCGCGGTATGGCGATCAAGATCGTCGGCGTGTCAGGCTCGCGCCTGCCCGATTCCGAAGCGGACGTGACCCAGGATTTCGTGTTGGTCAACGGGCCGGCGTTTGCCGTCTCGAGCGCCAAGAAATTCCTCGGCACGCTGAAGCTGCTGGCCAAGACCACCGACAAGGCGCCGAAGCTCAAACAGGCCTTGTCGCTGTTATTGCGCGGCGCTGAGGAAATGCTCGAATCGGCCGGCAAGCAAAGCAGCACCCTGATGGCCATGGGCGGTCATCCGCCCAACCATGTATTGGGCGAAACCTATTACAGTCAGGCGCCGCTGCTGTGCGGACCGTTCATGTCCAAGATCTCGGTGGCGCCGGTCTCGGCCAACCTGAAAGCGCTGACCGGTGCACAGGTCGACTTGCGCGGCAAGCCAGATGGCCTGCGTGAAGCCGTATGCGATTTCTTTGCGGTCAACGATGCGGAGTGGGAATTGCGCGTGCAGTTGTGTACCGACTTGGAACACATGCCGATCGAAGATGCCGCCGTGGTCTGGCCCGAAGACGCCAGTCCCTACGTCACGGTCGCGCGCATCCGCGTGCCGCGTCAGACGGCCTGGAGCGAGGCGCGGTCGCAGGCGATTGACGACGGCATGTCGTTCAGCCCCTGGCACGGTGTCGCCGCGCATCGGCCGATCGGCTCCATCATGCGCATCCGCAAGGCGGCATACGCTGTCTCCGCCGGCTTCCGTGCGCGCCACAACGGCAAATCCACGGCCGAGCCAATCGACCTCGGCAAGTTGCCAGAGTAAGACTGGGCCGCCGCAATGCCGGCGGCTGTTGCTTTGTAGGACATGCGCTGTATGCAAATCGGCTCCCGGCCTACATTCAAACCGGCCGGGCTGGTGGATGATAAGGCTTTGGCCCGGCGCCCGCTTTTTCCGTTCAGTCCGCCGGCCTTGCCGGTACGGAGAAGCGCATGAAGACCAAAGACATTCCCGAAGAAGCCAGTTTCACCGAATACACCAACGCCGCCGGCGGATGGGGTTCGGTGCGCGCGCTGGGTTCCATCCTGATGCAGGAACACGTGTTGACCGCCGGCACGCGCGTGCTGATGAAGCAGAACAAGCCCGACGGCTTCGCCTGCGTCAGCTGCTCCTGGGCCAAACCGGCCGATCCCCATGTGTTTGAATTTTGCGAGAACGGCGCCAAGGCCACTGCCTGGGAAATCACCGACAAGCGCGCCACGCCGGAATTCTTCGCGCAGCATACCGTCACCGAATTCGAAAGCTGGTCCGATCTTGAACTGGAAGCGGTCGGACGCGTGACGCATCCGATGCGCTACGACGACGCCAGCGACAAATACCTGCCGATCTCCTGGGACAAGGCCTTCGACGAAATCGGCTCTGAGCTGCGTGCCGCGGATCCCGAGAAGGTGGTTTTCTACGCCTCCGGCCGTGCCTCGCTCGAGACTTCGTACATGTACCAGCTGATGGCGCGCATGTACGGCAACAACAATCTTCCCGACAGCTCCAACATGTGCCACGAGTCGACCTCGGTGGCCTTGCCGAAGACCATCGGCGTGGCGGTCGGCACGGTGACGCTGGACGATTTCGCGGCGACCGACTGCCTGCTGTTCTTTGGTCACAACACCGGCACCAATGCGCCGCGCATGCTGCATTCGCTGGAAGAAGTGCGCAAGCGCGGCGTGCCGGTGATCACCTTCAATCCGCTGCGCGAACGCGGTCTGGTCAGTTTCGTCAATCCGCAGTCGCCGCTGGAAATGCTGACGCCGGCGCGCACCGCCATCAGCTCGCAATACGTGCAGATCAAGATCGGCGGCGATGCTGCCGCGGTGATGGGCATGGCCAAGTGGCTGATCGAGGCCGATGACGTCGCCCGCGAAACGCGCCAGCCGCGCTTGCTCGACGTCGGCTTCATTGCCGACCACACGGCCGGCTTTGAAGAATTCGCCGCCGCCGCGCGCAGTGCCGACTGGAACGAGATCGAACGCCGCTCCGGCGTTTCGCGCGCCGAGCTGGAACAGGCCGCGCAGACCTACGCCAACGCCCGCTCGACCATGTTGATGTATGGCATGGGCGTGACCCAGCATCGCGAAGCGGTGCGCACCATCCACATGCTGACCAACCTGCTCCTGCTGCGAGGCAATATCGGCCGGCCGGGCGCCGGTATCTGCCCGATTCGCGGACATTCCAACGTGCAGGGTCAGCGCACCGTCGGCATCACCGAAAAGCCGGAGATGGTGCCGAAAGAAAAATTGAAGCAGCAGTACTGCTTCGATGTGCCGGAGAAAAAAGGCCTGAATACCGTCGAAGCCTGTGAAGAAATCCTCAAGCAAAAGATCTCGGCCTTCTTCATGCTGGGCGGGAATTTCGTGCGCGCCATTCCCGACCACGGCCGCATGGAGCCGGCCTGGCGCAAGAT
>Ga0068855_100010815_pt1 | contig 11019 bp, 14 predicted proteins | sample KBSCornC52_FD_66592 | JGI IMG/M metagenome (GOLD analysis project Ga0068855, IMG submission 66592) | Corn rhizosphere microbial communities from Kellogg Biological Station, Michigan, USA - KBS Corn C5-2 | ecosystem: Host-associated > Plants > Roots > Rhizosphere > Soil ... | reverse complement strand
GCCTATCCGTCCGAGGCCGATCCGGCACAAAGGAGGATCTCGGTTCTCTCGCCCATCGGCTTGGCGCTCATCGGACGCAGGCGAGGCGAGGTAGTCGAGGCGCTTCTCCCCGGCCGCAGAGTGCTTGAGATCCGCATCCTCGACATGCGCCAGCACCGCGAGGCGCTGCGCCCCGCCGCCTGAAAGGAGAAGCCGAATGCACCTCGAACTACCGCCCCGCAGGCGCCCGCCGCGCAATTGACTGCAACCGACTATTGGAGAAAACGACATGACTCGCCGTGAAGCAAGAAGCGGCGCCGCAATCGCCGGCGCCGTCCTGTGCGCCCTGCCTCTGGCCGACCTATTGATCGGCCCGGGGCACGTCAGCGCGCTGCATTTCGCCGTCGGCGTCTTCGGCGTAACGATCCTTTTCGCCAGTCTCGCGGAACGCCCGTTATGAAGCACACCTTGATCGTCACCGACGCGGACCGGGCACTTCTGAGGCTCCTCGGCTGCCATCCCACGCTGGAGCGCGCGCTTGCGCGCGCGACCATTGTGCCGACAGCCGAGGTGCCACTGGACGTGATCACGATGAATTCGCGCGTCACCTATGTGGATGAAACGGCGGGTGTACGCACGACCGTGAAGCTCGTATACCCGCAGGAAGCCGCCGGGCAGGGCCATCTGCCGGTTACTTCCCCGCTCGGTACCGCGCTGCTCGGGTTGCGCGAGGGACAGGAGATCGAAGCGCATTTTCCCCTGGGCGGCCGTCGGCGTTTGCGCGTGGAAACGGTTCTTTTCCAGCCCGAGCGCCGGTGGATGCGCCTGGACGAGAAGCTTGACGAGGCCCTGAAGCAGACCTTTCCGGCGAGCGACGCCTTCGTCGTTTCCTGGGAACCGCGCGCGCTGGACCTATGAAGCTGTGCTGATCGTTCTCGAATTGGAGGTGAAGTTCGGCGGCACCCCCGCGGTTGCAAGCTCACGACGAGCGGCCACTCACGCGCAAGGGGAAAACCTGGTCCGTCCCTGTTTTTGAGTCTTGCTCAGTCGCGCTTGACGCCGGCCGCGGTCATCTGCGCCCAGGCGCGCTGGAGCGAGCCGTCGAGGTCGATCGCGCGGCAAGCGTTCTCGATGACGGTGGTGTCGAACCCGGCCGCGCGCGCGTCGAGCGCGGTCCAGGCGACGCAGAAGTCGGTCGCGAGGCCGCAGACGTACAGCTTCTCGAGCTTGCGCTCCCGGAGATAGCCGGCGAGGCCGGTGGCGGTACGGCGGTCGGCCTCGAGGAAGGCCGAGTAGCTGTCGATGTCCGCATGATGGCCCTTGCGGATGACGAGCTGCGCTTTCGTCAAGTTCAAGTCCGGGTGAAAAACAGCACCCGGGGTTCCCTGGACGCAGTGGTCGGGCCACAGGACCTGCGAGCCATAGGAGAGCTGGAGGGTCTCGAAGGGCTTCTTTCCCGGATGCGACGAGGCGAAGGAGATGTGCCGGCGCGGATGCCAATCCTGGGTGAGCACGATGTTGTCGAAGCGCACCGCGAGCCGGTTGACGAGCGGCACGACCTCGTCGCCGCGCGGAACGGCGAGCGCGCCGCCGGGCATGAAATCGTTCTGGAGGTCGACGACCACCAGGCAGGTGCCGGACACGGCTACTTCTTTTTCTCCTGGGCGAGCTCGGCCGCCAGCCGCAGCGCGGCGAGGTACGAGCGCCAGCCGAAGCCCTGGACGGTGCCCTTCACCGCCGGAGAGATGATCGAGTGGGTGCGCCACTCCTCGCGCGCGTGCAGGTTCGACATGTGCACCTCGATCACCGGGAAGGGCATCGCCTTGATGCAGTCGTGCAGCGACACGCTGTGCTGCGTGAGCCCGCCCGGATTGAGGATCGCGCCGGCGGCGTCGTCCATATGCTTGTGGAAGAGGTCCACGAGAGCGCCTTCGTGGTTCGACTGCAGGATCACCAGCTCGACCTTGAGCTCGCGCGCGAGCCCCTGGAGCTTCTCGTCGATCTCCTCGAGCGTGGTGGTGCCGTAGATGTGGGGCTCGCGCCGGCCGAAGAGGTTCAGGTTCGGCCCGTGCAGGACGAGGATTTTCATCTTGTTAGCTCCGGTTGGCGGCGTTCCAGTTCTTTTCCAGATTGGCGACGAGCGCCTGGCTGAAATGGCATTGTGCCTGCTCCCGAGCGTACACCGCCATGTAGCGGCGGAACAGCTCGAGCGGCTCCTCCCCGACGCGGATCGCGCGCCGGTTGCCCGCGGCGCTGACGACACCGGAGCCTGTGAGCTTCTCCACTGTTTCTGAAATCGCGCGGTCCATATCGCTGGGGGAAACCACCGCGTCGCAGAGCATTCGTCCTACGGGGCTCGCGCATTCGATGCGCAGCTCGGCCAGGATCGCCTGGCGCGCGATGCGGTCGCCGACGAAGCGCGGCAGGCGCAGGTTCGCGGCGCCCGGGATGATGCCTTCCTTGCGCGCCGGCAGCGTGAGGTACGCGTCCTCGGCGGCGAGCGTGTGATCGATCGTGAGCAGGATCTGGCAGTGCCCGCCGATCGCGAAGCCCTCGACCGCGGCGATCCAGAGCTTCTCGGCCGAAGCGTTCTCCGGAGATTCGTTTTCGAAAGCGACGCCGCGGTAGAGCTTGTTCACCAGGCCGAGATCGCGGATCAGGTACCAGAGGTAGCGGATCCTGCCCTGGTAGAGGTGCGTGAGGTTGATTCCGGCGCCGAAGAGGCGCCGCCCAGCGTACTTCGGGTGCTCGACGAAATCGCCGCGCAGCACGCAGACCTCGGTCTTGCGGTCGAGCAGCGCGACGTCGACGGCGACCTCCAAACCCTCGAGCGTGGACTCGTCCTCGGCGTTGAGATAGCGCGGGTTGCGCATCGTCACCACCGCGGCCTTGCCCTGTCGCTCGAGGCGGGCGCCGGGCAGCTCGAATCTCCCCGTGCGATCGAACTCGGCGAGCCTCTCCGCGGTTTTGGGATGCGGAAGCAGCATCGCGTGGCAAAGGTGCGTGCCGGCGGCGGGGTCGGCGAGGATCTCGGCGAGGAAAGCGCCATGCGCCTTCTCCACGCCTTGCTTCTCCTTGAGCGGCAGACGCGCTTCGGCCGCGAGCTCGTCCACGGAGGGCAGCGCCGCTTTTTCGGCCGCCCGACGGCACAGCTCGTCCACGCGCACGAAGCGCGTGCGCTGCGCCGTGAGCTCGTCGTAGAGGGCTAGCGCGTCCATTCCCATAATGTAAGGATAATCGCACATGATCCGCGGCTCGACCGAGCTCGTCGCCCACATCGGCTACCCGACCCATACGTTCAAGTCGCCGATGATCTATAACCCCTACTTCGAGCAGGCGGAAATCGACGCCGTGGTTGTGCCGATGAGCTGCGAGGCCGAGCACTATCCGGCGTTCCTGAGATCGGTGTTCACGCTGACGAACGTCCGCGGCGCGATCATCACGATGCCGCACAAGGTCAGCACCGTCGGCCTGCTCGACGAAGCGACGATCGCGGTGAAGATCGCGGGCTCCTGCAACGCCGTGCGGCGCGCGGCCGACGGGCGCCTGCAGGGCGATCTCTTCGACGGCGAGGGCTTCGTGCGCGGCGTGCGTCGCAAGGGATGCAGGCTCGAAGGCGCGCGTGCGCTCGTCGTGGGCTGCGGCGGCGTCGGCTCGGCGATCGCCGCGTCGCTGGCCGCCGCCGGCGTGAGCGCGCTGACGCTCTTCGATGCGCATGCCGACGCTGCCCGGGGCTTGGCGCGGCGTCTCACCACGCACTACCCAACAATAGAATTGAAAAACGGATCGAAGGACCCGGCCGCCCATGATCTGGTCGTCAACGCCACGCCGCTTGGCATGAATGCCGGCGACCCGCTGCCGATGGACGTCGCGCGCATTTCATCCAAGACCTTTGTCGGCGAGGTGGTGCTGAAGGAGGAAATGACGCCTTTCCTCGAGGCGGTGCGGATGCGCGGCTGCCGCTACCAGGTCGGCGCGGACATGCTGTTCGAGCAGGTCCCGGCGTACCTGGAATTCTTCGGCTTTCCTGCGACCACGCCGGAGGCATTGCGCTCGGTCGCGCGGATTACTTACTGAAATTGAAATGAACCGGCCTATCGGACTCGCGGCGCTCACGGTTCTCGAGCTGCCGCACGAGGAGCAGATCCGCGTCGCGGCGCAGGCCGGCTACACCCACGTGGGACTGCGCCTGGTTCCCGTGGCGGGGCAGCCCTACCAGCATAGCTTCGATGTTTCTGCAGTCGAACGAACCCTGGTGGAGCACGGCGTTCGGGTGCTCGACGTCGAAGTCTTTCGCCTCACGCCGGAAACCAAATTCGCCGACTTCGAAGCGGTGCTCGAAGCCAGCGCGCGCCTGAAAGCGACCGAGCTCCTGGTGCACGGCGCCGATCCGGACGAATCCCGCCTCGCCAAGACGTTCGGAGCGCTTTGCGATCTCGCGGCGCGCTATGGGCTTGCGGCGAACCTCGAGCCGATGCCGTGGGTCGACGTGTCGAACGTGGCCAAAGCCATGCGCATCATCGACCTGGCCGCGCGGCCGAACGGCGGCCTGCTGGTGGATGCGATCCACTTCTTCCGCGGCGGCGACACGCCGCAAGTGCTTTCCAGCGTGCCGTCGACGCGCCTGCGCTATGCGCAGCTCTGCGACGCCGCGCCCGGCCGGCCGGCGCAAATGGAGGAGATTATTCGCCAGGCGCGCTCGGAGCGCCTCTTCCCGGGCGACGGCGGGCTCGATCTGCGCGGACTGCTGCGCGCGCTCCCCGCGGGCATTCCGCTCAGCCTGGAGGTTCCGGTTTCGCAAAAGCTGCCGCCGCTCGAGCGGGCGCGGCGCGCGCTCGATGCGACGAAAGCTATACTCGTCTCCGCGGAGGGGACATGATTTTCGATCTGCGCATCTACACGCTGCACAACAACAAGTTCGCCGCCTGGCTCAAGCTTTACGAGGAATACGGCCATCCGACGCAGGTGAAGCATTGCGGCGAGCCGGTTTTCTACGCCACGACCGAGGTCGGGCCGCTCAACCAGGTGGTGCACGTGTGGAAGTACGCGAGCCAGGCCGACCGCGAGAAGAAGCGCGACGCGCTTATGTCGGATCCGGCGTTCAAGGAATACCTCGCCAAGAGCCGCGAGCTCGGCGCGCACCAGAGCCAGGAGTGCCGCATCCTCAAGTCGACCTCTTTCTCGCCGCTGTAATGAAAAAAGCCTGTGTGATGGGCCATCCGATCGCGCATTCGCGCTCGCCGATGATCCATGGCTACTGGCTCAGGACTCTCGGCATCGAGGGAGCGTACGAGCTGAAGGACCTCATGCCCGAGCAATTTCCTGGATTTGTGGGTGAGCTGGGAAAGAACGGTTATGTCGGCGGCAACGTAACCGCGCCTCACAAAGAGGCTGCCTACCGCGCGGTCAGCGCGCGCGATGCGGCCTCTGAGGCGGTCGGCGCCGTGAATACGCTCTGGCTCGAGAACGGGAGGCTGATGGGCGGCAATTCCGACGTCCACGGCTTCATCGCCAACCTCGACGATCGCGCGCCCGGCTGGAACGTGCCAGGCTGCAACGTGGTGATCCTCGGGGCCGGCGGCGCCAGCCGCTCGGCGGTCTATGCGTTCCGACAGCGCGGCATCGAAGTGCACGTCGTGAATCGCACCGTCGCGCGCGCGCAGGAGCTGGCGCAGCGCTTCGGTGCGAGCGCTCATCGGTGGAATGACTTGGCGAAACTGCTGTCTCAGGCCGACGTGCTCGTGAACTGCACCTCGCTCGGCATGCAGGGCAAGGACCCGCTGCAGATCGATCTCGGGCCGCTCAGGAAGAGCGCCGTGGTCTACGACATCGTCTACGTCCCGCTGGAGACGCCGCTTCTCGCGCAGGCGAAGAAGCGCGGCCACCGCACGGTCGACGGCCTGGGCATGCTCCTGCAGCAGGCGGGATTCGGTTTTCGCAAATGGTTCGGCGGTGAGCCGAAGGTCACGCCGGAGCTGCGCAGCATGGTCGAGGCGGACATCGCCGCCAAGGCACCGACCTGAACGATGAACCCCGTTTCGGCGCGCAATATCCGCTTCGTCGGCCATTCGGACATGAACGGCAAGGGCGACGGCGTGCAGGTCATGGTGCACCGCGGCTACGCCTACGTCGGCCACGGCTTCAGCAACGGCATCACCACCCTCGACGTGCGCGACGCGAAGCACCCGAAGGTCACCGATTTCATCGCCTGCCCGCAGGGGACGCGCGCCTTCCACCTGCAGACCCACGAGGACCTTCTTCTGGCGGTGAACGCGCCCAGTGTCTGGACGATGCAGCAGTTCCAGCAGAGCGACAAAAACTATTTCGGCGGCTCGCCGGCCGACCGCCTCAAGGGGACCGGGATCGAGTTCACGGCCGGCATCCGGGTCTACGATATTTCCAAGCCGGAGAAGCCGCGCGAGATTGGTTTCATGCCCGTCGACGGAGTGGGGCCGCACCGGATCTGGTACGTGGGCGGGCGCTATGCCTACGCCTCGATCCACTTCGCCGATTTCACCGACCACATCCTCGCGATCATCGACATGTCGCAGCCGAGCAAACCGCAGCTCGTGGGGCGCTGCTGGCTCCCCGGCATGTGGCGTGGTGGCGGCGAGACGCCGAGCTGGCCCGCCGGCAAGCGATACGCGCTGCATCATGCGCTGGTCGATGGCGAGCTCGCCTACGCCGCCTGGCGCGATGGCGGACTGACCGTGGTCAGCGTCGCCGATCCGGCGCGGCCGAAGATCCTCGTCCACCGCCTTCCGCAGCCGGGCGGCGGCGGCACGCATTCGCCGCTGCCGCTGCCGGAGCGCAAGCTCCTAGTCCTCGCCGACGAGCCCACCTTTGCCAACTGCAAGGAAGGGCGGCGCCACATCTGGACCTACGACGTGCGCGAGCCATCCGACCCGAAGGTCATTGCGTCCTTCCCGGAGCCCGGCGAATCCGACTATTGCGCGAAGGGCGGGTTTTTCGGCCCGCACAACCTGCACGAGAACCGGCCGGGCGCATTCCAGAGCTCCAAGCTCATCTTCGCCACCTACTACAACGCGGGCGTGCGGGTCTACGACATCGCGGACCAGTCCCGGGCGAAGGAGATCGCGTTCTACGTGCCGCCCAATCCCGCGAAGATGGTGGATCCGCGGCCAAACCGGCCGCAGGTGCTCCAGACGGCCGATTGCTATGTCGACCGCAACGGGCTCATGTACCTGACCGACCAGAACGCGGGTCTTAACATTCTGCAGTTCGAGGGTCTCTGACAGAGGAGGGGAACGTGAACGCAAGGTGGAGGGGAGTAGCGGCAGCCGGCATGCTCGCGCTCGGCGCGGCGTCAGCGCAGGCGCAGCAGACGGTCTTCATGCCGATCGTGATCGAGGTGTCGGGCAACGGTGCCGTGTCGGGCACCAATTTCCGCGACGGCGCGCTGATGGCGATCGACGAGATCAACGCCAAGGGCGGGATCCTCAAGCGCAAGATCAACGCGCCGGTGAGCGACACGCAGAGCAACGCCGGCATCTCGCGCGCCCAGGTGCAGAAGGCGATCGACGGCAACCCGTATGTGATCCTCGGCCCGGTGTTCTCCGGCTCGGTGAAGGTGAACATGATCCTTGCCCAGCAGGCCGAGATCCCGCAGATGACCGGAGCGGAGGCCGCCGAGATCACGCAGATGGGCAACGACTACATCTTCCGCACGTCCTTCGGGCAGCAGATGAGCATGCCGAAGATGGCGATCTTCGTCGCACAAAGCCTCAAGGCGAAGACGGTGGCCTTCCTGTGGGTGAACAACGATTACGGCAAGGGCGGACGCGACGTGTTTTTCAAGGAGATGGCGGCGCGCAAGATCAAGATCGTCGCCGACGTCTCGACCGAGTCCGGCCAGGTGGACTTCGCCGCCGACATCGTCAAGCTGAAGGCGGCGAACGCCGACGTCATCTTCATCTACACCAACGAGGAGGAGTGTGCGCGCGTGCTGCGCGAGGCGCGCAAGCAGGGCGTGAAGACGCCGATCATCGGCGAGACCAACGTCATCAGCCAGAAGGTGATCGAGCTCGCGGGCGACACGGCCAACGGTGTGAAAGGGCACGTGGGCTTGACCGCCGACGCGCCGATCCCGGCGGTGCTCGAGTTCCGCGACAAGTTCCAGAAGCGCTTCAAGTACCTGCCCGACCACAACGGCATCAAGGGCTACACCGCGGTGTACGCGGTCAAGCACGCGACCGAGAAAATGGGCAAGTTTGACAGCAAGGCGCTCGCCAAGCTGATGCACGGCCTGACCATCACGCCGCAGCAAGAGCCGGGCATCCTGATCGAGACCACGTGGGACGCGAAGGGCGACATCGACCGCATCAGCTTCCTGGTCGAGGTGGTGGACGGCAAGCAGAAGGTGGTCGAGATCGTGCCGAAGCTCGGTAAATAGCGAGGTCGTAGGTCGCTAATCTGGACAAGTAGTCCTGGCCGACTTCCTGCAGCTCGCGGTCGCGGGGATCGCGACCGGCGGCATCTACGCGCTGGTCGCGGTCGGCTTCGTGCTGCTGTGGCAGACCTCGCAGACGATCAATTTCGCGCAGGGCGAGTTCGTCATGCTGCCGGCGTTCTTCGTGCTGGCGGCGATGAAGTTCGGCGGGCTGTCCTTCCCGCTGGCGCTCGCGGTCGGCTTGCTGGTCGCGCTTCTGGTGCTCGGCCTGCTGTTCAAGCAGATGGTGGTCGATCCGATATTGCGGCACGGCGTGCTGCCGCTGGTCATTTCGACCCTGGGCCTCGCCATCCTCATGAAGGAGGGCGTCAAGGAGTTCTACGCCGCCGAGGCGCAGGCATTTCCGGGCGTCTGGCCGACGAGCAACCTCACGCTCGGCGGTGCGGTCATTTCGGCGCAGAGCCTGGTCATCATTGCGGTGGCGGTCGTCGCGGTCGGCGCGCTGCAGTATTTCCTCGGCGCGACGCGCACCGGCCGCCAGATGCAGGCGACCGCGCAGAACCCGCTGCTGGCGCGGGTGCTCGGCATCCCGGTCGAGCGCATGATCCTCTATACGTTCCTGGTGAACGCCGCGCTCGTGGCGCTCGCTTCCTTCCTGGTCAGCCCAATCTACCTGGCCAAGTTCACCAATGGTGAACTACTGGGGCTCGCTGCGTTTGTCGCCGCTATTGTCGGCGGCTTCAACCAGGTGCGCGGCGCGATCGCCGGCGGCGTATTGCTCGGCGTCGCCGATAACTTCGTCGCCGCGTACTGGTCCGCCCAGTACCGCGCCGCGATTCCGCTGTTCCTGCTGATCGCGGTAATCCTGTGGCGACCACAGGGTCTGCTCGGCCGTGCGGAGGAACGGACGGTATGAAGAAGGTTTTTTTCGCAGGATTAATTTTGTTACTTGTAGCTGCGCCGTTCTTCCTCAAGCCCTACGGCATCTATCTGCTCAGCCTGTGGATCGTGATGACGATCGCCGCGATCGGCCTCAACCTCACGCTGGGCTATGCGGGGCAGATCTCGCTCGCGCAGGGCTCGTTCGTGGGCATCGGCGCCTATGCCGCGGCGCTGCTGACAACGACCGGATGGCCGTTGTGGGCCGCTTTCGTCCTGGCGGTCGCGCTTAGCCTGGCGATCGGCTGGGTGCTGGGTTACCCGGCGTTGCGCGTGCAGCACCACTACCTCGCCTTCGTCACGCTTTCCTTCGCGACGCTGGTCTTTCTGGTGCTGCGCAACGAGGAATGGCTCACCAAGGGCGTCTACGGCATCTCCGGCATCCCCCGACCGACGCTGCTCGGCTGGTCGACCAAGGCGCCAATCGACTTCTACTTCTTCTGCCTGGGAGTGCTGGCGCTGGTTGGCGGCGCCACTTGGTGGCTGGTGCGCTCGCCCTGGGGGCGCGCCTTCACCGCGCTGCGCGAGAACACGGTGCGCGCCGACTCGCTCGGCGTCGATACACGGCGCTACACGCTGATGGCCTTCGCCATGGGATCGACGCTCGGCGGAGTTGCGGGTGTGCTGTACGCGCCGCTGGTGCAGTTCATCGAGCCGACCGCGTTCAACCTCAACCTGTCCCTCAACCTGCTGCTGATGGTGATGGTCGGCGGATCGGGCTCCTTCCTCGGCCCGTTTCTCGGCGCCGCGGTCTCGGTGCTGCTGCCCGAGTGGATGCGCTTCGGCAGCGAGGGCCTGTACCTCATCTTCTACGCGATTGCGGTGATGGTGTTGATGGCGTTCTGCCCGTCGGGACTGCTCGGGCTCGCAGAGCGCGCGAGAAGGCTGGTCCGGTGAGTGCCGTTCTCCAGGTCAATGGATTGGAAAAAGCATTCGGCGGCATCCGCGCAGTAAACGGCGTTTCTTTCGAGGTGCATGAAGGCGAGATCCTCGGCCTGATCGGGCCGAACGGCTCGGGCAAGTCGACGCTGTTCAACTGCATCCTCGGCCAGCTGCCGCCCTCGGCCGGCGAAGTGCGCATCGACGGGCGCGCCATCACCGGGATGCGGCCCTGCGAGCTCAACCGGCTCGGCGTCGGCCGCACCTTCCAGCTGCTGCAGGTATTCCCCCAGCTGACGGTGCGCGAGAACCTGATCCTCGCCGGGCAGGAGCACCGCGGCTCGATGTGGTCGCGCCTGGTCGGACGCCGCGACGCCGGCCTAGGCAGCGCCGCCGACCGCATGATCGAGTTCTTCCGGCTGGCGCAGCTGGCCGGGGAGAAGGCCGGCACGCTGAGCTACGGCCAGCAGAAGCTGCTCGACGTAGCGATGGCGTTCATGGCCGGGCCGCGGCTGGTGCTGCTCGACGAGCCCGCCGGCGGCGTCAATCCGACGATGCTCGCCGGGCTGCGCGAGCGCCTGCGCGAGATCAACGCGAAGGAGCGCGCCACCTTCGTCGTCATCGAGCACAACATGGAATTCGTCATGTCGCTGTGCACCCGCGTCCTGGTGCTCGCCGAGGGCCGCATCATCGCCGAGGGCAGGCCGGACGAGATCCGCGGCAATCCGCAGGTGATCGAGGCCTACCTCGGTGGATAACCGAACGATAGAAACGGCAGACCCGATCCTGGTGCTCGAGGACGTGCTCGCCGG
>Ga0068855_100010813_pt1 | contig 11019 bp, 15 predicted proteins | sample KBSCornC52_FD_66592 | JGI IMG/M metagenome (GOLD analysis project Ga0068855, IMG submission 66592) | Corn rhizosphere microbial communities from Kellogg Biological Station, Michigan, USA - KBS Corn C5-2 | ecosystem: Host-associated > Plants > Roots > Rhizosphere > Soil ... | reverse complement strand
CACACTCCTCCATTCGCGTAATGTACGGGAACAAGACAATCTCTTCGTCGATCATGTGGTCAAGGGTTCACTCGCCAGGGCTTCGAACTCGCTGTGAATACGCCGCAGCTCAGGATGATTTGTGCCATGGACAGAGAGAACCTTGCGGAGCATCGGCGTGATCCTGGCGATCTCTGCTCGAGTGTGCTTGTGATGCGTGCCTTTGATATGCGCGATTAGCGATGCAAGCGATTCATGAGCCCAATCGTGCGTCTGTCCCGCTTCTTCTTTTGCAGTTTGGGAGCTGCGTATTAAGTGCAGCACCTCCTGAGCGGATATTTTGCAAGACGCGCACGCCTCCTCTAGAGACTTCTTCCCGCCACAACAATAATCGATGCCGAAGTCTTCGAATATCTGTGTGGCTTCAGGTACACACGCCGCTATTTCGCCTAATGTTGTTGCCGCTGTGATGGTACTCATGAGTCCTCCTCTCGAATTCGTCAGCGCAGGAACAATTTCTCAGTGCCCGTGCGGTCAGGCCTTAATGCGAAATGCCCTGGGGGTAAGCCACTGTCAACAGAAATGCGCTCTCCTCCAAGGCTTCGACATCGTGGACGATGGCGCGTTCAAGCACTAGCATTTTGCCTTTGGGCAAATCGAAAATCTCGCCATCCGCATGCAAACGAATGTGTCCTTGGACCGTCGGGACGCAGATCCGCCCCAGATTGTGGTGTTTCGGAATTCGGGTGCGCGCTCTCATTGTCCTCAACGTGATCTGCAGGTCCGGATACTGGATGAGAACCTTCCGGGCAATTCCTGTCGACCATTGAGGGCTGCGGTGTAGTTGTGCGATTTCGGATTCCAGGTCGAGTTGCGTGGAAGATACCCGCATCGAAGGTAAGGCGTTTGCTGAACCGGCTTGCTGAACGGCAATGTGTGTTTGCATCCTGAACTTCATTTCTTTGAGCAATTTCAGCGTACTGCCGTAAGTGTGACGCGGCTATGGAACGGGAATCCTCCTTAGTGGGACAAAAATCACATTTCGGAACGCGAGTTTTCCCACGTTTGCCCGTTACCGGAGGTTTCCAGGCTTGGCAGAGGGCTGGTTTCATGCCTGTGCAGAAGGGCAGTGCAGAGGGCACACTTACGCACTCAGGCGCGCAGAGCCGGTGAGCAGATTTCGCCCGATTCCGCGAGTCCCGCTATCAGAAGGTGGAAGTACACCATACCAGCATATGGACGCCATCTCTGAACGGCGCGACGCACTCCTGGGTAGTCCAATGGATCTTTATGCCCGAGCCAGCGCGCAAGGCGGTTTCGCGCACCGACATCGTCGCCGGGGAAGACGTCAATGCGGCCAAGCGCACGCAGCAATGCGTATTCGGCGGTCCATCGTCCAACCCCATGCAAGTTCATTAGCCGCCTAACCGCACCATTGTTGTCGATATCGTCCAGGCCTTCCAAATGGATATCCCCCTTGAGGATTCCACGTGACAACCCTAATAGTGCTCGCGCCTTTCCGTAGCTGAATCCCAGATGGCGTAACCTGTGGGCATTCAAGTGCGCCAGATTTTCGGGCGTGGGGAATGCAGGCTGGCTCGCCTCGCTGGGAATAATCGCGCGTGCGCATTCTCGCGCCATGCGGTTCAGCAACTCGATGCCAACCGTTAACGAGAGTTGTTGGCAAGCAACTCCGTTGACCAATGCTTCAAAAACGCTTGGGAATCGCGGGGGTTTGAGTCCACGAAACTCCTCCACCAGGGGTGCAAGGCGCCGGTCGTGCTTTGCCTTCCTATAAAAAGGCACAAGGTCAATTCCTAGTCCAAGCATCTGCGTTAGCAGATGTGAGACTTTGGTCCGCACGATCGGGCCGGGAGGTCCGTTCAGCGCAGTAATTAAGTCGGGGTGATCCATCGACCCTGCTTGCCTGACGGCGATCTCCAGTGGAGTGTTATTGATCACCAGCGCGCGCCGATATGTTGTTCCATCCCACTGGTCGACGACGTTCCGCGCTCGTCGGCGGAGAGCCCAGACCGTTAGGTCCAAGCGAAATGGTGGCTTTGGTTTCAGGACAAACGTGAACGAGCCCATTGTCTCCTCAAAGTGCGGCCCTGGCCCGTCGAAGCTCCTTGAGCCAACTACTTGTGGCTGTGTGCGTAATGGTTTGCATTGATCTCAGCAAAGTGCTTCCACTTCTCGGGTAAATCATCCTGGGCAAAAATCGCCGACACCGGGCAAACCGGGACACAAGCGCCACAATCAATGCACTCGACTGGGTCGATGTAAAGCTGAGTATCGGTTGTGAACGCGTCTTCGTCCTTGCGCGGATGAATGCAGTCAACCGGGCATGCATCCACACAGGCCGTATCTTTGGTTCCGATGCAAGGTTCAGCGATTACGTATGCCATACAATTGCGGACCTCCTGAATCTTTAGCATAAGCTGCCACATCAGAAAGGGCTGTGACAAAAGTCATGGGACGCCTCGGATGAAATTGCGACACGCAAGCAGGATCTGGCCTCTAAATCAGTTCTATACTTGTCGTAGTACGATGCATCGAAAGTCTTGCGGAATTGTGAATGCTTGAGAGCGAGCTATTCGCGTTGCTGGAGCACACCTCCGACGCCGCCTTCGTGCTTTCGAATGAAGGGAGCATTCAATATTGGAACAAGGCAGCAGAACGGCTTCTTGGATATTCCAGCAAAGAGGTCCTGCACAAGACCTGCTATGAAGTGCTGCAGGGCACGGGGCCCCTCGGAACCCAGGTTTGCCATGATGGCTGCACAGTCATGGATTGTGCGGGCAAACAGACGGACATACCCAATTTTGACATGAGCGTTAGAACCCGATCCGGCCAGAGGATCTGGATCAACATGTCAACTTTGGTCTTCGATAACCAGCGGACCGGCCAGCGGTCGCTCATCCATCTGGCACACGACATTACCGAGCAGAAGACAACCGAGCAACTCGTGCGCAAGGTGGTCGACCTATCGCAACAGCTCGGCGATATTGGCGCCAGCGTTGGGCGCCCCACACCGATATCGCCACTTTCTGATCAAGAGAAGCACATTCTACGCTTGTTTGCTGAGGGCAAGGACTCGCCGGACGTTGCTAAAGCACTCGGCATCACTCTGCAGACTCTCCGGAACCATCTGCATCATATTAATCAAAAGCTTCGCACCCACAATCGGCTGGAAGCAGTCATGAACGCTCTGCAGCGAAAATTGATCTAGCAAACGGCCGTAATATCCGTGCCCCACGAACGGTATGGATGTTTCATTGAACTCCTTCGACAAATTGTGCGAAAGATATTGAAGGAGGTCTCATGATTTCACGATGTGCTAACCCGGCCTGCAATAAGCCTTTTCATTACTTGCGTGGTGGGCGTTTGTACCGGTTCGACGGCAGAACGACATCGGCCAGTCCAAAGGCTGTGGCCAATGCTGTGTACACCGTCTCACCAAGTCACATGTCAGTTTTCTTTTGGCTGTGCAAGGAATGCTCGTCAAAGCTGTTGCTGCGCTTTGATGGGAGTTCTGTCGCGGTAGTTCCCGCACAAGTGTTGGGAGGCGACCGTGATACGCCTGTTATTCCCAGCGGAACGTTTGGGCTGGAGCGGACGAACTTACACGAGATCGGTGGCGGAACCGGTGCGAAGCAAGAGCTAAGTAGTACGAGGTGAAGTATGGATATTCTGTCATCTGCCGCTGTTTAAAATGCCGCGTTCTCACTGTGGACAGCCCTACTCGGTTCCATGGAGCGCCCTTGTCCTCGTACCAGACTCTTGTAAACCAGCAGGGTTCCTGTTTGTATAAGCATTTTTCCTGAGGTTTGTTTTGATCGCCGCCCCAAGCTGTTCCATTCCTGCGCTAAGAAACGCAATGCGTTGACGCTCCATTTGTCCGGTTCTCGCAGTGAGGCCGGCACCATAGGCTCGTTAATAGCCGGAAAACTCCTCAGTTCGGATGTCATCTTCGTCCACCTTTGCATTTATCAGCATGCGTCGCAGGGCCGCGACCATCGCGGGCGGACCAGCCAGGTAGTAGATGGGACCTTGCAGCGTTGGCAGGTGTTTGGCCAGCATTTCTTCATTAATCAGACCGGTCTCTCCCTTCCACTCGCCCTTCGACTGTGCCACTTGTGTCATGGTTGCTATCAGGTGAAAGTTAGGATTTTGCCTTGCAACTTCTTTGAGAACGTCGAGGAAGGGCGCATCCTCGGGCCGGCGATTGGAGTAAAAGAGGTAGATCTTATGCTGGGTTTTGTCGTTCGTGGCTTGGCGTACCATGCTGAGAAACGGTGTGATCCCAATTCCTCCGGCAAGAAGCACAGCCGCTTTTTCAGCCTTGCGATGCAGGACAAACGAGCCACTCGGCCCTTCCAGTTTCACCTGCATGCCAACCGGAGCGTCTCGGAGGACTCGTTTGAACGCAGTGTCTCGCATGCGGGTTGCGATCATCAGATCAGGATCAAAAGGCGCGCTCACCAAAGAGAACGCTCGTGTGTTTCCTTCTTCATCGGTCTCTGGCGGATTCAGTAAGATGATGTCAATCGACTGTCCAGCGCGGAACTCGAAACCTGCCGGCTTGGTGAAGCGGAATGCCATGGTGCCTTCAGCGATCGCCTCTCGACTAAACAGGTTCGAAGTGTGGACCGAAGTGGAAGTAAGAGTTGCCATAGCTCCTCCTGAATGGAAAGGACAACCAGAAAAGGATTATCAGGTTCAAATCGAAAATCTATCGTAGTACGATAGATTATACATCCACCATGGATGCAAATCCCGAGTGCGGTTGTCTGAAACGAAGTGGAGCATCGCTCTTAGCTGGATTTCGGCAGCAACTCGGCAGTCGCGCTCGGCCGTTAGGAGGCCCGAATGATTCAGACCAAAAGAGCCTACGAACCCACTAGCGAAACTGACGGGGCACGAGTCCTGGTCGAACGCCTCTGGCCTCGAGGCATCAAGAAAGAGGCCTTGTCATTGGATACTTGGCTGAAAGACGTTGCTCCCAGCACGGAACTCAGGCAGTGGTTTCAGCACGATGCGGCAAAATGGCAAGAATTTCGCAAGCGATACTCGCGAGAATTAGAGGAAAATCCAGAGCCGTGGCAGCAACTGCTCAGCCGCGCTCGCCGCGGCCGGCTGACACTGGTGTACAGCAGTCACGACGAAGAGCACAATAATGCAGTCGCATTGAAAGAATTCTTGGAACAGAAGCTGAAATCTCCGGCGAGGCATCAGGCAGCATAAAGCTTGAACATCTGATCTTGCCAGCGCATCGGGGGACCACCATATGAACGACAAGATTGCCGCTGCGGGAGTGCCGAACTTACGAGGCCAAATGTTCCGCGCCAAACGGCAGATGCCGGATGCGGAAGCGCGCGAATTTCTTAAGGCACAAATGACCGCTCACGTGGGAACCATCGGAGTAGATGGCTCGCCCTATGTTGTTCCCCTCGTATACATCTATGAAGACGGCGACCAACTGTATTTGCACACGGGTGCTCACCAGGGGCATTTTCTTACCAACGTGCAACGCGACCCTCGCATATGCGTCGAAGTCTCTGCCATTGGACCGCTGCATAAAGGAAAAAGATTTGCCTGCGATTCAGCATTGGTCTATTCCAGCGTGATCGTCTTTGGGCCAGTTCGGATCCTGTACCATGATCGGGAGAAGAAATCCTGGTTTCTCGATCGTTTGCTGGCGAAGCATGGCGATCCGTCGTGGGTGTTCGAGCCCGGATACCCGCTGCTCGACCAGATCATCCTTTACGAGCAGAAGATCGAAGTACTTACGGGGACGCATAGCGCCGGGCTACACCACTAGGCGATATCGTAGGTAGAGATGATTGGCTTGCTGGCGGGTGCTCAGAAGCTCGAACCATGGCGCCTCATTGGGTGAGAATTCGACGCCTGCGATGATCCCGGGGCGAATGGCGGACTCCAGCCGGCCGGCCATTTGCGGAGCCACAGTTAAGAACAATTCATTTACCAGTCGCTCGGCCATAAATCCGCCGAACAGCATAGGCCCCCCCTCATGTAGTACTAGGCGAACTTTGAACTCTGTAGACAGCTGTTCAAGAATGGCTCGGGCTGTTAAGCGCGTTTCGTGCGGCTCAATAGAACGGACTTCGACTGAGGGGAGTCTCGCTGCACCTCTACGCGTAAGCTCCTCCAATCCATCTGGCGTCGTGAAGACGACCTTTTGAATTTCATGCGCCTGAAAAATTGCCCTCTGCAAGTCGAGCTTCCCACTTCCGGTGACAATCACCACTAGGGGTTCTTCGGGCTTCCTCAGCACTTTCACGCGATAGGACTTGTAAACCTCAGCGGCCTCGGGGTACGCAAACGTCGGGATCCACAAATGCTTCGGGCTGACATCGTGCACGGTTCCGGAGCCGACGAGAACCGCGTCCGCCGAGGCTCGAAGCAAGCCCATGATGAAGCGGTCGCCCGGATTCGAACCGCTGATAGTGGAACCGCCCGAGTGGCCCGGAATCTGATAGCTGACTACACCATCGAGAGTAGAAACGAAGTTCCCAATGACATACGGCAGCATACTTTTGTTCTGAGGAAAACCCAAGTGCCCACCGTAGAGCTCTCGTAGAGGCGTTGGCAGCGATGGCTCTAACTCCGGCGTCCGATCGAACAAAATGTGCAATGGTTTCATCGGCAACGACTCAGGCTGCAATGGCGGCGTTACCTGCCCGTCTGGCAATCATGAGCCGGAACTCCTCGTTCAACAGTGGATTGCGGTTGTAGTCTCCACGCATCACCAGAGTCCCTGTGTGCGAACTGAGTTCTCGGACGCCACGCGCCTGCGTGCAGAAGTGTTCTGCTTCGATATACACCGCGACTCCGCGCGGTTTTACATCCTTTCCGAGCTCATTCGCAATATCGTGGCAAAGGCGTTCCTGGCTAGTGAAGCGTTTTGAGTACAGCCTTGTGATTCGAGTCAGCTTGGAAATCCCGATTAACTTTTCGCCGGCGAGATATCCCACCCAGGCGCTGCCCCGGATCGGAAGCACGTGATGTTCGCAGAGCCCAGTGAAGCGGATCGGTCCTTCTACCACATGGGTCTTCTCTTCGTCGGGACAAACGGGACACTCGACCGGAAATAATGTACTGAGCTTGGAATCGCCATCGTAGCCTTCTGTCATGTCCCACAGCGCCGTCACCCAGCGCCGAGGAGTCTCGCGCGATCCAGGTGAGTTGAGATCCATTCCCATGCGGGAGAAGATTTCAGCTGCGTACGCCTCAAACTTCTTGGTTTCTTCGTGATTTAGCGGCTCCCGAGCCTTTCCGACTTCCATGGATTCCACCTCCAAAGGCCATATGTTTGTGCTGCATGAGAAACCTCACACCGACATTGTGTCGTCCCACGATCCGACTTGCGATAGCGCTCTAGAACGGCAACTCCTTCTTACAATGTACTGTTCTCGTTCTGGCCCGCAAGGTTATGTCTATGCTTCGCGGCGGTACGTCCGATCTATTGCACCCGAGGCCCATTCGTTCGAAGCTAAGCGTAGCAAAGGTGCTAAATGACACAGGTTGAACGTCTAGCGGATTTTGCTAACCGGGCTTCCTTCGATTCGCTCAGTACGAACGCTCGGGAGCAAATCAAGATTCGCATCTTAGATTCTCTCGGCTGCGCCTTGGGTGCCCTGGACGCAGGTCCCACAAAGATCGTTCGCAAATATGTCGATGATTTAGGAGCTCCAGGGAGTTGCACTTTGATCGGTGGAGGCAGTGCGCGCCCGGACTATGCGGCTTTTTACAATGCCGCTCTGGTCAGGTACTTGGACTTTAATGACAGTTATCTAGCCAAAGGTGAAACCTGCCACCCAAGTGATAACCTCGGGGTCTGCTTGGCCGCCGGAGAATATGCGGGTTCGTCGGGGCGCGAGTTAATGGCGGCTTTGGCTATTGCGTATCAGGTGCAATGCCGCTTAAGCGATGAAGCTCCCGTCCGCGCAAAAGGGTTTGATCACACGGTGCAAGGAGCATACGCTGCAACCGCGGCCGCTGGAAAACTGCTTCGTCTGGACGCTTGTCACCTTGCCAATGCGATCGCAATTAGTGCGACTGCGTTGAATGCATTACGCGTGACGCGAACAGGCGTGCTGTCGAATTGGAAAGGCCTCGCATATCCCTATACAGGGGCAGATTGCTTTCGGAATGCTGTGCTCGCCGGGTACGGCATCACAGGGCCTCTGGAAGTCGTCGAGGGGAACAAGGGGTTTATAGAAAGCATCGCCGGTCCCTTCAATGTGAACTGGGCAGAGGAAGACCTGGATCGGATCACTCGCACAACTTTGAAAAAGTACAACGCCGAAATCCACTCTCAAACTGCGATTGAGGCAGCCCTGCAGTTACGTCGCGAGCATCCAATAAAGCCAAGCGAAATTGATCGAATCGATCTAACCACATTCGAGGTGGCGTTCAACATCATTGGCGGGGGCGAGGAAGGAAATAAGAGTACGGTTCGCACCAAAGAGCAAGCCGATCACAGCTTGCCATATCTGATTTCCGTTGCCTTGCTCGACCGGCAAGTCATGCCGGAGCAATATGCACCGGAGCGCATATTGCGTCCGGATGTGCAGGCACTTATGAAGAAGGTGGCGATCCGTCCGAATGCCGGTTATTCCGCGCGATTTCCCGACGAAATGCCTGCTCGCATCACGATTGCATTACGCAACGGGCAGGTGATCGAACGTGAAGTATTGAACTGTGAGGGATCGTGCGGCCTACCGATGGATCGGAATGCCGCGTACCGGAAGTTTGAAATCCTTTCGGCACCGGCTACCAGCGATGCCCAGCGAAAAGCTATCGCGGAGATGGTCTTCGATCTGGAAAACCATCCTGTGGTCGATCTGATGACGCTGCTGCGCGGTACCGCTTCTCAACCGGCCGGCGCGAAGGTGGTAGTCAGCATAGGGAGGCGATAGCGATGGTAATGAAGGACCGGCCGTTCCAGTTCCTCCGAATGAATGATCGCCCGGATAAGCCACGCAGCCAAGGCGTCACGGAAATTCGCGGCCCCTATTACACACCCATGGGATCGAGTTATCTAGAAGACGTGCTCGCCACCATGGGGGCCTATGTGGATTCATTGAAGTTCGCTGGGGGATCTTTTACCCTAATTCCCCGCACCGAGCTGGCGAAAATCATTGAACTCTGCCACAAGCACAACGTCCTGGTATCTACTGGTGGTTTCATCGAATACGTGCTAACACAAGGGAAAGAAGCCGTTAAGCGATACGTGGAAGAATGCAAGCAACTGGACTTTGACATCATCGAAGTCTCTAGCGGATTCATCACTCTGCCCGGAGATGATTGGCTGCGGCTCATTGAGCAGGTCCAAGCTGCTGGCCTGAAAGCGAAGCCTGAAGTCGGCATTCAATTCGGTGCTGGCGGCGCAACCAGAGCCGAGGAATTGGAAACTGAGGGGACGCGTGACCCGGCATGGCCTATCGCTCTGGCAAAACGGTTCCTGAGCGCAGGCGCGTACATGATCATGATTGAGAGTGAGGGCATCACAGAGAATGTAAAGGCATGGCGGACCGACGTTCCTGCTCGGATCATTGAATCGCTCGGTTTGGAAAAGGTCATGTTTGAAGCTGCCGATCCCGCCGTGTTCGCCTGGTACATCAAGAACTACGGCCCTGAGATCAATTTGTTCATCGATCACAGCCAGATTGTGCAGTTGGAGTGCCTTCGCCGTGGTATCTGGGGCACCGCGAGTTTGTGGGGGCGGGTCCTCACCTACCGAGGCTGAGAGGGTGCGGTCAGATTAGACGCGACTGTGATCAGAAGTTGGAGGTTCGAAATGTCGCAAGCAGAAATAGCGGGCGGAACCTTTACTCCGGCAAACGAATTTCCATCCCAAGGACATCTGCTGTGCGATTTTAGCCTTGAGACGGCGAGCCGCAAGAGGATCAATCTCTCTGACTACCGCGGCCGTGCAAGCCTTGTGCTCGTCTTCCCCGGTGATGAGGACGGGAGTTCCAAACTGCTTTCCGATTTGGCTATACACGACATGGAGATCAAGCGACAAGAAGCGGAAGCGTTGGTAATCAGTTGGCCGGGCCATGATCGCGTACAGGATACTGCAGACCAAGCGCATGTCCCTTATGCAGTCCTCATGGATCGGGATGGCCGTTTGCACGACCGGTTCGGGGCCGTCGACGCTCAAGGGCGGACCTGCTCCGCTGTTTACATCACCGACCGCTTCGCTGAGGTGTTCGCAGTTTATCGGAAACGGGATGGACAGAAGTTACCAACATTCACAGAGATTATCAGCTGGCTGGAATTCGTTAACAGTCTGTGTCCGGAACGTGAGGCACCCGAATGGCCCAGCTGAAGCCGGGTGTACCCGGAAGCCATTTTGGAGCCTATCGCCGGAGCATCAATCAACCAGGAGGTGCAGTATGTTGAAGAACAAACCAGTGACAAAAATTCTCGTCGATGGTGGTGACCCGGCTGAAACAGCCCGACTTAAGGATTTGCTTGGGTTTGTCGACGGCCAAACCACGAACCCTTCTCTAGTTGCCAAAAATCCCGAGATTCGCCATCTTCTCGATTCCGGCCAAGGTCTCAGCGCTTCTCAAGAGAAGGACGAGTACAGGAAGATCGTGCGAGCTATTTCGCCGCTAGTCGGCGATGCCGGCGTTTCCATCGAAGTGTTTGCCGACACCAATACTACCGCGGAGCAAATGCTGGCGCAGGGCCAGGAGATGTTCTCCTGGATTCCAAATGCGTACATCAAGTACCCCTGCACACATGAAGGGCTACGCGCGGCGCAGCAGTCGGTTCAGCGTGGGATCCGTGTGAATATAACCCTGTGCTTTTCTCAAGCCCAGGCGGCTGCTGTGTATTCCGCGACTCGGGGTTCGAAGCATCCCGTCTATGTTTCTCCATTTGTCGGCCGGCTCGATGATCGCGGGGAGAATGGAATGGATGTGGTCAAGAACATACAGAAAATGTACGCGGAAGGGGACGGGCATGTGTATGTTTTGGCGGCCAGCATCCGCAACCTCAACC
>Ga0068855_100010811_pt1 | contig 11020 bp, 6 predicted proteins | sample KBSCornC52_FD_66592 | JGI IMG/M metagenome (GOLD analysis project Ga0068855, IMG submission 66592) | Corn rhizosphere microbial communities from Kellogg Biological Station, Michigan, USA - KBS Corn C5-2 | ecosystem: Host-associated > Plants > Roots > Rhizosphere > Soil ... | reverse complement strand
GAGCTCCAGGTCATTCGGCACGAACGGTGTCGAGGCGAACCGCTCGACCACCGGATGCCGGCCGCCTACGATGTGGAGCAACGGCTCGGCGGTGAGTTGCGGCGCGGTCCACTGAAGTACGCAGGCGCGCTCTGCAAGTGCCGCGAGCGCATCGAGCTCGGAAAGCGCGGCAGCGGTGGCCTGCAAGGGCGCGAGACCGTTCGTGAGCCGAGTCAGGATGTCTTCGTACAGCTCCTTCTCGCGTGCGAGCGCGCGCTCGCGCGCCCCCAGCACCTTGTCCTCGAAGCTCTTGAGCTCTGTAGTGATGAACCGCTCGGCGGATTTGACCGTCTGCCGCCGGATGTAGTCCTTCGGTGCGCGCTCGGCATCCTTGCGCGAGATCTCGATGAAGAAGCCCTGCACGCGGTTGTATCCGAGCTTGAGCCCCGCGATGCCGGAGCGCTCGCGCTCGCGCTGCTCGAGCTCGAGGAGAAACTCGTCGGTGTGGGTGGCAATTTTGCGCAGCTCATCGAGCGCCAGGTCGTAGCCGGCCGCGATGACATCGCCGTCCCGCACGAACGTCGAGGGCTCCTCCGCTATGGCTTTGCCGAGGAGGTCCACGACTCCGCCGTGCTCACCGATGCGCCCGGCCAGCTCGTCGACGAGCGGCGAGTCGATTTCGCGCAATGCAGAGTTCAGGACGGGCAATGCTGCGAGCGAGGCGCGAAGCTGAGTCAGGTCTCTCGGCCGCGCCGACCGTAGCGCCACGCGCGCGAGGATCCTCTCCACGTCCCCGACACCCTGGAGTTGCTCGCGCAGGCCTTCGAACCGGCGCGAGTCGATCAGCGCCCCCACGGCCTGATAGCGCGCGCGCAGCGCGCCGTGACTGGTCAGCGGCCGATTGAGCCAGCGGCGCAGGTGCCGTGAGCCCATGGCGGTCACGCATTGGTCGAGGATCGCGAAGAGTGTCGCGTCCTCGCGCCCGCTGAGACTGACATCGAGCTCGAGGTTGCGGCGAGTTGCGGCATCGATGATGAGCGCGTCCGTGCGCTCCTCGACGTGCAGGCCGCGGATATGCGGCAGCGACGTTTTCTGGGTATCGCGCACGTACTGCAGCAGTGCGCCTGCAGCACAGAGGGCGAGGGGCAGCTCGTCCGCGCCGAAGCCCTTGAGATCCAGGGTGCCGAGCTGATCGGTGAGCAGCCGCGAGGCGCTCGCCAGCTCGAAATTCCACGTTGGCCGGGAGCGCAGCGCCGTGCCGTTGCGCTCGAGTCCTTCCTCGGGCAGGCCCTCGGGGATGAGCAGCTCGGCGGGTTTCAGGCGCTCGACTTCCGCCGCCAGCGCACTGCCGCCGCTCGATTCCAGCACAGTGAAGCGGCCCGCCGCCAGGTCGAGCCACGCGAGCCCGAAGCGCTCGCCGTCGCGTGCTGCCGCGGCCACCAGCGTTTCCTCACGCTCCTCGAGCAGGGCATCGTCGGTCACGGTCCCGGGAGTGATGATGCGCACCACCTCCCGCTCGACCGGGCCTTTGGATTTCGCCGGGTCGCCCATCTGCTCACAGATCGCGACGCTTTCGCCCTTGCGCACGAGCCTCGCGAGGTAGCCCTCGACGCTATGGAAGGGCACGCCGGCCATCGGGATGGGTTGCCCCGCAGACTGGCCGCGGGTGGTCAGCGTGATATCGAGGAGCGTCGCCGCGCGGCGGGCGTCATCGAAGAAGAGCTCGTAGAAATCGCCCATCCGGTAGAAGAGCAGCACGTCGGGATGGCGGCTCTTGATGCGCAGGTACTGCTGCATCACGGGGGTGTGGTTACTGACTGGGTCGTTCAATGCTCAACTGCCGGGGTTCGCGTCATTGCGGCGGCCGGGCCCCCCGGCCGCAAGGCGGGGCATTATCCAATAAGCCGCGCGAGGGCGGCGGCCCTCCTGGCCCGGGCGCTTCATCAAGGCGTAAAGCCGAGGCCCGAAAGATGCCTGGCCAGGTCGGGGTGTTGAGCCCGTATCGCGGCCAGGTGCGCCTGCCCCTCGGCTCGTAGACCTTTTCTGATCTCTACCAGCCCGCGCCCGTAGCATGCGGCTGGAAGCCGGGGTTGCAGCTTCAGGGCGGCCTCGAAGTCTGCGAGCGCGCTGTCCAGTTTGCCTTGCCGCAGGTACACCAGGCCTCGATTGCTGAGGGCCGTCGCCGAGTGGGCGGGGCTGCGCATGAGACCCAGTGCCGAGCCGCAGTCCTCGAGTGCGCGGTCTAGATCCAGATTGGCCGCTGCTTCCGAGCCGCAGCGGCTGCTCAGCGCTGACGGCAGACGGATGTCGTGCGGGTGATACTCGACCCAAAGGTCGTATTGGTGCACGGCGCCCGCGTACTGTCCGGCGGCGCCATACAGTTGCGCCACCATCAGGCGCAGGTCGGCCTGTTGCGGGGCAAAGCGATCCACGGCATCGAGATCGCTCTCCGCATCGGCCGGCTGTCCTGGCAGCTCCAGCTGCGCCCGCGAAAGGTGAGCCTCGAAGTCATCCGGTTGCAGGCGGATGGCCGCGCTGAAGTCGGCCAGCGCGAGCTCACGCTGTGAGCTGTTCAAATAAGCGAGGCCCCGCTGGTACCGGCAATCGCCGTCGGCGGGATCCAGGCTGCACGCATGCGTGAGATCGGCGATTGCCTCGGGATACTCATGGCGGGAGGCATGCGCCATTCCGCGGCGCATGAAGCCGGCAGCGTCCATGGGTATGTCGGACGTCGCCGCGGAAAGGGCCTGGGAGTCATCGGCGGAAGTCTTTGGCGTGCCCGCCTTCCTCGCCGGGCGTCTGGCGTTCAGATCGAACACAACTCCGCCGTTGTAGGTGAAATACAGCTTGTTCTGGCTGTAGGCGACGTAGATGTGATGTGCCAGGAAGAAATCCGAGCCGAGCAGCATGTCGACGCCAAGATCAGGGAGACCTATGCCACCCATCAGGACGCGGGTGCGCTCGATCGTCTCGCCGCCGATCTCGAAGCTGGCAACCGGGGCGACCCAGACTTCGACGGTGTCCTTACCGAGTCCGCTGGTGACGCCCGCCTCGACCACGCCGGGGCTGTCGGATGTGATGCCGGCTCGCCTTGCCGCATCCAGCGACAGAATCGTCCGTGGCGACCCGGTATCGAAGAGGACTTGGATCGCGTGCCCGTTCACGACGGCCTTGCCGGTCAGGTATGGACGCTCGTTTGAGGTCCGGTGCAGATCCACGACACCGACGGGCTGAGTCTTGGTCCAGTAGACCAGCTCATCTTCCTTGCCGCAGTGCTGCGGCTCGACGAAACGCAGCACCCCGTCGGCGAAATCGTAGTCGACGTCGGCGATGCGGAATATGTTCTGGCCCAGGATGCCGATCTGGCCACCCAGGAAGTCATTGTTGCCCACGAGAAAGCGCGCGTCATGGGAGGTAATGCCCGCCACCGTGAATGTCTTGGCGGTGGCAATCCTGGGGACGACTGCGCCACCGACACCGTTGACGTAAAAAAAGGGCGGCGCGTAGCTCAGCGGCAGGTTGAATTGCGCCGCGGCGGCCGGCGAGAGGAAGTCCCAGAAGCTGCCGGTATCGACGATGAACCGCGCATCGACGCCGTTGATGCTCGCGGTGATGACCGGCCGCAGGTCGTCCATCTTGACCGGGATCCGCGGGTACATGATGAGCTTGCAGGGATCGGTCGCGCCGGCGGCTGCCGTCAGGTGCGAGGCGGCCAGCAGAACCGCGATCCAACCGAATCTGCGCACGGGCATGAGCGTAGCCTACACCCGCGGGGTCAGATACCGGAACGGCGTACCGTATGCTCTCGGCTTTCGACCTCAGGGTTCATGCCGAAGCTCGCGAAGCGTTTGGCAGTCCCGGGCTCCTCCGCCTCCGCAGCCGCCAGGTCGGCGTGCCCTTCACTGCTCATGCCATTCTTCAGCTCCGCGAGCCCCGTCCCTAGCGCGCCCAAGCCATCTTGGGCACCCGGCCGAGCGCAGAATTGAAGTCCGCGCGGGCGCTGTCGAGCTGTCCCTGGAGCAGGTACAGCAGTGCACGGTTATCGAGGGTTGCCGGCGGCCGAGATACACTCGCGGTATGTCGGATGTGCCCGGTGCCATCGGTGATCCCCAGCTCTATGCGCTGGCAGAAGCGGTTGGGCGCGGGCTGCAGGCCGCAGGCTGGCGCATTGTAACGGCAGAGTCCTGCACGGGCGGTTGGATCGCCAAGGCATTGACGGACGTTCCCGGAAGCTCCCAATGGGTACATTCCGGATACGTTACTTATTCCAACACCGCCAAGACGCGTGACGTCGGGGTGTCGCCGCTCACGCTGCAGGAGCACGGCGCGGTCAGCGAGGAGACGGTGCGCGAGATGGCCAACGGTGCGCTGCGCGTCACCGGCACCGAGGTGGCAATAGCGGTCAGCGGGATCGCAGGTCCCGATGGCGGCACGGTCGAAAAGCCGGTGGGCACCGTCTGGTTCGGCATCGCCACGCCGCAGGCACGTGGACCAGCCGCTGTTTGCGAACTGCAGCACTTTGCGGGCGACAGAAACGAGGTGCGCCGCCAGTCAGTCGACTACGCGCTGCGGCTCGTCCTGCCGCTCGTGCGGTCCGGCCGTGCCTGAAGCACCGCCGGCCGAAGCGGCGCCACGGGAGCCCGCCCACCGGCTCTTTTTCGCACTCTGGCCCGACGAAGCCATGCGCCAGGCCATGGCGCTCGCGACCCGCAAAGCGGCGCGGACGAGCGGCGGCCGGCCGGTACCGGCCGCTAACCTGCACATCACGCTGGCATTTCTGGGCTCAGTTCCGGAGCGGCAGCTGCCGCGGCTCGGCGCAATCGCGCGCCGGGCGGCGAGCCACTACGGTACAGCCCCGCCCCCCGCCGACGAGCCGCGCATCGAGCTGGCCTTCGAGCATCTCGAATACTGGCGGGATGCGCACCTCCTTTGCGCCGTGCCGGCCGAGCCGCCTGCGCGAGTGGCAGGTCTCGCCCGTGGGCTGCAAGGCCTGCTGAACGAGGGCGGATTTGCTCCCGATCTCAAGCCTTTCAGACCGCATGTGACTGTAGCGCGCAAGGTCTCGCGCCCCGGACCGGCAGACCGGATCCATCCGGTCACCTGGAGATTCACGGAGCTGGCGCTCGTCGAGAGTCGCACGCTGCCCCAGGGAGCGCTCTACAGCGTCGTCGAATCGTATGCGCTGGGCTGAGCCCCAAAGTCATCTGCAACTACCTTGAATGGCACGTGACTCGGGCCACCCAGTGCCCTTGCTGTCCTTGCTAGTGCCCTTGCGCCAGTACCCGGGCCCCCGAGAGCACGACGACCCGGTTGCCCGCAACCGCGCCCAGTGAGAGTGATGCCGGATCGCCGCTCCTCCAGAGGACACTCCCGGTGCTGACCGAAAGAATCGAGGCCTTGTTGACGACATAGATGTCGTCGGAAGTGACTGTCTGAAACGCGTCGACTTCCGGCAGTGCGCAGGGGCCCGTGCTCTGACCGGAAGGGGAATATACGGCGCATCCCGCGTAGCCGATGTCCTGAAAGGGATCGATGTAGATGTAGGTCGCGATGAGGAGATGGCCGTCGTCGATCCACCCGAGTGGGTAGCCCGTGATTGCATTGAGCAGGTTGGCATGAACATCCCAGAGATCCGTCCCCGGGTTCGCCCCGGAGAAGGGCACGCCCGGAGTCGTGGCGAACGAGGCGCCGTCGGGCGAAACGAAGATCTCGGGAGGGAATCCGGATCCGGCTGCTCCCTTGATTATCGAGACGGCGAACGCCGGCAAGCCACCGGTCGCCGGGCTGGCCTCCAGCGGCACGGTGTTGCCCGAGGTGGGCAAGAGGACTTGGGTCAGTAGCGCGCCGGATCCGGAGAGTCCGATGCCCGTCGCAACGAAGCCACCGGAAGGGGGGTAAGACCAGGTATAGAGCAAGCTCGCGCCCGGGAATGAGTAGATCCCAATCGATCCGTCATCCTGTAGGGCTGCGAGCACGGATCCGTCAGCCGACAGCGCGAGCTTCGAGGCTGATACGGGGATGACTCCCTGCTGTGCCAGAGTATTTGCATCAAAGTACACGATGCGACCCGAGGCCGTAGCAATCGCAATCAACCCGGCGCTGCCGGCGATGCTCGAGACTGCGCCATAGTCAAAGTATCGCGGTGTGCTGGTCAGGCTGGCCCCATCGAGGAGCACTCCCGACTTATCACCAAACATCCACTGAGAGGTTGAGGCGGCCGCGTAGACGGACAGGTTGTAGTTGTTGTACGCGGTCTCCGACAGCGTCGTACCCGATAGATCGATTACCTCAAATCCCAGGCTGTCACCGGTGGCCACGGCGAGTGTGGTTCCAGAGGGGATCTCGCTCCAGGTGGGATTTACCGTGAGGCTTGCAACGGGCGCCGAGCTGGAGGCGACCGGAAATATCTGCAGGGTTCCGGTAGGCCCGCTATCGGTCCAAATCCAGTTGCCCTGTCCCACGAGCGGCGTCGTGGACGAAAACACCATTGTGGCCTGTAGAGTGCCAGCCTGAGAGTACACGAGCGTGCTGGGTGCCGCGTTTGTGATGAATCGGCTGCCGTCGAGGAACCAGGATCCGAACGACCCAATGAAAGCGGGGCCGGTGGTGCTCGCGCCACCGGGCACAGAGACTGTCTGGATAACATTCTGGTTGGGTTCCCCCAACTGAATCTGACCTGGCGCAGCGAATGCCATCGCTTTCGAGTAATCGCCTGAGAGGGAGGCCACAGAATCCCCCGACGGCAACCAGGCAGACAAACCCTTGGTGCTGCCGACGGCGAGATAACTGCCGTCGCTGGCCAGACTCCACCAGGTCACGGAGGCGGTAATGCTCGAGATTTCCTGGCCGGACGCGGCAGAGAGAAACTCGAATCCGTCCTGGGTCGCGAGCACGACGGTGCCTCCGGCCATGTCCGCCAGATGCGACGGTACATCCGGCTTATCGCAGCCCGGAGCGCAATACAGGTCTCCGCTTGCGATCTCTGACGCGGATGCGTAGTCCCAAAGATTCCAGTGACCGGACCGATCGAGGCTGAAGACCGTCGATCCGCTCATCCGCAGCGTCGAAATGGCCGTGTCATGCCCGACATCGAGGACCACGTCCGGATCGACCTCGATAGTCACATTCACCGTCGCCTTGCCGCCGGCATTCTGGGCAGTGACCACGTACCTGGTCGGAGCCGACGCTGCTGTGGGGGTACCGCTGATGGTTCCAGCGATCGTGTCGAAAGTCAGCCCCGCAGGCAACGAAGGGGTGATGCTCCAGCTGGTCGCTGCGCCCCCTCCCGCAGTCGGCGTAAATGTGCGAGCCGCGATATGGGCCGTGAAGGTAATCGCCGAGGCGCCGTAGGTCGGCGAGGACGGCGGCTGCGGGTTCACGGTAATCGACAAACTCGCGCTGGCGCTGGCCCCTCCCCCGGAGGCGCTGATGGTGTACATCGCAGCAGCCGAGACCGCGGTGGGTGTGCCGGCGAGGGTTCCGTTCGAGGAATTGAGGCTCAAGCCGGCCGGAAGAGCCGGTGCGACCGTGAAGCTGGATAATCCCGACGATGCTGCCGGAGAAACGGGCGTGATCGCGGTTCCCACCACGAAGACGAGCGAGGAAGAGGGGTAGCGCAAACTGGCTTGGGGCGTGGGGTTTGCGGAGCCACCGCCCCCGCCGCCGCACCCGGTCAGAAGGATCGCTGTCGCGATCCATGCGATGACCGTCAAGGGGATGTTCCGTACCGGCGCTCCGCCGGTGCTTCCTACGGCCGTCATGACCTTACCTCGCAAAGTGCCTTCGTTTTTTTTAATGCTTTGCGCGCAGGTCTTGCAGAGGCGCTTCCGCGCACAGCGGGCTGAGCCCCGTCCCATCGACCTCCCGGGCAGCGTGTACCTGGGCTCTGCCGCAAGTCACTCTACTCCTGCAGATGCCGCCATTCAAATCCGAGCCCGCCTTTCCCGCTGCAGGCAGGCCTGGGACCGGAGCAGGGTAGCGGCAAAGTAAAATCAGACTCTTCCGCTGCGATGTGGCGGTGGTGCGCAAAGTCTTGCGCCCGGCTCGGCGGGGCAGGAGGACAGCGGCATGCGGTGAATCATCGAGCGCAGCGCGTCGCCGGCCGCCCTGCCGTACAGTGTTGTCGAGTCATTGCCACTGTGTGCCGAGAAAGGCGATAAATAACAGCAAATCAGCTCGATTGATGGGCTTCTGGCGGCGCAGCTTTGTGGGATAATTCTGCGGCAGAGAATTCCCCCTCGCCGTGCAACCTCCCTAGGTGTCGAAAGATGGAAGAGAACCGTAAGAAGGCGCTCGCCGCCGCATTGGGCCAGATCGAGAAGCAGTTCGGCAAAGGCTCGGTGATGCGCCTCGGCGATGGCGCGGCGAGCTTTGATGTCGAATCCGTGTCGACCGGCTCCCTCGGTCTGGACATTGCCCTGGGCATCGGGGGCCTGCCACGCGGCCGCGTCGTCGAGATCTATGGGCCCGAGTCCTCCGGCAAGACTACCCTCACGCTGCAGGTCATCGCGGAAGTGCAGCGCAGCGGCGGCACGGCGGCTTTCGTCGATGCCGAGCACGCGCTCGACCCGAGCTATGCGGAGAAGCTCGGCGTGAATATCGGCGATCTCCTGGTCTCGCAGCCGGATACCGGCGAGCAGGCGCTCGAGATCACCGACATGCTGGTGCGCTCGAATGCCGTGGACATCGTCGTGATCGACTCCGTCGCGGCGCTCACGCCGAAGGCGGAGATCGAGGGCGAGATGGGCGAGATGCAGGTCGGTCTGCACGCGCGCCTGATGTCGCAGGCGCTGCGCAAGCTCACCGGCAACATCAAGCGATCCAACACCATCGTCATCTTCATCAACCAGATCCGCATGAAGATCGGCGTGATGTTCGGCAACCCGGAGACGACGACGGGTGGCAACGCGCTGAAGTTCTACTCCTCTGTCCGCCTCGACATCCGCCGCATCGGTGCCATCAAGAACGGCGATGAGGTCGTCGGCAACATGACCCGCGTCAAGGTGGTCAAGAACAAGGTGGCACCGCCGTTCCGCGAGGCGGAGTTCGAGATCATGTACGGGCAGGGGATTTCCCGCGAGGGCGAGATCATCGAGCTCGGCGCCGCGCAGGGCATCATCGAGAAGTCCGGTTCCTGGTACGCGTACAAGGGCAATCGCATCGGGCAGGGCAAGGACAACACGCGCAGCTATCTGCAAGGCAACCGAGAGGTGGCACGCGAGATCGAGGAGCAGATCCGCGCGAAGCTCATGCCCGTCAAGCAGCAGCGCAACGGTGGCGGCGAAGCGGCCAATTCGGCCTGAGGCGGCTGCAGACCCGGAAGCGATCCGTACCGCCGCGCTCGCCCTGCTGGCGCGGCGGGACTGGCTCACCGGGGAGCTGAGCACGCAGCTGCAGTCGAGCGGCTGCGAACCGCAGGCCACGGCCCTGGTGATCGCGGAGCTGGTGCAGGAGCGCCTCCTCAATGACGTCCGCTATGCGGAGCGCCACGTCGCCTCCCGGGCGGAACGCGGCCAAGGGCCGCTGCGGATTGCAGCGGACCTCGCCTCCCTCGGAGCGCCGCGGGAACTGATCGAGGCGGCGATCGAGTCCGGTCCCGACTGGCGTGCGCAGGCCAGCGCCGTCCGGCAGCGAAAATTCGGCGCCGCACCCCCCGATTCACCGGCCGAGCAGGCTCGCCAAGCGCGCTTTTTGCAGTCTCGGGGGTTTTCAGCGGATCATATCCGGGCGGCCACTGGCGCCGACCTCGAACCGGATTGAACAACTTGAAGCAGCCTCCTTATCTGAGCGCGGCGGATACGCGTCGTGCCTTCCTGGAATTTTTCCGTGAGCGCGGCCATGAGATCGTGCCCTCGAGCCCGCTCGTGCCTGGCAACGACCCGACGCTGCTCTTTACCAACGCCGGCATGGTGCAGTTCAAGGACGTCTTCCTCGGCAAGGACCGGCGCGACTATTTGCGCGCCACTTCCAGCCAGCGCTGCGTCCGCGCAGGCGGCAAGCACAACGACCTCGAGAACGTGGGCTATACCGCCCGTCATCACACGTTCTTCGAGATGCTGGGCAATTTCTCTTTCGGCGATTACTTCAAGCGCGAGGCGATCCGCTTCGCCTGGGATTTCCTTACCGGGACGCTGCAGCTCGACCCGGCACGCCTATGGGTCACGGTCTTCCGCGACGACGATGAGGCCGCGGACATCTGGCTGAAGGAGATCGGTGTCCCGGCGTCGCGCTTCGCACGCATGGGCGAGCAATCGAACTTCTGGGCGATGGGCGATACCGGGCCGTGCGGCCCGTGCAGCGAGGTCTTCTACGATCATGGGGAGCGGATTCCCGGCGGACCGCCGGGCTCGCCCGATGAGGACGGCGATCGCTTCGTCGAGATCTGGAATCTGGTCTTCATGCAGTTCGATCGAGGGGCCGACGGCAAGATGACCCGGCTGCCGAAGCCCTCCGTCGATACGGGCATGGGTCTGGAGCGCATGGCCGCCGTGCTGCAGGGCGTGCACTCGAACTACGACATCGATCTCTTCAAAAGCCTCATCCGCGCAGCGGCGGAGCTGGCTCGGACGAAGGATCTGGAGTCGAGCTCCCTGCGCGTCATCGCCGATCACATTCGCGCATGCACGTTCCTGATCGTCGATGGCGTATTGCCGTCGAACGAGGGGCGCGGATACGTTCTGCGGCGCATCATCCGCCGCGCGGTCCGTCACGGGTACAAGCTCGGTATTCAGGAGCCCTTCTTCTATAAGCTCGTACCCGTCCTCGAGCGGGAAATGAGCGCGGCCTATCCCGAGCTCACCCGAGGGCGCGAGCTCGCCGAGCGGGTACTGAAGCAGGAGGAGGAGCGTTTCGCCGAGACGCTGGCCAATGGCATGGAGCTGCTCGAGGATGCGATCGCGAAGATCGTCCGGGCGCGCGGCGCACGGGAAGCGGGAGGCGCGGTCATCCCGGGCGAGACCGTCTTCAAGCTCTATGACACCTACGGCTTTCCAGCGGATCTGACTGCCGACATCGCCCGCGAGCGCGGTCTCACCATCGACCA
>Ga0068855_100010809_pt1 | contig 11020 bp, 13 predicted proteins | sample KBSCornC52_FD_66592 | JGI IMG/M metagenome (GOLD analysis project Ga0068855, IMG submission 66592) | Corn rhizosphere microbial communities from Kellogg Biological Station, Michigan, USA - KBS Corn C5-2 | ecosystem: Host-associated > Plants > Roots > Rhizosphere > Soil ... | reverse complement strand
CCGTATTCGTCGACCCGAACCGTGGAACCATTGCGGCGCAGGCGGTCTATCCGGACTTCACGGGGGATGCCCGTGATCTCATCTCCCTGGACATGGAGCTAAATCTCCGAAAGAGAGTAGCGGCGCTCCCAGACCAGCGTTTGCATCCCTTCTCAACTCGCCGTTTCACTGCCCCCTATCGACATCCGCGGAAGATCTGGGGGATTGGTTTGAACTATCTGGACCACGCACAAGATCTGGGCGAGCTAGTGCCTGATGAGCCGGCGTCCTTTATCAAGGCCGATCACACGATCATCGGTGCGGATGACCCCATTGTTCTTCCGGAGCAAAGCGAGAGAGTGACCGTCGAGGCGGAGCTTGGTCTGATCATCGGTCGAGAAGCACGATGCGTCTCCGAGGCCGAGGCGCTCGACTACGTGTGGGGGGTCTGCACGATCCTTGATCAAACGGCCGAAGACATCCTGCAGCGCAATCCGCGCTTTCTGACGCGCGCAAAGAACTTTCCTACGTTCTTTTCCTTCGGCCCATACCTGGTTCCCTTGGAGGACGTAGTTGACGATCAAGGAGGTATCGGGCACCTAGTTGTTCGGACAGTCGTTGGCCCCGACGCCGTTCGTGAAAATCGAGTGGCTAATATGAGATTTAGCCCAGAGTACCTCGTAAGCTTCCACAGCCAAATGATGCCACTGTTCCCCGGTGATATCATCTCCAGCGGCACGCCGGGTGCATTAGTCGTCGCGCCTGGAGATGTGGCGGAGTGCGATATCCCTGGTGTTGGTGTGCTCCGAAACCCAGTGATCGCGCAGGAGGCGGGAGGGCCCCGGATCAAGTCGTGATAGCCCCCGCGCGCACCTAGCAGATGCTCGAATGATGACGTATCGAATCAGGAGGCGGACGCTCGAGAACTGCATGACTAGAATCCTGGTCGAAACGGTACGTGACTGGCGATGGAGAAGGCGTCGCCTACTGGCGCTACTGAAGCCGTCGACAATACTTGCTTCACAGCAGTCCCCATGCCATTCTCTGGGAGACAACTTCATAGCCGATTACCCCGAACGGGAGAGACGTCGGGCAGCCAGCCCGGCGCGCCGAAGGAGCAACCCCCCGGAATCTCTCAGGCCCGAGTACCGCACGGGGCAGGCACATCTGGAAAGCGGCTGTCATCGTGCAGCTCACCGACGGTGCAAGTCAACGCTCGCGTTTGACGAAGCTCTCAGGTCTATGACAGAGGGGATCTCGTTTCAGCAGCCGCCGCGGCGGCACGGCCAAGGGATCCGACTGTGCACAGGACTTCATCGCAAACTTCCGGTCTTCTCCATCTTGGGACCGTGGATGATCCACACCTCCACTCCGGCTGGCCATCGCGTCTCGAGGTACCCACGGGACGAACACTGCTGATCATCGGGGGCGCGTCGTCGTTCTCCCGGAGGCCACGATGATGCGTGGAAACCCGCCTCGCAGGGCGGACGACCTTCGCTACACGCGCCAGCATGAGCGGCTGGAGGTAGTTGAGGGCGTCGTCACCGTTGGGATCGCCCCATATGCGGCGGACGCGCTCGGAGACGTCGTGTTCCTCGACCTGCCTATGCGGGGAGCGGTAGTGACGGCGGGTAGCCCGTGTGGCGAGATCGAGTCGACGAAGTCGGTAAGCGAGCTCTACTCGCCCGTAACCGGCGAGGTTGTCGAAGTGAACGAGGACGCGCGCGCCGACCCTTCTCTCGTCAACCGGTCGCCATATGACCATGGCTGGTTGCTCCGCCTGACGTACAAGCCTCCGCTGCCGGAGTCGCTAACGTGTGCCGAGTACCGCGCGTTCTGTGGCGTGAACCGATGAACCATTTCGCTGCGCTCCTCGACCGCCCATTGTCGGAGCTCGATCCTGAGATTGACGTTGCGTTGCGTGCTGAACTCCATCGTCAGCGTACGACGCTCCAAATGATTGCCTCGGAGAACTTCGCGCCTGTGGCAGTAATGGAGGCCCAGGGTTCGGTCCTTACCAACAAGTACGCCGAGGGCTACCCAGGCCGCCGTTACTACGGAGGCTGCGAGCACATCGATGTGGTCGAGCGGCTCGCCTTGGACAGGGCTCGGGCGCTCTTTGGCGGGGAGGCCGTTAATGTTCAGCCACACTCAGGTGCCCAGGCCAACGCGGCTGCGATGGCAGCCGTGCTTGAGCCGGGTGACCGCATCCTGGGACTAGAACTGGCTCACGGGGGCCACCTGACGCATGGTATGCGACTCAACTTCTCTGGGCGCTTGTATGACGTGCACGCTTACCACGTCCGCGAAAGCGATTTTCGCGTGGACATGGATGAGGTGCGAGCGTTGGCGCGGAGTTGTCATCCGAAGCTAATCGTTGCCGGCTGGTCGGCATACCCGCGGCACCTCGATTTCGAAGAGTTCAGGACGATCGCCGATGAGGTTGGCGCCTATCTGCTGGTCGACATGGCGCATTTTGCCGGGCTGGTTGCGGCCGGGCTGCACCCCTCGCCCGTCCCATGGGCCGATGTCGTCACCACGACGACGCACAAGACTCTTGGCGGGCCAAGAGGCGGTCTGATCCTCTCTACGGCGGAGCTGGCGCGGAAGATCGACTCGTCGGTGTTTCCCGGCCAGCAAGGTGGACCACTTGAGCACGTGATTGCCGGCAAGGCCGTAGCGATGAAGGTGGCCGCTTCAGCCGAGTTCGCTGAACGTGTGCGCCGGACCTTGGATGGGGCACAGATCCTCGCCGCGAGGCTCAACGAGGCCGATGTCGAGGCGGCAGGAATCCGGGTCCTAACAGGCGGCACCGACGTCCACCTCGTCATTATCGATCTACGCGGCGCCAGCCTCGACGGCAAACAAGCGGAGGATCGACTTGCGAGCGTAGGGATCACGGTGAATCGCAACGCTGTTCCGTTTGACCCGCGACCACCGATGGTCACCTCGGGGCTGCGCATCGGGACTTCGGCGCTAGCGACACGGGGCTTTGGACCCGCGGAGTTCGCCGGCATTGCTGAGATCATCGCGACCGCGCTTCTCACCGACAAGCCGGAGACGCTGCGTGCTTTGCGCATGCGTATTGACAAGCTGACCGCTTGCTTCCCGCTCTATTCGAGCCGATCGGCTGGGTTGGGCGGCGAGCCGTGCCAGTAAGCGTCTTTGACCTCTTCAGAATCGGCATCGGGCCGTCGAGTTCACACACGGTCGGGCCCATGCGCGCCGCGCGGCTATTTGCCATCAGCCTTGGTAAGAGTCAGCTCGCGCAGACATCATCGGTGCGGGTGGAGCTTTTCGGCTCGCTCGGAGCGACTGGTCGCGGCCATGGGACGCCCAACGCGGTGATCCTAGGTTTGATGGGCGAACAACCCGAGTCGGTTGACCCGGAAGCCGCGGGGGAAGCGGCCAGCTCGGTGCAACAGTCGGGCCAACTCGTTCTGTTCGGCAAACACACGATCCGATACGACGAAGCCGAGCATCTTGTGATGCGCGGGAGGGACCGGCTGCCCGGTCACGTCAACGGAATGCGGTTCACCGCGCTAAACGCGGCTGGATTGCAACTGGCCTCGAGGGTGTACTACTCGGTAGGAGGAGGATTCGTTGTCGCAGCCGAGGACGTTGACCGCCGTTCGCAGGACATGGACGACACTGCCGACTTCCCGTTTCACAGTGCCGATGATTTGCTAGCGATGTGCCGCGAGTACGGGCGCGACATCGCCGGGATCGTCATGGCCAACGAGCTTCGATCTCGCACGCGGGAGGATGTCCTTCGACACCTGTCAGCGGTGTGGTCGGCGATGCGCGACTGTGTCGCGCATGGTTGCAGTCATGAAGGAGTGCTTCCCGGCGGGCTTCGCGTGCAGCGACGCGCACCGGCGCTCCACCACTCCCTTAAGGTGTCTTCGTCTGAGTCGAATCAGGACTTGGAGTGGGTCACGCTTTGGGCGATGGCTGTCAATGAGGAGAACGCCGCTGGGGGCCGCGTCGTCACCGCACCGACGAACGGTGCCGCCGGGGTGGTTCCAGCGGTACTCCACTACTACGAGCGACTTGTGCCCTCCGCCGACCTCGACGGAGTCTTCCGGTTCCTTCTAACAGCCACGGCCGTCGGTGGCCTATGCAAGGAGAACGCTTCCATTTCGGGCGCAGAGGTGGGCTGCCAGGGGGAGATCGGCTCGGCATGTGCCATGGCCGCAGCAGGCCTCGCTGCTGCTTTAGGGGGCACGCCTGAACAAGTCGAGAACGCGGCTGAGATCGGCATGGAACACAACCTCGGTCTGACATGCGACCCTGTCGGCGGTCTTGTGCAGATCCCGTGCATAGAACGCAATGCGTTGGCGGCCGTTCAGGCGATCGCGGCCGCACGGCTCGCCTTGAGAGGAGATGGTGAGCATCGCGTATCTCTCGACCGGGTGATCGCTACGATGCGTCAGACAGGCAACGACATGAAGATGAAGTACAAGGAGACTTCGATGGGTGGCCTGGCTGTCAACGTAGCCGAATGCTAGCGCCAGGCCAGGCGACCGCCGCCAACGCGCATGAAGCCGCCACGGTGTCCGGCACAGTGCAGAGCGGCGCGCCGTCTCAAGCAACCCTGTTGCCTGCAACCGCGAGTCAATAGCGATAAAGCTCTCTCAAGGCGGTGCCGGTTCGAATCCTGCCGGGGGCACTTTGTGATCTCTCAAGAGATGCGAATAGCCCTGAACCCTCAGCGGGGTTCGGGGTTGTTTCTTTAGGGCGTCGTGGTTTGCCGGTGGGTTGGTAGTCGCGGGTGGGGTCGAGGGTGAGTTCGCGGAGCAGCTCGCCGGTGGCGGCGTTGATGACGCGCACGCTGAGGTCATGGACGAGGAGCAGCACGCGGGTTCCGGCGTGGGTTCGGCCCACGCCGATGTGGTGCAGGCGGCCACCGACGCGCAAGGTGACGGCGCCGGAGGCGTCGATGGTGTCGTGGCGAAGGCGGTCGTGGGTGTCCGGGTTGCGGTCAACGGTCGGGGTCGCTTTCGGCCGGGTGGTGTAGAGGGCCGCCGGGGTCGCGCGGTGCGGCAGCGAGCGGTGCGGCCGGTGGTGGTTGTAAAGCTCGACGAAGGCGTCGATGAGGGTCTGCAACGCCTCGATGGTGGCTGGCTGGACGGGTTGGGCGGCCAGCCATTTCTTCAGCGTCTGCTGGAAGCGTTCGACTTTGCCACAGGTGGTCGGGTGGTTGGGTCGGGAGTTCTTTTGCACCACGTGCAGGCGGCGTAGTTCGGCCTCGAGTGCGTTGCGGCCGCCCTTGCCGCCGGACAGCCGGGTGGTGAACACCATGCCGTTGTCGGTCAGCGTGGACGCCGGAATCCCATGGCTGGCAACGGTTCGCCGGAACGCGGCTAGCACGGTCGGGCCGGTCACCCGCCGGTGTGCCGACACGTGCAGGGCGAAGCGGGAGCAGTCGTCCGGCCAGGTCAAGATCTCGACCTCGTTGCCATCGGTAAGGCGGTAGTGGGTGAAGTCGGCCTGCCAGCACTCGTTCGGCATCGCCGCGGCGAACCGGATGTAGGACGCCTTGGGCCGCTTGCCCGGCGCCGGGATCACCAGCCCGCGCCGGGTCAGGTAGCGGCCGATGGTCGACGCCGAGACCATCACCGCGTGCCGGTAGGCCAGATGCCAGGCGATGGTGTCGGGGCCGGCGTCCAGGCCCTGCTCGCTGAGCTGTTTTCGCAGCAGCACGATCAACTCGACGACGTCGGCGGCCAGCGCCGTCGGCGAGGTCTTCGGACGCCGCGACCGCGGCTCGAACGCCGCCTCCCCCTCGGCGCGGAACCGGGCGACCAGCCGGCTGATCCAGCCCTGGGAGACGCCGTAGGCGCGAGCCACCTCGCTTTGCGACCGGCCCTCAACAACAACAGCAGTGATCACCAAACGCGGCTTCGACATCCGCCGACGTTCGCCGGTGATCTATTCCGATGTCTTGAGACACGCCATTCCTATGTCCTGACGCATGACACGGTTTGCCCGAACGCGGCAAGGGTTCAGGGCTATTCGCATCTCTGAGAGATCACACCAGCGATGGGATTCCGGCGTCCACGCTGAGTTCACCACCCGGCTGTCCGGCGGCAAGGGCGGCCGCAACGCACTCGAGGCCGAACTACGCCGCCTGCACGTGGTGCAAAAGAACTCCCGACCCAACCACCCGCCGGCTGACTGGTCGACCACCTTTCAGCTCTCGGACCTCGAACCGCTCCGCCAAGTGCTCGAAGCGACGGTAAAAAGGATCATCGCCGGCCTGCTCGGCGAGAATGTCGTGCCCAAGGATTGGGGTGGTGAGCAGTGCGACCTATGGACATCAGAACTCCTGGTGGATGGTCGCGCTCATACCGCGGCGTTCCTCTTGAAGGGGCCGGCGGTGTGGCGACCGATGACCATTGCGCTGCTCGGGAAGCATGGGGACCAGCTCAACCGACTGGCGGACACCGCTGCGGAGGTGCTCGTCGTTCAACACTGCAACGTGATCCGCCCCGAGGTGTTTTCGTTTGTGCAACGGCTCGCATCTGACTTTCGGAACCCGCGCCGCTACATGATCATCGACGGGTTTGCTACCTTGCGGCTGCTTCGGCTCTACGGCAGTCTCGACTAGTTGGGTCCGTGCCGGGCCCGCGCCGTAGCGGGCATTCGGCGCCGTCAGGCCACGGAGAACGATGCGAGGATCCTGGCGGTGCGTCCAGCGCACTCGGCTTCGGATCACGGCGTCCGCTCGGCGATGTCATCCGTGCACCTCGTGCGACTGGGAGCGTCGCGCGTTCCTCTCCGACTTTCCTACCTACGGATGCGGCAACGGCAGCGAAGACGCGCAGGTGCCGAGGGTATCGTTCGCCCCACCCGAAGGGAGTTCCGTCATGGCCGTCGAGACGAGAGCCGAGCTTGTCGAGGCGCTCGTCTTGGGCGAGCCCCACCGCGTCATTGGAACGGCGGAGACGGCTTGGCTGGACTTCAAGAGAGACGGCTACGAGCTGGGGACTCCACGGGGCAGATGGGAGTTCGTAAAGGATGTAACCGCGCTCGCGCACAAGGGGGGACCATTCTCGTCGGCGTAAAGGCTCGTCGGGAGCCACACGAGCCAGCCGAACTCGCCCGCGAGTTGTGGCCGATCGAACAATCGGAGATCGAGCCCGACCAACTCAAACAAATAGCACGGGACTAGTTCAACCACCAATCTCGCTGGACATACGTTGGTACCGGCACCCATCGGGCGGCGCATAGCCGTAACACGAAGTCGGAAAATCTGTAGTACTTGGCCATCGGGGTTGCTCCTTGTTTGGAGCTGGATCGTTACGCGATCATCCGACGAACTCTTACAGACGACGGCAGGCTCGCAGAGGGCGTTTCTTGCCCGGTTCGGCATGATGACGGCACTCGTTGGCTTTCGGCCGACGAGTTGTATCGCCTACTGAACGACGGCTACCGAAGTCGCTCTGGCTCGCCCCGGCCTGTAACGACGACGGGCGCCCTCCAAGGCGAGCCAGGCGATGACGCTATCCGCTTCCTCGAGCGCTCTCAGGAGTGGGAGGAGAATCCCGTTGTCTATTGGCAAAGCCAACCGATCAGCCATCTCGAAATGCTTTATGGCTGGCCGTCGGAGATCCGGGAACAAATGGAGCATCCGGAGATGCTGCGTTCGGGGGGTTTGGGTTCGCCAATCCGTTCGAACGCACGGAGCAGGAGGGTGAATACCTGATCCTCAGTGATCGTCGTATGGCCCTCAGCGTGAGCATGCGCGGGGTGGTTACAGCGGGCGTGGTCGCGACAGCCGAGATGCTCGGCTGGGCTATGGACGGTAACGGCTATCCCGGTCGACTCAATGTGGTGGCGGTAACGGAAACCACGCTCGAGTACTTTCGCTTTGCGGACGAAAGGGTCCTGCGACGGGACCCGTTGACCCGATGGCGTCACCGCCGGCTGGCCCTTCGCCTGAAGAGGGCCGACCCCCGGGGGTCTTGGGCGCTGGAGCTAACCCGACGCGCTCGCGACCCCGCGGTTGATCGCGTGGCTTGAGGCGGCAACCGTGTGGGTCGCCGCCGATCTCCTTGAGGCCGGCGAGACGACGGTCGGCACTGCGATCCGCGTTGAACACCGCCGCGCCACGCCGGTCGGCGGACGCGTCGAGATCATTGCAGCGCTCGCCTCGGCCAATGGACGTCGGCTGACGTTTGCTGTGCAAGCAACCGACGCGGCAGGAAGCGTCGTTGCAGCAGGCCAGATGGAACGAGCCATCGTGGATCGCCGGCGATTCCTCGCCCGAGCGCCGAGCCCAGACGTCAGGGGCTGACCACGTCACGGCGATACGCCGCGGGCTGAACCGCATTGGCCCAAAGTCGGACGTCGGACCGCGCTGGCACCGGACAGTGCCCGGCTCCTACGGGGGATGAGAAGCCGGGCACCGCCCCCGATATTGCTTGCACCCGGGGGCGGTGTCAACATCGCGAATCCGCTCGCCGGACGGAAACAAGAGCGTTGCGCGGGCCCTTGCGTGTCTTGCCCCTTGCGGGACTACTCCTTGTCTGAGCTGGACGACCCCGGAAGCGCGGATTTGTCGCCTGGCGAGGTGTCCGCCTTGTTCTACTCATCTAGTGGGATATCAGGCCGATGTGCGTGGCATGTGTGGAGATATGTGCCTTCCTCCACGGCACCAAAGGTGGAGCACGGCGGGTGGCCTCTCCGGGCCGATCAGGAGCGGGGACAGCGGATGACGAGCTCGGCCGTGGCGTCGCCGTCATCGCTTGCCGACCTGATCGCGGAGATCTGGGCGGCCGACACGTTCGACGAGGTTGCGGAGGCCGCTGCCGACGCGATTGTCGCGGGTGGTGGAGTCAGCGCGGCCCGTGTGCGACTGTGGGGCGCGGACGGGAGCGAACGGGCGGTCACAGCAGTTGGAGGTTGGCCGACGGGCGCTGATGGGGGTATACGGCGGCGTGCGCGGCTGTTTGGGCGAAAGCCAGAGCCGGAGGAGCGACTGCTGCACGACAAGTCCGGCCATCCGCTCGGAGTGTTGACGACTCGGGAGGGCGGAGACCCAACCGCTTTTCATCGCAGCGTGGACCCGACCCAAATCCTCGCCGCGCAGGCCGGTCTGGCAGCGGGTTACCTCCGGTTGCTCGAACGCTACCGGCGACTGGAACACACCTTTGCTGCTGAGCGCGCCGAACTGCAGGTCATGCGGCGCGCGTGGCGGATCGCGCTCGACGAAGCTCCGGTAGGGATGTTCACCATTGATCTGCAGCCAAGTGATCGGGGGGCGTTCCTTCACGTCAACGATGCCTTTTGCGAAGTGGTGGGAGCCGAGCAGAGCGAGCTGATCGGCGGCCGGTTCGAGGAGTTCATCCACCCGGGAGATCGAGACGTGGTGACGGCTGCGGTGCGGCGCGCGGTTGACGGACGCCGCACGCCCGCGAATCGGCGGGTGCGGTTGGTTCGGCTTGGCGATCAAGCATGTTGGGTCCAGCTGACCATCACCCCAGTCTTCGATGAAGGCAGCGTGCCGGTGTTCGCCGTGTGTCACGTTGAATCCGTCGAGGCGGGTAAGGCGACGGCTGCCTCGGCAAACCCGCCTGCAGATGGTTCTCACACGCTGCTTGATGAGAAGATCCGGCTCGCAACCAAGCGAGCCGACCGCTATCAGGCCGTGGCGGCCCTTCTGCTCTGCGACCTCGGTGATCTCACCCAGGCGGAGGGCCTGGACGCCAGCGAGCGGCAACGACTGGTGGCGACGCTCGCCGAGCGCATGCGCGGTGTCGTCAGAGTCGACGACACGGTCAGCCATGTCGACGATCACACGCTCGCTCTGCTGCTCGACGACCTAGACCCCAGGCACGCGCACACCGTCGCCGAGCGAGTGCGGAAGAAGGTGGCGGAACTCGTCGCCGAGCATGGTGGCGAGCCCAGCGTCGGCGTCACGCTGATCGATAGTGCGAGCGACCCCTTCGGGGTCTTCCACCATGCGGCGGCAGCGATGCGGCAGGCGCGTACGGCACCGAGTCGGGTGGTCCTTTACGCGCGCTCCAACGCCGACTCGGTGAGCGCGTCGGCGCCGGCGCGGACGACCACCGGCGTTATCCGCAACCGCGCTCGTCGAGGCGCAGTGCGCAATCCGTCATAACCAGTCACTGCGCGAGTCGTCGGCTGCTGCAGCGCCGGTTTGCGAAATAGCTTGCCGGCGTGGCTCGCGCGCGGCGAAACGACGGCGAACCCAAGGCCTGACGTCGGGGCAGTAGTTCGCCCGGAACGGGTGCATCTGATCATTTGCCGAAAATGCGACGTAAAGTCAGCGAATCGCGTGCCGATATTAATTGTGCGCAACTCAGACAATGGATGGTCCGAGCGAGGGGCAGGACACTCGAGACAAGCGTCCATGCGAACGTGCCTTTCCGCGCGACGCCTGCAGGCGGGGCGGCCGGTCACGCCGGCCACCCCGCCTGAGCGGCTTTTGTTCCAGCGGAGCCGTCGCTGCGGTTGAAAACGCGGGTGCCACACGCCGTAGCCGAAGACGCGCGCTAGCCGCCTACAACGTGCGCCTCAAGCAACTCGATCGCCGCTCTAGACGGCGACCAGTCGGCTGTCAGTTCGGGTAGCGGATAACACTGCAGACCAGTTCGACTTGGCATGTGGCGCGCCCGCAATTCCCCACCCGTGCGAATGTGCGCTTCCATGGGTCGGGCTCAGGCTGCGCCGTGTTGCCCGCATCGCTTGGCGGGCCGCCCTCTTGACGCCCAGCTCGACACCGGTAGCACCACATCCCGCCCTTGACCGTGGTGTTCAGGCGGTAGTCGCGGGCGATGAACAGCATCGGAGCCGCCGGTCGGAAGTCGGACCGTGGCTGGCGCAGGACGGTGCCCGGCTCCTACGGGGGATGAGAAGCCGGGCAGCCGCGGTCGATAGTGCGTGCTGCGAGGACCGGTGTCAATATCGCGATCTTCGCTCGGTATGAGCCGACTGTGCGTGGCTGCCGAGCTGCCGATAGCAAGATCAATCAAATATGTCGGCGATGTCGGGTTAAGTCGCCGAAAGGGGA
>Ga0068855_100010807_pt1 | contig 11021 bp, 8 predicted proteins | sample KBSCornC52_FD_66592 | JGI IMG/M metagenome (GOLD analysis project Ga0068855, IMG submission 66592) | Corn rhizosphere microbial communities from Kellogg Biological Station, Michigan, USA - KBS Corn C5-2 | ecosystem: Host-associated > Plants > Roots > Rhizosphere > Soil ... | reverse complement strand
CCATCGAGGGTATCGTTGCCGGCAAGGCCGAACAGGCGGTTTGCGCCGCCATTGCCGGTGATCGCATTGGCGAGTTCGTTGCCGGTGCCGCTGTTGCCCAGCGTGCCGGAGAGCACCAGATTTTCGACATTGGCGGCAAGAGTGTAGGTAACGGCGGCGGTGACCGCGTCGGTCCCCTCGCCGGGAAGTTCGAGCACCACGTCGGCGGCATTGTCCACCTTGTAGCTATCGTTCCCGAGGCCGCCGACGAGCGTATCGGCGCCGGCGCCGCCATCGAGGGTATCGTTGCCGGCGAGCCCGGTGAGGAGATTGGCGCCGGCATTGCCGGTGATCAGGTTGGCCGCTGCATTGCCGGCCCCGGCAAGGCCGAGGGTGCCGGTGAGGGTGAGGTTCTCGACATTGTCGGGCAGGGCATAGGCGAGGGCGGCGCGGACGAGATCGGTGCCTTCGCCGGGAGCCTCGCTCACCACATCGGCCACATTATCGACCACGTAGGTATCGTTGCCGAGGCCGCCGAGCAGGGTATCGGCGCCGGCGCCGCCATCGAGGGTATCGTTGCCTGCGCCGCCCGCGATCCGGTTGGCGAGAGCGTTGCCGGTGAGGGTATCGGCGAAGGCGGAGCCGGCCAGGTTCTCGATCGGATCGGCCAGCGTATCGGTTCCGCCGCCGCCGGTGGCCTGGGCGAGGCCGACTATGGCGAGGTTGACCTTCACCGCGGCGGCGGCATCGCCATAATCGACCGTGTCGGCCCCGCCGCCGCCCGTCAACCGATCATCGCCCGGGCCGCCGGAGAGCCAATCGTCCCCATCACCGCCCGAGAGGGTATCGTTCCCGGCGAGGCCGGACAGACGATCATCCCAGGGCGCGCCGGTGAGGCTGTCAGCCCCGGCGGTGCCGGTCAACTCCAGGCCAACGGCATAGTCGGGCAGGGCGGCTACCCCGTCGGCGAAGCGCACCTGCTCCACGGCGGAGAGGCGGTCCTGCCCATCGTCGCCGTTGGCGGGATCGATGTCGGTCAGGATATAACCGCCCAGGCCATCGCGCGCGATGGTGTAGCCGGCCATGGCCCCGCGCACCTCGAACGTATCGAACCCGGCCCCGCCCGCCACCGTTTCCGCGCCGGGGCCGCCGAGCACGAGATCGTCGCCCGCGCCCGTGGCGATGAGGTTGGCCCCGCCGAGCCCGGCCTCGACCGTATCGTTGCCGCTACCCAGCGTGACGCTGTTGGTGCCGGGGCCGAGACCGATCCAGACGCTTTCGAAGCCGCGATAGGTGCCCCGGTTGCCACCCAGCACGCCGGCGCCATCGAGGCTTATGACCGAACCGGGCATCAGCGAGAGGTCCAGCATCAGCAGGTCGGCTCCGAGGCCGCCGTTGAGCGTCAGGCTGCCGCCCGAGAGCAGGGCCAAGGGTTCCACCCACACGCGGTCGTCATCGTCGGCCAGGGTGGCATCGATCTGCTCGATCCCGCCGAAGCCGCCGTTGCCGAGGACGCCGTGGAACGCGCCATCGCCGCTGAACACGAAATGATCGCGGTTGGCGCCGATGAGGCCGGCATCGTTGCGCGAGAGACTGTCCACCCCGGCGCCGCCGTCCACGTCCCAGGGGGCGAGGCCGGAGAGGACGAAGCTGTCATTCCCTGCGCCCGACAACACCACGCCGGCCTCTACCCCGAAGGCGCGGGTGCCGTTGGAGAGGGTGGCGCCGCCGGTGGCGGGGTTCCAGACGAAGGCGAGGGGGGCGGCGGCGGCGGAATAATCGGCATACCAGGTATCGGCCCCGGCGCCGCCATCGATCGTATCGATGCCGCCGGCCGACCAGATCACATCGTCCGCCGCGCCGGTGGTGAGGGCATTGGCGCCGCCGCCCAGCGCCACCGCGAACTGTTCGAAGCCCAGCCAGGTGCCCCGATTGGCGGCGACCGAGCCATCGGCGCCGACGAGGAAGCTGGTGCCGGCAAGGGCGGAGAAATCCACCGCCAGGGTATCGAACCCGAGCCCGCCCGACAGGTTGACCGTGGCGCCCGCGGCGAGCGGGGCGGCATCGACGAAGGCGTAATTGTCCCCATCGCCGAGCGCGGCGTTGATCCGTTCGATGTCGAGGAAATCGGCAGCGGCCACGCGCCCGGCGAAACTGCCGTTGCCGCCGTTGCGAAATTCGGCATCGTAGGGAAAGCCGAGGTCCCCGGTATCGTCCCAGGTCAGCCAGTCCTCCCCGGCGCCGCCATCGACGTGGAAGGGGCCGAGGCCCATCAGCAGGAAGGAATCGTCTGCCGACCCGGTGACGATGGAGCCGCCTTCGATGTTGGCGAGCGTGGTGCCGTTGGTGACATAGCCCTGGCCGGCGGAGGTATCGTAGGCAAAGCCCAGGGTGGAGGACCAGGCGGAATAGTCCCCATGCCACAGGTCAGTCCCCGAGCCGCCGTTGACCACGTCGGCGCTGCCGATGGACCAGATCGTATCGTTGCCGGGGCCGGTGAGGATCGTGTCGTTCCCGCCGAGCGCGCGCACCACGTCGGCCCCGGTCTGCATCGTGACCTCGTTGGTGCCGGGGCCCAGCACGATCTCGAACTGGTCCCACCCGGCAAAGCTGCCGCGGTTGCTGGTGACGAGGAAGTTGACCCCTTGCGAAAACACGGTTCCGGGCAGGGCCGAGAAATCGATCCGCAGCAGATCGAAGCCCGCGCCGGCATCGAGCGTGAGCGTTGCCCCGGCGGCCAGCGGCGCGGCATCGATGGCCAGCGTGTCATTGCCGGGCGAGAAGGTGAGCGCCAGTCCCTCGATCCCGGCGAAGGCGACCAGATTGGCCGCGGGCAGCAGCGCATTGCCGATGGTGCCGGAAAAGGCAGTGGCGCTTTCGGCGCCGATCGTGGCGGTGATGCCGAGCAGGGCGGCATAGTTCACCGTGAGGAGATCGAACCCGGCCCCGCCGCCAACCCAGTCCACCCCCAGCAGCGGCTGGAAGCTATCATCCACCGCCGTGCCGATCAGGCTATCATTGCCGTTGGTGCCGGTGAACGTGGCCATTGCAATCCCGCCAGGCGGCCCGCAGGCCCGCATGGCCAGGACAATAGCGCAGCCGGCGCGAAGCGGCGGACAGGTACCTCCGATTTCGAGGCTTTCGGGAGGGCGTGATGCCGGTGCCGAGAGGGCGGTTGTGGTTGGTGCTTCGACAGGCTCAGCACGAGCGGTTTTTATTGGGTTTTGTCGTGCGCCCGCCGGATCGGCGCACCTTGGTATGAGCTTGTCGTGGACCTGTCGGAGGATGGCGGGGGGCTGGCGAAACGGTTGTGACCCGTGCGATGCCCCCCGGCCTCAGAACACCGGATCGTAGCCCGGGGGCAGTTCGTCGCCGGGTTGGTCGTCGTCGCCGGGCTGGTGGATGCCGCATTCCACCTTGTCCCAGCCCTTCCACCGGCCCGAGCGCGGATCTTCGCCCTGCGCGACCTTGCTGGTGCACGGCGAGCAGCCGATCGAGGGATAGCCTTCGGCCACCAGCGGGTGGGCCGGCAGGTCATGCGCGGCGAAGTAGGCGGCGATATCCTCGGCCGACCAATCGATCAGCGGATTGATCTTGAGGCGGCCCTGCGCATCGCTCTTGTCGATCTCGAAGCGCGGCAGGTTGGCCCGGCCCGAGGACTGGAACGCCTTGCGCCCGGTGATCGAGGCATCGAACCGCTCCAGCGCGCTGGCCAACGGCTTGACCTTGCGAATTTCGCAGCAGCCATCGGGGTCGTAGGACCACCTGAGGCCGCTTTCGTCGCGCTTGGCCAGCTCTGCGGCGTCGGGCTCCAGCACCACCAGATTGAGGCCCAGCCGCGCGACCAGTTCGTCGCGGTAGGCCAGGGTTTCGGGGAAGTGCTTGCCGGTGTCGAGGAACAGCACCGGCGTTTCGGGAGCGATCTGCGACACCAGGTGCAGCAGTACGGCGCTTTCCGCCCCGAAGCTGGACACCACCGCGACGTCGCCCGCCAGCTGGTCCTTCAGCACCGAGGACAGCCACTCGGTCGTCTCCGCGCCGCGGAACATGCGATTGAGGCGCACCGCGTCGGCTTCGGTGAAGCGCGCGCCGGTATCGATCCGGTCAACCTTGCGTTCGGCGGTCACGGGGTGCTCCGTCATGGTCGGTCTGCCTTTGTCGTCGGGGCGGTCAGCCGCGGCCGTGGCGCAGGGCCCAGATGGGCGCCCGGCCATCGACCGTGGGGGTATAGACTTCGGGGTAGCGCGCGAGGGCGCCTTGCGCGTCGGCCTCGTTCAGGGGGTGGGCCGGGGCGAAACTGTCAAACCCGCAGCGGCGCATGTAGGCCAGCTGATCGACCAGCACGTCGCCCACGGCGCGCAGCTCGCCGAGATAGCCGGCTTCGCGCAGGATCCGCGCCGCGGAATAGCCGCGCCCATCGGTGTAGGCGGGGAAGTTGACTTCCACCAGCTTGATCCGGTCCAGGAACGGCAGCAGCACGCGGGCATCGTCGCCCGGCTCGATCCGCACGGCCGAGGCATTGGTCTGCTCGCCGAAGGAATCGACCGTCACGGCCGGATCTGCCACCGGCTCGTCGGCGCGGAAGCGGAACTGGGTGTCGACCATCATGCGGTTTCCTTCTGGTAGATCGCTTCCTTGAACGGGGCCATGCCGAGCCGGCGATAGGTATCGAGGAACCGCTCGCCGTCCTGCCGCTCGGCCAGGTACACGTCGGTCGCGCGTTCCACCGCATCGACGATGCCGTTCTCGTCGAAGCCGGGCCCGGTGATCTGGCCCAGCGAGGTATCCGCGCCTTCGCTGCCGCCGAGCAGGAGCTGGTAGTTCTCCACGCCCTTGCGGTCCACGCCGAGGATGCCGATGTGGCCGGCGTGGTGGTGGCCGCAGGCGTTGATGCAGCCGGAAATCTTGAGCTTCAGCTCGCCGATTTCCTGCTCCTTCGCGGCGAACCGCTCGGAGATCTTCTGCGCCACCGGGATCGAGCGGGCATTGGCCAGGCTGCAATAGTCCAGCCCCGGGCAGGCGATGATATCGCCGATCCGGTCGAGGTTGGCGGCGCCCAGGCCGGCGGCCTCCAGCTTCTGCCACAGGGCGTGGAGCTGGTCCTTGCGGACGTGCGGCAGGACGATGTTCTGCGCATGGGTGACGCGCAGTTCATCGAAGGCATAGTCCGCCGCGAGATCGGCCATCAGGCGGATCTGATCGGCCGTGGCATCGCCCGGGATGCCGCCGGTGGGCTTGAGGCTGATCGTGACGACGACGTAGCCAGGCTGCTTGTGGGTGTGGGTGTTGTTGTCCACCCACAGCGCGAAGGCAGGATCGCTGCGGTCCAGCGTATCGGACAGGCCGGTGACGAAGGCGGGCCCGGCGAACTGTGCCTTGATCCGCTCCAGCTCGGCGGCGGGCGGTTCGAGGTTGAGCGTGCGCAGATGGGCGAACTCGGCCTCGACCTGGCGGGTGTATTCGTCCTTGCCCAGTTCGTGGACGAGGATCTTGATCCGCGCCTTGTACTTGTTGTCGCGCCGGCCGTGGCGGTTGTAGACCCTGAGGCACGCCTCGGAGTAGGTGATCATCTCGTCGATCGGCACGAAGGCGTTGATGCACGGCGCGATCATCGGGGTGCGGCCCATGCCGCCGCCCACGTAGAACGCGGCGCCAAGCTCGCCGGCCGCGTTGCGGACCAGCTGGATGCCGATATCGTGCAGCCGCATGGCTGCCCGGTCGGTGTCGGACGCGATCACCGCCATCTTGAACTTGCGCGGCAGGTAGCTGAATTCCGGGTGGAAGGTGGACCACTGGCGGATCAGCTCGGCATAGGGCCGCGGATCGACGATCTCGTCGGCGATGGCCCCGGCGTACTGGTCGGACGTGGTGTTGCGGATGCAGTTGCCGCTGGTCTGGATCGCGTGCATGCCGACCGAGGCGAGATCGGCCAGGATATCGGGCGCTTCTTCCAGCTTGATCCAGTTGTACTGGATGTTCTGGCGGGTGGTGAAGTGCCCGTAGCCGCGATCGTACTTGTCGGCGATATCGCCCAGCATCCGCATCTGCGCGGAATTGAGCGTGCCGTAGGGCACGGCCACGCGCAGCATGTAGGCGTGGAGCTGGAGGTACAGGCCGTTCATCAGCCGCAGCGGGCGGAACTGGTCCTCGGCAAGGCTGCCGTCGAGCCGGCGGCGCACCTGGTCGCGGAAATCGGCCACGCGGGCATCGACCATCTGCTGGTCGTACTGGTCGTAAACGTACATGTCAGATCACCCAGGTGCCGGCCGCCGGATCGGCGGGCTTGAGGGAGAGGTCGAGCCGCACGGTCGGCCCGAGGGCGCGGATGCGGTCCTTGATATGGGCCGGGCGGACGGTGCCGTCCGGGCCGCGGGTGCCGTCGATCACCTCGGGCGAGACGACCCGCCGGGCGGCCGCCTCGCGCGCCGCGATCTCGGCCCCGTGCTCACCCACGTCGGTGGCTTCCTCGACATGGAGCGACCAGCTTTCGCCGGTCCACCAGGTCACCGCCCCCGATTTCAAATCGTTCCCCGTCAGGATCTTCACTGAACAACCTCCAGCGCAACCTTGCGCAACTCGACTTCGTTCCGGGCCGCTACCTCGCCGATGACGATGAGCGCCGGGCTTTTCACCTTGTTGTCGGCCACCAGGGGGCCAAGCCCCGCCAGCGGTCCGCGCAGAACCCGCATGGTGGGGCGGGTCGCATTCTCGATCACGGCCACCGGCACTTGCGGAGCCAGGCCATCGGCCATCAGCTTTTCGGCAATCGCCTCGGCCGTGGCGAGGCCCATGTAGATCACCAGGGTGCGGCCCTTGCCGGCAAGCCCCGACCAGTCCTGTTCGGTCAGGCCCTTGCACTGGCCAGCCACGAAAGTCACGATCGAGGCGGCGTCGCGGTGGGTGAGCGGAATCTGCGCCGCGGCGGCCGCGCCGTTGGCCGCGCTGATCCCGGGCACCACTTCGACGGGAACCCCCGCCGCGCGGCAGGCCTCGGCCTCCTCACCGCCGCGCCCGAAGACGAACGGATCGCCGCCCTTCAGCCGCACCACGTCGGTGCCGGCCAGCGCCTCGCGGATCAGCAGCTGGTTGATGCCTTCCTGCGGCACAGTATGGCGGCTGCGGCTCTTGGCTACGGACACCAGCCGGGCCGAGCGGGGGGCCATGGCGAGGATCGCCGGTTCGACCAGGCCATCGTGCACGATCAGGGTAGCGTTCATGATCAGCCGCGCCGCGCGCAGCGTCAGCAGGTCGGGATCGCCGGGACCGGCGCCGACGAGGAAAACCGTGCCGGGAGAAGGGGCGGGATTTCGCATGGAGCGGCACATGGCGCCTAACCGGCCACGATGCCAGTCAGAATGGCTTGGGCCGGGGGAAGGAAAATTTTGGCCGCCCCGGATTCGTGTCCGCCGGCGGGGAGGGGCGCCGATCGGGCGCGCCGGAACGGGCGACAGGCCGGCGACCCCCGAAAGGATCGCCGGCCCGCCGCGCCGGACAAGATCTGTTGCGTCAATCGCCCGGGAAGGTCAGGCGAACCGCACCCGCGCCGTCGTCGATACGCGATACTTGCGCCGCAGCGCCCAGGCGAGCCCGCCCAGGCCCAGGAGCATCATCGCCCAGGTGCCCGGTTCCGGAACCGCCGAGGTGAAGCCGCCGAGGCGCAGTTGCTTCATGTTGTCATAGCCGGAACCGCTGCCGGTCCACGTGACGGAGTTGAAGAACTCGCCGTTGGCCGCCTCGCCAATCCAGTTGGCGCCGTTGCCGCTCAGGTTGGTGAATGTGTGGCTGCCCAGGTTCGTATTCACCACGACGCTTTGCGGACTGGATGCCGAATCCTGGAGGTCAAACTCGAAGTTGGTGAACCCGAGTCCGCCGGCCAGCGAGAACGTCACCGAATTGAGCAAGCCATCCAGCGCCGTGATCACGGCCTGGCCGCTTGCGCTGGTCAGCAGCGTATCGGTCGTCGAGGTGAAGATGACCCCGATGCCGCCCTGGTTGGTCGTCCCGGTAACCGGGTTGCCGGTCTGGTTGTTGCCGATCAGCACGTTGTCGAGAACCGAACCGTTGTTCACGGTCTGGTCGCCGAAGGTCACGGAGGCGTGGCCTGGCGAGGCGCCCACGAGTGCCATCGGCACAGCGAGCAGCAAGAGTCTGGCGTTCATAGTTCACCCCTTCATTTGCAAACGGGCCCCAGACGGTGCTGGAACCGACGCGACAACAAGGTGACCCCCAGCCGAATGCCAATTCGACTCGTCATTAACTTCTTGTTCATCTTTTTTACCGGGATTTCAATCGAAAACATCTTTAATTAAGTTCAGGAACCGGAGAGGGACCAAGGCGTTTGAATACCTCGCGACGAGGTGATGGCGGCTTTGTCGTCCGCGGTCGGCGGGCGCGGGCCACGCCAGTCCAAATTTGGGACGGCCATGAAGAGGCGCCCAAATTCCCCTGCAACGCGGATGAGTCTGCGGACAGTCGTCGTCAGGGGCAGTTGAGCGACGATGCTCCGTCCACGAACCAGTCGGCCCCGCTGACGAAGCTTGCGGCCGGGCTTGAGATGAAGGCAGCCACTTTTCCGATTTCATCGCCCCTGCCCAGTCGTCCGAACGGGTTGTTCCTGACCGCAGCCTGGTAAATGGCTGGGTGGCTGGTCTTCCATCTGGACCATGTGCCGCCTTCGATTTCGACATATCCCGGAGAGACCACGTTGACCCGGATGCCCTCGGGGGCAAGCTCGCGGCTGAGCGATTGCATGTAATGGGCCATGCCTGCCTTCGCCATGCCGTAAGCCTTGTTCGATGGCATGGCGAAGCGGGTGCCGAGGGAGCCGATATAGGTGATCGCAGCGTGTTCCGACTGACGCAGATAGGGGAGTACCCTGTCGGTCCACATGATCGTTGCGCGGATGTCGGCCGCGATGGTGGCGTCGAGGTCGGGGGCGATGGCGCTGACGGTCGGCACGAAAATGTCGATCCGGCCCAATTCGGCCAGCCAGTCATCGATCCCGTCGGGTTCGAGAGCATCGAGCGCCCTGCCGCTGGCCCGCACCGGGTGGCACGACAGCGACTGCACTTTGCGCGCGACGCTTTCCTCCGACCGCGAGCAGAACGCGACGTTGCACCCTTCCCGTGCGAGGGCATCGACGATCGCCCCGCCAATGCCGCCCGCTCCGCCGGTTACCAGGGCGGTAAGGCCGTTCAATCCGAGATCCACCATCCACCTCCCGATTGGTATCGCGCCGCGAACGGGCGCACCTAGTCCTCGCCGCGCTCCAGCGTAAGCGGCCCGCCGAAGTGGACGACCCGTTGGGGGAAGGGGATTTCCACCCCATTCTCGCGGAACAGGTGCCACACCTGCTTGAGCACGTCGGAGCGCACGTTGCCGACGCCTTCCTCGGGATCGTCGATCCAGCACTGGATTTCAAACTCGATGGCATTGTCGCCGAAGGCTTTCAGCCAGACGCTGGGCGCCGGATCGTTGTGCACGCGCTTCACGGTGCGGGCGGCCTGGGTCATCAGGCTCTCGGCCTTGTCGATGTCGGTCCCGTAAGCCACGGTCACCGGCACTTTCACCCGCACGTCGCGCGAGGAATAGGACCAGTTCTCCACCTGGCTGGTCATCAGGTTTTCGTTGGGGATCAGGTATTCGATCTGGTCACGCGTGGTGATCGACACGGCGCGGATGCCGATCTTCTTGACCTGGCCGACGGCGATGTCCTTGCCGCTCGACACCGCGATCACGTCGCCCGGCTTGATCGAACGGTCCATCAGCAGGATCAGCCCGGCGATGAGGTTGCCGAAGGTCTTTTGCAGGCCGAAGCCCACGGCGAGGCCGAGGGCGCCGGAAAACACGGTCAGCGCGGTCAGGCTGATGCCCAGCGCATCGATCCCGATCAGGATCGTGAGCACCCACATCGCGATCGACGCAAGCTTTTCGCCGAGCAGGCGCTGCGCGGGATCGAGCTGGGTCATCCGGGCGAAGGTGCCACGGATCAGCCGGCTGGCGATCCGCCCGAACAGCACGACGGCCACCAGCACGATACAGGCCAGCACCGCCCGATAGAGCGAGATGCGGGTGTGGCCGTAGTCGAAGCCGAGGGCGTCGCCGGCCTCGGCGATGTCGGTCAGCCAGCGATGCCAGTGCGGGTTCATCCGCGGCTCCATGCGGCGAGCCCCCGTTCAAGGTCGGCGATGAGGTCGCCCGGGTCTTCCAGCCCGATGGACAGCCGAAGGCCGAAGTGGTCGGCCGGGTCGGTCCCGGCGGGCGGCCAGGGCGTGGCGCTGCGCGCGGGCGCGGGGTCGAGCGGGGTGACGAGACTTTCGAAGCCGCCCCACGAATAGCCGATTCCGAACAGCGAAAGCGCGTCGATCGCCGCATCGCGCCGCTCGGCCGTGCCGCCCTTGAGCACGAAGCTGAACAGCCCGCACCCGCCGGTGAAATCGCGCTTCCACAAGTCGTGCCCGGGCGCGCCGGGCAGCATCGGGCACAGCACCCGCGCCACTTCCGGCCGGCCCGCCAGCCACTGCGCGATGGCCAGGGCCGAGGCGGTTTCGCGCTCCAGCCGCAGGCCCATGGTGCGCAGGCCGCGCAGCGCCAGGGCGGCATCGTCGGGGCTGGCGACCTGCCCGTGGACCTGGGCGGTGCGGCGCAGGCGCTGGTACCAGTGGCCGCCGGCGGTGGCGCTGCCCATCATCAGGTCGGAGTGGCCGCCGACGTGCTTGGTCAGGCTCATCACCGAGATATCGACCCCGTGCGACAGGGCGGGAAAGCTGAGCGGGCTGGCCCAGGTGTTGTCGAGGATGACGCAGGCGCCCTCGCCGTGGGCAAGGGCGGCCAGGGCCGGGACGTCCTGCACCTCCATGGTGAGCGAGCCGGGGCTTTCGAGCAGGACGGCGCGGGTTCGCTCGCACAGCAGGTTTTCGAAGCCATCGACGTCGAGCGGATCGAACCAGCGGGTTTCGACGCCCCATTCCGAAAGCCAGCCCCGGGCAAGGGTGCGGCTGGGATCATAGGCGTTGTCGGTCATCAGGAGGACGTCGCCGGGC
>Ga0068855_100010806_pt1 | contig 11021 bp, 8 predicted proteins | sample KBSCornC52_FD_66592 | JGI IMG/M metagenome (GOLD analysis project Ga0068855, IMG submission 66592) | Corn rhizosphere microbial communities from Kellogg Biological Station, Michigan, USA - KBS Corn C5-2 | ecosystem: Host-associated > Plants > Roots > Rhizosphere > Soil ... | reverse complement strand
TTTGGCGGTCAGGTCGAATATGCACTGGCCGCCTACAACGCCGGAGACGTTCCCGTCCGCCGATGGATCGCCAGCGGCCCCTACAAGGACATTCCGGAGTTCGTCGAATCCATCCCCTATAGCGAAACCCGCGAGTACGTTCAGGCGATCCTGCGCAACCGCGAGATGTACCGCACCCTCTACCCCCTCCGTTAGGGAGAGTTTGATTAAGTATCACCACGAGTGAGCGAAGTGCCTTTTGTTTGTCATTCCCGAAGGGAATCTGCGTTTCTTCCCGTGCGTCTCCGGTCTTCGGGACTTAGTCAGACCTTCCTTGGAACCTGTCTAATAACCAAGGGCCAAAGGCTAACCCAGGGCAAAAGGCCCGACACATACCAGCCTAGGCCGGACCGGGGTCCCCAAGGGCGCTTTTGCTCCTTGGGACGGGGGAGGCCTAGGTACACGGATGCAAAACGAAGTGAGGGCTGAAAGCCCGACACATACTTCACCGAACTTCAGATCCAACACACGAGTCCGAAGGCCCGTCCCATACCAGGTTATGTGCCATCCCAAAAGTAAGGGCTGAAGAGGGTCCTGAAAAAATCTGTCTTGCTTAAGGGCACGGCTTCAGCCGTGCCGCAAGTCATTTTCGCCATGAGGCGACTCTTTTAGCACCCTGTTGAGCCGCTGGGGCACGTTTTTATACGCAGCACTGCCTTTTCATCACTGTTTTGAGCCGCCTTTAACCCATCCGATCGCAGGAAGGAATCAAGCCAGCGTCTCTCCCAAGATATCCACAATTGACACCACGTCAGAATCCGCTATCCTGTGCACCAGAAGTGATGCACGAGTTCAAGAGTTTCCGCAGCCTGAATAAGACTGGGTGCAGCCAACGTGAGTCGCGAACGAAGACAACGGTGAGAAGAAGAGGCAAGCATGGTAGCGGAGTTAAACTTCCTTGAAGTCTGGATCCCGGAGCAGATGCAGCCGGGTACGTTGTTCATGCTGGAGCAGAATGGGGAACTGGGCAAAGCCGAGAATCCCTACTGGGCCGTCCTCGCCTGTCCCTCCTGCGGCTCGCTCGGACTTATCACGCGACAGCAGTGTGCGGGGTTGGAACCCATGATCTGCGGATCGGATCAATGCTCCGCCGAATACTTCCTTGAAAGCGGCTCCATTCGCTACCGCCCAGCCACCTGACCCGTTACTGCTTAAGCAGTAACGCTATACAGTTTGCTTGTAGCAGCTCGAAGTAACTTGTAAGTCGCTAAGTAGCGAATCGATATAGAAATTGTCATCCTGAGCGGAGTCTCTCGCAGTATGATCGCGAGAGACGCAGTCGAAGGACCTGCGGTTTGCTCGTAGCGTCGACGCTTCCTGCTATTTCCAGCGGATCGTCTGGGATTACGCAAGCTGCGGCAAAGCCCTCTTGCCGACATCGTCAAAAAGATGTCAAGTCCCCGAGCCTGTGGATAACTCCATAACCTGCACATAAAAAACGATCATTTTGTCTTTTGAATTTGGCGGGTTAGTTTTGCTCACCTAACTACAATAGAAGTAGAGATCAGAAAAGCCCCGCGATAGAGGGGTGCGAAAAAGTCCGTTTTGCTTAAGGGTACGGCTTCATAGGTTGCGGAAGGTTCGTTTTTCGGGTGCGGGTGCGTGGGGCTTCAGACGGTACGCAAAAGCCAGATTTGTTTAAGGGCACGGCTTCAGAGCCTGTCCTGAGCGAAGTCGAAGGATGCCGCAAGTCGGTGCATTTGCAATGCGGCTTCAGCCGCTGAGGTACGCTTTTTCGCCCTCGATAGCTGGAGCTTTCCATGAAGGGGAGTTTTCACCATAACTCGTTTGGAAAGACGAATTTACCAATAACCCCTTTGAAATGACGTTTTTACAGACACGTCAAATCATAAACCGCTGAATCTAAATATGTTAACAGGGGGTACCCCCGGGGGGGAGGGGTACCCCTCAAAGGTGTCGGCGTCACTCGTGCCGCAGGGCCTCCACCGGATCCATCCGCGCGGCCCGCATCGCCGGAAGCAGTCCCGAGATGATACCCACCGCAGCCAGGATCACGAACGAGATCAGCATGATCGAGGGTGAGACGCGCAGGAAGATATCGCCCTGGTGATTGGTCGTCTTATAGATGTCCGAGTAGAGCGGCATGGGTGGAATGAGGTAGGACGCCGCGACCGCGACCACCATGCCCGCCGCCCCTGCAAGAAAGGTGAGCGTCAGGCTCTCCAGCAGAAATTGCTTCAGAATGTCGCGCGGACGAGCGCCGAGAGCCTTCAGCAGACCGATCTCTTTGGTCCGCTCCGTCACCGACACCAGCATGATGTTCATCACGCCCACGCCGCCGACACCCAGCGTCATGGCGCCGATGATGCCCAGCAGAACTTCGAGGGCCACGCTGAACTGCATGATCTGTGCCGCGTCCTCGACCGTGTCCCATGCAGGAACGGCCTTGTCGTCCCGCGGATCGAAGTGGTGCCGCTGCGCCAGTACAGCCCGCACGGCCGCGAGCGCCTTGATATGTAGCTCCGCCGAGCTCGGTTGAAACACGATGCTGTTCGGGTCGCGCTGGTTGCGCAGAACACGCATCATGTCGAAGGGCACAAAGGCGTTCTCGTTGTCCGGCCCGTTGTTGGACGAGTCCTGAATCTTGTCCTTCAGCACGCCGATCACCTGGAAGACGTGTCCCTCGATCTCGACGGACTCTCCGACAGGAGGATAGCCATTGAACAGCTTCTGCGCCGCATGCGGCCCGAAGATCACCACCTGCCGATGATCGGTGAAGTCGGCAGGCTCAAAGTACCGGCCCGCGGCAACGTTCAGCCGGCGCATTCCCCCGTACGGGTACTCAACGGCCTTGCTTTGAATGTTGACCACCTTCGGTCCATATTTAAAGCTGAAACCATCGTCGCTCTCGGAGCTGACTGCCTTGAGGAACGGAACGTTATCGCGCACCGCCTCGGTATCGCCATCGAGAAACTTGATGCTCTTGCCGGAGCGTTCTCCGCCGGCTTGCATGCTCGTCTGTCCGCCCCAGACCATGATGACGTTATCGCCAAGTCCCATAAAACCGTTCATCACTTCCGTGCCAAGGCTCTTGCCATAGCTCAACAGAAGGACGACTGTAACCAGTCCCCAGACGATGCCCAGCATCGTCAGACCGGACCGCAGCTTGTTCCTGAGCAGCGATTGGATACTTTGCCGAATGACCTCACGCAGATTCATCTCTACTCCGTTCGCAGGCATTCCATGGGACTAAGATCGGCGGCGCGCAGCGCGGGATACATTCCCGCCAGCAGCGTGATCGCGGTAAGCGTGGTCAACGAGGCGATAATGGCGATGGGCGAGATCACGGGATGCGGCACGAAGTCCGGCAACGGAACCAGCCGCAGCAACAGGCACAGCCCAACACCGAGGGCAAGTCCAGCGATCCCGCTGACGATGGTAATGATGGCGGACTCGACCAGGAACTGTCGCCGGATGTCGATGGCAGTCGCGCCGAGAGCCTTGCGGATGCCGATCTCGCGAGTGCGTTCGGTAACTGCAACCAGCATGATGTTCATCACTCCGATGCCGCCCAGCGCAAGCGTCAACAGGGCAACCGCTCCGAAGAAGATCGTCATCACGCCGAAGATGCGCTCGGTGAACTTCGACCCCTGCAGCGTATCCCAGATCCAGAGAGCTTCCTTGTCGTTCGGGTCGTAGTGGTGTCGCTCGGCGATGATCCGTGTAACTTGAGCGAGCGCCTTCTCGTGAAGATCCGGCGAGATCGGTTCAACGACGATGTTATTGACGTAGCCGCGGACGACGCCTGGCCGCTCAGGCGGAGGAAAGTCGCGCGCCATCGCCGAGTAAGGCGCAAAGAGTTGGGTGTTATCCGGGCCGCTGCCGTAGCTGCCGTTCTGCTTCTTCTTCGCCAGCACGCCGATCACGGTGTATCGATACCCCGCAACCATCAGCGGTTGGCCAATGACTGGCTTGCCAGGGAAGAGTTGCCGGTTGGCCTCGGCGCCAAGCAGGATGACGCGCGCTCCCTCGCGCTCATCCTGCGCGCTCATCAGGCGGCCTTGCTCCACGGTCAACGAGCGGAAGCGCTGGTACTCCGGCCAGACGCCGCGCACGGGACGATTGGCGGCGTTCCACTGGCTCACTTCCGAGACGCTACGGCGAATCTCCGGGCTGACAGTCTTGACCAGGGAGGCCTGTTGCTGGATCGCGATGGCGTCGTCGACAGTGAGATGGATGTCACGACCAGCCGCATATCCACCTGCCTGCGCCCCGGTCTTGCCCCCAAAGATGATGGCGATGTCCGTACCGATGGTGCGGAGGTGCTCCTGCTGATCTACATTGAAGCCGATGCCGAGGCCAACCAGAAGAATGACCGAGGTGATGCCCCAGACGATACCGAACATCGTAAGGAAACTGCGAAGTTTGGTCTCCCATAGCGAGGACAGCGTTTGCTTGAAGATATCGAGTAAAGGCATAGGTTGAAGGCCCGCGGCGAGGAACGAAACCACCTGCTCTGAAGATACGCAGGGTTGGGGAGGTTGGTTCCTTGAACCAGCTTACAGTGGAGAATGCGTTAAGATGGGCAAGGTAGACAAAACCCTCCAGCCCGGATGGTGAAATCGGCAGACACAGCGGACTTAAAATCCGCAGACCTTAATCGGTCGTGGGGGTTCAAGTCCCCCTCCGGGCACCAGAATCATCAATCCTGACAGTCAAAGGCTATCGGGTTTTCAGAGTTGGGGGGTATCCCTGAAGCATCCCTTCCAGTACATCTTTGGGGGAATCTTTCGATCCCTTCGCAGAGATTGGGTATGGTGGTCGGCATCCATCAAAAAAATGTCTGCACAATGTCGATGACCTGGTATTCGTCGTTCAACACAGGCAGGCAACGCCATTTGTCGAAGGTCAGGCATGGGTGCGAGATATCGAAGCCCAGCATATCGCCCACTCGAATATCGTCTTCTTCCGTAATATGAAGATAGGCGTGCTGGTCCATCATCTTCGTGAGATGCCAATGAGAGGGAGCTGCCACGGGCACAGTCGTCCCGGGACGATAGTGCAGGGTAGGCGTTGGAAGCCCCGCATCGAAGGCAGCGTCGCGCTTTCCAAGGGCTACGATGGCTCTCTCTCTCTCCGGAACGGATTGGACATAGGCCCACAATTGCAGCGCCGGTTGCAGGCTGGAGTGCATCCCATTTGCAATGGGGTTGCGATGCAGGATCTCCTGCTGTGCCTCGCGGTAGACGCCGACATCATGGGTCAGGTAGCATCCGGGGCGCAAGACCACGTCCACGAAATCTTCCAGCCCAGCGTTGGAGAAGATTTCGGCGACGATGTCGTACCAGGCAGAACCAGCGCCCGAGAGTAAAACGCGGGCGCGATCGAAGCGTCCTTTTTTCGCCAGTTCACGCGTGACGGTTACTGCGCGCTGCAGGAAGGCGCGAATCTCGGCCTCTTCTTTCAGGACGCCTTCATAGACTTCCACACCGCAAAGAGCGATATGCTCGCGCCAACTGGCTAATGCGGCCAGGACGGATTCCAGTTGACCGGCATTACGGACGCCTGTACGTCCTCCGGTTACACCGAGTTCGACGAGTACTTGCAAGCGCTGCCCTTTCGAACAAAAGAACGTGCCCAACTGTTCAATCTGCTGAGCAGAGTCAACCAAGCAGAAAAAATCGAATCCATCGTCTTCGAGGAGCCGCGAGATGATGGTCATATTCTGCTTGCCGATTAGTTGATTCGCCATCAGAATCCGGCGCACACCGTGTTGATATGCGACCGATGTTTGATGGGCTGTGGCGAGCGTAATGCCCCATGCGCCGGCCTTCAACTGCAGATCGAACAGCTTTGGCGCCATGGTGGTTTTGCCGTGCGGCGCCAGCTTGACTCCATAAGCCGTGATGAATCGCTGCATCCACTCCAAGTTGTGCAGTAGCTTTTCGTAGTACAGGACCGCTGTCGGCAGGCTAAGATCTTCTCGCAACAGATTCCATCCCAAGCTGGCGAGATTACTCGGTTCAAGGGACTGCGCAAAATCGCCTAGTCCTTTATGGAGTGGCGCAATCCGTGAATCGGGTTGGGGAATTCTAACCGCTGTCTTCTCCGTCATAGAATGGGCCTCAAGAAGATCGCGAGTCTGCTATCCAAGGTATTCTGGTGCATCGTTGAAAGTTTCCTTTAGGAAGATGGTATGCCTGTCTGCGACGCGCTGGTTAAGAATGCACACATCATCAATGGTAGCGGGACCCAGCTTTGGGGGGGCGACGTTGCCGTGTTGCAGGGGGTGACTACGGTGATCGCCGGCAACTGCGGCATCAGCGTTGCACCCAGTCGATACAATCCTGAATATTCCTCATTCACAGCAAAGCGAAGGAGTGCAGCATGAGCATCAAGCGGTATGGCGTTGAAGGCGGCAAGGGAAACGGAGGGCAGCATCTGCCGTTTGCCCGTGCGGTTGAGGCGGATGGATGGCTGTATGTGTCCGGTCAGGTTCCAATGGTCGCTGGAGAAGTGGTTGTGGGAAATATCATCGTTCAGGCGCATCAGACCATTCGGAATGTCTTATCGGTCTTGCAGGAAGCGGGTTATGGACCTGAGCATGTTGTGCGTTGTGGCGTGTGGCTCGACGATCCTCGTGACTTTCACTCGTTCAATGGAGTCTTCCGAGAGTACTTCGGTGAGAATCCGCCTGCGCGAGCCTGCGTCGTTTCGAGCATGGTGGTCGATTGCAAGGTGGAGATGGATTGTGTTGCCTACAAGGCGCCTGTGTCTTGAGAGCGGAGGTTCGCTCTTATCGTTCGAGGAAGTTCATTCTGATGGAGAAGGTTCGATGGTTCCAAGCCTATGATTGACCATCACGCGATGGTTCTGTTGATCTCTGCGTCCGTTGCGGTCATTACACTGATCCTGCTGATTGCTGTCTGCAAGCTGAATCCTTTCATTGTTCTTTTTCTCACTTCGCTGGCGCTGGCGATGGCGACCGGCATGCCTGTGCACGCGATTGTGCAGTCGTTTGAGGCTGGGCTGAGCGGTACGATGGGGCACATCGCGATTGTGGTGGCGCTCGGCACGATGCTGGGCAAGATGATGGCGGAGTCGGGCGGCGCGGACCAGATTGCGTATACGCTGATCCGCTTGTTTGGCGAGAAGCGCATCCATTGGGCGATGATGGTGATCGGCTTTGTGGTCGGTTTGCCGGTCTTTTTTGAAGTCGGATTTGTGCTGCTGATTCCGATTGTGTTTACCGTGGCACGGAGGACGCGGACCTCGCTGATCCTGGTTGGGCTGCCTCTGGTGGCCGGGCTCTCCGTGGTGCATGGGCTGGTGCCGCCGCATCCTGCGGCGCTGGTGGCGGTGTCGATGTATAGCGCCGATATGGGGCGAACGATCTTCTACGCGCTGCTGGTCGGGATTCCGACCGTTGTGATTGCCGGGCCGCTGTATGCGAAGTTCATCGCGCCTAAGATTCACCTGGACCTGGACAACCCGATGGCTGCGGAGTTCGTCGATCATGGCGAGGAACGCAGTCTGCCTGGCTTCGGCCTGACGCTGGCGACGGTGCTGCTGCCGGTTGCCCTGATGCTGGTGGGCAGTTGGGCCGATGCGATCTCGCATCCTGGGAGCTTGTGGAACAGCGGGCTGCATCTGCTGGGGAATGCCGATATTTCACTCCTCGTCGGCGTGCTCGTCAGCTTCGTCACGCTGGGCAAGATGCGAGGCTTCACGCGCGAGACGATTCTTAAGTTCTCCAACGAGTGCCTCGCTCCGACGGCGACCATTACCCTGCTGGTGGGCGCGGGCGGCGGGTTTGGCCGCATCCTGCAGGACAGCGGCGTCTCGCAGGCGATCGTCGAGGTGGCGCTTCACGCGCACGTCCCGATTCTTGTTCTGGCGTGGACGGTCGCGGCGCTGATCCGGCTGTCGACCGGGTCTGCCACGGTGGCGATGACGACGGCGGCGGGGATTGTGGCTCCGATTGCGTTGCATACGGCGGGCGCTCGGCCTGAACTGCTGGCCATTGCAACCGGGGCTGGTTCGCTGTTCTTCTCGCACGTCAACGATGGCGGCTTCTGGCTGGTGAAGGAGTACTTCAATATGTCCGTTGCCGACACGATCAAGACGTGGTCGGTGTGCGAGACGATTATCTCGGTCGTTGCCCTGATTCTGACGCTAGGGCTGTCGGTGGCGACTTGACATGGCACCCCCTCCCCCCTGGGGGTAGGGGGTGCTAAGGTGCGTCGAATCAATGGGTTGCTTAAATTGATGCGCGCAAATTCGTCCATTCAAAGGGGTTACGGGTAAATTCGTCTTTCTAAAGGATTTAGCGAGCACGAAAAAAGCCCCAGTCCAAGGACAGGGGCTTTCTTGATCTTGCTGTTTCTATTTTAGTGGATTGGGTAAAACTAACGTGCCAAGTTTGGAGACAAAAGATCGTGTTTCTTATGTGTTGGTTGCGCGATTTTTTGAGGATTGGGGGGCTTGACAAGTGATTTTGTTGAGGGATTTGGAGAAAAATAATTGACGTACGAGAGATCGTGAGTAAAGACGCGGGTTTTGTGTGGCGGCGGCGCTTTCGGCCGCAATAGCGGATGTGTCGCGCCTTCAGCGCTCTGGCTCTTGTGGCACGTTCACCTAGGCCTCCCCTACCCCAAGGATCCAAAAGCGCTCCTTGGGGACCCCGGTCCGGCCTAGGCTATTATGTGGCGGGCCTTCGGCCCTTGATGCAGCGGCAAGGTAAGGGCAAGGGCGACGGGGGGCCCTCGCTGCTCTGTGGAATGACAAGCAAAAGAGCAAGCAACGACAACGGCAATGGCAAGGGCAAAGGCAAGAGCTGGCTGGGAAAGAGTGTACATTCCCACCCTTCGCACAAGCGCGAAGGATGGGGCACCCGTGCGTTCGGGGCTAACGGGGAAGAACAGGCAACTGCAATTGCAACAGCAGATTTTTCGCAGGAAAGGTGTGGAGGGTTGTGATGGCTTGGAGCGTATCGGGGTCCTTCGACTACGTCGTTCGCAAAGTGCGCGAACGACTTCGCTCAGGATGACGGACTTTGGGGCGGGGTGGAGAAGAACAGACAACGGCAACGACAAAAGCAACATGCGGGGGTTCTTCGCTGCGCTCAGAATGACAAGCGGAGGCGGCGGGAGGTTTACTTCGGGGTTGGGGTGGGGAGGATTTCGTAGGGGCGCATCATCTCGTTGTCTTCGTGCTCGAGGATGTGGCAGTGCCAGACGTAGCGGCCTGGGTAGCCGCGGAAGGGAACGATGATGCGAGTGAGGGTGCCGGACGGGACGCGGACGGTGTCCTTCCAACCGGCTTCGGTGGGGCCGACGGGTTCTCGATTGCCGAGGAACTTCAGGGTCCTGTCGGTGAGGAAGGCGCCGGTGTCGATGCGACGGCGGTCGAGGATTTGAAAGCGGACGAGATGAAGGTGGATGGGATGGGTGTCCTCGGTGAGGTTGATGAGCTCCCAGATCTCGGTGGTGTCGAGGACGGGCTTTTCTGTGATGGGCATGTGCCAGGGGGTGTTGTTGAGCATCATGTCCATGGACTGGTCGGCGAGGTTGAGGTGCTCGTCGAGGGTGAGGCGGCGGGTGAGGACGGCTGCGGACTCGGGGATGCGGTCGATGGGGCGGAGCGTTGCGGGGAGTTTGGCTGTGGGTGGCGATGTCTTTGCTGTCTTTGCGGAGACGCGAAACTGCATGACGCGGAGAAGGTCGCTGGTCAGCTCCACGTTTTGACCGGCGTATGAGCTGAAGTCGATGACGAGGTCTGTGCGTTCGCCGGGGCTTAGTTCGACGCGTTGCAAGGGGGTTGGTGCGGAGAGAAGGCCCTGATCGGAGCCGATCATGTGGAAGGGGAGATGGTTGTCTTGATCGGCGCTGTGATTGGCGGTGAAGGAGAGGCGGTAGAAGCGGCCGTTGGAGCCGTTGAGGATGCGGAGTCTGTATGGGCGCGGCTCGACCTCGTGGTAGGGCATGATCTTTCCGTTGACCAGGACGAGGTTGCCGAAGACTTCGGGGACCCAGGGTTTGCCGGGGATCTGCGAGATGGGATATTCGAGCTGGCCGTCCTTGCGGAGGTAGCGGTCGCAGAGGAGGAGGGGGAGTTCGTAGGGGCCGGTGGGAAGGTTGAGGGCGTCTTCTTCGGCGTCGCGGATAAGGAAGAGGCCCTGCAGGCCGGCGTAGATGTTGAGCCGGTTCGTGCCCATGGAGTGGTCGTGGTAGAAGAGCAGGGTCGCGGCCTGGCGGTTGGGGTAGAAGCTGGTGGTGGACTTGCCGGAGGGGACCCAGCTTTCGGGGTAGCCGTCGCTTTCGGGCGGGGTGCGGCCTCCGTGAAGATGGATGACGCTGCGGACGTCGGGGACGTCGTGGCCGGAGCCGTGGAGGGTGTAGTCGATGGGGAGGAGGTGCTTGAGGGGAAGCTCGTTGGCCCATTCGACGAGGAGGGGTTCGCCGCTGCGGGTTTCAAAGAGTGGGCCGGGAGAGGTTCCGTTGAATCCCCAGAGGCGCGTGGGTGGGAGGTCGCGATGGACCTTGATGCTCATCTGCTGCATGGCTACGCGGTAGAAGGGGATTTGCTGGGACGGGTGTTCGGGGTGTGGGCGCGTGCCGATGGGGATGGCGCGGGCGAGAAGGGGAAGGGGATCGACGTATGGGGGCAGGGTGTTGGGATCGACCATCGGCTGGCCGGGTGCGCGCGGTGGGGTGTGGGCGGAGGCTGTTTCAGTGAGGAGCAGGCCGGTGGCAAAGGCTCCGGCCTGCTCGATGAAATTTCTGCGGGTGATCACGTGGTGCTCCGGGGTTGGCGGGTGGCAAGGAGGGTTGAAAGCATATTGATATTGCGATCTTGCGGGGTGGCTGAAGCCCCCTTCCGCTCGATGCGTGGCGTGGGGGCGCTATTTCTTTACGACCTGGCCGGTGGTGGGGTTGAGGATGAGCCGGGTTGCGATGGGATGTTTGAAGTCGAACATGTTGGTGATGGGGCCGGCGATGGCGTCGAAGGAGCCTTGACCG
>Ga0068855_100010802_pt1 | contig 11022 bp, 7 predicted proteins | sample KBSCornC52_FD_66592 | JGI IMG/M metagenome (GOLD analysis project Ga0068855, IMG submission 66592) | Corn rhizosphere microbial communities from Kellogg Biological Station, Michigan, USA - KBS Corn C5-2 | ecosystem: Host-associated > Plants > Roots > Rhizosphere > Soil ... | reverse complement strand
GGCGAAGGACCGGTGACGGCCCCGGCTGCGTCTACGTGCGGCGTGACCGTGATCCCCAAGTTGGGCGAGCTTGCTCCATTACCGCACGAGGCCGTTCCTCTGACGGTGAGGTTGCCCGATGTCGCGTTGGCGGCGAAGTCTATAGTGACGGAGTTCGTCGTACCGTGAATCGTTGCGCCCGTGCCGGAGTACGACCATACGTAGCTCGCGGCATTGGCAATCGCGCCAACGGAGTAGCTCACGCCCGCTTGCCCCGCACAGACCGATGTCGGCCCGGTGACCGCGCCCGCTGCGCCGGGGAGGGGGTTGATTTGAACGGAAGTACTCGTTGTATTGCTACAGGTACCGTTGGTAAAGGTGTACGTAACCGTGTAGGTTCCCGCAGCGCTCGACGCCAGATTGATCTGGCCCGTCGAAGCGTTGATGCTAAGCCCCGACGGCGCGGCGCTATACGTACCGCCGCCCTGGCCAGTTTGCGTTACCGATGCGGTGCCAGCTGCACAGAATGGGGAGCCGGCGTAGCTGATGGATGCGGTCGGAAGGGCCTCGACGGTGAGTGAAAAGCCGTTGCTCTGTGCCTTGTCGCAGTTTGCTGCGTCGTTCGTGGCCTGGACCTTGAGGCCGGACGATGTACCTGCGGGCGTAGCCGCAGTCGTGGTGACTGTAAGAGTGGTGTTCTTGGTACCGGATGCCGCGAACGTAAGCGAAGGGCTGCCAAAGGTCGCCGCAGCGCCCGTCGGAAGGGTCGATGTCAGAGTGAGGTCCACGGTGCCGGCACCGGAGGCTGTGACACTCACCGTGTAGACCGCGGATGTGCCGGCGCATACGGCCGCCGCGGTCGGACTCACCGCCGTAGAAACGACCAGACTTGGGCACGCGTCCGTGAACGTCGCGTCAGCGTGCAAGTGCGCAGGATCAGGGCCGGGGTGCTCGCAGTCGGCGGTGAGGAGGAAGGAGTTGCCGGCTACGTCCGCGGCGTCGAGGAGCCAGGATGACGACACGTTGCCCTGGCCGTCTGCCGTGACGGTCCAGGGCTGGTGGTCGGGGTCTCCGATGTCGCTCAGGTCGTTTGGATGGACTACCTGGAGCGTGACTCTTTCGTTGGGGGCCCATCCGGTTCCGGTGATCTGGACCGTGGAGCCCGGTGGATAATCGCTCTTGTCGGTCGCGATGGTCGCGCCCGACGATGGGTGCTGCGCTCTTGCCACGATGGTCTGGGCGCTCATGCCGAGACAGAGGAAGAGTGCGAGCAGCCAAACCGGCAGGACCGGTTTGGGTACCATGCGTGCTCTGATCTTAAACATCCGTTTCTCCTTCGCCGGGGTGGGCGCGCACCCTCCGTTGGGGCGACGCCTGCATGTCCGGCGGACCGCGGAATCTGCTTGCGCCGAACGCGCGAATCACGTGATTCTGGTGAATCACGCGGATTCCGCCCGTCTGGCGCGGTAGGGATATGTATAAATCGAGTTCGGTGGTGCTGGGCGCCTGGCCATCGCGTGCGGAGAGCTCGCGACTGCATGCCGGCCGTCGGGGGCGTGGCGCCTTGAGTATGTGGCTGGGTTCGGGGCCGTAGGGCGGCCCTCTTCACATCCGGGGTGGAGAGGAGTTGCGCATGCCTCTCACACGATTCTTTCAATGGTTCGCGCCGCACTTCAAAAAGTCGACAACGCGGCGCGAAACGATATGGAACTGCACTGCATAAGCCGTGCCAAGTGGCACGCTGCGGGCAGAAACAGGTATCGGGAACAGGTAGCCGGGCTGCTGCGTCAAACGCGTATAACCGGCCGGGCAGTCCATCGTGGGAGCGCGGAATTGGGTGCGGCGGTGCGACAGGCTGCGGCTCGGGGGAGGAGTGCGCTGCTGCTGCTTTACCGACGTGTTTGGGGCATCGGCTGCGCGTTCAACGTGCCGGACGGCCCCAACTGACCATCTATTGTATCGCTTCTTACCTATAAATTACCTTATTGCTCGACCACTGATTCTAAAGTGATTCTTAAGACCCGTGGAATCGCCGAAATTGGCATCCAGTCGGGCGCGGGGACAGCCGAAGAATTGGCGTGTGCCAACGCGCAACACTACCAGTCGATAAGGAGTTCACGGATGATTTCAGCTAATCGCGCGCCCCTCTTCTCCCTGCTCGCCGCTCTCACGCTCTGCTGTCCGGCCCTCCCCTCCCGCGCACAGGGGAATGCTGTCGATAAGTTCAATGCGAAGGGCTACGACCACTCGGTCACCTTCGGATCAACCTATATTCCCGGGCTTTGGAACGCGCCATTCGGCTCGCTGGAGGTGACGCAGACTTCCGGCAGATCGGGCAATACAACCGCGACCGGCATTGTAGGATTCGTGGATGCGGTCGCATTCCCGAGCCCGACCACGGCGGTCGAGGTCTTCGGAGTCGCGGACGCGGGCGGCAATGTCACGCCGACGAGCCCGTCCTTCTCGACCGCGGGCAAGGTCGACGTCGCTATGGAGGGAATCGCGCTCTACTACGAGCTCGACCCGTTCACGCTCAATTTGAATTTGGTCGGCGCCGAGCCAGTCACCATCCACATTGCGTCGACGCTGGCGAACCCGACCTCCATCGACAACGTCCACGAGCGCTCGACCTACATGCTCCGCGACGGACTGTTCAACCACTCGCTGTCCGTCAAGAGCGACTTGCATGGTCGATTCGGCTATGGAGGAACGGGGACGGTCTCCATCTGGTTCGAAGGGTCCGCCAACACCGCTATCGCGCCACCCGGTACGTCCGTTAACCCCGACGAGAGCCGCTTTGGATTCGTCCAGTCCGGCACGATGTCCGCCCAGAAGTAGGGGTCCTCACCGCGAAGACGCGAAGAGCGCGAAGAACGTCAGAAGCTTTAACCACGAATTCACACGAATGGACACGAATAACGGCGCTGAGTCGTTATTCGTGTCCATTCGTGTGAACTCGTGGTTTCGCCGATGCTTCGCGGTTAGGGACCGGGTTTGGCGTCTCCGAGGCCGAGCATTTCGAGGAGGCTGGGCTGGCGGGAGGCGCCCGGTCCGCCTACCATCACTTTCGCGTCGAGGGCGCGGTCGATCTTCATGAGCGATTCGTCCAGGTGCACGCGGGTATAGGCGTCCTCGTGGCTGGACCGGCCGGCCGCGATGCGCCGCTTCAGCTTCCGGAGCTGGTCCCATGCGAGCGACCGCGCGTCATCGGGCGTGCCGCCCGCGGGGCTGACAAACATCGTGATGAGCGTGTCGACGTGCGCCCGCTGGAGCTGTCGGCGGAGCGGGCTTACGTTCCGGCTGCCCTCCAGCTCCGACCAGATGTTGGCCCCCACGCCATTGAAGAGGTCCGGCAGGGTGAGGGTGGCGGACGGGTCGGCTGCCTTGAACTCGTTGTTCGCGATTCGCCGCAGCACGGGCGCGCTGAAGAGCCGACGGAGTGCCGAGAGCTGGATGTTGCTCAGGGTGTCCCGCACCGGCGCATCCGCGCCGCCCCCGCCGAGGAGCGAGCTCACCAGGTCCGGGAATGGATCCGAGCTGAGCTTCGTGTAGTAGCCCTTTGGGAGCGCAAAGGCGGATTCCGAGAAGACGTACGTGTTGAGCATGCTGAGAGCGCGCTTCTGGTCCGTGCCGGAGATGGGCTCTACAGGAGCCTTCTCGCCCGGGTCGCCCTTGTGGACGCGCCGCACGTGCAGGCCCCCGATGTAGCGGCTCGTGATTCCCGCCGACCTTGTGTAGACGTTGAGCAGGCGGCTGAATTTCTTGGTGAACTCGTAGTAGTTCTCACCCTGCTTCGGCTCGCGCTGCGCCAGCGTGACGAGCAGATAGCGCGACACGTCGAACATCCGCTGCCAGTATGCGAGCGGGTCCGAACCGAGGTCGAACCGGGTGATGGCGGGGTCGAACTGGTCCGCGATCTCGTCGCTCTGGTAGGCATGGCCCGGCTCGTTGGCGTGCGAAGCGATCTGGTGGAGCCTCGGGAGCTCGCCTTCCGGAGTTGTTGCCTGCACCGGTGTATAGCCGTACTGAATCGCCCACATGTCGTAGGGGCCGACAGTGCGCGAGTAGTAATCCACGCCCGGGTGCTTCAGGGCGGAGATGTTGAACGGTGTATAGTCCATAACGGACGCCGCAACGCCCGTTGCGGCAAGTGTTTTCTGGTCGGCGAGCTCATTGAGGCCGTGCATGGTCGAAGCGATAAAGTTGTGTCGCAGGCCCATGACGTGGCCCATTTCGTGCGACACCACTTCCGTGAGGAAGGCCTGAATGTACTCTTTGCCGTGGGCCGAAATCCAGGCCGAGTCCATCATGCTCAGCGCCTCATACCCGAACCACGCCTGCTCGATGGCGTCACGCGTCATGTTGCACTGCGTCCATGCTTTCCTCGGGTTGAGCAGCGACGCTGGATCCACTGCGGGCCGTTCGGCAAAGTAGCTGGCGGGGTCGACGAGAGCCTGCTTTTCGAGCGCCTTGGTGAGCCTTACGATGGAGGCATCCACGGTGATATTGGCGTTCAGTATCTGCCCCGTGATCGGGTTGGCGCGGAACAGTGTTATGGCATAGCCGGTCCTGGGATTGTCCTGTGACGAGAGCACCCAGCGGATGGTGTTGTAGCGCATGTCCGCATGATCCCAGTCCGCGTTGTCGGGCATCTGCTTTACGACGATGGCGTCTTTGATGCCGATCTTCTCGAACGGCTTGTTCCAGAGCAGGATTCCGTCGCGAACGGCGTTCCGGTACTCGACCGGGATGGCGTTGTCCAGCCAGAAGACAATGGGCTTCTTTGGCGGCGACATAGCGGCGGTCGGATCGGCCTTCTGCATATCCCAGCGGAGGATGTAGCGCGTTGTCAGGTCATCTTTGGAGTCGTCGTCGAATCGTTCGTGGTCGGCGGTGAAGTAGCCGACGCGCGGATCGGCGATTCGCGGCCGATAACCGTTATCGTTCAGGAAGAAGAGCGTGTAGTTGACCTTGAGCGGCAGGCTTCGGCCGTCGGCGAGGGCGCTCGAGCCGCCGCCGAGAAGGATCGCGAGGAGGTTGGAGGAGCGCGCGCCGGTGAAGTGGTACGCCGTTTCGACTATCAGGTTCTCGGGGAAGTTCCTGATCGAGGAGATGTAGGTCTTGTCGCGGTCGGGCGAGAACCCGCGGAGGTTCTGGTTGAGCTGTGCGATGTCGCCGCGGAAGAGGTCGCTCACGTTGATGAGCAGGGACTTGCGGCTCGGCTGCTTCGCCTCGATCTTGTACGCTTCGAGGTAGCCGTCCGCGAAGGAGCGCTTGAGGGCGCGCTCCAGCGCGGTCTTCTCCTTGACGCGGAAGCCGATGTTTGGCGTTGCCAGGAAGAGGCGGTCGTCCACCTTCGTGAACTTGAGGAGCAGGTCGTCGATGGGCGTGCCGGCGACGATGACGTCCGAGGTGCCGGTGGAGGCGGTGGCCTCGAGCATCAGCAGCTTGTCGAGCTGGCTCTCCTTTATCTCCATGTAGAGGGTGTCGCGGCCGGACTCGCGCTTGCGGTAGAGCGTGAAGACGCCGGGCAGCTTCTCATAGCCCTTGATCGTCTCGTCGATGTCCTTGTCCTTCTTAGCTTCGGCCGCCTTGCCTCCGCCAAGCGGCGCGCCGCTTATCCGCTCCTGGTGCATCTTGCCGCTGCCGACGGCGCTCTGGGCGCCCTCCCCGAACGAGATGTTCTCCACGTTCAGGTCGGCCTGGACTGTGTCGCCAGAGGTCCGCTCGACCCAGTAGGTGCACGTCGAGTGTAGGGCGGGCGACGAACCGGCCTCGTTGTAAGTCCCCTTGATTTTGACGGTGTCGACGTCGCTCACCTTCTCGAATCCGGTGACCTCGAACTCCGCGTGTCCGGCCCGCGCGCCTGTCGCGCTGTCGGCGGTGAAGTCGTGGGTCCACTTGTCCCCCACCCCGACCGGCTTGTCCGTAAAGATGGGCGTCGTCGCGGCGTACATGCGCACCTGGAGCTTGTTCTGCTCGGGCTCGCCTTTGTCCGCCTTGTGCGAGACCAGCGTCCCGTTCGGCTTGATGACGACCGTGTACTTCGTGTTGTCATCGTCGGAGGAGGGCATCTTCTGGCCGTTGACGGTCTGCTCGGACGATTCGGTCTCCCTCTCCATGGTGATCTCGCCCGATGGCGCGATGGCGGTAAAGGTGACCTTCTCGACCTCGTTCATGTCGATGTTGAGCTTGTTTCCGGCCGCCTCCATGGTGAGCGTGCCCTGCGTCTTGTAGCGCGCGGACTGGCCGGCGAGCGCCTTGTAGGCGAGGGTGGGCCTCTCGGCGAGCTTCTCCGCCGGCTTTGCTGCGGGCGCGGCCGGGGTCGACTGCACCGGCGTCTGGGGCGGCTGGGGGTTCTGGGGCGCCAGGAAACCGGCCTTTGGCAGTCCCAGAAGGATCGGCCCGGCAATCAGCGAGCAGACAGCGGGCAGTTGCAGCTTGCGTCTCATTCAGAGTCTCCTGGCAGGGCGAACCTGCGGCGAACAGCGGAAAAATGGACAAGAGCAGGTAAATGTGAGGATCGCGTATCCTCTATAGTACAGCACCAATCGATGGAAGCGGGTGGTCGCAATAGCGCCTGATTCACCGTGATTGACAATTTGCCCTGCATGGGAGCCTGGAAACGCGGGCATAAGACGGCAGTATAATGGATAGGGGACGCTGTCGGGGCGGGCGCCAGGCTGCACCCCGCCGCTGCCATGCCTGCGGCCAGTCCCCCGCCTCCGCGGGCGGAACGACTGAGGTCTGGTCTGGATGCTATTCAACCTACTAATAGGCCGAGCGCTGGTCCGCTGGCTGGAATCACTCGCGCCGGGTGAGACCGGGCCATCGGAGAGGGCCGATTCGGTGCCGGAGCACGCGGAGGTCGTGCCTCCAGCCGAGCCTGTCGAGACCGTGTATCCGCGAGTCCAGCGTCGGGCGATGGGGTCGCTGTTCGAGGTCTACATGGCCGGCTCGGACCGGAACGCGCTCGTGGCGGCCGGAGACGAGGCGCTGGACGAAGTGGAGCGGCTGGAGCGACAGTTGAGCCACTATCTGGACGACAGCGACGTCGCCCGCCTGAACCGGAACGCACACACCCAATGGGTGAGGCTCGAACCGAAGCTCTACGGGCTACTGAAGCGCTGCTGCCAGTTGAGCGAGGAGACGGGCGGCGCGTTCGACATCACGGCCGGACCGCTCGTCAAGGCGTGGGGGTTCTTCCGCGGCGAGGGGCGGATACCGACGGATGAGGAACTGACGGAGGCGCTCGATAACGTCGCCGCTTACCGCATCCTGTTCGACGACGAGGACCACCTGATCTACTTCACCGTGCCCGGGCTGGAGATCAATTTGGGAGCCGTCGGGAAGGGTGTTGCCGTCGACGCGGCGGCGCGCACCCTCCGATTCTTCGGCGTCGAGAACGCGGTCATACACGGCGGGCAGTCCACGATTTACGCGATGGGCCAGTCGCCGGATGGAGAAGAGGGGGAGACAAGGAGACAGGGAGACAAGGAGACGGGCCAGCCCGCAATCCGCAATCCACAATACGCAATCCGCAATCCGCGGGGCTGGCCGTTCGAGATCAAGGATCCGCGGGACCGGGAGACGGTCATCGAGACCGTGTGGCTGTACGATGAGGCGATTTCGACGTCCGGGAATTACGAGCAGTTCTTCGAGGCGGAGGGGGTGCGGTACAGCCATATTATCGACCCCCGGAGCGGGCGTCCGACGAAGGGAATCATCAGCGCCTCGGTCATCTCGTCATCCGCCGAGGAGACGGACACGCTCTCCACGGCGTTCTTCGTGATGGGGCGGGAGGGCGCGCAGGAGTATTGCCAGGGACGCCCGAATATCCGTGTTATAATCGTCGAAGAGGCGGAGGGAGGCGGCATTACGGTGACGCGAATCGGCTTCCCGCCCTCCCCGCCCGAATAATCCGCACAGCCCACCGACAGCCGTTATCCCGCCGACTTTCCGATTTTCCACTCTGGAGGTTCATAAATGTCACGACCTGAAGGCAATCCCACTCTCTCGCTCGCGAACGAATCGGTATCGCGCCGCCAGTTCATCCAGGGGTCCGCGGCAGTCGCGGGGGCCATGGGCCTGTCGCTCACACGATGGGCGGAGGCGGAGGAGAAGCGCAGGGAGCTCCTGAAGGACAACCGGCCGGTCAACTGCGCCTTCATCGGCGTGGGCGACCAGGGCTACAACGTCGACTACAAGGCGGCCCTGAGCGTGCCCGGCGTGAACATGGTAGCCATCTGCGACATCTACGAACCCTACCTGAAGCGCGCGCGGGAGCTGGCGCCGAAGGCGAAGACCTACGCGGATTACCGCGAGGTGATGGACCGCAAGGACATCGAAGCGGTGTTGATTGCGACCCCTCTCTACATGCACGCGCCCATCGCGGTCGCCGCGCTCCAGTCCGGCAAGAACGTCTTCTGCGAGAAGATGATGGCGCACACCATCGATCAGGCGAAGGATATGGCACGCGCCTGCGAATCGAGCAAGAAGGTGCTCCAGATCGGGCATCAGCGGCGCGCGAACATCATGTACAACCACGCGTGGGAGCTGATTCACGAGAAGAAGGGAATCGGGCAAATCACGCATGTCCGCGCGCAGTGGAACCGCAACGGCTCGTGGCGCAAGTCGCCGATGCCGGGCATGACCGACGAGCAGCGGAATTGGCGCATGTGGTGGAAGTATTCGCACGGCCTGATGTCGGAGCTGGGCACGCACCAGATTCACGCGGTCAACTGGTTCCTCGGCGCGGCGCCGGTCGCGGTGGTGGGCATCGGCGGGCTCGACTACTGGAAGGATGGGCGGGACATCTTCGACAACGTCGAGGTGGTCTTCGAGTACCCGAACGGCATCAAGCTCAACTACACGAGCCTCACGACCAACCAGTTCGACGGTTACTACGAGCAGTTCATGGGCAAGGACGGCACGCTCGTGATCTCCGAGGAGAAGGAGACGCCGACCAGCCTCTACAAGGAGCCGACGGCGGTCGCGGACGACTGGGTGAAGGCGAGCGCCAACAAGGAGACGGGAAAGCACAAGGAGGTCGGCCTCAAGCTCGACCCCTACGCGACCAAAAAGATTGGCGCGGGCACAAAGGTCGGCGAGAAGGTCTTCAACGGCGATGTCTCCGGCAAGTCGAGCTACGTGCTGGAGATGGAGGACTTCTTCAACGCTATTCGGACGGGCTCTCCGGTTACCTGCGACTGGAAAGAGGCCATCGGCGCGTGTGTTGCCGGAATCAAGGCGAACGAGGCGATGCTGAAGAAGCAGCGAATCGAGATCAAGCCCGAGGATTACGCGATTTAGCATTGCTGGGCAGGTCGGAGGGAACGGTGCAGCGAATCGGAATCGTGGAGAGGTACGGCAAGCTATCGGAGCACGATCGTTCGTTTGATGTCGACTTTTGGCAGGCTCAACCGGAGTCAGCGCGATTCGCGGCTGCGTGGGAGCTAATCACTACGGCCTGGCAAATCAGAGGCGGCGATGTGGGTCAACTCCGACTTCAGCGATCTGTTGAGTCTTTTCAACGATCACCACGTTAAGTATCTTGTTATCGGCGGGTACGCGGTTATAAGGTATACCGAGCCGCGATATACGAAAGACCTCGACCTCTTCGTTGCCACGGACGCCGAAAATGCGCGCGCCGTATTTGCTGCCCTGCGCGAGTTTGGCGCACCGTTGGCAGGACTTACAGAAAAAGACTTCGCGGAGGACGGATACTTCTACCAAATGGGTGTTCCGCCTATCCGGGTTGATATCATGATGGGCGTTCCGGGAGTGGTATTTCCCGATGCCTGGGAAAGGCGCGAAGAGGTCGAGCTTGGTGGTCTGCGAGTTCCGTTTATTTCCCGGCGTGATCTCATCACTTCAAAAGATGCAGCGGGACGACCCCAGGATGTCATAGATGCCGACGCGCTTCGCCGTTCGGATCCGGGATAATCGATATATCGGCCGACTGCCCTCAGGTGTCGGTGAGAACGCGTTTATCGATCAGGCTGAAGCGATGGATTATCGAGAGATCATCACACTGGAGCCGGGCAAGCGCGGCGGCAAGCCATGCATTCGAGGCATGCGGATCACCGTCTATGATGTGTTGTCCTACCTGGCATCCGGAATGACACCGGACGAGATTCTGGCCGACTTTCCGTACCTGACCGCCGACGACATCAGCGCGTGCCTGAGCTACGCGGCTGACCGTGAACGCCTTACGCGCTTTGCTGCGTGAAGCTTCTGTTATTACAGAACCTGCGCGTTTGAACGCCCCTGCGAGGCTGGCCGCAGGGGCCTTCGTTTGCCTGCGCGATTCGAATCGTAAAGAGGTGAACCGCGGCGGCGGCGCGAAAGAGGAGCCAGTTCACCTTTGGGATTCTGGAGCGATTGCCATGGGCCGATATGGATGGATTCTCGGGTTACTCGTAGTTCTGGGCGTTACCGGCCAAGGTTGCGGCAGAAAGACGGCTGGACCGACCGCCGCTTCGGCGAACGAGGTGAGCCAGTTCTACTCGGCGGTTTCGGATGGCGACGCGGAGATTGTGCGGCGGCTGCTACAGGCGAAACCGTATCTGGCGAACGCGAAGAACGAATCGGGCCAGACTCCGCTGGCGTTCGCGAAGCAGAAGGGCAACGAAGAGGTCGCCGACGTTATTAGCAAGGCCGGCGGGCACGAATAGGAGCGGAGGAAGCGAAGGGATGCCGGAGACGCGAATCGGGTTTATCGGAACGGGGCTGATGGGGCTGCCGATGGCGAAGAACCTGCTGAAGGCGGGATTCGCCGTCACGGCCTACAACCGGACGCTTAGTCGGGCGGAACCGCTGAAGGAGCTTGGCGGAACGGTTGCCGATTCTCCACGCGCCATTGCGGAGCGATCGGACGTGGTCATTAGCATCGTCTCGGACACGCCGGACGTGGAACAGGTGATTCTCGGTCCTGGCGGCGTTATCGAGGCGCTGCGGCCGGGCATGATCGTCATTGACATGTCGACCATCTCGCCGCGCGTGACGAAGCAGATCGCGGCGGATCTCGCGGCGCGCGGCGCG
>Ga0068855_100010798_pt1 | contig 11025 bp, 10 predicted proteins | sample KBSCornC52_FD_66592 | JGI IMG/M metagenome (GOLD analysis project Ga0068855, IMG submission 66592) | Corn rhizosphere microbial communities from Kellogg Biological Station, Michigan, USA - KBS Corn C5-2 | ecosystem: Host-associated > Plants > Roots > Rhizosphere > Soil ... | reverse complement strand
TCGAGCGCGGCCATGGCGAAGCGCGGCGCTACCGCGCAGTTGTTGACCTCGACTTGCAACTCGACGGGATTGACGAGCCAGAAATAGAGACCGTCGATGACTTGCCGACGGAACGCGTCCCAGGCGGTATCGAAGCTCGGCGGGTTGCGCACGCCATGCGCGGCGAGTCGTTCGAGATAGTACCCAAGCAATGCCTTGTCCCACTTGCGGCGATCGGCGATGTCCAGCGCGGACACCATGAAATACGTGACATCGTGCGACCACGGACCTTTGCAAAAGGACTGCCAATCGAGTGTGCCGACGCGGCCGTCGGCATCGAAATACAAATTACCCAAATGATAATCGCCGTGTAGAAAGCAGAACGGCTTCACACGGTCGAACGCCTGCAAGTTGAGAAGCGCGCGTTCCATTTGATCACGGTCGTGCATCATCTTGGGCACAGCCACGCCGCGCGGCAACGACATGAAATGCGACCAAACCTCGGGCTTGAGCTGTCCCCATTGATAAGTGCCCTTCTCGCCCGGCGGCAGCGGGTCCCACACATCCAAATCGCTGAGCTCGCCGCCTTCTTCCAACGCCGGACTCTCCCACCATTGCGCGTGCATGCGCGCCAGCACGTCGAGATGCTCAGCGGCCTGCGCGAAGTTCAACGGCTGTTGCACACGGCAAAATTTCACGTTCCGAACATTCATATCCTCCATGATGACGATGTGCTGATGATTGGCAGAGTCGTCGGCTGCAAAGAATGCCCGCGGTGCATTGATGCCGAGCCTAGGCAACAAATCACGATAGAAACGGACTTCGAGGTAGTAACAGCGCTCCATGACGTGGCGGTGCTCGGAAAAGCCGCCTTTCACGATCAACGAAGTAGGAAGTCCTGCATCGCGCCCGACCTTGTTGTACTCCACGCGCACCGGCACTTTGGTGCCCGTGCCCCACAACACGTTCTCGACCCGTGCCGAGGTGACTTCGATACCGGGATAGTTGACAGCGAGCGCTTCGGTGAGCCACCGCGCCGTAACGTCTTCGACTTTCACGGGCAGGCGAATGGCACCCTCTTCGATCTTGTTCACTCTCGCCCCCATTTACGGATTACAACGTTGCGATTCATTTCGATGCGTATTCATTTTGATACATGCGCCGCAGCAACCGTGCGCGACCAATCGATCAATCGATCCCACAACAAAGCGCGCGTCGAGGCGAAGTTGTGCATGTGCGCCATGCGCGGCACGATGAACAGAGAAACGTCGCGCGAACGTTTATATGCGCTCGGTTCGGCATGCGGATCAGGACAGGTATCGCGTTCTCCGACACCGACGAACACGGGCACTTCGATTGCCGCCGCTTCGGAGGCGACGCATCCCGGAGCCATCATCTGCACAGCGCAATTGGGAAGCGTCAGGCTGCCGAACGGCGGCGCCGTCTTGCGCAATGGATAACCGCCGGACATATCGGCATCGAGAATGTCCTTGGGCACGTCCTCCCAGTGAAAGGGATAGACGAAGTCCGGAATCTTCACGCTCGTTTCCGCCACCGACATGCGACTCAAATCGTCAGTGCGGCTGTACTGATGGGCCTGCATCCCTTGCCGGTAAGCCGCTTCCGACCGTTGCGGCAAAACGGTGTGAATGGCGCTGTAGCCCAAGGGTGCAATGGCATCGTAAGTGCGATGATTACCCTGCATGACGATGGTGATACAGCCCCCCATCGATTGTCCGATACCGATTTTCACCGCACCTTTGAGCGGCGGAAAATCGGGAGCAATCGAACCCGCCTCGAGACGAGCACACACTTGGCGGACGGCGTAGTCGTTGGCCGCCGCGATCATCTCGATGGAGAGCTTGGAAAAATCGGGAATGCTGCTCGCACCCACTCCCAAATGATCGCCGGCAACGAATACCAATCCTGCCGCGACGTGATGCTCCGCTTCGCTGTAATGCGAATGCCCGGCGAACTGCATGTCGAAGTAACCCTGGCTATAACCGCCGCCGGGAAACGCAACCATGATGATGGGCCGAGCCGGCATTCGCGCCATCTCCGGCAGATAGACGGTCAGCGCGACTTCGAGCGGTGCGGGTAACTTCACCGCAGGCGAAACGTCGATCTTGAGTGCGATGCGTTTCATGGGACGCGTTCGAAAATCGCAGCCATTCCCTGTCCGCCGCCGATGCACATCGATTCCAAAGCGTACCGACCTTTGCGACGTTCGAGTTCGTAGAGCATGGTGGTGAGGATGCGCACCCCGGTAGCGCCGATCGGATGGCCCAGTGAAATACCCGAGCCGTTCACGTTCAACTTATCAGGATCGTTCCACTCCAATCCTTTGAGTACAGCGAGAACCTGGCAAGCAAAGGCTTCGTTCACTTCGACGACGTCCATCTTCGGCAACGAGAGTCCCGTCTTCGCCAATACCTTGCGAATCGCAGGCACCGGGCCGATGCCCATGGTCGCCGGATTGCAACCGACCGCAGACCAGCCGACGAGATAGGCGAGCGGTTCCAGCTTGAGTTCTTTCAGCTTGTCTTCTGCGACGACGAGACACGCAGCCGCCGCGTCGTTCTGTTGAGCTGCATTCGCCGCCGTGACCGTGCCGTCTTTCATGAGGGGCTTCAGCTTCGCCACCGACTCCATCGTTGCATCGCCCCGAATGCCTTCATCGCGCTCGAATACAACCGGGTCGCCTTTTTTCTGCGGCACGGAAATCGGTATGACTTCTTTGGCGAATTTGCCCGAAGACCACGCGTCGGCGGCACGCCGATGACTGCGCACCGAATACTCGTCGGCGGCTTCGCGTGAAATCGAATATTCCTTGGCGAGATTTTCCGCCGTCTCGATCATGCCCGAGATATAGCCGAAGCGATCGACGGGTTGCGAGCGCTCGCGGCCGCGATCCAAACGATCGTGCAATTTGACCGTGCCGGAACGCGAGCCCCAACGCATGTCGGTGGTGTAGTACTCGATGTTGCTCATGCTTTCGACGCCGCCTGCGATCACGACGTCGGCAGCGCCGCTTTGAACCATCATGGCCGCAGTGACTACGGCTTGCAGACCGCCGCCGCAACGACGATCGAGCTGCATCCCGGGCACTTCGATGGGCATGCCCGCCGTCAGCGCAGCCCAGCGGCCGACGCAAGGAGTTTCGCTATTCGCATAGGACTGGGCGAACACCACATCCTCGACGCGACCGGGATCGACGCCGGTTCGCTTGAGGACTTCTTTGATCACCGCCGCACTCAAGTGTTCGACGGCCACGGGTTTCAAACTGCCGCCGAAAGCACCGACTGCGGTTCTCACGGGGGCGACAATGGCAGCTCTTCTCACGACTTAATTCTCCAACTCGACGCGACGCACGGACGTGCAACCGCAGGTACTTACTTGCCGCTAAACGATTCCGGACTCGAATCCGCATAGAAAGGTTGATGAGCGAGCATGCCGCCATCCACCATGAGCGTCTGTCCGGTCAGGAATGCCGATTCGTCGGATGCAAGATAAACGACGGCATACGCAATGTCTTCGGGCTTGCCCACGCGAGGCGTGAGATGGTGCCGCAACATCATCTTGTCCATTCCCGACTTCGAAATGGCATCGGCAGTGGCCGGCGAAACGATCAGACCCGGCGAGATTGCATTGCACCGAATGTTCTCTTTGCCGTGTTGCGTAGCGACGTATTGAGTCAACGTCACGATGGCAGCCTTGGACACCCCGTATGCGCTTTGCGAGAGCATGCCCGCGTGCGCCGATCCCGATGCGGTGTTGATGATCGAACCGCCGCCACGTGCCCGCATGTGCGGAATCGCATACTTGCAACCGAGCATGGTGCCGCGTGCGTTGATACGCATGATCGCATCCCATATTTCTATCGGAACCTTTTCTACCGGCGCATCTTGCGTTGCCGACATGCGGGTGTCGGCAGCGTTGTTGTGCAAAATGTCCAGTCCACCAAAACGCTTCACGGCGAACTCGATCATGCTTTGGATGGAGGCGGGATCACCCACGTCGACTGCAATCGCGTCCGCTTCCTGACCCTGTCCGCGAGCCGCTTCTACAAGCTGCTGCGCAGCCTTGAGATTGATGTCCGCGAATACGACCTTGGCGCCTTCTGCCGCAAGCGCTTGCGCGGAAGCGGCACCGATTCCCGAGCCCGCGCCCGTCACGATGGCCACTTTGTTTTTGACGCGATTCATTGCTGTACCCCGAACTGAGCGTCGTTACATCGAAACTAGCGGCCCGTGAAACGCGCCTCGCGCTTCTCCGTAAAGGACTGCACGCCCTCTTTCGCATCTTCGGTGTTATACAACCGCTGCTGTGTCGCGATGATCTTCACTTGCGCCGCTTGCCAGCCATGCGTCAGAGCGACGCGTGCGTTCTCCATGGTGGCCTGCACGGCCAACGGCGCTTGTTTGGCAATGGTCTCCGCAATCGCGAGTGCGCGACTGAATTCCTGGCCGACCGGCACGACTTCCTGCACGAAGTTGTAGCGGTACGCGTCCTGCGCCGTGAATTCTTCGCCGGTGAGCAGAATCTTCATCGCATTGCCCCACCCTGCACGTTCCGTCATACGAAACGTCGCGCCGCATCCAGCCATGATGCCGCGCTTCACTTCGAGTTGAGAAAAGCGGCAGTTGTCCGCGGCAATGGCCACATCGGCGGCGAGCATGAGTTCGATCGCTACGGTGAAGGAGATGCCCTTCAGCGCAACGACCATGGGCTTGGTGCGGATGGGCTCGCGCAAGTTGAAAGGATCGACTTCCGTGGGCGGCACGAGCGCTTTGCCTTCCCGTCGCAGCGGCGCGATTTTCGGCATGTCGAGTCCCGCGGTGAAGTGATCGCCCTCGGCATAGAGCACTCCGCAACGCAGCTCATGAGTGCGCTCGAGACGCGTGTAGGCTTGCGCCAACTCCGTGAACATCTTGGGCGTGAAGCCATTGCGCTTCTCGGGACGGTCGATGCCGATCAGAAGCACGTTGCCGCGCACTTCCATTTTGACTTGACCATCGGGATCACGATCGCTCATCGCCACCTCAATTCGTAAAGTTTTGTCGGGTCAGCGCGCCATAAAGAGGGACTGTTGCACTCTGACTCGTTCAGTGTAATGTACGGCGTTCGACTATATGTTTTAGGTCCCACCCTGGCAAGGCTACCTCTACCGAGGCACGAGTCATCTATGCTCAATTCCCATGGCTATGCGGCACTTCAGGCCCACTCACATCTTGCTCCGTTCAAATTCCAACGGCGTGACGCCGGACCGCAAGACGTAGTGCTGGAACTCACGCATTGCGGTATCTGCCACTCGGACATTCATTTCGTGCACAACGATTGGGGATTCAGCCAGTACCCCATGGTCCCGGGTCATGAAATCGTCGGCAAAGTAGCGCAGGTCGGCAAAGAGGTCACCAAGTTCAAAGTGGGCGACATGGCAGCCATCGGCTGCTTGATCAATTCATGCAAGGTCTGCAAGCCCTGCCAAGCCGGCGATGAGCATCGCTGCGAGCAACGAGCGACGCCCACTTACAACGGCGTAGAACGCGGCACGGACATTCCGACCTTCGGTGGTTACTCGAATAACTACGTAATCGACCAACGTTTCGCAATGCGACTTGCACCGAACCTCAATCCCGCAAGTGCCGCCCCCTTACTCTGCGCGGGCATCACTACCTATTCTCCGCTGCGACACTGGCAGGCCGGGCCCGGTAAAAAAGTGGGTATCGTCGGTCTAGGCGGTTTAGGACATATTGCGATCAAATTAGCGCGTGCGATGGGCGCGCACGTCGTGGCGTTCACCACGTCGTCCAATAAAGTCGAAGACGCGCAACGTCTGGGGGCTCATGAAGTGGTGTTCACCAAAGAACCCGCTCAAATGCGTGCTCATACGGGAACGCTCGACTTCATCATCGACACGGTCTCCGCTCAGCACGATCTGCATCCCTACATTGCCACGCTCGCATACGATGGATCGCTGATACAAATCGGCATGCCTGCACAACCCTTGGCCATTTCCAGCATGGCGCTGGCGGGTAAGCGTGCACGCGTGACGAGCTCGATGCTCGGCGGAATGCGCGAGACGCAGGAGATGCTGGATTTTTGCGCCAAGCACAACATCGGCTGCGACATCGAGAACATCGCCATCCAGCAGGTGAACGAAGCGTACGAGCGTGTGCTCAAGAACGATGTGAAGTATCGCTTCGTCATCGACCTCGCGTCGTTGCGCGGTTGAAGCGATCAGTCAACCAGTCAACCAGCAAGAAGAGCCAGAGCGCTGAAGGGCCGTTCTGGCTGGTTTGCTGGTTTGCTGGTTGACTGGTTCGCTTCCTCAGCGTCCTTTGAACACCGGCTCGCGCTTTTCCTGAAACGCGCGCACCGCTTCTTGCGAGTCCTCGCTTTGCAGCGTGCGAATCATGTTGCGCGATTCGGTCGCGAAACTTTGCTCGACCGAAGCATCGAGTCCCGCATTGATGTTTTCTTTGATGTAGCGCAAAGCAATCGGCGCAGCCTTGGCAAGGCGGCGCGCGAAAGCATAGGTCTCTTCCTCCAACCGCTCATCGGGCACGAGGCGATTGACCATTCCAAGTTCGGCCGCCGCCTGCGCTTCTAGCCGATCGCTCAGCATATAAAGTTCTTTGGCCTTGGAGGGGCCGACCAGCTTGCCCAAGAAGTAGGAGCCGCCGTAGTCGCCGGAAACGCCGATCTTGGCGAACGACGTCATGAAGGTTGCGTTCTCCGAAACGATGCGGAAGTCGCACGCCAGCGCGAGCGACATGCCGGCGCCCGCTGCGACACCCCTTACCATCGCGATCGTCGGCTTACCCATCGTGTGCAAGAGCAGCGGCGCTTCCATGGCCTTTTTCAAGCGCTCGAGACGCGCTTCGTAACTCACCCATACCGGATCGTCCACCCATCGTTGCGCAACGCTGTCGGCCGCATCCGCTTTACCGAACGTGCGCACGTCGCCGCCGGCAGAGAACACTCCGCCTGCACCCGTAAGAACGACCACACGCACACCCGGATCGCGCGCGGCATCGTAGAACGTATCGCGCATTGCACGTTGCGCCGGAATGTCGAACGCGTTCTTCTTCTCGGGTCTGTTGAGGGTGACGGTGCAAATGCCGTCAGCGTCAGTGGCGACTTCGATCATGTTTTCGGCCATGGAAATTCCTAGGACAAGTATTCGTACACGGGAACGCCACTCTAGCCGTTCCCGATCCGAGCGAACACTGCCGATGGAATTCCGAGACTCGGACTCTCGCTGCCGAAACTATTTAGCGCGATCGAGCAAATACACGGACGTGTACAGAATATCGGCGAATTCATCGAGAATCGTCGAATGCGCGGGGTCCTGTGCTTGCGTGTTGGCCACGAAAGCGATGCGGTCGAGAGCAAGCACGAGAAACGTCAAGCGCAACTGCGCCCGTGCACGCACGCTCTCCGGCAGGCGCTCGAGCAACCCTGTCAACTGCGAGGTCATGTTCATGGACGAGGGCAAGCAGTCCGCTCCGATGGCGGGATCGATGCTGGCCGCTTCCCAATACGCCTCACATAGCACGTGAATGCGACGCCACATTTCAAAATATTGATCGACCCAGGCGCGAACAGCTTTGCGCGAAGGTTTGCGAATCGCTTCCAACTTGCGCAGCACCGCGAGCACTTCTATCGTCAGCTGGTTTTGCAGAATGCTCGCGAGATCGTCCTTGCTCTTGAAATATCGATAGAACGTGGTGGCCGTGGTGCCCGCTAGCTTGGCGATCTGCTCCACCGTCGTGGCACGGTAGCCGTTCTCTTGAAACAGCGCTTCGGCCGCGGCAACTAGGCGGTCGCGCGTGATGCGCTTGTGTTCTTCACGTATCGATACGACGCGAGACACTCGCGTGCGTCCATCCTTGTCGGGAACAGCGACATTGGACATTGGCCATTTGCCTCCGGCACGGTTATGCGACGCACTGTACGGTCGAACAGTTCGCGGCGCAACAATCGCTTCTTGAAACCTAAGCCCTTACACGTGCGCTGCACTCATACAGCGCATGCAGTCACTTCGAACCATCCAACGGGAAGAACCCGTTGTAAAAGACTTCTGCGAATTCGTCGAAAATGGCGGAGCGCTGCGGATCGTGTTTCTCGCTTTTCACGAGAAACGCGATCCTGTCCATGACGATCACGAGCAACGACAACCGCAACTGCATCCGCGGCCGGATGTTTGCCGGAATTCGCTCGAGCAGTTCGGTCAAGTGCGACGTCAACCTCATGGTGGACGCCAAAATGCCGGCGGCGAATTCGTCGTCCGCTGCGGTCGCTTCCCAGTACGCTTCCGAGAGTAAGCAGATCCGCTGCCACATTTCGTAATATTGATTGAACCACGCACGAAGCGCTTTGCGCGTGGGGTTGCGCAGGGCTTCCAGCTTGCGCAGCGCTTCCAGCACGTCTACCGAGAGCTTCTCTTCCATGATGCGCGCGAGCTCGGACTTGCTCGTGAAGTGCCGGTAGAACGTCGTGACGGTGGTGCCCGCCATTTTCGCGATCTGCTCGACTGTCGTCGCGCGGAAACCCTGCTCTTGGAACAAAGCCTCGGTCGCGGCGATGATGCGATCGCGCGTCACCCGTTTGTGCTCTTCGCGTAATGATCCGACACCCCCCCGTGCATTCGCGCGTGCAGCTTTCGCGACTGGACTTGCCTTCGCCATTCGACACGTAACCTCGTTGCGCAATACCCGCCGCAAGTATAGCGAGTGAGACGCGTCGGCGACGGTAATGGTCGGCGATCGACTGCCGTCCGTCAGCCAAACGTTATCATAAATACACACACGTTAGTATAACTCACTTTAGTGTAACACTTGACACCTTTGTGTATCGTTACTACATTCCGCGACACGAAGACATCCGGGGGGATGACTGCAACGCAGAGTGCAGTCGCAACATGAGCGAGAGAACCACCATAGTGACGGGCGCAGGCTCAGGAATTGGCCAAGCGCTGCTGAAATTGCTGAGAGAACGCGGACAGCGCGCCATCGGCATCGATCTGCGCAACTCTGAAATCACTGCCGATCTCTCGAACGCGGCGCAACGAGACGCAGCGCTCGCGCAAATTCGCAAACTCTGTTCGCGCGTTGATGCCGTCGTGAGCTGCGCCGGAATTTCCCCGCCCTCGCCGGGCGCAGCCATAGTGTCGGTGAATTACTTCGGCACCACTCGCCTGCTCGAAATGCTGTTGCCGCTTCTGCAAGCAGGCGATCAGCCCAGAGCTGTTGTAATTGCTTCGATCGCTACGCTCATGCCCTCCGATCCGCAACTCGTGGAAATGTGTTTGGCCGGCGAGGAATCGCAAGCGCGCAGCGCATCGGAAACAAATGCAGCGGTGGCATACGCATCGTCGAAATTGGCGCTCGCCCGTTGGGTGCGTAGAACAGCACCCAAAGCCGAATGGGCCGGCAAAGGTGTGCTGCTGAACGGCGTCTCGCCGGGAACGATCAAGACGCCGATGGCGACTCCGATACTCGCAACGTCCGAAGGCCGCTCGATGCTCGCGAAGGTCTCCCCCATCGCGGTTGCCGATTACGCAGAGCCTGAAGAAGTCGCGCCGCTGCTCGCGTTTCTGGCAAGCCCCGAGAACCGATTTCTCGTCGGCCAAGTGCCGTTCGTGGACGGCGGCAGCGACGTACTGATCCGCGGCGACGCCGTCATTTGAGCGGTGCAACGAGAACAACATGAGCAAACAACCACAGTGGCGCGAGTACGATCATCTCGAGGTGTCGGCGCTCGAGAATCCGGGCGAATACTTGGATACGTTGCGAGCGGAAAATCCGATCGGATATAGCGACAAGTATGGCGGCTTCTATGTGTTGACTCGCTATGCTGATTGCATCGCCGCCGGCAAAGACCCGCGTCTCTCGTCATCACCGGATCTCGGCCCCGGCTCCGGCTTCCCGTTCAAGCATCACGATCTACTGCGCATGCCCATGACGTCCGATGACGGTCAGCGTCACCGCGACTTCCGCATGCCGTTGCAGATGTTGTTTTCGCCTAAGTTTGCCTCCGCGCAAACGATTCGCGTCCGCGAGATTTGCAATGACTTGATCGACACGTTCATCGAAACCGGCGTAGCCGATCTCGCCGACCAATACAGCATCGAATTGCCGGCGGTGCTCATCGCCGAATTGTTGGATCTGCCCCACGAGCGCCGCCGTCAGTTTCAGGGATGGGCGTCGTCGATGGTGGCGGCCGGCGACATGGAAGCCGGCAAGAAAATCGCAGATTACACGGAGGAGCTCTATCACCTGCGCAAAGAAAATCCGGGTGAAGACATTCCTAGCAAGATGCTCTCCTTCTCCATCGAAGGCCGGGCGATCAGCAAAGACGAATGGCGCGGACTGGTCATGTTGTTGGTGTTAGGCGGACTGGATACCACTGCGAACGGCGGCGGCTATGCCTTTCACATGATCGGCAAACGACCGGAGCTGCGCCGCTATCTGCTCGAAGATCCTTCACGCATTCAGAAGTCGCTGAAAGAATTCCTACGCATCATCAATCCTGTGCCGGCGCATTCGCGTGGCATCACGGAAGATCTCGAGATCGGCGGCCATCAATTCCGCAAAGGCGATGTCGTGCAATTGAATTGGATGGCAGCGAATCACGATCCCGAAGTCTTTTCCAATCCGCACGTCTTCGATCCCGACCGCAAAGTCGATCATCACTTGGCGTTCGGCTCCGGGCCGCATCGATGCTTGGGAAATTATCTGGCGCTCGTCGAGATGCAGATCATGATCGAGCAAGTGTTGAGCCGCATTCCGGACTATGAACTCGTGGAAGGCGGAACCGAGCGCTTCGGCAGCTTGAATCGCGGCATGCGGCATCTGCGCGTCACGTTCACTCCCGGCAAACGATCGAGCGCACGCTGATGCCAAGCAACGCGCACATTCTTGCTACGGTTGAACGCTACGCCAATGCCTTCAGCGCGCGAGACCGCGCGGGCTGGCTCGCACTATTTACCGAAGACGTCGAAGTTGCCGAGCCTGCCGACGCGCCCATTCGCCGCGGCAA
>Ga0068855_100010797_pt1 | contig 11026 bp, 10 predicted proteins | sample KBSCornC52_FD_66592 | JGI IMG/M metagenome (GOLD analysis project Ga0068855, IMG submission 66592) | Corn rhizosphere microbial communities from Kellogg Biological Station, Michigan, USA - KBS Corn C5-2 | ecosystem: Host-associated > Plants > Roots > Rhizosphere > Soil ... | reverse complement strand
CGAACTGCTGAAGACCCGCGCCCTGGAGCGCTACCCCGCCGAGGAGGCGCACGCCGGCGATATCGTCGCGATCGCGGGCATCGAGAACATCACGATCGGCGAGACCATCGCCGATCCCGACGACGTGCGGCCGCTGCCCGCCATCACCGTCGACGACCCGGCGATCTCGATGACGATCGGCACCAACACCTCGCCCATCGTCGGCAAGGTCAAGGGCCACAAGCTCACTGCGCGCCTGGTGAAAGACCGGCTGGATCGCGAGCTGGTCGGCAACGTCTCGCTCAAGGTCGTCGACATCGGGCGCCCCGACGCGTGGGAGGTGCAGGGCCGCGGAGAACTCGCGCTCGCCATCCTGGTCGAGAACATGCGGCGCGAGGGATTCGAGCTCACCGTCGGCAAGCCGCAGGTGGTCGTGAAGCAGATCGACGGCAAGGTGCACGAGCCCTTCGAGCACCTCACCGTGGACACCCCCGAGGAGTACCTCGGCGCCATCACCCAGCTGTTGGCCGCCCGCAAGGGCCGCATGGAGGGCATGACGAACCACGGCACCGGCTGGGTGCGCATGGAGTTCATCGTCCCCTCGCGCGGCCTCATCGGATTCCGCACCGAGTTCCTCACCATCACCCGCGGCGCGGGCATCGCCAACGCGATCTCGCACGGTTACGAGCCGTGGGCGGGCACCATCACCACGCGCGTCAACGGCTCGATCGTGGCCGACCGGGCAGGCGTCGCCACGCCGTTCGCCATGGTGGCGCTGCAGGAGCGCATGTCGTTCTTCGTGGAGCCCACGCAAGAGGTCTACGAGGGCATGATCGTCGGCGAGAACTCGCGCGCAGACGACCTCGACGTGAACATCACCAAAGAGAAGCAGCTCACCAACATGCGGCAGTCGACCGCAGACAACTTCGAGCGGATGACCCCCTCGCGGCGCCTCACCCTCGAGGAGTGCCTGGAGTTCGCCCGCGAAGACGAGTGCGTCGAGGTCACGCCCGAGGTGGTGCGCATCCGCAAGGTCGAGCTCGACCAGGCGGCCCGCGCGCGCCGCACCTCGCGGTTGAAGCGCCAGGACGCCAACGCCTGAGCCGGTCGGCTCGCCCCTGTCAACCCGCAGGGCTTCCCCGTTCGTCGGATGAGTGCGCGAACACGCGCATTGTGAGGCGTTGAGCGCCCCAATACACTGAGCGCGCATCCGCACCGAGAGAACGAGGAACCCCATGACCACCACCCGACGTCGTCGACTTCCCCTGATCGCCCTGGCGGGCTCGCTCGCCCTTGCGGCTCCGCTCATGCTGTCGGGCTGCAGCCTGCTTCACCTGCCCGGCTCGCACGGCAGCGGGATCAGCATCCCGGGTGTCGGTTCGGCGGGCACCGGCAAGCTCCCCAGCGACTTCCCGACCTCTGACGTGCCCGTCATCAAGGGCGATGTGGTGAGCGGCCTCTCGCTCGGTACCGGCAAGGACAAGGCCTGGAACGTGACCATCAAGGTCTCGGGCGTCGACGCGTTCGACGAGATCGCCTCCGAGCTGACCGGCGCCGGTTTCACGCAGCAGGAGCTCGGCGGTAAGACCGACACCGGCGCGACCGGGGTGTTCACCAAGGGCGACTACAACGTCGCGGTCCTGCTGAGCAAGTCCGATGACAAGACCGGCTTCGTGGCCAACTACACGGTGACCAAGTCGAGCAGCTCCTCGAACGGCTGACGCGACTGGGTGGACGACCGCGACTGGGTCGACGGACGCGACTGGGTCGACGACCGCGACTCAGTCGAACAGGCCGGCCCCGATCGGGCGCCCGGCGCGGGCTCCCGGCGGCACGGCGAAGATCGCCGAGCCGACGTGCTTGATGTACTCGTTCATCGCGTCGTTCGCGAGTCGGCGCTGGATCGCGACGAACTGCTCGGGTGAGCGCTGGAACGAGATGAAGAACAGGCCGGCGTTCAGTCGGCCGAGCTCGTCGTTGCCGTCGACGAAGTTGTAGCCGCGGCGCAGCAGCCGGATCCCGTTGTTGAGATCGGGATGCGCGAGCCGCACATGGGCGCTCCGGTCGATCTTGGTCGTCCCGTCGGCGGCCTTCGCGTGAAAGTCCGGCTCGGTGAACTCGGTTCCGCCCGAGAGCGGGGCGCCCTCGCCCTTGTCGCGCCCGATCACGCGTTGCTGCTCGCCGAGCTGCGTGTGGTCCCAGTTCTCGATGATCATCCGGATCTTGCGCGCGACCAGGTAGCTGCCACCGGTCATCCAGGCGGGCCCGTCGCTGCGCGCCACCCAGACGTCGGCGTCGACCGCGGCGGTCTGCTCGGCCTTGATGTTCGCGGTGCCGTCTTTGAAGCCGAACAGGTTGCGCGGCGTGACCTGCGCGGTGGAGGTGGACGAGGTGCGCCCGAAGCCCAGCTGCGACCAGCGCAACGACGCCCGCCCGAACGCGATCCGGCTCAGGTTGCGGATCGCGTGGACCGCGACCTGCGGGTCGTCTGCGCAGGCCTGGATGCACAGCTCGCCTCCGCTGGACGCCGGAACGAGCGCGTCACCGGCGAAGCGCGGCAGCGGTGCCAGCAGCGGGGGAGTGCGGGACGCGATGCCGAAGCGGTCGGCCCCGGTGGCATCCGTGAACAGCTCAGGGCCGAAGCCGAAGGTGATCGTCAGCCCGCTGGGCCCGAGCCCCAGGGCCTCGCCGGTGTCGTCGGGCGGGGCGAGCGGATCGTCGTTCACCGCGCCGTCGCCGACCGGCAGGCCCTGCGTCATGCGGGCGGCAGCGGCGGTCCAGTCCGAGAGCAGCGAGCGCAGGTCGGCCCGGGTTGCGCTCGGGGCCATGTCGAAGGCGGCGAAGTGCAGCCTGTCCTGCGCCGGGGTGGTGATCCCGCTCTGGTGAGTTCCGGTGAACGGATAACGGGTGCCTGCATCCGTGGCCGGCGCGGCGCCGATCGCGACGGCGGTGACCGCGGCGGCCCCTCCGCCGAGCGCGAGGCCCGCGGCGCCCGCTCCGGCGATTCCGAGCAGGCTGCGTCTGCTCAGGGCCCGCTCCGATCCGCCCCGCGTCATGCCCCCGGGACCCCGAGCACGGTGTGCGTCAGCTGCGACAACGGTTCGGCCAGCGCGTTCACCTGGTCGGAGAGCTCCTTGCGCTGGGCAGCGGTCACGCGGTCGTAGGGGGTGAAGCCCGATTCGAAGCTGCCGTATCGGGCGAGCAGGGCGTTCATCGCGGCGAACTGCTTCTCGATGTTCGCGACCAGCTTCGTTCCGGCAGCACCGCGCGAGACCGCGATCGCCTTGACGCTGTCGAAGGCGGCCTGGGCGCCCTGCACGTTGGCCTGGACGTCGCTCAGGTCGCTGTGCGACCACCACTCCTCTTCGCCGGTGATCTTGCTCGCGGCGACCTCGTCGAGCAGGCCGATGGCTCCGTTGGTGATGTCGGCGAGGCTGAGCGAGAATCCCGGTTTGTTCAGCAGAACGCTCAGCTGGTGGACGTCGGCGACCAGTCCCGCGCCGAACGCCGCGCGCTGCGAGGGCGTGGACGGCGTCCAGTCGAGAGTCGCGCTCGTGCCGTCCGAGTTCAGGGCGCCGACGGCGGGCGGCCAGAGGTCCTTCTCGATGCGGTGGAAGCCGGTCCAGTCGAGGCCGTCGGCCACGGCGTCGACCTCGCGGTAGTCGATCCTGGGGTCGAGGTCGCCCAGGCGTTCGGCGATCGGCTCGATCCGCTCGTAGAACACCCGGGCGCCGCTGAAGAGCGCCCGCGCGCTCTCGTCGTCGACCGACTGGTACGCCGAGGCGAGTGCCGCGACGGCGGGGGTCAGCTGCTGCACCTGGGACCGCACATAGTCCAGGTAGTGGCGGACGGCTGCCGAGGTGGCCGCGCTGCTGCGCGCGTCGAGGGCGGTCGTGGCACCGCTCACGGTGAACTCGGCGCGGCCCACGAGCGGACCCGCCTGCTGGAACTTGCACGCGGTGTAGTAGGTGCCCGCGTCGAGCTGCGCCACGAGCGTCACGGTCTGGCCGGGGGCGATGTTCTCCTTCTCGGCGACGATCCGCTTCTTGTCGGACGCGAGGATCTCGAACTCGTTGACGTCGGTGCCCTCGTTGCTGAGGGCGAACGCGACCGTGCCCGCCGTGGCGGTCGCGCGGGAGACGGCGCAGCTGCTGTCGGCGATCCGGACCGTCAGGCGGGTCGACGCCGGGGCGTTGTTCTGCACGCAGCCCGCCAAGACCAGGGCGGCCGCGAGGCCGAGCCCGATGATGGCGGCGGGGCGGGCGGGTGACCGGCGGAAGGGCATGGATCTCCTGTCGAGGGTGCGCGTCGAGGGCGCTCGGACGCCGACGGTTACGGTCGGTGGCCGGGGTGAGCGGATGCGAGCCGGCCGGTGCCGGACGCACTGCCGGCGGTTGCGGATGCCGCGGGCGCAGCAGGTGCGGCCGGCTCGGCCGCGGTCGGCGCCGGATTCTTCGCCAGGCTGACCCGCAGGAACATCGTCAGCACGATCGCGAGGTACAGCAGCCACCCGATCACCTGGAGCCAGCTCGGATCGGCCTTGAACTGGAAGAGACCGCCGAGCAGCGTGCCGTACCAGCTCGACGCCGGGATGACCGCGTTGAGGTCGTAGGCGGCGGCTCCGCTCGGCAGGATCCCGGCCTCCTGGAGGTCGCCGAGCCCGTACGCGAACACGCCGGCCGCGACGACGACCAGGAACAGCCCCGTCCAGAAGAAGAAGCGTGACAGGTTGATGCGCACGAAGCCGCGGTAGATCAGGTATGAGATGACGACCGACGCCACGATCCCCAGCAGCGCACCGATCGAGCCGAGCAGGGCCTGCCCGCTCGAGCTGATGCTGGCCCAGATGAAGAGCGCCGTCTCGACTCCCTCGCGGCCGACACTGACGATCCCGAGCACCACGATCGCGGCGGCGGAGCCCGCGAGAGCGCCGGCCAGTTGGCCCTGCAGTTCGCCCTTGAGATGGCGGGCGTGCCGCGCCATCCAGAAGATCATCCAGGTGACCAGGCCGACCGCGGCGATGGAGAGGCTGCCCCCGAGCGCCTCTTGCGCCTGGGTGGTGAGGCCGTAGGGCCCGAAGGTGAGCAGCGCGCCGACGCCCAGCGAGAGCAGGATCGCGCCGGTGATGCCGATCCACAGCTTGGGAAGCACATCCCGGCGGTCGAGCTTGTTGAGGAACGCCACCAGGATGCCGACGACCAGGCCGGCTTCGAGGCCTTCGCGCAGGCCGATCAATGCGTTCGCGAGCACGAGCTGCTTTCGGGAGAGAGATGGATTCTTTGGTGAGGCTTGCCTTACTTATCTCACCCTAACCTCGGCGCACTAGTGTTGTCCACCGGGAGGCCAGACCATGCAGAACATCCCCAGCCGCCTCGAGGCGGCCGGCGCCGCGCCGACCGAGCCGATTCCGCCTGCCGAACCGCTCGGCGCCGGCGCGACCGCGCTGAGTTCGGTGTTCAGCATCCTGATCGGCGTCGTGGTCGGCGTGATCACGACGTTCACCCACGCCGCGATCCCGCCGTGGGGGCTGATCGCCGGACTCGCCGTGGTGACGGCCCTGGTCGCGGGCTTCCGGCTGGTGTTCGGCAGCCGGATCGTCGCGGCTGCTGCCGCCCTGGGCGTCGTCGGAGCAAGCGCCGCGCTCGCCCTGCCGGGAGCGGGGGGAACCGCGCTCACCCTCGACGGACCGCTCGGCTACCTCTGGGCGTTCGGCCCCGCGGTGCTCGCGCTGATCGTGCTGCTGGTGCCCGTCGGCGGGCGCCGGAGGAGCTCCTGACCTCTGCATAGAATGGACGGGTGACCTACGTCATCGCCCTCCCCTGCGTCGATCTCAAAGACCGCGCGTGCATCGACGAATGCCCCGTCGACTGCATCTACGAGGGCGACCGCATGCTCTACATCCACCCAGACGAATGCGTGGACTGCGGGGCCTGCGAGCCGGTCTGCCCGGTCGAGGCGATCTACTACGAAGACGACCTGCCCGACAAGTGGGCCGACTACTACAAGGCCAACGTCGAGTTCTTCGCCGAGGTGGGCTCGCCGGGCGGCGCGGCGAAGGTGGGCGTGATCGCCGGCGATCACCCGCTGATCGCCGCCTTGCCTCCGCAGGGGCAGTCCGCCGAAGGCCAGACCGCCGAAGGCCAGTAGTGGCCGGGCGCGTGCCGCTGCAGTTGCCCGACTTCCCGTGGGATCAACTGATCCCGTTCGCCGAGCGGGCGCGGCGGCATCCCGGCGGCATCGTCGACCTCTCGGTGGGCTCGCCGGTCGATCCCGCGCCGCAGCTGGTGCGCGACGCGCTGGCGGCCGCGACCGACGCGCACTCGTACCCCGAGACCGCGGGCTCGCCCGCGCTGCGCGAGGCGATCGTCGACTGGTACCGCAGGCGGCGCGGCGTCACGCTCGGCGTCGCCAATGTGCTGCCGACGATCGGCTCCAAGGAGCTGGTGGCCTGGATGCCGGTGCTGCTCGGTCTGCGCGCGGGCGATGTGGTGGTCCACCCGTCGATCGCGTACCCGACCTACGCCGTCGGCGCCGCGCTGGCCAGAGCCGCCGCGCTCGCCTCGGACGATCCGGCGGACTGGCCGGACGAGACCCGGCTGATCTGGCTCAACAGCCCCGGCAATCCCGACGGCCACCTGAACTCGATCGACTACCTGGCCGCGGCCGTCGCCCGTGCCCGTGAGCTCGGGGCCGTGATCGTCAACGACGAGTGCTACGCAGAGCTGACCTGGACAGGAGCCGGGCCGGCGCCGACCATCCTCGACCCGAGGGTGATCGGCGACAGCAGGCGCCTGGTGCTCTCGGTCTACTCGTTGAGCAAGCAGTCGAACCTGGCCGGCTACCGCGCCGGGTTCGTCGCGGGGTGCTCCGACCTCATCGACGAGCTGCTGGCGGTGCGCAAGCACGCCGGCCTGATCCCGCCGGCTCCCGTGCAGCACGCGATGATCGCCGCGCTCGGCGACGACCGGCACGTCGCCGAGCAGCGCGAGCGCTACCGCGCCCGGCGCAGCACGATGCTCGCCGCGTTGCAGGCGGCGGGCTTCCGCATCGACGAGAGCGGCGCGGGCCTGTACCTGTGGGCGACCCGCGGAGAGGATGCGATGGCGACGGTCGCCGCGCTGGCCGAGCTCGGCATCCTGGTCGCACCGGGCACGTTCTACGGCGCGCGGGGGGCGCAGCACGTGCGGGTGGCCCTCACCGCGACCGATGAGCGGATCGCCGAGGCGGCCCGGCGTTTGGACCAACTCTCCAAAGGCTGATCGCTCCCTTTGGCCGGTGCGGCTGTAGCCGCGGGCACCGAATAGGCTGTAGCCGTGAGCGACTCCCTGGGCGATCCCGATACCGTCACGTTCTCCCACCAGGGGGCGACGTCCGAGTTCGCCGTGCTGCCCGCGACGGACGGCAAGGATGCCATCGACTTCGGCAGCTTCACGAAGCAGACCGGATTGACCACCCTCGATCAGGGTTTCGTCAATACCGCGTCGACGCGCAGCGCGATCACCTACATCGACGGCGATGAGGGCATCCTTCGATATCGCGGGTATCCGATCGAAGAGATCGCTCGCAACTCGACCTACCTCGAGGTCGCCTGGCTGCTGATCTACGGCGAGCTGCCCAGCGCCGGCGAGCTCGCCGAGTTCGAGGAGAAGGTGCGCCGCCACACCCTGCTGCACGAAGACCTGAAGCGGTTCTTCTCGGCGCTTCCGCACACCGCCCACCCGATGTCGGTGCTGTCGTCGGCGGTCTCGGCGCTCTCGACCTATTACGAGGACTCGCTCGACCCACGCGACCCCGAGATGGTCGAGCTGAGCACGATCCGCCTGCTGGCCAAGCTGCCGGTGATCGCGGCGTACGCGCACAAGAAGGCGATCGGGCAGGCGTTCCTCTACCCCGACAACTCGCTGAGCTTCATCGAGAACTTCCTCAAGCTCAACTTCGGCAACCTGGCCGAGATCTATCAGGTCAACCCGGTGCTGGTGTCGGCGCTCGACCGGCTGCTGATCCTGCACGAGGACCACGAGCAGAACGCATCCACCTCGACGGTGCGACTGGTGGGCTCGACCGAGGCGAACATGTTCGCGTCGATCTCGGCCGGCATCCAGGCGCTCTCGGGTCCGTTGCACGGCGGCGCGAACGAGGCGGTGCTCACGATGCTGGGCGACATCCGCGACTCGGGCGAGAGCGTGAGCCGCTTCATCGAGCGGGTGAAGAACAAGGAGGAGGGCATCCGGCTGATGGGCTTCGGCCACCGGGTGTACAAGAACTTCGACCCGCGGGCCCGGCTGGTGAAAGAGAGCGCAGACGAGGTGCTCGCCGACCTCGGAGTGCAGGACCCGCTGCTCGACATCGCCAAGCAGCTCGAGCAGGCGGCCCTGGCCGACGACTACTTCGTGGAGCGCAAGCTCTACCCCAACGTCGACTTCTACACAGGCGTGATCTACAAGGCGATGGGATTCCCCTCGCGCATGTTCACCGTGCTGTTCGCCATCGGCCGGCTTCCCGGCTGGATCGCCCAGTGGCGCGAGGCGAACGACGACCCGGCCACCAAGATCGGCCGCCCCCAGCAGCTCTACGTCGGGCCTCCGGAGCGCCACTGGCCCGCCGGCCGCTAGCGAGCGGCATCCCGGGACGCGCATGAGGTGCCCCCGATGAAGCTGTTCCGCCGGACGAAGCGCGTCAACGTCGGCACATACACGGATCCGATCCCGGTCCCGCCTCCATCGATCGAGGCGCAGATCGAGGACGGCGTGCTGGTCTCTCTCGCGGCCGTGCGCCTCGCGGTCACCAATCGGCTGATCGTGCGCTCGCTGCGCGACGGTCAGGACTACGACGAGCAGCGAGTCCGACAGCGCGTCAGTCGGGAGCTGCTCAAACTGGCCGCCGAGAAGGAGAAGGACGCGGCGCGGATCCGCACCGTGCTCGAGACGGTCGGCGACAAGCCGGGCGCGGCCGACGGCCCCGACGACTTCCGTGCTCGGGATGCGAACACCCTCAAGCGCCGGGCCAGGGTCTCGTCGGGCTTAGCGGCGCGGCTCGCCGAGCTGGCGACCGATCCGGATCTCGTGGGCGAGGTCGCCGACCGCGCCCGCAGCGCGTTCCTCGACGAGTTCGCCGTCTCGGTGGCTCGTGGAGCGCGTGCCTTCTCCGACCCGGCACGCGGCGCACCGCTCAGCGACCTGGACCGCAACGCCGAACTGCAGGCCCTGAGCGAGGACCTGGACGAATTGCGCCGCGCCCGGGGTGCAACCGAGGGATGAGGCCCCGGCTCCTGCCGAACCGGCGATCAGCTGGTGGCGAAGGAGAGCGCGTAGATCGAGAGGTTCGTGTAGTTCTCGAAGTCCGGGAACACATTGGCGCACCTGAGCTCCAGGACGCTGGGCGCGGTCAGCGTCACCACCTGCGTCATCGCGACGAGCACGGGTGCTGAACCCACGGTGACGGGCGGGGCAGCGGCGACCTGGGTTCCGCTCGTGTCGTAGAGCCCGCAGGTGGTCTGCCCGAACAGACCGGTCAACGACAGGCTGAATCCGATGAGCGTGGGGCCGGCAGGCACGATGCTCGTCGTGACCGGACCCGTGGTGGGATTCGGCATCGCCAGAACGGTCCCGGCCGCGCTCTGGAAGGTGGACGTCGCGATCGAGGCGTTGGATCCCGCGGGACCCGCGGGGCCGATCGGTCCCGCCGGGCCGGGGATTCCCTGGGTCCCGCCGGCACCCGCCTTGCCCGCGGGTCCGGTGGAGCCTGCCGCTCCGGTGGCGCCACCGGCGCCGGAAGCGCCTGTCGCCCCCACGTCGCCCGTCGCCCCGTCGTCGCCCTTCGCCCCGGCGGCGCCCGTCGCCCCTGCGGGGCCGGGAGTGCCGGTCGCGACGGCGGATGCCCTGGTCAGGGTCGCCGAGGAGAGTCCCCACCCGACGAGCCCACCGGTCACGGTGGTCACGAGGGCCGTGGCGAGAAGGAGCAGCAGGACGGTTCGAGCAGACATCGGGCAACCTTCGCGTCGAGGGGACGAAGCCGCACTCGAGCGCTCCGCCGCGAGCCTATCGGACCCGTCGGACCCGTCGGCTCCGGTAGGTCGGCGGTGGTCAGGCGTGCAACTGCGGATTGAGCTCCACGGCGCCGCCCGAACGCGGCAGCACCTCGACGCCACCGGTGAGCGAGTTGCGCCGGAACAGCAGGCCGGCCACGCCGCTCAGCTCGACCGCTTTCAGGGTGCGGGGTTCGGCATCCGGAACCAGCAGGGTCACCTTGGTGCCCGCCGTCACATACAGGCCGGCCTCGACCACCGAGTCGTCGCCGATCGAGATGCCGACTCCCGAGTTCGCGCCGAGCAGCGCGCGCTCGCCGATGGCCACGCGCTGGGTGCCTCCACCCGAGAGGGTGCCCATGATGGATGCCCCGCCCCCGATGTCCGAACCGTTGCCGACCACCACGCCCTGCGAGATGCGCCCCTCGACCATGGAGGCGCCGAGCGTGCCCGCGTTGTAGTTGACGAAACCCTCGTGCATGACGGTCGTTCCGGGGGAGAGGTGCGCGCCGAGGCGCACGCGCGAGGCGTCGGCGATGCGCACCCGATCGGGAACGACGTAGTCGAGCAGGCGCGGGAACTTGTCGATGCCGTGCACCGAGATGCCGGCACGCTGCAGGGCGGGGCGCAACCGCGCGAACGCCTCGGGCGGCATCGGGCCGGCGGTGGTCCAGGCGACGATCGGCAGGTGGGCGAAGAGCCCGTCGAGGTTGATCGTGTTCGGGGCGGCCAGCAGGTGGCTGAGCAGGTGCAGGCGCAGGTAGGCGTCGGGGGTGGAGGCGGGTGCGGCATCCGTGTCGATCGCGACGTTCAGGTAGTCGACGCGGACCTCGCGCCGCGGGTCGTCTCCCACCCACGACTCGAAGTCGGCAGGGGCGATGTGCGGGTCGACCGTGCTCGGCAGCGCGCCGAGCCGGGGAGCCGGGAACCAGGTGTCGAGCACCGTTCCGGCAGCCGCGCCCGATGCGGCGGTGGTGGCGAGGCCGTGGCCCCAGGCGGCGGTCATGCTCCCAGGGTATCGGC
>Ga0068855_100010795_pt1 | contig 11027 bp, 4 predicted proteins | sample KBSCornC52_FD_66592 | JGI IMG/M metagenome (GOLD analysis project Ga0068855, IMG submission 66592) | Corn rhizosphere microbial communities from Kellogg Biological Station, Michigan, USA - KBS Corn C5-2 | ecosystem: Host-associated > Plants > Roots > Rhizosphere > Soil ... | reverse complement strand
CATGTCCGCCATTTTTCACAAAATCGCTTATCTTATTCAGCAACGAATCGCTTGCAATATAAAGTGATGGAATAAGCAGCAACTGATAACCGGTAAAGTCAGCATCTTCTGCAAAAACGAAATCAACGCCTATATTTTGCCGGAGTAATGCCCGGTGCATTTGCCGCATTATCTCCATATATACATCGCCGTCTTTAACAGGCATATAGCTTAATCCCGTTTCAGAGTCGCGACTATACAGAATGGCCACTTTATTTTTTACTTTCAGGTTTACCAGTTTTGGCCCTATTCTTTTTAATTCATGGGCTACGGTACTAACTTCATTGTAAAAGCGCCCGGGCTCAAGGTCATGGCCTAAAATACCCTTCCAGTATGTTTCCTGACCATTGTGAATGGAATGCCAGTGCCAGTATTCGACCATATTTGCGCCGGATGCAAGATGGGAATAAGCAAACAGTCTTGCCTGCCCGTCGAAAGGCGGGTATTGCCATTTTGCGTCCCAACCTGTTGTTTGCGCATTTGTTTCGGTAATCAGGTAATTTGATTTTTTTATGCTTCGGAAAAAATCATCTGCCCACACTACATCTTCGCCTTTTACACCGTTCTGCGTTCCATGATAAATGTTGAGCGAGGGCATTGTTAAACTTTTGCTGGCGGCATATTGGTCAATGCTGGTTAACCAGGGCATAAAACATTGTGTAATAAACTGATCAGGTCTTTTATATTGGTTTACTATAGCAGCCTGCCACGAAAGAAAATCGGCAGCAACTTTCATAGTGAACCTGTCCCACTCCAGCTTATACGAAGGATTGGTAGTTCCCTTTCGCGTTGGAAATTCATCCCAGTCGTTTAACCGCATTCCCCAGTAATTCAACCCCCACAGATGGTTCAGCGAATCGGTGGTTTTATACTTATTCTTCATATAATCAACAAAGCTTCGCTGAAGATCATAATTGGCGGCGCCGTATGTTGACGTTTCATTATCAACCTGATAACCGATGATAGCAGGATGTTTTGCATAGTGCTCCATTAACCGGCGAATGATCCGTTCGGCATAAAACAAAAACGTGGGATTAGAAAAATCCATATTCTGCCGGATGCCGAAGCTGGCTTTTGAACCATCCAGTTTTTCAGAGAGTATTTCAGGATGTTTTTTTGCAAGCCATGCCGGCATTGAATAAGTAGGCGTTCCCAAAATAACTTTTATGCCTGCTGCATGCATTTTATCAATGATACGGTCCATCCAGGCGAAATCAAACACACCTTCTTTTGGTTCAAATAAACCCCATGATGATTCTCCCAGGCGCACCACAGTAAGGCCCGCTTCTTTCATTAGCTGCACATCTTTGTCGAGCCGCTCGTAAGGCATGTATTCCTGGTAATAGGCCGCGCCGTATAAAACAGTATTGAATGCCGGCGATTGTGCACGAAGGCATTGAAAGAGACTTACAAAAAGGAAGCAGCATAGTAAAGAAGTGGCTTTCATAATACTTTCCATTTTATTTTTGAGTAATTCCCTTCCATTGATCTGTTCTGAATGGGACAGCCGGCAACCCAGCCGAATTTACCAGGTTACATCCGGGATTATCGGCCCATGCATAGCGTACGGCTTCGGGATCAGTGACTTTATCGGCATAAACAACCACCTCTTTCCCTTCAATAATGGCTTTTGCCCAATAAAATTGTTTGTCTTTACCGGCAATTGCAAAGCCCGTTAGTTCTTTTCCATCTTTTGTGGAAAGGCCTGAACCGGTATTGGTAAAGCTGATGCGTATGCGGTTCCCTTCTTTCCGAAAATCTTTATACATGGGACCGGATGCAATATAGTGTTGTTTATACACTTGTTCATCAGCAATTAAAGCCAAACGACGGCCAACCTCCTGTTTGTTCAATGGATGAATACTGGCTGAATCACCAATATCGATTATGCATGCCATACCTGTGTTGGGTTGTGACAATGTCATCGTTTGCGCTTCCCGCAATTCGGCCCATTCACTTTCAGCAGGAAGCGGTTTTGATTGCATAAAATTGGCTAACTGAACAAATAAAAACGGAAGGTTGCCCTGTTGCCAGCGTTGCCTCCAGTCTTTAATAAGCATGGGAAATAAGGTCCTGTAATTGTAAGCGTCCCATGCATTCGCTTCACCCTGATACCAGATAAATCCCTTGATGCCATAAGGAATAAGCGGGTTAATCATGCTATTGAAGAGCACGGTGGGATAATACTGATAGTTGAGTATTTTCGGAAGAGCCGTTTCAAAGTCTTTATTATATAGCCACGTGCCGGCTAAAGAAGTTTTAGATGATCCATCGGTAATATAAATATCGTCTGCTGCATTTAAACCGCCCCCACCCCATAACATGGCGATCCTCACGGCAATCGTATTTTCGCCTGACTGCACCAAACTTGCGGGAATCGTATAAGAATGACTGGGATTCGCATTCCATACGTTCTTACAGATCTCCTTTCCATTGAAATACAACGAATACACCATCGCCGGATGACCGAGATTGATGGTGAGATCTTTTCCGGCAAAAGATCCTGGCAACGAAATCTTTATTCGCAGCCAAACTATTCCTTCATAATTTCCGATGCCAAATGCTTTCAGCTCATTTGGCATATTGATTTTTGTCCAACTGCTATCATTATACTCCGCAGCAGGGACTATTTTGTCTGCATTATTTTGCGGATTAAAAATAATTTGCCAAAAGCGTATTTGGTTCAGACTGTCTTTTACAAAATCTTCCCGGTCAAAATGAAGGGTATCGTTACTGAGTGTTTTTGCTTTGCTGATGGGTGATGTAAGCAGCATATCGCGGCTCGTCCAGGCTTCTATAGGTGTTCCTCCCCAGGTGCTTTGAATAATGCCGATTGGAACATGCTGATCACCATGCAGCTTACGCGCAAAATAATAAGCAGCTGCCGAGAACTCCTTTACATTGGCAGTATCACACACCTGCCATTTACCGGATAAAATATCAGATTGGGGCGATAATTTCTTTTCATGCGCAACAACAAGAAAACGTATTTGGGGGAACCTGGCTTTTTCAATTTCATTGCGGGCATCTGCGGCCTGTTGTACCTGCCATTCCATATTCGATTGGCCCGATGCCACCCAAACATCTCCTATAAGAATGCCTTTCAGCTCAATGGCCGTATTGGGCTTTCCCTGTTCAGTTATTTTGAGCGTATAGGGGCCGCCGGCTGTAAACTTCGGAAAGCGAAGCATCCACTTTCCATCCGCGCCGGTCTTTGCAGTAGCATGCACAGTTCCGAGCTGAGCCGTTATCATCGATCCGGGATCTGCCTTTCCCCAAACAGGAATTACAATGCCCCGTTGCAAAACCATACTATCGCCAAAAACCTTTGGCAAACTGAGCTGCGCATTACATAGTGAACTGAATAAAAATAATGACGCTATAAGAACCGATCTGTTGATTGCTTTATTCATAATGCACCTTATGATAGTCTTATTTAACTGAAATTTTCACCTTCTGAAAAATATTGCGGGATGAATTACCTAACTGCAGAATGTATTCTCCGGCTTCGGTGTTCCATGCTTTTTTTGATTCATCGTAAAATGCCAGGTCAGCAACCTTCACCTGCATTTCAACTGTTTTTGTTTCGCCGGGTTTCAAAAATATTTTCTGAAAAGCTTTCAGCTCTTTTTCGGGGCGCAATACAGAACAAACCGGATCACTTCCATACAATTGCATCACTTCGGCTCCATAAACGCTTCCGGTATTTTTGATGGTGAATTTTGCGTGGATGACCTCATTTTTTCCATAGCTTAATTTATCAGTTGAAAATTGGCTGACGGAAAAATCAGTATACGAAAGCCCGTAACCAAAGGGAAATTGCGGTTGAATTTTCTTAGTATCAAACCAGCGATATCCTACCAGAATGTCTTCTTCATAATTTACTTTCAGGTCTCTGCCGGGATAATTACCCAGCGCATGTGCAGGTGATTGCGCTAACGATACCGGCAATGTGAACGGAAGCTTGCCGGAGGGGTTTACTTTGCCGCTGAGCACATCAGCTACTGCATTTCCTGCTTCCATGCCGCCATACCATGACCATAAAATGGATGGCACCCGGTTAACGATACCCGCCAGTTCTACCGGCGATCCGGCAATAATGACCACTACTGTATGCGGATTTGCCTTGGCAACTTCCTGAATCAAAATCTGCTGCCCGTATGGCAGATCCATATTTTGTTTATCAGCAGACTCGGTATCAAAATCATGATTTAATCCGCCGAAAATGATTGCCACATCTGATTCCCTGGCCGCAGCAACAGCCTGATCAATCAGCTTCCAGTCAACTTTGCCGGAGGCGGACTGGCCGGAGTTATTACCCTCCTTAAAGTTAGATTGCTTTTCATACCCCTGTGCGTAATTTATTTTCACCGTGGCGCCAAACTTTTGTTGCAGCGCCTGCAGGGGAGTTATTTCATACAGGGCCTTTATTTCAGAACTGAGTCCGCCATTGCAATGCTTACGGGTGGCATTATCACCAATAACGGCAATTGATCTTATATGATCGAAATGCAGTGGCAACAGGTTTCCATTGTTTTGTAATAACACCGCTGCTTCGGCAGCAGAATTATAGGCGGCCTGCTGATGTTCCGGCGTATTCATCTTTCCTTTCTCCCGCTTTTCATCGAACATCTTTGTATTGAACATTACGCGCAATACGTTGGCCACTTTTTCATCAACCACCGATACAGGTACTTTACCTTCATTTACTGCTTTAATTAAGGGATCGGCGAAATACCATTCGTTGTAATCTTTTTTATCGGTGCCCATTTCGAGGTCAAGTCCGGTTAAGGCCGCTTTTACTGTTGAATGGGCTGCAGACCAATCGGTCATTAATACGCCTTTAAAACCAAACTCTTTTCGAAGTATTTGCCGGTTGAGATATTCATTTTCTGAACACCAATCGCCTCTGAACCTGTTATAAGCTGCCATTACCGTATAAGCGCCGCCTTCCATTACCGATGCCTTGAAGGCAGGCAAATAAATCTCACGCAAAGCTCTTTCGCTCATCGACACATCAACAGAATCGCGGTGTTCTTCCTGGTTATTGGCGAGCCAGTGCTTTACGCTGACTGCCACGTCTTTCGATTGAAGCGCTTTTATATAGGCAACCGCCATTCTTGAAACAAGAAACGGGTCTTCACTCATGTATTCAAAGTTTCTGCCGCACAGTGGAGAACGGATAATATTGACGCCAGGGCCGAGTAAAACATCTTTTTTGCGAAAACGGGCCTCTTCACCCAGCACAAGCCCCCGTTCATATGCCAACCGGGGATTCCACGTAGCTGCCAACGCTGTTCCGGGAGGGAAACAGGTGGCAGAATCATTTGTCCAGCCGGCGTATGCCCAATCGTGCCTGTTAATTTCAGCACGTACTCCATGAGGGCCGTCGCTCAGCGCCCATTCGGGAATACCTAATCTTTTTACATCTGAAACATAAAATTTGGAGTTTCCATGCAGCAGGCTGACCTTCTCCTGCAATGTCATTTGGCTTATTAACGCGTGGATCTTTTCTTCTGTAGCATCATTGGTCCTTGCAATCTGTTGGGCTTCGGATGCAAATACCATTAACAATAAAAAACCAGCCAGTAGCAGTGTCATCTTCATATAGCAACAATGATTAATTGAATGCTGCAAAAGTATTACTGCACGGCTTCAAAGAAGGGTTCTGAATGTTTCACAATAGGGTATCAAATGTTGCAAAAAGTTGGTTTTCATCAGATTTATTCCGTCAGGATGCTTTAAACGTCTTTATGCTTTTTTGTCGGAAACGTATTGAGAAGGCGTAACCTTAAATTCTTCTTTGAAAAATTTCGTGAATTGTTTTGGGTTATTGAACCCTACTTCCCAGGCCACTTCAGCCACCGTCATGCCACTTTTTTCCAGTAGTTGAGCGGCCCTTTTCAACCGGATGGAACGGATGAACTCAATGGGCGTTTTGCCGGTAAGAGAAAGAATTTTCCTGTAAAGGGTAGCGCGGTTCATATACATGTCGCGGCTAAAATCTTCTACTGAAAACTCAGGGCTGTCGATGTGCTTTTCAACGATCTCCAGCGCCTGCTGCAGGAACTTTTCGTCAACCGATGTTACTGTTACCTCTGCGGGGTTGACCTCAATCTGTTTCTGGAACCTTTTCTGCAATAGCTTTTGCTGGGCCAGCAGGTTTCTGATGCGGGAAGCCAGTATTTCAAAGGTGAAAGGCTTGGTAATATAATCGTTCACGCCCGCCTTTAAACCCTCCAGTTGTTTTTCTTCACTTCCCATGGCTGTAAGCAGAATAACGGGGATGTGAGCCGTAAGGGTTTCGGTTTTAATTTTCCGGGCAAGTTCAACGCCATCCATTAAAGGCATCATTATGTCGCTTACTACCAGATCGGGATTCAACTGTTTTATTTTTTCCCACCCTTCTTTTCCGTTCGAAGCTTCTTCTACATGATACTGTGCTTTGAGGTTGTCTTTTAAATAAAAGCGCAGGTCTTCGTTGTCTTCTACTATTATTATTGTTTTCTTTCTGCCGCTTTTTTGGCTTTCTTCCAATATGATCTGTTCTTCGTCTTCTGCCGGTATTGGGTTGATGGCGGTGCGGACTGAAGGCTCATAGATCTTTTTTGCCGGCAGTAGAACGGTAAAGCAGGTCCCTTTTTCGGGCTCGCTTTGTACGGTTATAATTCCATTGTGAAGTTTTACAAATTCTTTGGTGATGGCCAGGCCGATACCGGTTCCCTGGTTCACCATGCTTTCGGGTACATCTGTTTGAAAGAATCTTTCGAAGATCTTTTCGTGTTTATCTGCCGGAATCCCAATACCCGTGTCTTTTATTTCTATGGCAAGCGTTCCGTCACCTTCGTCATTTACAGCGGACTTATAGATAAGGTTTACGGTTACCGTACCATTATCATAAGTATATTTAAAGGCATTGGAGAGCAGATTGAATAAGATCTTTTCGATCTTATCCCTGTCAAAATAAATCTCCAGGCTTTCTATATTGGATGAGAATGAAAACTGAATGCTCTTCTTTTCTGCAATGTCCATAAACGACAGGCTTATGTCTTTGCTGAACTGTACAATGTCGCCTATTGAAGGATGCATTTTTACTTCCTGAACCTCCATCTTTCTAAAATCGAGGAGCTGGTTTACGAGGTTCAATAATCGTTTTGCGTTTCGCTGAACAAGATTTAATTGCTTTTTCTGCTCTTCATTGGCAGCGTTATCAATAATTTTATTTAATGGCGCTATAATGAGGCTTAGTGGTGTTCGGAACTCATGACTAACATTGGTAAAGAATTTTGTTTTCAACTGTTCCAGCGCATGGGCTCTTTCTGCCTCTCTCCGCTGTTGTTTTAGTTCAAAACGCATGTGGATCCTGTCTAATGTAATACGCCGTATCAACAGAAATACGCCCGCGATTATTAATACATAAACAATATACGCAATCCAGGTGCGCCAGAATGGTGGCTTAATATTGATCTGCAAAGTTTTTATATCACTCCACATACCGTTCCTGCCTAAAGCCTTTACTTTAAAAACGTAATGGCCGGGGCCAAGGTTGGTATAGGTGGCCCTTCGCTGATTGCCATCGGCGTACAACCAGTCTGCATTAAATCCTTCCATCACGTATGCATACTTAGTGCTGGTGCTGCTGGAAAAGTCAGGCGAAGTAAATTCAATAGAGAAAACGTTTTCTTTATACTTCAGGTCGATGCTTTGAACGCGTGAAATAGATTGTTTCAGCAGAATACGGTTATTGACCAATTCACCGGCTTCAATATTATTATTCAACAACTGCAAACCTGTTAAAATTATTTTAGGGCGCTGCGTAGATTGGTGAATGGCGGAAGGATTAATAATATTAAAGCCTGAGGGACCGCCGAAAATCAATTCACCGGCGCGTGTTTTGAGCGCTGCGTTTTCATTAAACTCACGGTTTTGCAGGTTGTTGATCTCATCGTAATTAACAATAGAAAAACTGATATGGTTCCCTTTTTCCCGGGGAATGGCATTATATAATCCACCTGGTGTTGAAATCCATAGTGTTTTCCGATCGTCTTCCAGTATATTCAATATAATATCATCCGGAAAGCCGTCTAACGTAGTAAATACCTGAAACCTTTTTGTTTGCTCATTAAATAAATTTAAACCCTCTCTGGTGCCTACCCACATTCTTCCTTTGCTGTCTTCCAGAAAACAAATAATACCATCATTGCTTAACCCGCTCTTACCATTTGTTTGCTGATAAAAAACAGGGTCTTTTTTATCCTTTTCAAATACAATAATTCCTGCTGCTGTACCAAACCATAAGTTTCCTTTCCGGTCTTCTGAAATGGCTGATATATAGTTGAAGCTCACCAGGTCTCCCGTGAACTTATAATGTTTAAACCCGTTTGTTTTCCTGTTGAGCAGATCGATGCCGCCGCCTAAAGTTCCTATCCATAAACGCTGTTCCCTGTCTTCAAATATTTCCCATACATTGTCATCTGCCAAACTGGAAGAATCGTTATTATTATGTGTGTAATGGGTAAATTGCCGGCCATCGAAACTGTTAAGTCCGCCGAAGTAAGTTCCGATCCAAAGTTTGTCTTCATGATCGATCCACAAGCTTACGATTACATTATTGCTGAGGCTGTTTGCATTATTCGGATCGTGCAGGTATTGTTTGAATGTGTTGTTTTTTCTGTCGAAATAAATCAATCCTCCACCATTGGTGCCAATCCAAAGGTTGCCGTATTTGTCTTCAATAAAGCGGTTTACATCATCGTATTGAAGACTCGCAGCGTTTGATTCCTGACGATAATAATGCGGGAACTGTACAATGTTACCGTTATAATAATTAACTCCCTGTTTGTAAGTGCCCATCCAAATGATACCATTGTCATCTATATATTCTGTAATAATGCTATTATGGCTAAGGCTTTGCGGATCTTTGGGATCGTTCAACAGATAGCTGGTTCTGAAGTTATTTTTTTTGTCGATCAGTGTAACGCCTCCATGGTCGGCTGCCACCCAAATCAATCCCTTGTTATCCTGAACGATTTCGCTTACCAGTTTTGAACTTAGCTTCGGAATCGAATTCTCATTAAAGAGTTTGACCGAATTGTTTTGCGGATGAAAAAGAACAGCTCCAATGGTATAACAATACAGCCACACATCACTATCGTTGTCGATAAAAAGATTGTAATTGGCGTTGATCTTATTCAGTTTCTGAACAGCATTGCTGGAGAAGTCAATCCTGTTTTCTTTAAGATCATACTCCTCCATAAATCCATTTTCATACACAAGCCATAACTTTCCATCTTTTGTTTCTTTAAAAGAAGTGAGTTTTGCAGAAGGGTTTGACTGGAGAAGCGATGTAAAAGCTGTTGCTTTTTTTTCTGTTGCTGAATAGAGGTACAAACCGGAATTGTCGTATAAAAACCAGTATCGGCCGGCATTTCCTTTTACGATCTTAGTAATTGTGCCGGAGGGCAACCCCAGTGTTCGCAAATAGTTATTATAATCAGCGTCGAATTTCTCTGTTTGAGAACTGTAAATACAGGGGCCTCCCCTGGTTGCCACCCACATCCTTCCATCCGGCAATTCATATAATGAGAGGATACAATTGTCGCGCAGCGAAAAACTATCGTTGTATTGTTTATTAAAGATCTTAAACGAATATCCGTCGTAACGGTTGAGGCCCGACAAGGTACCAAACCATAAAAAACCGTCAGCATCTTTCAAAATGGCATTAACCTGGTTCTGAGAAAGTCCGGTATGAATATCCAGTTTTGAAATATTATAGCCCTCACTTTGGGCAAAAACAGCAACCGACAGCAGCAGCAAGACAACCGAGTTTATAAAACGCATCACAACATGTTTAAGGGGAGAATATTCTGTGCCGTTCGGCACTGAAATTCACCTTATCTTTTCGCAATTTCGTACATAAGATAGCAAAATGAGCGGGATTACCGACTTTTTTTTGATGCCATGCCTTTTTACATGGAAACACTGATACCGGAGATGCATTTGTGGCCGCTAAAACGTGTTTGAAGAGGACTTTGAGCATCGGTCAACAATAAATGTGAATTTTACAATAATAATTTTTTTTCCGTAGTTTTGGTAATTGCTTCAAGTCAACCCAACATGGACTATCGACTGCTTGCTGACGAAGTACTGCTTCAACTTTTAAAGATAAGTGACGCACTGGCTTTTAAAGAGCTTTACCTGCGTTACTGGAAAAACCTGTATAATTCTGCACTTAATAAGATCAATAGCAAAGAAATAGCTGAAGATATTGTTCAAACTGTGTTTACCGACCTGTGGGATAAAAGGGAGAAACATGCTATCCAAAATATTTCAGCCTATCTCGAGACCTCCGTTAAATATCAGGTGATTAATTATATCAAATCTGTCATTTCGAAAAAAGCGCATTTATCAACCATCGGAGAAAAACAAAAAGCAGAAGAAAACAATACAGATCTGCTTTTGCTGGTTCAGGAATTAAATACTGCTATCGATAAGGCAATTAATGAGTTACCTCAAAAAACACAAACTATTTTCCGCTTAAGCAGGCTTGAACAGCACTCCAATAAAGAGATCTCGCTCATAATGAACCTCTCAGAAAAAGCAGTTGAATATCATATCACCCAATCCCTGAAAAGTTTACGTTTTTATTTGAAGGATTTTATACTGTTTGATTTACTGCTCATATTCTTTCTTCTGGGTTTTTAAAAAAAATCTGTTTTTCTTTTAGGGTAATGCTTTGTTGAGTTGACTATTATATATCGACAAACCATTTTTAATGAACCGCAAAGCATTCCGCCAATTACTAAAACGGTACTTAGATAATTCATGTACGGAGGAAGAGAAAAGAGTTGTTGATCAGTGGTATGAATTATTGGGTAATGGAAATCAGGCTTTATCAGATAATGAAATAAATGAAATAGAAGACAGGCTGTGGAATAAGATCCAATCAGCCAATATCAGTACGCCGTATAAGGCACCGTTGAAAACAA
>Ga0068855_100010794_pt1 | contig 11027 bp, 6 predicted proteins | sample KBSCornC52_FD_66592 | JGI IMG/M metagenome (GOLD analysis project Ga0068855, IMG submission 66592) | Corn rhizosphere microbial communities from Kellogg Biological Station, Michigan, USA - KBS Corn C5-2 | ecosystem: Host-associated > Plants > Roots > Rhizosphere > Soil ... | reverse complement strand
CAGGATGCGCGGGTCGGCGACGCGCCCGACCGCCACGCCGACGACGGCGCACAGGACGACCGCAAAAAGGGTGACCTGGTTCGCCGTGACCCCGGCACGCGCCATCGCGTTCACGAGCGGGCGCAAAAGGCTCTGAAACGCGGGTTTCAACTGGTAGATGCTCGGCATCGGTCCCCCGAGGGATGCGCGGGAAACATAGCAGATCGTGCCTGGGCAAATGTGCCGGCTGGAGCAGACGCCTTTTCCTGTGGGAGCGGCGGAAGCCGCGATGCTCTTCGCCGCCAGCAACGCGCAGGAGCATCGCGGCTTCCGCCGCTCCCACAAGGGGTAGCGCGTGCAATCAAAGGTTGGCGCAACCGCTGCGTCCCGCTACATTGCGCGTCCCGCTCGCCCCGATCCCACCATGCCCGACGCCCGCCGCTGGTTCGACCTGTCCTCGCCGTTCCGCATGAAGCGCGGCGGCGAACTCGTCGGTGCGCGCCTGGCCTACGAGACCTGGGGCACGCTGAACGCGGCGCGCGACAACGCGATCCTGGTCCTGACCGGCCTGTCGCCGAGCGCGCATGCGGCATCGAACGCGGAGGATCCCTCGGCTGGCTGGTGGGAGGAGATGATCGGCCCGGGCAAGCCGATCGATACCGCGCGCTGGTTCGTGATCTGCGCGAACACGCTCGGCAGCTGCAAGGGATCGACCGGACCGGCGGAAATCAATCCGGCGACCGGCGAAACCTACCGCCTGGATTTTCCCGAACTGACCCTCGAGGACGTCGCCAACTCCAGCCACGAACTCGTGCGCGGGCTCGGCATCGAACGCCTCGCCTGCCTGCTCGGCAACTCGATGGGCGGGATGAGCGCACTCGCCTACCTGGTGCAGCACCCGGGCAGCGCGCGCGACCACATCAGCATCTCGACCGCGCCGCAAGCGCAGCCGTTCGCGATCGCGATTCGCTCGCTGCAGCGCGAAGCGATACGGCTTGATCCTAACTGGAAGCAGGGCCACTACGACGACGAGCACTACCCGGAAGCGGGCATGTCGATCGCGCGCAAGCTCGGCGTGATCACGTACCGCTCGGCGATGGAATGGGTCGGGCGCTTCGCGCGCATCCGGCTCGACTCGGAACAGCGCGAGGAAGACCCGTTCGCGGTCGAGTTCCAGGTCGAGTCCTACCTCGCCGGGCATGCGCGCCGCTTCGTGCGCAGCTTCGACCCGAACTGCTATCTGTACCTCTCGCGCGCGAGCGACTGGTTCGACGTCGCCGAGCACGGCAATGGCAAGGTGGACGCCGCACTGAAGCGCATCGACATCGAGCGTGCGCTGGTGATCGGCGTGGAGACCGACATCCTGTTCCCGCTGCCGCAGCAGGAACAGATCGCGGACGGCCTGCGCGCGGGCGGCGCGGACGTCGACTTCGTCGCGCTGGACAGCCCGCAGGGGCACGACGCGTTCCTGGTCGACATCGCGCGCTTCGGCGCCGCGATCGCCCGCTTCCTGGGCAGCCGCTGAGGGGCCTCTCTGCATCGCGGCGACCCGTGTACAACGCCTCGCCTGCGCGCAGCTCCGGCAGCGGGTAGAATGGTCGGATCACAACGATCCGTGGCAAGCCATGCTTTCGCTCGAATTCCCAGGTGCGCGCCAGCTGATCGCCGCGATCGACGCAGCCGTCGTGCTGCCCGACGAGGCCGCAACCACCGACGCGTTGCGCAATGCGCTGTGCAAGCTGATCCGCAGCCCCGAAGTGCAGCTGCCGGCCTGCGTATACGAGCGCGAGGACGACCACTACGCACGGCGCGAGCTGTATCTGAGCGAGGAGCACGGCTACAGCGTCGTCGCGATGACCTGGGGTCCGGGCCAGGGCACGCCGATCCACGACCATGCCGGCCAATGGTGCGTAGAAGGCGTCTGGCAGGGCTTCCTCGAAATCACGCCGTACGAACTGGTCGAGTCGAAGGACGGCCAATACCGCTTCGAACCACGCGGAACGATGAATGCGGGCGCCGGTTCCGCCGGCAGCCTGATCCCGCCGCACGAGTACCACACGATCCTCAATCCGAGCGACGACGCGAATGCGGTATCGCTGCATATCTATCGTCGCGCGCTCGAGAACTGCTCGAAGTTCTACCCGACCGGCGCCGGCTGGTACCGCTGCACCAGCTGCCAGCTCGCACTCGACAGCACGCACTGAACCCGTCCACGGACGCGTCGTTTCGGCGCTCCGGAGTCGATGCGCCAACGCGCACCTCATGACGTATACTGCGCGGCCCGCGCGGCCCGGTCCGCGCGCGCCCTTGCCGAAGTGGCGGAATTGGTAGACGCAGTGGACTCAAAATCCACCGCCCTTAAAAGCGTGCGGGTTCGAGTCCCGCCTTCGGCATACCCCTGCTTTCCACGCCTCCCTCGGGCGCCCAGCCTGACCAGCGGGCCTTGATCCCGCCCGTGGAGGCCTCAACTATGTGATCGACGCCGCCACACTCCCGGCGTCGGAGTTGTCTCTCGTTTGGACAGGCCCGCGCGGATTTTGCGCGGGCCTCTTGTTTGGTCGCGGCGAACCCATGCGGCTGCCGCTTGCCCGGAATGCACGATGGACTTCCCCGTCGACCTGGTACCGTTCTGGCTGCATGCCGGACACGACCGCTGGTTCATTCGCGACGACGCGTTCGACCGCGAATTGCGCGCGCGTTTCGGCGAGGCGCACCTGCGCGCCGCGCGGCGCGAATTCGACGGCTGGAGCGCCACGCCCGATGGGGCACTCGCACTCGTGCTGCTGCTCGATCAGGTTCCGCGCAACATCCATCGTGGCAGCGCGCACGCGTTCGCGACCGACGGACTGGCGAGGCTGTTCGCCGCGCGCGCGACCGATGCCGGCTTCGATGCGAAGGTCGATCCGGCGCTGCGCATCTTCCTGTACATGCCGTTCGAGCACTCCGAAGCCCTGGCCGACCAGGACCGCTCGATCGCGCTCGTGCAGGCGATGGGTGATCCGTACTACCTCCGGTACGCCGAAGCGCATCGCGATGCGATCGTGCGCTTCGGTCGTTTTCCCCATCGCAATGCCGTGCTCGGCCGCGTCAATACCCCCGAGGAGCAAGCGTGGCTCGATACCGGCGGCGGATTCGGCTGAGACGCCGCTGCGTCATCGAGGATTGGCGGGCTGCAACGGGCTCGTTTCCAGGTTCACGCTTTCGATCGCCCACAGCGGATCATGCCCTTCGCCGCTGAACACGAAGCAGAGGTCGTGCGTTCCGGCCTGCGGCGAGAGGGGCGCATCGAGCTGCGTCACAGCCGACTGCGTGCGCGCGACGGTCAATGGGATGCGTGCGAGCAACGCGCCGTCGCACCCGTCACGGCGAATCAGCAATTCGCCCGCCACGGTTTGCGGTTTCGGCCGCGGCACGATGCTGGCGACGTCCTTCCACAGCTGGAAGTTGTACGGCACCTGCCCCACGGCGATGCGGATGCTCGAGATGCCGTCGAGTGGTGCCTGCGCCCAGGTCCAGCATGGATCGAACAGGTCGACATTGAAGAACGCGCGCGGACCCGCCGCAGGCGCGTCGTCCTCGAGGCGCAGCACGAGCTTGCCGCTGCATTGGCCGAGCTCGTTGCTCGCATGCCGGCGCGTCGCGCCCGGCGAACGCAGCGCGATATCGCCAACGCGGCGGTCGTCGAGGAAGGTCGCCGCGCGCAGCGCGATCCGTCCGGATAGCGACAAGGGTTCGCGATACGGTGTCGAACTCGCGCTCGGCTCGCTGCCGTTCGTCGTGTAGCGGATCGGCAACCCCGCCTGGTCCACCAGTGCGACGCCCTGCGGCGTCTGCGCGAAACGGACTTCGAACGCACTGCCTGCCGCGGCGACGCCGCGCGCCCGATAGCGCCCCATCTGCGGCACGAGGCGCGCGACGAAACCGTTCCAGTCGCGCGTCGACGCTGGCGACCACAAGGTTTCGGCAAGCGCGGCAAGGCGCGGGAACGCCGCATGTTCGACCATCGCCGGCGTGCGCATGTGTTCGGTCCACAGGTTCGCCTGTGCACCGAGCACGTGCTTCGCCGCGGCGGCATCGACACCTGCGGTCGCGTCGAAGGCGTAGATGTCGGCAAGCGTGCGCAGGTCGGGGCGCCCGGACGGCTCGTCCGCCGCGTCGGCCTGCAGGTGGTCGAAGTAGAGATCGGGCGATGGCGCCATCACCACGTCATGGCCTTTCGCGGCCGCCTCGATGCCGCCCTTTGTCCCGCGCCATGACATCACCGTCGCCGCAGGTGGCAGATCGCCTTCGAGGATCTCGTCCCAGCCGACCAGGCGGCGCCCTTTCGACGCGAGATGCCGTTGCATGCGCGCGATGAACCAGCCCTGCAGGTGGGCTTCGTCGGCGATGCCGAGTTCGCGCATGCGCGCCTGCACGCGCGGCGACGCCTTCCACTGGTCCTTGACCGCTTCATCGCCGCCAACGTGGATGGTTGGCGACGGGAACAGGTCGACGACTTCGTCGAGCACGTCCTGCATGAAGGCGAGCGTCGATTCGTCGACGTTGAGGATGTAGCTGTGCACGCCCCAGTCAGGCGATACCACGGGTGTGTCGCCGGCGGACCCGAGTTCGGGGTAGGCGGCGATCGCGGCCTGCATGTGCCCGGGCATGTCGATCTCGGGCACGATCGTCACGTAGCGCGCGGCGGCGTAGCGCACGATGTCGCGGATCTCGTCCTGCGTGTAGAAGCCGCCATCGCGTACCGGCTGGCCGTTCGCGTCGGTGCCCGCCGCGCCGGCCGGGCGACGCCATGCCCCGACCCCGGCCAGGCGTGGATGCCGCTTGATCTCGATGCGCCAGCCCTGGTCATCCGTGAGATGCCAGTGCATCACGTTGAGTTTCACCAGCGCGAGTTCGTCGATGAAGCGCTTGATGAACTCCGGCGACTGGAAGTGGCGCGCCGAGTCGAGCATCGCACCGCGCCAGGCGAAGCGCGGCTGGTCGATGATGCGCACGGCGGCGACATCGATTGCCTTCACGGACGTCATCTGCGGCGTCAGCAATTGCCACAGGGTCGTGCTGCCGCGGAACAATCCTTCGGGCGCGCGCGCCGCGACTTCGATGCCCTTGCTGCTGACCACGAGGCGATAGCCTTCGTCGTGCGGAATCGTCTGGTCCGTCGCGTCCAGCGCGAACACGATGGCTGCCGGGGTATCGTCGACCGGCGGCGCCAGCCGCAGGCCGCGGCTCTGCTCGAGCCGGTCCGCGAATGCGCGGGCGATGTCGACGGCGCGCGCATCGGCCGATCGCACGCGCAGCAGTGCCTGGTCGTGCAGGACGAATCGGCCCTGGCTCGAATCGACCTGCGCCGGCAGCGGAATCAACGGCAATGGCGGTGGCGCGGGCAGCCGCGCGTCGGGACGGGCGAGGCAACCGCTGCAGAGCACGGCGACGGTGAGCACGAGCGTGGTCAGGCGCATGCGGCGGCTCCGCTGAAAAAAGGAGGGCCACCGTCCGGGTGGCCCAAGTTGGAGAGGAGGAGTCATTTCGCGGAACCGGGCTTCGTCGTGCCCGGCCCGCGGTTGTCGCCGGAGGGTCAGTAGTTCACATGCAGGTTGAGATAGTACTGCCGCCCACTTTCGTACATCGAGCGCGGCTGGTCCTGGTTCAACGCGTAGTACTTCAGCTTCGGGTTGTTGAGGTTCAACGCATCGAACGAAACGCTCCAGTGCTGGTCGAACTTGTAGCCGAGCGAAGCGGCGAGGTTGCCGACGTCGTCCTGGAAGAAGGCCGTCGAACGATCGAGGCCGCTGAAGAACGACGAGCGATAGGTGTACGAGACGCGCGCGTTGAAATGTTCGTCCTCGTAGTAGGCGCTGGCGTTGTAGGTGTTCTTCGAAGTGCCCACCAGCGGCCCACCACCCTTCTCGCTGCCATCGGCGTAGGTGTAGTTCAACGCGAAGCCGAAGTTGTCGAACAACGGCTGCTCGTACGCGAGTTCGACGCCGCTCACCGAACCGCTGCTGTTGACCGGCACGGTCAGCACGTACGGCGCATCGAACCCGTCCGGATAGACGTTGCTGTAGGTGCGGAACGTGCGCGTGACATGGCCGAGGCCGACGTAGTTGGTCAGGTCCATGTAGAACAGGCTCGCCGACAACACCGAGCGCGGCGCGAAATACCATTCGAGCGATGCGTCGAAGTTGTTCGAACGGATCGGTTTCAGGTCCGGGTTGCTGCCGCTGCCCGACCCGGTGCCGCCCGGCGCCGCCGGCGGCGTCAGCGAGATCGCTCCGGCGAGCGCGGAATAGTCCGCGCGCGTCATCGTCTTCGACGCTGCCAGGCGCAGCAGCAGGTCGTCGCGCAGGTCGAACTTGAGGTTGCCGCTCGGCAGCACGTCGGTGTAGCTGTTGTCGAACGCGGTCGGCAGGTACGGGCCGAATGCCGACACCGTGATCGCACCCGGCGTGGTCGCGTCGGTCGCGACATTCGCGATGACGTGCTCGTCGGTGCGCACGAGGCGCAAGCCCGCATTGCCGCTCCAGCCGTCGCCAGCGAAGTCGGCTTGCACGAATGCGGCACCGTTCTTTTCGGACAGGAAGTAGTCGGACGCCCAGTCGTCACGCACGCCGGGCACGCGCGTCGCGAAGCGGTTGTTGAATGCGGCGAGCTGTTCGGGCGTGTAGAACCACACGTTGTTCGGGAAACCGCTGCCGAGGCCGCTGCCGAAGTCCGACGGATAGTTGCGGTAGCCGACCGGGAAGTTCGCCGGATTGAACGGCGAGATCGTCGGATCCGTGCAGTTGTATTGAGCGCCCCAGTTGAACGGCGCGCCGCCCGGGGTGCCGTCGGCGCATTTCGGGCCCTGTCCGATCACGCCGCTCGATTCACGGTCGTGCTTGGACCAGCGCGCACCGAACTTGAGGTCGGAGAACGCACCGTGGGCGATCTCGTACATGCCGTCGATCTGCGCCCAGCGTTCCTTGTCGCGCACGTCGATGTTCTGGTCGCCGAAGATCCAGCCGAGCGGCGTATCGCCCGGTGCGCCGGTGTTCGTCGGCCCGAGCCCCCACGAGGCCGCGGTGTCGACACCGTGCAGCGCGTAGGAAGCGCCCGCGCCGGTGCCGGTGTTCCACTCGGCCACGTCCTGCGTCGGCGTGCGGCCGTTGCCGCGAGTGACGCCGAGCTTGGTGTTGAAGCTGAGCGCGTCGGTCGCGCGCCAGTGCATGTCGAAATCGACGAAGTTCGAGTTCGAGCTCGCATCCGGGCGCGAGATCTGGTCGTACACGCCGTAGACGGTGCCGGGCACGCCGGTGAACGTCGCCGACTGCAGGGTGCCGTTGCGCACGACGTAGCCCGGATCGGGCCCCTGGCCTGCACCGAGGTTGATGAAGTGGGTCAGCCACATCATGTAGTTGCGGTTGTAGTTCGCCGCATCCATCTTCGACGAAAAGCCGTTGAGGTCGAGCGTGAGGTTGTCGGACGGTTTCCACTCGATGTCGACGAGACCGCCCTGGCGCTTGCGCTCCTGCTCGAACAGCGCGGAGCCGATCAGTTTCGGATACCACACGTTGGCGAGATCCGGGTGCGCCTGCGCGACCGCGCTGTCCGGCGCGATCTGCTCGTAGCCGAGCAGTTCCTGGCCGTCGCGACGCAGGTGGCGCTTCTCGGAGAACGCCTGCAGCATCACGCCGAAGGTCTTGTCCGCATTCACCCAGTTGAGCAGGCCGCTGAACTGCGGATCGGTCGTGTCCGGCTGGTCGGCGTACACGCCGCCGACGTTCGCCGAGACGGTGAGTGGCTGGCTGAACTCGAGCGGCTTGCGCGTCTGGATGTCGACCGAACCGGCGACGCCGCCCTCGAGGTCGCTCGCTTCCGAACTCTTGTGCACGACGATCTTGCCGACCAGCTCCGATGGCAGCAGGGTGTAGGTGACACTGCGTCCGACCGTGCCGGTCTGGTTCAGCACGAACCAGTCGCCGGACGAGACCATGTGGCCGTTGATGAGGGTCTGGGTCAGGCTCGGATTGGTGCCGCGCATGCTGACGCGGTCGTTCTCATCGAAGCCGCCTTCGTTGGCGCTGGCCGAGCTGGTCGTCACGCCGGGTACGCGCATGAGCGAGTCAGCGACGTTCTTGTCGGGCATCTTGCCGATTTCCTCGGCGGTGATGACTTCGACGTGGACGTCCGCGGCGCGCTTGTCGTCGAGCGACTGCTTGAGGCTGTCGCGGATGCCATGCACGATGATCGTATCCATCTCCTGCGGATTGCCCTGCGGCGCGCCGTCCTCGGCGGCGGCTGCGGGCGCAGCGGCGTCGGCCGCGGAAGTCTCGGCCGCGCCGGCGACGCCGGCGAGCGCGATCGCGGCGATGATGCTCGCCGACAGCATCGTTCTCTTGGTGTTCACTGTGTTCCCCTCCTCCAGTCGTGGCCTGCGGATGCGTTCGCTGCGCGCCGCGCGCCGGTTGCGAATCCTTGATGGCTAACGCGCGCTCCGTGCGCGCGCTTCCGCGCTTGCCGCGCGGTGGTTTTCCGGTTCCCGTTCGAAATACCAGCTGGCGGCACCGATGATGCCGAGCTGCGCATGGTCCACCAGTCGTATCGACGTGCGCGTGAGCGCCTCGCGCATCGCACCCTTGTCGAGGAAGCGCTCGACGAAGCGGCTGCGCACGAGCAGGTCCTTCATCTGCGGCAGCACGCCGCCGGCCAGGTAGATCCCGCCCTGGGTGCCGTACAGCAGGGCGAGATCGCCGAGCACGCTGCCGAACCAGCCGCAGAACACCTCGACCGTCTCGATCGCGAGCGCGTCGCTGCGCTCGCGCGCGGCCGCGCTGATCTGCGCTGCCGACATCTCGCGCGCGGGTGCGCCGCGCAGGCGACGCATGGCCATGTCGAGATTGACGAGCCCGGTGCCCGACAGCACGTGTTCGATCAGCACGCGCGGGCTTCGCTTGCGCAGCTCGCCGAGCACCTCGAACTCGATGTCGGTGGTCGCGGCGAGCGTGGACTGGCCGACTTCGGTCGCGAGGATGATCGGGTGCGACGCACCGGGGATGTGCACGGCGCCGCCAAGCCCGGTGCCGGGACCGACCACGAGCACCGGTCCCTGCTGCCGCGCGGAAGGTCCGCCGAGCAGCAGCGATTCGGCGTCGTCGATGTGGCCGACCGCATGCGCGACCGCCTTGAAGTCGTTGACGACCGCGAGCTCGCGCAGGCCGAGCTGGTCGCGCAAACCCGAGATCGACACCGACCACGGCAGGTTGACGTTGATGACCGCATCGTCGACCACGTAGCCGGCGATCGCGAGCGCGACCGAGGCCGCCGGCACCGGCGCGTACTGCCCGCGGAAGGTCTCGATGATCGCGCCCAGGCTCGGATAGTCGGCGCAGGCGTATTTGCAGTAGTCGCCGATCGAGAACGCCGCGCCGCGGTCATCGGAGACCGGCACGATCGAGGCGACGCGTGCATGCGTCCCGCCGACGTCGGCGGCAATCAGCGGTTCGCCACGCGACGGCGAGGCGATGCGGTAGCGGCTGCTGTTCACCCGATTCCTCTGCTGGCCTGGATCGCTCCGGCGAGGCCCCGCGAGTGGCGGGCCGGCTCGGACGGGCGGAGTGTCGACACGATTGACAACGTTGTCAACTTGCACTGCAAAATGATTTCAAATCGATGAAAGCGTAGGATCTCGCCTGATGCGATGTGCGCAGATAGTCGCGTAATAATCTGAAATAGAACGAAATACTGTCCGACTAGACCTGTCGGACCCGTTGCTGACAACGTTACTACTCGATCGGTCCATACACGCGAAAGCGACCGTCCCACGCCGCAGGAGACCCCATGTCCGCCACCGTCATGCCCGCCGCGTCGCAGCGCACGCCGATGCTGATCATCGGCCTGCTGTTCTTCATCTTCGGTTTCGTGACCTGGATGAACGGCCCGCTGATCCAGTTCGTCGAACTCGCGTTCGAACTCGACACGGTCAACGCCTTCCTCGTGCTGATGGCGTTCTACCTCTCGTACTTCTTCCTCGCCCTGCCCGCCGCCGCGATCCTGCGCGCAACCGGGATGAAGCGCGGCATGGCGATCGGCCTGTTCGTGATGGCGCTCGGTGCGCTCGCATTCGGCCAGTTCGCGGTGCAGCGCTGGTATCCGGGCGCGCTCGCCGGCTTGTTCGTGATCGGCGCCGGTCTCGCCCTGCTGCAGACCGCGGCGAATCCGTACATCAGCATCCTCGGCCCGATCGAGAGCGCGGCGCAGCGCATCGCGTTCATGGGCATCTGCAACAAGGTCGCCGGCATCCTCGCGCCGTTCGCGCTGGGTTTTCTCGTCATGCACGGCCTCGGCGACCTCAAGGCGCAGGTGCAGGCCGCCGACCCGGCCACGCGCAGCGCCCTGCTCGACGCATTCGCGGCGCGTGTGCACGCGCCCTACCTCGGCATGGCGCTCGTGCTAGCCGTACTCGGCGTGTGGATCCTGCGTTCGCCGCTGCCGGAAGTACGCGCATCCGATGCGAACACGACGCACGATGCCGCTGGCGCACGACGCAGCATCTTCGCGTTCCCGCACCTGTGGCTCGGCGTGCTGTGCCTGTTCGTCTACGTCGGCGTCGAGGTCATGGCCGGCGATGCGATCGGCACCTACGGCCGCGGCTTCGGACTGCCGCCCGATGAAACCAAGGTGTTCACCTCGATCACCCTGTTCGCGATGCTGCTCGGTTACGTCGCCGGCCTGCTGGCGATCCCGCGTTTCGTCTCGCAACAGCGCTACCTGGCCGGATCGGCCGTGCTCGGTGTCATGTTTTCGCTGTGTGCGTACACGACGACGGGCTACGTCTCGGTCGGCTTCGTCGCCGCGCTCGGCTTCGCCAACGCGATGATGTGGCCGGCGATCTTCCCGCTCGCGATCAACCGCCTCGGGCGCCTCATCGAGATCGGCTCGGCATTGCTGATCATGGGCATCGCCGGCGGTGCTCTCATCCCGCAGGCGTTCGCGATCCTGCGCCAGCACCACGACTTCCAGCTCGCATTCGTCGCCCTGATGCTGCCGTGCTACCTCTACATCCTGTTCTA
>Ga0068855_100010793_pt1 | contig 11027 bp, 6 predicted proteins | sample KBSCornC52_FD_66592 | JGI IMG/M metagenome (GOLD analysis project Ga0068855, IMG submission 66592) | Corn rhizosphere microbial communities from Kellogg Biological Station, Michigan, USA - KBS Corn C5-2 | ecosystem: Host-associated > Plants > Roots > Rhizosphere > Soil ... | reverse complement strand
GTGTGGCGGAACCGCGGCATCATCACCACCGCCGGACAGTCGGGCGGGCAGAAGACCAGATTGGCCATGGCTGCGCCGGTCGCGCCCACGATCATTCCCGCGCCGGAGTAGGTCGCCACCTGCTCATCGAAGCTGAGGCGCTCAGGTTCGACGACGACGAAGCCCCGGGCCGCCAGGGCTTCCTCCACCGCGGCCTCATTGACCATGCGGCGCAGGGTGGAATTGCGGCGCACGAACAGCTTCGGCCTGGATCTGTCGGCAGGCTTGCTCCCGATCGTGCGGCGAAGCTGACCGACCGCTTGTCGCAGCGCCTGCGGACCGAATAGCCCATGGCAGATGCTGTCCAGCGATTGAGGCCGAAGCTTGAAAGGGACGTAGCCTGTGGGTGAGACGTTGTGCAGGACGCCGACCCTGACCAACTGGTCCGGCCCCAGGCGATGGAGCACGCGCTCCGGGCCCGCCAGCAGGACGATCGAACGCAAGATGTTCTCGTGCAGGTCCGCGTCGATGATGAGGGGAAGGCTGGCGTAGGCGTCCTCGCGTACGAAGGCCGCCATGCGGGGCAGCACTTCGGTGATCCAGTGGGCGTAGTTGAAGGCGACTCCGTCGGTGAAGGCCGCGGCTTCGGGCAGGTAGGCCACGTCGAAGGGATCGGTCGGCATCCAGGCGCCGGAGTTGCGATCCCCTGCGAAGGCCAGGCGACCGTAGAAGTCCTCGGGCATCAGGTCGGCGACAGGGTTGAAAAGCTGGTGGCGCAGGATGGCTTCCGGCGTTGTGAGGATGTTCGACCTGCCCCGCACCACGACGTTGCGAAGGGTTGTCAGGGTAACGCTGGGGAACTCGTAGTCGAGCGGCGCCAGGTCGTAGAAGTTCGGCTCGGGCTGCGGAAAGGCCTGGGGCGCGTCGCCCTCCACCCGCTCAGCCTTGCAGAGGACGGCTTGCGGCGCCCCCGCCCAACGGGCGTAGGCCTCTTCCGTGACGAACGGCAGGATCAGGGGTGAGGCCATGGGCTCCGCATCTAAGGCCGCGGGATGACTCCGCCACGGCTTCAGCGGATCATTCAACCCAAGGGATTCCGTGATTCCCCTCTGGCCCAAAGATAAGCCATGCCCCCGAGCCGAACCGAATCGACCGCAGACGTTGGCGAGGCCGAGCCGGGTGAAGCCCAGGCCCTGGCGCATGAGGCCGATGAGCTGCGGCGCGCCGGTCGCTTCGACGAAGCCGTGGAGGTGTCGCTGCGCGCTGTTGGGCTGCAAGTCGGTCTTGAGCGGACGTTGCCGGTCCTTGCACGGGCCATGGAGGCCAATGGCGACTTCAGTGGGGCGCTCGAGATCTACCGGCAAGCCATGGCGCTCACGCCGGGCGATCCGGCGGTCAGCGCAGATCGGGGGCGGCTGGCTCTGCGCATGGGCAAGTACGACCTCGCCGAGGAGATGCTGGCCCACCACGTGAGCCTAGCGCCGCCTGCCGCGGAGGCGGTCGCGAACCTCGCGATGGCTCAGGCGATGCTTGGAGCGTTCGATAGGGCGCTTGCGACTCTGAAGGCTGCGCTGGAAGCGGAGGAAACCCAGCCGGCGTTGTGGCTCACCCTGGCTCAGGTTCTGTGCTTCGAAGGCCGCCATGCGCAGGCGATCGTCTTTTTCGAGGAGGCGCTGCGCTTCGACCCGGACTCCACGCCTGCCCGGGCCGGCCTGGCCGACGCCCTGCTGCTGGGCGTCGGCGACGTTCAGCGCTCCCTGGACCTGAGCCAAGCAGCGCTCGCCGCCGCCGCCCCGGACGAGATCCCGGCCTTGACCGCCGCGCACGCGCGCAGGTTGCTTTCCGCCGGGCGGCTGGAGGACGGCTGGACGGCCTTTGCGAAATGGATCGAACCGGGCGAAGCGGCGACCGCCGTCGAGGTGAGGATCGCCGCGCCCTTGTGGACGCCCGGCATGCCCCTCGACGGCCGGCTGCTGCTGATCGGCGAAGACGGCATGACCGAAGCGGCCCTGCTGGCGCAGGTCATTCCCAGTGTCCTCGCCGATGGGTTGCCGGTCATCCTGTCATTCGACCCGTCCTGGGCGAGCTTGATCCGACGCTCATTTCCCGAGGCGAGGTTCGCGCCGCTGCTCAGCCGCGAGCCGGCCGACAAGCGGCAGCAGACTGCGGATCTGGACAGCCCGCACGTTCATGGCGGGGAACTCGTGGCCGCCTGGGGGCCGTTGCGGTCGATGATGAGGCGCTATCGGCCCCGCATTGCGGATTTCGCCGACGCGCAGCCGTATCTGAAGGTCGATGTCGAGCGCGTCGGCTTTTGGCGCGAATGCCTGGCCGCCCTTGGCCCTGGCCTCAAGGTCGGGGTGGTTTGTCATGCGCCGGCCGTCGCGGCTGGAAGGACGTGGGAGGCGCCGCCGCTTCCGCTCCTGAAGGCCGGCCTGTCCACGCCCGGCGTCAGTCTGATCGGCCTCCAGGAGCAGGTGATCGAGAACGAACTGGGCTGGATCCGGGAGACCTTCGGGCTGCCGATCCATGAGCCGCCGCCGGAATTGAATCGGCGGGAGTTCGACGATCTCGCGGCCTTGATGGCGGCGATGGACGTGGTGATCGGCCCGCCGGAGGGGACGACGTTCCTGGCCGCCGCCTGCGGGGCGCAGACCTGGTTCCTTACACCCCCTCGTCACTGGGCGCTGCTGGGCGACGAGACCTTCCCGTGGTTTCCCAAGGCCAAGGTGATATCCGCCGCGGCGCCGGACGACTGGGCGGGAGCCATGGCCGAACTTCAGGAGGCGCTGGACGCCTTGGCCGGAACGTCCGCGAGGCGACGACGCTAAGGGTGCGGCGGCGCGCGATGGGCGGAGATCTGGGCCTCGCTGGCGTGGCGAAAGGCCTGGTAGTCCTGCGGCGAGAACCTGAAGAAGATATCCTGCTCGTCGTCGGCGACACGGCGGGCGCCGGCCCTCTCATGAAAGCCGACCACGCCGGTGTTCTCGCGACGGACGTCGAAATGGGCCTGTTCGAAGCCCAGGGCTTCGAACCCGATCTCGTAGACGAGGAGGGCGGAGTAGGTCACGAGGCCCGGCGGGCGCGGCGGCGGGATGATCCAGCTGCCCCAGCAGAACGAGCGGCGGCCTTCAAGCTCGCGGAAGTCGTACATCCGCACCAAACCGTGGTCGGCCCCGTCGCTGACGATGACGAAATAGTATTCTTCACCCGCCTGCTCCCGGACCTTGTAGGCCTCGAGCCATTTCAGCTGCGCGGCGACGTCCGCCGAGGAGGGGCTCAGGTGCTGGTTCAGGGTTTCGTCGCCGCGAAGCGCGCAGATATAGGCGGCGTCGAGGGTGTCGGCGTTCACCAGGCGCAGGTGGGTGCGATATCGGCCGTCCAGCGCGGCGGAGCGAAGCGTCATGCGAGGGCCTGCGGGATGGCGGCGGGTCTGGGCGAGGCGGGGCTGCGCCAACACTCGAACATCCTGGCGTAGGCCTGCTCCAGCCCGCGAGTAAACCCGACTTCATCGCAGATGGCGCTGGCGTCGAAGCCGGGCCGAACCCGCGCCCGCAAGCGGTCGAGCCGGGCCACATCCTGCGTCAGCTCGAGCGCCCGGGCGACGAACGCGTCCGGACTCGTCGTGGCGAGATCCGCCAATCCCGCAGCCTGCAAGATGGTGCGGGCGTAGAAGCCGCCGACACCAGGGTTTTCCCCGACCATGGCGAGCACCGGCGCCCCGTTCGACAGGGCCTCCAGGGTCGTGGTCGAACCGGGCGCGGGCCAGCAATCCAGCATCAGGTCCACGGCCTGGAAGGCCTTGAAGTAGTCCTCGCCGGAGCTGTGGCCCGCGAACACCAGGCGTTCCGGCGCGACTCCGCGGGCGGCGAACTGCGCTTGGATGGCCCGCTGAAGCACCGGGTCGGCGAAGTATCGGTACTTCAGGAGCAGTTGTGCGTCCGGCCTGCTGCGCAGGACCTCGGCCCAGGCCGACATAGCGGCCGGGCTCAGTTTCGCGGGATGGTTGAATGAGCCGAAGGTGACCCTGCCGGTCGCCAGCGCCGGCGTCGCCGCGGGCGGCAGGCGTCCGGCCGCCGGGCGGAACGGCGTGAACACAGGTCCAAGCGGCCACAGTTTTTCGGTGAACAGGCCTTCGAAATCTGGCGCGGCGTCCGAGGCCGCGTGCAGCACATAGTCCATCTGGGGCAGGCCGGTGGTCTGGAAGAAGTTGATCCAGGCGGCCTGCACCGGCGCGGGCTTGCGGGCGAAGACGCCGAGCCGCGAGCCAGCCGTGTGGCCCCAGCAGTCGTTGAGCACATCGATACCGTCGCGGCGGATCAGCGCGGCGACGTCCGCATCGCTCAGCTGGCCGATGGGATGGATCCTGATCCAGGACGGCCATCCGGCCTCCGTCGAGGCGTCGTTTGGATAGAGCACGACGTCCACAACCGCGGGATCATGGTTCTCCAACAGGGGGGTGATGAACTGCCGAAGCTGGCTGCCGGCGAAGCTCGGCGCCACATAGCCTACGCGCAGCCGGCGTGCGGAAAGCGGCGCATTGGGGTGCGGCGGCGGCGGCGGAACCCTGGCATGGAGGTCCGCCCAGGTGCGGGCCTCCGCCGCGTGGCGCCGTTCGCCGTCCTCGCAGAACAGCTCGGCGTAGACCAGGAACTGGTGGATCGCAGGGCTCGCAAAGTCCTTGGCTGTCGCCCGGTAAAGGCTGCTGGCCTCCTCGACGCGGCCCTGGTGCTGCAGGGACAGGGCGTAATTCGCCCACATCTGCGGCTCCTGGCGGCCGGCTGCGATGGCAAGGCCCCAGACCACCGAGGCCATGGCCACGCATCCCTGGCCATAGAGTTGAACGGCGACGGTGTTCGCATAGTCGGCGTCGGTCTTCAGCCGGCTGAGGTCAGCTCCCATCTGCTGGCTGGCGGCCAAGGCGTGAAGGGTGCGCGCCTCGTTCAGGGCTTGATCGGCGCCGTCCGGATCGCCCAACAGCATGAGCGCGCTCGCGAGCCAGTACCGCGCCTCGTGGTCCGCGGGATCGCGTTCGACTGCCGCGGCGAAGGCGGGCGCGGCGGCGCTGGGGCGACCCTGAAGGAGCGCCTCGCGGCCTGCCGCCAGGTCGGAGAGCATCGGCTCAGACCTCCCGGGCTGCGAGGAGGGCGGTCATTGCGGAATGAGATTCCATGCGCGCTCAGGCCGTGTGATGTCGTGCAGGCCCAAGGATCGCCGAGCAAGGGCGCCAACATCGTTAACGAGATGTCGCCAGACGCTCAGGCCGGCGAAATTTCCTGTAGCAGCTGCAGGATGCGCTCTTGGACGACTCGCCGGCGCTTCGGTCATGGGGTTAGCTATAGTGGTGGCCGACCGCGGTCCAACACCCGGTTGCAAGGCGCGTGATCAGAGATTACATATCGAGCGGTATGGAAACCTCGACCGGCACGGCCGCGCGCGGGCGACCCCGCGAATTCTGCGTCGACGATGCGCTGAGCGCCGCCCTGCGCGTCTTCTGGAGCAAGGGCTATGAAGGCGCGTCCCTCAACGACCTGACCGAGGCCATGGGGATCACCCGCCCCAGCCTCTACGCCGCCTTCGGCAATAAGGAGGCCTTGTTCCGCAAGGCGCTCGACCTCTACGAGCGCGAGAAGCTGGCCTACGTGGGCGCGGCGCTGGAGGCGCCCACCGCCCGCGGGGTGGCCGAGCGGTTGCTGCACGGCGCGCTCCAGATGCAGATATCAGGGTCGGACCCCAAGGGCTGCCTGGGCGTGATCAGTTCCGTGGCCTGCGGGGCCGAGGCGGAGTCGATCAAGGCCGAGGTGCTGCTGCGCAGAGCCTCCTCCGACGCCGCCATCCTGCGCCGCTTCGAGCGGGCGAAGGCCGAAGGAGATCTTCCGGCGCACATTGAGCCGGCCGGCCTGGCTTCCTATTTGACAGCGCTCTGCCAAGGCCTGGCTTTACAGGCCGGCAGCGGCGCGGCGCCGGCGGACCTGCAGCGGCTGGTCGACACCACCTTGGGTCTCTGGCCGGGGAAGTAAGCGAAAGCGGAAACTACCCCAGGTTTTCTGTACCGCCTGATATATAATTAGCTTGACGCACTGCAGCATCAGCTCATATCTATACCGATCGGTATGAATATGGGCGGCCAGTCGTTGGCGCCCGGTTTGCGGAGCGCCTCATGTCCAAGCCCACCTCCAGACAGATCGCCGTTTCGCTGAGCGCGTTGATCCTCGCCGGCTGCGGCGCCGCGGCCCAGACGCCGGCCACACCCGCGCCGCCGCCCGCCGTGGGCGTGGCCGAGGTGACCTTCCGGCCGCTGCGCCAGTGGGACGACTTCACCGGCCGCCTTGAGGCGGTCGACAGCGTCGCGCTGCGTGCGCGCGTCGCCGGCCAGATCACTGCCGTCGCCTTCGCTGACGGCGCACACGTCCGCAAGGGCGAGTTGCTCTTCCAGATCGATCCGCGACCCTTCCAGGCCGAGGTCGACCGCCTGGAAGCCGAGGCCGAGCGCGCCCGCGCCAAGGCCCAGTTGGCCGCCGCCGACAGCGACCGCGGCCAGCGCCTGCTCGCCCAGGAAGCCATCTCCAAGGAAGAGGCCGAACGGCTGGCCTCCGAGGCGCGCTCGGCCCAGGCCGACCTCGGCGCCGCCCAGGCCGGCCTGCGCGCGGCCCAGCTCAATCTCTCCTTCACCCGCGTCGTCTCGCCGATCGACGGGCGCATCTCCAAGGCGCTGATCACCCGCGGCAACCTGGTGACGCCCTCGGACCTCCTGACCACCGTCGTGTCGGACGGCCCGATCTACGCCTCGTTCAGCACCGATGAGCAGACCTATCTGAGATACGCCAAGGCGCAGCGCGGCGGCGAGGGGCCAGTCTACATGGGCCTGATGACCGAGACCGGCTTCCCGCACGAGGGCCGGCTGCACTTCCTCGACAACGCCGTCGACGCCCACTCGGGGACGATCAGCGGCCAGGCGGTGTTCGATAATCCGGACGGGGCGTTCACGCCGGGCCTCTTCGCCCGCGTGCGGCTGGTGAGCCGCGAGGCCCAGCCGGCCGCCCTGGTGCCCGAGCAGGCGCTCGGGACCGACCTCGGCAAACGCTATGTGCTCGTCCTGGGCGCGGGCAACCACGTGCAGTACCGCTCGGTGACGCTTGGCCGCGCCGTGGGCGAATACCGGGTGGTGCTGGGCGGGCTCAATCCCGGCGACCGCATCGTCACCAGCGGCCTGCAGAAGGTGAAGCCTGGCGATCTCGTGACCCCGCAGCCCGCCGCCGCGCCGATCAACACCGCCGCGCTCGCCGCGCTCGCGCCCGCCGGCTGACCGCTCCGGCCAGCTTCCATCTCCTCGACGGACGCGCCGCCTGGCGCGTCCGAAGCCTTCCGCACATCCCTACGGGCGCCCCGCCATGAACTTCTCCGACTTCTTCATCAAGCGCCCGCGCTTTGCGGTGGTGCTTTCAATCGTGATCTTTGTGGCCGGCCTGATCGCGCTGCCGGCCCTGCCGATCGGCGAGTACCCCGAGGTCGTGCCCCCGACCGTGGTCGTACGCACCGCCTACGCCGGCGCCGACCCCGCGGTGATCGCCGAGACCGTCGCCGCGCCGCTCGAGCAGTCGATCAACGGCGTCGAGGGGATGCTCTACCAGTCGTCCCAGGCCACCGCCGACGGCGTCATGGCGCTCACCGTGACCTTCGCGCTCGGGACCGACCCGGACAAGGCGCAGGTGCAGGTGCAGAACCGCGTCGCCCAGGTGCTGGCCAAGCTGCCGCCGGAGGTCCAGCGCGTCGGCGTCACCACGACCAAGGCCTCGCCGACCCTGGTCGAGGTCATCCACCTGACCTCGACCAACGACCGCTACGACATGGCCTACCTGGCCAGCTACGCGCAGCTCCACGTGAAGGACGCCATCGCCCGCAGCTACGGCGTGGGCGACGTGCAGATGTTCGGCCAGGGGCCGTACTCCATGCGCATCTGGCTCGACCCGGAAAAGCTCGCCTCGCGCTCGATGACGCCCGGTGACGTGGTCGCCGCCCTGCGCGAACAGAACGTCCAGGTGGCCGCCGGCCAGGTGGGCGCGCCGCCGTCGCCCGGCCAGGCCGACTTCCAGATTTCGGTGAACACCCAAGGCCGGCTCGAGACCGAGCAGCAGTTCGGCGACATCGTCATCCGCGCCGGTCCGAACGGTGAGATCAGCCACCTGCGCGACGTGGCCCGCATCGAGCTCGGCTCCGACAGCTATGCCTTGCGCGCCCTGCTGGACGGCAAGCCAGCCATCGCCATGCCGGTCTTCCAGCGCCCCGGCACCAACGCCCTGCAGATGGCCGCCGAGGTCAACAAGACCATGGAGGGCCTGGCGAAGGACTTCCCGCAAGGGGTGCAGTACCACATCGTCTACGACACCACCGGCTTCGTGCACGAGTCCATCAATGCGGTGGCCCACACCCTCTTCGAGGCCCTCCTGCTGGTCGTCCTCGTGGTGGTGTTGTTCCTGCAGAACTGGCGCGCCTCAATCATCCCGCTGGCCGCCGTCCCGGTCAGCCTGGTGGGGACCTTCGCAGTCCTGCTGGCGCTGGGCTTCGGCCTGAACGCGCTGACGCTCTTCGGCCTCGTGCTGGCCATCGGCATCGTCGTCGACGACGCCATCGTGGTGGTCGAGAACGTGGAGCGGAACATCGCGCTTGGCCTCACGCCGAGCGAGGCGACCCGCAAGGCGATGCGCGAGGTGACCGGGCCGATCGTTTCGACCGCCCTGGTGCTCTGTGCGGTGTTCATCCCGACCGCCTTCATCTCCGGCCTGACCGGCCAGTTCTACCGCCAGTTCGCGCTGACCATCGCCATCTCCACCGTGATCTCGGCGTTCAACTCGCTGACCCTCTCGCCGGCGCTGGCCGCCGTGTTGCTGAGGAGCCACGACGCGCCGAAGGACCGCTTCGAAATCGCCATCGAGCGCGCCCTGGGCTGGCTGTTCCGGCCGTTCAACCGCGGCTTCGCCTGGCTGTCGCACAGCTATGTGGGCGGGGTCAGCCGGGTGCTCGGCCGCAGTTCCATCGCGCTGATCATCTATGGGGTCCTGATCGGCTTCACCCTGCTGGCCTTCGCCCGCACGCCGGGCGGCTTCGTGCCGCAGCAGGACAAGCTCTACCTGATCGCCATCGCCCAGCTTCCCGACGCCTCGACCATCGACCGCACCGAGGCGGTGATCCGCAAGATGAGCGACATCATCATCCACCAGCCTGGCGTCAAGCACGCCGTGGCCTTCCCGGGCCTGTCGGTGAACGGCCTGGTGAACAGCCCCAACGCCGGCGCGATCTTCATTCCGCTGGAGGGCTTCGACAAACGCCGTTCCAAGGACCTCTCGGTGGCGGCAATCGCCGCCAGCCTGAACCAGAAGTTCGCGGCCATCCCGGAAGCCACCATCGCGGTCTTCCCGCCGCCGCCCGTGCAGGGGCTCGGCACCATCGGCGGCTTCCGCATGCAGATCGAGGACCGCGCGGGCCTGGGCCCCGAGGCCGTCTACCAGGCGACCCAGAAGGTCGTCGCCGCGGCGGCCAAGGACCCGGCGCTGGCCGGCGTCTTTTCCTCCTACCAGATCGGCGTGCCCAAGATCCGCGCCGACGTCGACCGCGAGAAGGCGCGCGCCCAAGGCGTCGCTCTGTCCGATCTCTACGAGACCATGCAGGTCTATCTGGGTTCACTCTACGTCAATGATTTCAACCGTTTCGGTCGGACTTATCCGGTGACGGTCCAGGCCGACCAGCGCTTCCGCCTGCAGCCGGAGGACATACTTCGCCTGCAGACCCGCAACGCCGCCGGCCAGATGATCCCGCTGGGGGCCTTCGTCACCACCCACGAGGTCACCGGGCCCGAGCGCACCAGCCACTACAACGGCTTGCTCACCGCCGAGCTCAACGGCGGCCCGTCGCCCGGACACTCCACCGGCCAGGCGCAGAAGGCGCTGGAGACCATCGCCCAACGGGAGCTTCCCAACGGCATGGGCTTCGAATGGACCGAGCTCACCTACCAACAGATCCTGGCGGGCGACACGGCGGTCCTGGTCTTCCCCATCTGCGTGCTGCTGGCATTCCTGGTGCTGGTCGCCCAGTACGAGAGCTGGACGCTTCCGCTCGTCGTCATCCTGATCGTGCCGATGTGCCTGCTCTGCGCGCTGGTCGGCGTGGATCTGACGCATGGCGACAACAACGTCTTCACCCAGATCGGGCTGATCGTGCTGGTGGGGCTGGCGTGCAAGAACGCCATCCTGATCGTCGAGTTCGCGCGGGAACGGGAGCTCGAAGGGGACTCGACCCTCGACGCCATCCTGGCGGCCTGCCGCCTGCGGCTGCGGCCCATTCTGATGACCTCGCTGGCCTTCATCATGGGGGTCGCGCCCTTGGCGGTCTCCACCGGCGCCGGCTCGGAGATGCGCCGCGCCATGGGCATCGCGGTCTTCTCCGGGATGCTGGGGGTGACGCTGTTCGGGCTGGCCCTCACGCCGGTCTTCTACTGGGTCATCCGCCGCCTGACGGGCGCGAGCCTCCGCCGCCGGAAACTTCGCCTGTCCGCGGCCGAGCCCGCCGCCGCCGGCCAACCGTGAGCCAAGCCATGACCTGTCTTCGCACCTTGATGATCGCAGCCTCGGCCATGACGCTGGCCGCCTGCGCCGTCGGCCCCGCCTACCACGCGCCCGCCGAGCCGCCCGTCACGCTGACGGCGCTCGATCCGCAGAAGCTGACGCCGGCGCCGGCGGCGTCGGCCTGGTGGAAAGCGTTCGGCGATCCGGAGCTCGACCGGCTGATCGACCGCGCGCTCGCCGCCAACCTCGACGTCCGCATCGCCGTCGATCGGGTGAAGCAGGCGAGGGCGCTGTTCCGCGACACTGAGCTCGATCAGCTCCCGCGGGTGACCACCGAGGCGGCCTACACGCGCAGCAAGCAGCAGGCGCCGGGGTTCACAGCGCGGCGCGTGGACATCGAGCAGGCCGACGTCGGGTTCGACGCGACGTGGGAGATCGACCTCTTCGGCCGCGTCCGCCATCAGGTGGAATCCGCCCGCGCCGACGCCG
>Ga0068855_100010792_pt1 | contig 11027 bp, 6 predicted proteins | sample KBSCornC52_FD_66592 | JGI IMG/M metagenome (GOLD analysis project Ga0068855, IMG submission 66592) | Corn rhizosphere microbial communities from Kellogg Biological Station, Michigan, USA - KBS Corn C5-2 | ecosystem: Host-associated > Plants > Roots > Rhizosphere > Soil ... | reverse complement strand
GGCAAGCCCGTGATCCTGGTCGTGGTGGCGGGGCGTCCCCTGCAACTGAAATGGGCCGCGCAGCATGTGCCGGCGATGGTAGAAGCGTGGAGCCCGGGATTCGAGGGCGGCCATGCCATCACCGACGTACTGTTCGGAGATGTGAACCCCTCGGGCAAGCTGCCCTCGAGCTTTCCGCGAGCAGTGGGGCAGGAGCCGCTCTATTACGCGCAAATGCCGACGGGCCGGCCGGCGGGAAATGCGGACCTGAGCCACATGCCTGCCAATTCCGAAGAGAAGTACTTGTCTCGCTACGTGGACGAGGAGAACTCAGCGCTGTTCCCGTTCGGATGGGGCCTGAGCTATACGCGGTTCAGCTACTCGAACCCAACCGTGAGCCGGGCGACCGTTCCGGTCAACGAAATCATGGCCAGCCGCAAGCCGGTGGTGACCGTCGCAGTGGACGTCCGCAATACCGGCAGTGTCGCCGGAACCGAGGTGGTTCAGCTCTATCTCCGCTGCCCCAACGTGAGCGTGGAGCAGCCGTTGCGCGAACTTAAAGGGTTCACGCGCATCACGCTCGGCCCGGGCGAGAGCAAGCACGTGGAGTTTCCGCTCGGGTTCGACGAGCTGAACTTCTACAACGTGGACCTGAAACAGGTAGTGGAGCCGACCACTTACGACATCTGGGTGGGTGGCAATTCGCTGGCCACCGCGGAGACGACGCTGAAGGTGGAGTAGTGCGCGGATAGGGAAAAGCATCCCAATAGCGATACCGCGGCAGCATTCGCGCGAGACATTTGTCCGGGCGCGTTGCTGCCGCCGATCCGTGGCTAGTCGAAATCACATAGACCGGTAACGTACTGGGCGGACCCGTCGCGTAACCAGCCGTCGAGTTGCGCCGGATCTTTGAGCTGCTGGCCGCGAGCGCGGGGAACCACGATGTACTGGGTCGTTACCTCCGGCAGCGCGGTCATGTCGACCCAGAGCTTTTCAAACTGGGCTACCGGGTACACATCTTCCTGCCCTTTGCCCCAACGCTTCTTCACATCTTTCAGCGCAACGTAGGTGGGCATACGGGCTGCCAGGCTGCGAACAGCCCCGATAACTTTGGCATGGTCGCGCAGGGATTCCCGATTCAGCCCGAAGATGGCCAGGAGCTTGTGGATGTCGATCCAGAACGTATTCGAGTTGTAGTACGAGAGTTCAAACTCGATTCGCTCGTAAGGCAGAGTCATGCCTTCGACGAGTTGAACGTGGCCATCGACAATGGCAAGACCGCCTCCGCGGTCTTCGAGGCGCCGCGAGATCACCTCAACGGTCATGGCCGATGCGCCTTCGATGTGAGCGCCCAGAAGCGCGGGGTCGAGATTGACGCCCATGGTATCGACGTTATGCACCATGAGATGGCGAAGGTGAGGCCGGTCTTCGAGCATCCGGGACAGGATCCCATTGAGGAGGAGGTTGGGCACCTCATACCAGTGACCGACAGGGTGGAGGCATTGCAGCGGGAGATTATCGGTATAGTCGGAGCCTTCACCGCTCTGTTTAGCCCAATTGAGAAGCGCGGCGCGGCTGCTCTCGCGTACTTTCTGAGCCTGCATGTCGAGAAGCTGCTGCGACGTCTCCTCCCATGCGAAGCGAAGGTCCCGTTCCACAGGAATCATGCGCAGCCCGACAGACTGGCCGTGCGAGAGGTAGAGGTCTCCCGGATAGTCGTAGTTCCGAACCTGCGCCAGATGGGCTTCCGTTGGCTCATGTGTCAGGTAGCTGGTTGTGACGACATGGGGCACGCCGGCGCCGTAAAGGCGGCTGGTACGTCTGCTCTTGGCCAGGTGGACTTCGAGGAACCGGCGATGTCTCCCGGCGAGGCGGCAAAACGGACTAAGAGCCTTCACCACGCCGGCGCCCTTGGTCCAGCGGCTGCCCGCGCCACCAGCCAGAGTCACCACTGCCACAGAGCCGGAAGCGAGGGCTTCTTCGCCAACCGCCTGCAAGCGCGCGTCCAAGCCCAAGCGGGCATCGAGCACCTGGTCCGGGCGGACGTCTTCGATCTGTGTATTTACCGGAAGGCGATTTTGCGCCAGGCCGATGCGTCCGGCGCGCAATTCGCTCTGCACCTGCTCATGCTGCACGCGATCGAATCCGCTGCGTTCGAGAAGCGACTGCAGGCTCTCTGACCTGCCGTTGCCGCGGCTGCTGTCCGGAAGAAGGCGATCGAGTAGCCCCTGCACATGGTTAAGCGGATCCGTTGCGGAGCGATACACAAAGGTGAATCGCTCCAGATCCAGCTTTTCCGCTTTCGTCAGGGCGCGTTGTTCCTTCCGCAGCAGTCGGGGCACCGCCAGGTTGTAATACCCGGCAGGGAGTATGGCGGCTTCACCCTGCAGCAGTTCGCACAACGTCCCGCGCTCGTTGATGGCAAAGTCGTAGACGACCGGCTGCATGGCGAAGGGCACGCCGCTCGATAATTCCCGGCTGACCCGCTTCATCAGTTCGCCAAGAAACTCCTGCCCCTCGGCTTTGCTGGTGGGGTCGAAGATGAACCCCATGCCGCCTCCCGACATGCCACCGAGCATCCAGAAACCCCAGAACTGCGGGCCAAATCTTCCGCGCACTTCGGTGATGAGTCTCTCGGTGTAGAGATTGCCGGCCCAGGGAATGATGGCCTGGATGGGACCCTGAAAATTGCCTTCCGTTGCCGCGCCGAGTGCCTGCACGTCGCCCGCTCGCAGGCATGCGGTGACATCATCGAACCGCCGGATGGCCTCCATGCGGCCTTCCCATTCCGCTTCGGAACGGAGAAGGTAACGCTCAGTGACCATTTCGAGAAGCGGCCCGACATCCTGCGCCATGCCTCCGTGGACGAGCACGAGGCTATCCTGCAGCTTCTGGCGGGTGTCGTGACCGACCTGGTCCACTCCGAGAATGCGATGGGTGGGTAACAGCCGTCCGCGGCTGACCCCGAATTCAGGGTCTCCTTCTGAGGCCTTGACGCCCTCAATCAGCTTGATGCCGGGCCACACACCACCGGAATCCTGCCAGCCCCCACCTGACCCGCCCAGCCACTCGCCGAGAATGGCGCGGGCCGCAACCATGCGGCGTTCCCCCTCAGTCAATGGGCCCGTAAGGGATTCGGTCTGTCCCGTGGCCCGCATACAGGCGGCAATCAGCGAGGCCAGCAAATTGGTCGAGACCGCCAGCCGTGAGCCCTTCGGGATGTCGTTGACATGGCTGACGATCTCGATGCCGAGGTTCTCCCGGCCAATGAGTTGCCGCAGAAGACGCGAGAGCGGCTGGCCCGAGGACTCCAGGCCGGGCGGCACCAGGCCCGATGCGATCACGGCCGCTTTGAGAAGCCCCAGGTAATCGCGGCCAAAGTCAAAGATTTCCTGCAGATCGGAAATTTCGCAGCTTGCGTCCAGGTCCACGCTCACCAGCCGGATCACCGGGCGATCGATCACGCGCAGGTAGGCTTCCACGGGCGGCTTCGGCAGCCGAGCCTGGGAACCGCGAACGGCAAGATCAATGGAGATGTTCAGCACGCGCGCGAATTCTGGGCGATCCATGCCCAGGAAGAAGATGTCGCTCCAACCGCTGTGCGTGAGGTCCATGCGCACGGGAGTGGCCTCGTGCAGGATGGCAAATGGTTCGTCCGATGCGCGGCTGAGGAGTTCCGGACGGATGCGCAGGGGATAATCGGCCGGGTGCCCGGTGCGGAACATCCACTGGCTGCCGCGCACCGATCGAACGCTCAAACGCACCTGGTCGGCCAGCGTTTGGAACCCAAGCCCTCGGTAGGCGGCCGCGAGCGCGCTTGAAAGAGCGTCACTCGGACCCTGGTGCGCCACCGCCGAATTGAATACGTCGATAGCTTCCTCGTAGCGCCTGTGGAGCAGCTTTTCATTGCCTTCGAAGGGAATCTGGCCCCGGCGGCTGGCCTCGATACGCCCGGGCAGGTGAAAGCGATGAATGGCATACAGGAAGAACAGGGCGCGCACTGTTTCGTACAGGTTGACCGAGGTGCGCCTCCGCTCTTCGAGGTCCGCTATTTCAGACAGGAGCTGCTCGGTCGTGGCGTTCCGGCAGAACGCCTCCAGCGAGCGGTCGCGCAGCGCCGGGTCATCCGCTGTGATGATCGACCAAAGCATAGGTTCCGGTATGGAGCGTCTGGAATCAGTCATTTGAGGCCAGGACCCGGATTACCTGGGTCAGCAATTCGTCGCGATCGGCTCCAGCGATTCCCAGGGCCAACTGAGCCAGAAACAGCCCATATTTCACGCCGACATCAAACCGCCCGCCGCTCTCAATAAGCGCAAGATACTGCTCCCGCCGCGCCAATTCGGCAAGCGCCGCGGAGAGGCTCACGTTGCGCTTCGGCTCCCTGGCGAGCATGTCCCCGATAATCTGCAAAATGTGTGGTGTGAGCACGTGCATGCCAAAGAAACACAGGTAATGAGCAGTTCGCAGCCCGGGAACGATCAACTGCTGCTCGGCCTGTGTGGGAGTCGGTTTCTCGAGGACCGTCTCTATGCGAAAAATGCCGGGTTTGCCAGTCTCCTGACGCCCTCCCACCGCGCCGTAGTTGGGAAGCTCGCTTTCATGGGTAATCTGGACTCCGGATACAGCGCAGTCTTCCGCGATGGCCGTTTCCACCAGGCGCCTGGCGCTGCCTGTCTCCCCACGCTCCACATAGATGTGATCTCCAACAAGATGAAGAAAGCCCTCCGAACCAACAAAATCCCGGGCGCACCACACGGAATGAGCGTACCCGCGGGGCTCGATCTGGGGAATGAAGGTGACCCTGGCGGGCTGATCGGCCACAAGCTTTGCGTAGGCAGCCTCATCGCCCGGCCAGACCACGACACAGATATCGTCGATTCCTGCGTGCAGGGCCTCACCGACAATGAGGCTGAGCACGGAGCGTTCCTTCCCCTGCTGATCCATCAACATCTGCATTGGCAGATTGCGCTGTCCGGCGCCTGCCGCGGTAATCACCGCTTTCCTGACTTGCATTGCACCCTGCTCTCAATTTGAGACTTGCGCGGACACCGCGGATGGTTTGCCGCTTCCGTCCGCACCGCTGCGGAATTCACGATTTAGCTTACCGTAGACCACAGTCGGATTCCCCGGCCCAGCGTCACCACGGACTCCGAGCGACCCTCTAGACTATCGTCATGGACATTCTGTACGGCGTGCACGCGGTGGAAGAAGCTCTGCGCGCGGGGCGGCGCCGGTTTGACCATGTGCTGGTGGCGCGCGAGCGACAGGACGCCCGGCTGGAGCAGCTCTTGCTGAAATGCCGGCAGGCCGGGGTGCGGCTGAAGACGGAACCCCGCGAGCAGCTCACACTGGTTGCCGGCACGGCGGCTCATCAGGGCGTCGTGGCGGTCGTCCGCCCGCAGGAACTGCTTTCGTTGGAGGACCTGTTCGAACGTCCCGCTAACCGGCATGGCGCCGCAGCCCGCCTTGTGCTGGCGCTCGATGGGGTGGAAGATCCGCAGAACCTGGGCGCCCTGTTGCGCGTCGCCGATGGCGCGGGGGTGGATGGGGTGATCCTGACCGAACGCCGCGCAGCTCCGCTGAGCCCGGTGGCGGTGAAGGCCAGCGCGGGAGCCTCCGAGCACCTGCGCATCGCCCGCGTCGTCAACCTGGTGCGAGCCCTCGAAGAGCTCAAACGGCACAATCTGTGGGTAATCGGCCTCGACGAGCGCGGTTCGACCGATTACGACCGTTTCGACTTCACGGGCGATTGCGTGCTGGTGCTGGGACGCGAAGGCGCGGGGCTGCACGAACTGGTCCGCCGCACCTGCGATCACCTGCTCCGTATCCCCATGGCCGGCGGGGTGAGCTCACTCAATGTCTCAGCCGCGGGCGCGGTGGTGCTCTATGAGGCGTTCCGCCAGCGCCGGAGGGCAGCCCAATCCGATGCCGGCCAGGGCCCCGGAGCGTCAAAACAGAAGAAACAGAAAGGTCTGGGTTCATGAAGTTCTTGTCCGTCCGCCTCGCGTGCGCGGCCACTCTGGCCGCCTGCCTGGCGGGACTGTCTGCCGCATCACAATCCACCACCCCGCCATTCCCAGTCCCCGCACAAAAGCAGGCACCGCAAAAGCAGGCCCCGCAAAGCCAGCCACCGCTGTCCCAGCCGCCCGGCCAGCCCAGGGGGCAGGTCATCTTCTCCCGTTCCACAGACGAGAACGGCGATACGACCTCACAGGCAGCTCCGGCTGCGCAGCCCTCCGCCCAGCCGTCGGGGGAGCCCACGGCGCAAGACTCTGAGCGGCAGGCGGTTACATACACCGCCTTCGACATGGACGTCCATCTGCGTCCAGCGGAGCACCAGATTGCGGTCCGCGCGCTATTGACGGTGCGCAACGACGGCAAAACTCCCCTGGCCCATTTGCCGATCCAGATCTCGTCCTCGCTCAACTGGGAGCGAATCCGCATCGAGGGCCGCGACGCGCTGTACCACGTGGCGCTTCTCAACTCTGACGCAGATCACACCGGACAATTGCGCGAGGCCACCGCGTCGCTGGCCGCGCCGCTCGCGCCGGGAGCCTCGCTCCAAGTGGATGCAACGTACTCCGGCGCTATCGAATCGAACGCCCGCCGCCTGCTGTCGATTGGAACCCCCGCCAACATGGCGCTGCACTCCGATTGGGACCAGATCGACACCGCCTTTACCGGTCTGCGTGGCTTTGGCAACGTGGTCTGGTACCCGGTTTCATCGATCCCCGTGCTGCTCGGCGACGGCGCAAAGCTCTTCGATGAGATGGGCGAACACAAGCTGCGCATGGCCCCGGCGCAATTCCGAATGCGGCTGACGGTGGAGTTTCCCCGCGGCGAGGCGCCAACGGTTGCGGTGATCAACGGCCATTCGGCGGCGCTCACCATCGAGAGTTCCGGAACCGACCAGATCGCCGGAGTAGCCACTGCGCAGAGCGAGAACGCCCTGCTGGGGTTTAACGCGCCGAGCCTGTTCGTTGCCATCCGCAAGCCGCACCCGGGGAATAACCTGACCGCCTGGGCCACGCCCGATAACGAGGTAAACGTCCAATTGTGGACCGAAGCGGCCGCGCGCGTGACCCCGTTTCTGCAAGGCTGGCTGGGACAGCAGCCGCGGGCGCAGCTTACATTGCTCGATCTGCCCGATGCCGCGGACGCTCCGTTCGAGACCGGTGCGCTGCTGGCCACCAGTCTGCGCGACGGCGCTCCAGACCAGCTCGAAGGCGTGATGGCGCACGCGCTGACACACGCCTGGGTGCAGTCGCCGCGGGCATGGCTGAGCGAAGGTGTGGCGCACTTCATGGGCACGCTGTGGATCGAAAAGCAGCATGGCAGGGACAAGGCGCTCGCCGCGCTGGCGTTAGGCAGAGACGCCCTCTCCATTGCCGAGCCACCAAGTCCCGGAGAAGGTTCCGGCCAGCCACTCGCCCTCGCCACGACCCCTGTCTACTACCGCACCAAGGCTGCTTACGTGTTCTGGATGCTGCGCGACATCGTGGGCGACGCCACTCTGTCGGCTGCCTTGCGCGCATACGATCCCCTTGCGGACACCGGGACCCAGACCACTCCGAGCGTGTTCGAGCAGCTCCTGGAACGAGCCGGAGCCCGGCGCGATCTGAAATGGTTTTTCGCCGATTGGGTGGACGCCGACAAGGGGCTCCCCGATCTGACTGTAGACAGCGTGTTTCCCTCAACCGCAGAGGCCGGCAACTGGCTGGTCGCCATCACGATTTCCAATTCAGGCTATGCCGGCGCGGAAGTGCCGGTTACGGTCAGGACGAACGACACTTCGGTTACGCAGCGGGTTCGCGTTCCCCGACGAAGCAGCATTGTGCAGCGGATCGTGATCCAGGGCAGCCCGAGTGAGGTGCAGGTAAACGACGGCACGGTCCCCGAAACCGAGATGGGGATCCACGTGACCCACATCGAGGAGAAAGCAGCCCCGGCACGCTGAGGATCGAGACCACAGGTATAGAGCACTGGTTCGGGCCGCAGGGAACTTTATCCAATTCCGCGCCGGATGCTCTAGTCTGGCTACGTCTGCATGCGGCGCGTTTTCAAACACCTCCGGAGAACCCTCTGGCTGGCGCTGGACCACGACGTGTTCAACACGGCGAAGGCGGCGGCCTACTCCGGAATGCTGTGTTTCTTCCCGGCAGTGCTGGTGCTGGCGTCGGTTGTGGCGCAGGTGCCAATGTCTCAGGCCGCCATTGTGGAGATGCGCGGTTCGATGGCCGACGTGCTCCCTCCCGGCACGATGAACCTGCTGGAGCACTCACTGGACGCGCAGCGGCTGCAATCGCTGCAGGTCATTGTTTCCGCGGGCGCTCTGGCGGTGTTCGCGGGTGTTGGCGTAATGCTGTCGCTGATGGAGGGATTCCGGCGCGCGTACAAAGTGCGGCGGGACAGTTGGGGCTTCTGGCAGAAGCAGTTGCGCGCGCTGATGCTGGTTCCCATCGTGCTGCTTCCGCTGTCGTTGGCAAGTCTTCTGCTGGTCTTCGGGCACGAGATCGAGCTCTGGATGATTGTCAATGCCGGGCACGACCTGCGGCACGTGGTTCTGTTCTTCTGGCGTATGGTGCGATGGGCTGTCGCCGTATCCACCGGGGTGACCGTGCTGGCGGCGCTCTACCACTTCGGCACCAAGCGCACGGAGCACTGGGCCTGGGTTTTGCCGGGCGCGGCGGCCTCCACCGCGCTCTGGTTTCCCGGCACCCTGGCGTTCGGGTTTTACGTGACGCGTATGGCCGACTATTCCCGGTTCTACGGCTCGTTTGCGGCGGGAATCGCCACCCTGGTGTGGCTGTACCTCACCGCGTTCAGCGCACTGCTTGGGGCGGAACTGAACGGAGTGTTGCACCAGGCGCGAATGGACCGGCTCGCCGCAGATCATGCAACCGATGCGGTTTCTCCCGACCTGTAGCCACTCGCACACGGCTGGCCGCGGCATGATCGCAAGGGTCATGCGGCCGCAATAGTAAAATGAAGCAGGTCGTACGCCACAAAAATTCCCCAATCCCGTTTTGCCAATTCACTGGAGCACTCTCAATGCCGTTTGCTGAACTCAGCCTGTCCGACTCTGCGACGCAGCGCCGCGCAAAAATCGTCGCAACGCTCGGCCCCGCTTCCAATACTGAAACCGTTTTCCGTGATCTGGTACGCGCGGGGATCGATGTTGTCCGCCTGAATTTTTCGCATGGCACCCATGAGGAGAAACTGGCGCTGATCCAGATGATCCGCAAGATCTCCCGCGAGGAGCGGCGGCCGCTGTGCATCCTCGGCGACCTGCAGGGCCCCAAGATCCGCACCTCAAAGCTGAAGGATCGCCAACCGGTTTTGCTCACCGCGGGCAAGCGCATCACCATCACGCCTCGCGACGTGCCGGGTACCGCTTCGATGGTGGGCACTACATTCAAGACCCTCGCGGAAAACGTGGAGCAGGGGTCGCACATCCTGCTCTCAGACGGTCTGATCGAGCTGCGCGTCCACGAGGTGCTCGGCGAGGATGTCGTGTGCGACATCATCAATGGCGGAATGCTGGGTGAGAACAAGGGGATCAATCTTCCCGGAATTCCGGTGCGGGTGCCCTCGCTGACGGAAAAAGACGATGCGGATCTCGAATTCGCCCTTAAGAACGGAGTGGACGCGATCGCCGTCTCGTTTGTGCGTACCGCCGAGGATATCCGGCTGGTGCGGAATCGCGTTTCTGCCTACGGGTCCGACACTTGGATCATCGCAAAGTTGGAGAAGCCGCAGGCCATCGAGCACCTGGACAGCATTCTGCAGGTGGCGGACGGAATCATGGTCGCGCGCGGCGATCTTGGCGTCGAGGTCCCACCGGAGAAGGTGCCGGCGATCCAGAAGCACATCATTCGCAAGGCCAGCGAATACCGCAAGCCGGTAATCACCGCCACCCAGATGCTGGAGTCGATGATCGAAAACCCGCGGCCTACGCGCGCCGAGGCTTCCGATGTGGCGAACGCGGTCTATGACGGCACGGACGCGGTGATGTTGTCGGGCGAATCGGCAGTGGGCAAGTACCCCATCGAGGCCGTCTCAATGATGAGCCGCATTGTGCAGGAGGCCGAGCGCACCATCAAGGAGCAGGTTGGCTATTCCGTCCGGCCGCACGAATCGCACCTTTCGATTGCCGAGACCATCTGCGAAGCCACGGCGCACGCGGCAGAAGACCTTGATTTGCGTGGAATTGCGCTATTCACCGAATCCGGCGCAACGGCGCGGCAGCTTTCGAAGTACCATCCTTCGACGCCCATCTTCGCGTTGAGCCCGATCGACGTGACCATCAACCGCCTGAACCTGCTGTGGGGCACGGTTCCCATTCGCTGCCCCAAGGCCAACTCGACCGAAGCCATGGTAGATCTGGCCGAGATGCTCCTGGAGCAGGGCGGCTTCGTGCGCCCGCGCGAGGTGATCGCGATCGTGGCGGGAACCCGAACGAAATCTGGCTCCACCAACTTCCTGCGTCTTCACGTACTTGGCGACCGCCTTCCCGACGGGAAGTTCGTGTCGGGCCATGCGGGGGAGGCGAGCGAGGAAGCTGGAAAGAAGCGCACCCACCCAAAGGCAGCCAGGCCGGATCACCGCAGGCGATAGGCCGGTATCAGTCCACGGGAAAGCTACTCCAGAGGCGCCCCTCAGACTGCTGGCAAACTCGGCGCCCGTGCTTTGTCACAAGTTTACGGCTTCCGCCAGGCCGCTGAGCCGCGCATGGAATTGCTCATAAGCAGCCGTGACCGCTATCACATACGACGTTCCGCCGCACTGCTACTGTAGCGTTACTCCCGGAGAAATCCGGGAGTTTGGCATAAAAAGTGGAAATGTACCCCCTCCCCCCCACCCCCTCCACCTCTGCTGCCGTTGTTTGGGGGAAAAATTAGCTAACAGAAATGAAATCTGTTGTTTAGCGAATCAAAGTTATGCGGCTTTTGCATTTTCCTGCAAAACGCCGCGAGACCAGCCTCCGTCGCCACAACGGGAGAGCTACATCCACGCCTTCTTCCCTTCGCCAGCCTCAACAGCCT
>Ga0068855_100010790_pt1 | contig 11028 bp, 7 predicted proteins | sample KBSCornC52_FD_66592 | JGI IMG/M metagenome (GOLD analysis project Ga0068855, IMG submission 66592) | Corn rhizosphere microbial communities from Kellogg Biological Station, Michigan, USA - KBS Corn C5-2 | ecosystem: Host-associated > Plants > Roots > Rhizosphere > Soil ... | reverse complement strand
GGCACCGGCACGACGGCGGACTTCGCGATCGCCGCACTCGGCGAACGGGTCGCGGATGGCCTCAAGGTGACAACCGTCGCAACATCCCTCGCCGCCCGCAAGGCCGCGCAGCAAGCCGGTCTGACCTTGCTGCCGTTCGATGATCTGGCGAGGCTCGACCTGGCAATTGACGGCGCCGACGAGCTCGATCCGCAATTGCGGGCGATCAAGGGCAAGGGCGGCGCCATGCTGCGCGAGAAGATCGTCGCCGCGGCGGCCGCGCGCATGATCGCGATCGTCGATTCCGGCAAGCAGGTTGCGAAGCTCGGCCGCGGCGCGCTTCCAGTCGAGGCGCTGCCGTTCGCGGCCGGCTTCGTTTCCGGTCAAATCGAGCGACTGGGAGCGGCGGTCAGCCTCCGGATGGTCGCCGGCGCCAACTACCGGACCGACCAGGACAATGTCATTCTCGACTGCAGCTTCGCGGCAATTGACGATCCGGCCGCTCTCGCCGTCGCCTTGTCGGCCATTCCGGGGATGCTTGGGCATGGCCTGTTCCTCGACGAAATCGACGCCGCTTATGTCGGCACAGACGACGGGGTCATCCAGCTGAGCCGCGACGGCTCATGAACCATCTCGCACCAGAGCTGTCCAACGGGAGAACCCAAATGGCCGCCGATGCAGTCGGACCTGCGTCTTCTTCCATCGACGTCCTCACCATCAACACCATCCGGACCCTCACGCTCGACGCGGTGGAAAAAGCAGCGTCCGGCCATCCCGGAACGCCGATGGGAATGGCGCCGGTCGCCTACGTGCTTTGGAGCCGGTTCCTGCGCTATGACCCGGGCCGTCCCGACTGGCCCAACCGCGATCGCTTCGTGCTGTCGGTCGGCCACGCCTCCCTGCTCCTGTATTCGGTGCTGCATCTTTCGGGCGTGCGCGAGACCGACGGCGATGGGAGGCTTACGGGCAAGCCGGCGGTCAGCCTCGACGACATCCGCCAATTCCGGCAGCTCGATTCCAAAACGCCCGGCCACCCCGAATATCGGGTGACCACCGGCGTCGAAGCAACCACCGGTCCCCTTGGCCAGGGCTGCGGGAATTCGGTCGGCATGGCGCTCGCCGGACGCTGGCTCGGCGAGCATTTCAACCGCGACGACGCCCCGCTGTTCGATCATGACGTCTATGCGCTGTGCAGCGATGGCGACATGATGGAAGGCGTGGCGAGCGAGGCGGCGTCGCTCGCGGGGCACCTCAAGCTCGCGAACCTCTGCTGGATCTACGACAATAACCACGTGACTATCGAGGGCGGAACCCCCCTCGCCTTCAGCGAATCCGTGGCCGAGCGGTTTCGCGGCTATGGCTGGAACGTCCTCCACGTCGCCGATGCGAACGACCTCGACGCTGTCGCGCAGGCGTTCGAGACATTCCGGCAAACCGAGCATGCGCCGACCCTCATCATTATCGACAGCGTGATCGGCTGGGGCTCGCCGGTCGCCGGCACCTCCAAGGCGCATAGCGACCCGATGGGCGCCGAAGCGATCCGCGAGACCAAGCGCTTCTATCGCTGGCCCGAGGATTCTCAGTTCCTTGTGCCGCCCGGCGTTGCCGATCATTTCGAGACATGCCTCGCCGATCGGTCGAGACCGCTTCGCGAGGCATGGGACGCGGTGCTGGTCCGCTATCGTGCCCAGCATCCCGAGCTCGCTCGCCAGCTCGATCATTTGCTCGAAGGCAGGTTGCCGGAGGGATGGGACCGCGCGCTTCCGGACTTCGCGGCCGACGCGACTGGAATCGCCTCGCGCGACGCGGGCGGCAAGGTCCTGAACGTTCTTGCCCAGAATATCTCCGCGCTGGTCGGCGGAGCCGCGGATCTAGCACCATCGACCAAGACCAGGCTAACCTTCGCGGGCGCAGGCGATCTCGAAGCGGACAGCCGCGGCGGCCGCAACATGCATTTCGGCGTTCGCGAGCATGCGATGGGCGCGATCGCCAACGGCATGGCGCTTTCCCATCTGCGGCCCTTCACCGCGACCTTCCTCGTGTTCAGCGATTATATGCGCCCGCCGATCCGGCTCGCCGCGATCATGGAGCTGCCGACCATCTTCGTGTTCAGCCACGATTCCATCGGGGTCGGCGAGGACGGCCCGACGCACCAGCCCATCGAGCATCTGGCGACGCTGCGCGCCGTCCCCGGATTGAACGTGATCCGCCCTGCCGACGCCAATGAGACCAGCGAAGCCTGGCGAGTGGCAATGGCGCAGACCAGAATGCCGAGCTGCATCATCCTCTCGCGCCAGAAGCTGCCGACGATCGATCGCGCGCGCTATGCGCCGGCCGATCAGCTGGCCAAGGGCGCCTATGTGCTGGCCGAGGCACAGGGCGGCGATCCCAAGCTGCTCCTGCTTGCCACCGGAAGCGAGGTTTCGCTGGCGCTCGGAGCGCACGAACAGCTCGCCTCGGAGGGCATCCGCTCGCGTGTCGTCTCGATGCCCTCCTGGGCTTTGTTCGAACAGCAGCCCAAACGCTACCGCGACGCGGTTCTGCCGCCTTCGGTGCACGCCCGTGTCGCTGTGGAGCAGGCGAGCCCGCTTGGCTGGGACCGCTATGTCGGGCCCGCCGGGGCGACGGTGACGATGGACAGGTTCGGCGCATCCGCCCCGTACGCGAAACTCAAGGAGCGGTTCGGCTTCACGGTGGCCAATGTCGTCAGGGTGGCTCGAAACATAATGGCGGAGAAAGAATGATGGCCAATCGATTGCACGCACTCGAGGGCGAAGGCCAGGCGGTATGGCTGGACTTCCTCGACCGGAATTTCCTCGCCGAGGGCGGTCTCACCCGCCTGATCGAGGAAGATGGAGTGACCGGAGTCACGTCCAATCCGTCGATTTTCGAGAAGGCGATCGGCCATGGCCACGCCTATGACGAGCAGATCGCGGCGCTGGTTCGCACGGGCGACCCGAGCGTCACCCGGATCTATGAGCAGCTGGCAATCACCGACATCCAGGCCGCGACCGATGCCTTGCGGCCCGTCTACGACCGGCTGAACGGCGCCGACGGCTTTGCGAGCATCGAAGTCTCGCCCTTCCTGGCCGGTTCGACCCAGGGGACGATCGACGAGGCGCGCCGCCTCTGGGCCACCATCGACAGACCCAATCTGATGGTCAAGGTGCCCGGCACCGCCGAAGGCGTTCCCGCGGTCCGCGAGCTGACCGCCGGCGGGATCAACGTCAACATCACCCTGCTGTTCGGAATCGACATGTACGAGGCGGTCGCGGAGGCTTTCCTCGCCGGTCTCGAGGAGCGGGTCGCGAGGGGCGAGGATGTCTCGCACATCTCCTCGGTCGCGAGCTTCTTCGTCAGCCGGATCGACACCAGGATCGATGCGGCGATCGATGCGCGCGTGAAGGCCGGGGACGCCAATTCCGAGGTCCTTGCAGCGCTGCGCGGAAAGGTGGCGATCGCCAACGCCAAGCTCGCCTATCAATATTTTCTCGAGCTGATCGCGACCGACCGCTGGCGGTCACTCGCCGCCAAAGGCGCGCGCCCGCAGCGCCTGCTGTGGGCGTCCACCGGCACCAAGGACCCCGCCTATAGCGACGTCCTTTACGTCGAGAAGCTGATCGGGCGCGACACGATCAACACCATGCCGCCCAAGACGATCGAAGCCTATCTCGACCATGGCGTGACCACGCCATCGCTCACCGCCGACATCACCGACGAGCGCCGCATCCTGTCCGAGGCCGACCGCCTGGGCCTCGATCTTGCGGGCGTGACGGCCGCGTTGGTCGAAGAAGGCGTCGACAAATTCTCGGAAGCCGCCGACGTGCTTCTAGGCACGATCGCAGCAACGCGTTCGCGGATTCTGGGCGAGCGGATCAACGCGTTCGAAGCGCATCTGCCCGAACCGCTGCACGGGCTCGTCGAGAAGAGGCTCGAACGGGCCGGCGCCGAGCGCTGGTCGCGGCGGCTCTGGGCAGGCGACGCGACATTGTGGACCAGCCACCACGAGGATCGCTGGCTCGGCTGGCTGACCGCCGGCCGGGGTGACGCGGTCGACACGGAGGCGCTCCGCACCTTCGCCGCCGAGGCAAAGCAATATGACCATGTCGTCCTGCTCGGCATGGGCGGATCGAGCCTCGGGGCCGAAGTGATCGGCAGAGTGCTGGGCGGCGTTCCCGGCCATCCGCAGCTGCATGTGCTCGACAGCAGCGATCCCGGTCAGATCCGAACGGTCGCCGCCGCGATCGATCCCTCGCGCACCCTGTTCATCGTCTCCAGCAAATCCGGTTCGACGATGGAGCCCGAGCTGCTCCGCGCTTTTTTCTTCGACCTCCTCAAAGAAAAGCTCGGCGCGGACGAAGCGGGCAAGCATTTCGTCGCGGTCACCGATCCCGGCTCAGGGCTGGAGACGATCGCGAGGACCGACGGGTTCGCTCATGTCTTCGCCGGCAATCCGGCGATCGGCGGGCGCTATTCGGTGCTTTCTCCCTTCGGAATGGTGCCCGCGGCTGCCATCGGCATCGACGTCCCGGCCTTCCTCGGCGGGGTCCTTCCGATGGTCATTTCCTGCGGCCTCGATGTCCCGCCCGCAGCCAATCCCGGCTTCGAGCTTGGCGCGGTCATCGGCGAAGCCGCCCGGGCCGGGCGCAACAAGCTGACGATCCTTGCGAGCGAGAGATTGCGGCCGCTTGGCGCCTGGCTCGAGCAGCTGCTGGCGGAATCGACCGGCAAGGAGGGCAAGGGCGTGGTTCCGGTCGACCTCGAGCCCGCCGCGGAGCCGTCGGCTTATGGCGACGACCGGCTGTTCGTCCATTTGAAGCTCAAGGACGATGAGGATGAAGCGCTCGAGGCGCGGCTCGCGGCCCTGGAAGCTGCCGGCCAGCCGGTGGTCCGGATCATGCTCGCCGAGCCCAACCGGATCGGACAGGAATTCTTCCGCTGGGAGATCGCGACTGCAGTCGCTGGAGCGATCATCGGCATCGATCCCTTCGACCAGCCCGATGTCGAGGCCGCTAAGCTCAAGACCCGCCTTCTCGTCGACGCATATGAGCGGACGGGGAGGCTCGGTCCGCGCGAGCCCGTCCTTCGGGACGGCCAGCTGAGCTTCTTCGCGGCTGAGGGAGCATCCGATCCGGCGGCCCTCCTCGAGGCTTTGTTCGACCGGCTGAAGCCCGGAGGCTATTTCGGTATCCTCGCCTATGTCGAGCGCAATGCGGCGCATGAGGCGGCGCTCGCCAGGATGCGAACCGCGGTGCGCGACGCCCGGCACGTCGCGACCGTGGCCGGCTTCGGCCCCCGCTTCCTCCATTCGACCGGCCAGGCCTACAAGGGCGGATCCGCGGGCGGGCTGTTCCTCGCGATCACCCGAACCGCCGAACCCGACCTCGCCATTCCCGGGCATCGGGCAAGCTTCGGGACCGTCCAGCTGGCGCAGGCGATCGGCGACCTCGACGTGCTCGCCGAGCGCGGGCGGGCCTGGCTACGCATCCACATCGAGGGAGATGAAGATGAAGGGCTCGCGGTAATCGGCCGCCTAGTGACGGCGGCCTCATCTGAGAAGCGAAAGGCCCTTGTATGCGCATCGGAATGATCGGCCTTGGCCGGATGGGCGGCAGCCTTGCGAAGCGCCTGATGCGCGCCGGACATGAGACGATCGTCTGGGACCGCGACGCCGCGGCGGTCGCCTCGCTGGCCGCCGACGGAGCGACCCCCGCCACTTCCCTCGCCGATCTCGCCAACCAGCTCGGGCGTGACGGCATCTTCTGGGTCATGCTTCCCGCTGGCGATCCCACCGAGACGACGGTCGATGAACTCTCCCGCCTTGCCGAGTCCGGCGCCGTCATCATCGACGGCGGGAACAGCTTCTACAAGGACGATATCCGCCGAGCGAAGGCACTTGGGGCGCTCGGCATCGATTATGTCGATGTCGGCACCTCGGGCGGGGTCTGGGGCACGGAACGCGGCTTCTGCCTGATGATCGGCGGACTCGAGGCAAGCGTGCGCCGGCTCGACCCGATTCTCGCGGCACTCGCGCCAGGCCTCGGCGACATCGCGCGGACGGTCGGCCGGGGTCGCAGCGACGATCGCCCCGAGCGGGGCTATATCCACACCGGCCCGCCAGGCAGCGGACATTTCGTGAAGATGGTCCATAACGGCATCGAATATGGCCTGATGCAGGCCTATGCCGAGGGCTTCGACATCCTCAAGGGCAAGGCGTCGGAAACGCTGCCCGAGGAAGAGCGCTTCACCATCGATCTCCCCGATGTCGCCGAGGTGTGGCGGCGCGGAAGCGTCATTTCCTCCTGGCTGCTCGATCTCACCGCCGCCGCGCTCGCGAAGGACCATGATCTTGCAGCCTTCAGCGGCAGCGTTGCCGACAATGGCGAGGGCCGCTGGACGCTCGACGCGGCGATGGAAGAAGCAGTGCCCGCTTATGTCATGTCGGCGGCGCTCTACGCACGATATCGCAGCCGGGTCGATTCCACGTTCGGCGACAAATTGCTGTCCGCCATGCGCTTCGGTTTCGGGGGCCATGTCGAGATCCCGCGATGACGGCGGCCGGGGTGAATCCCGCGCCGGCGACCACGCTGGTCATCTTCGGTGTCACCGGCGATCTTGCGCGGCGGCTGCTGGTGCCGGCACTGGTCAATCTGCGCCGCGAGGGGCTGATCGCCGAGGAGTTCGCCATTCTCGGTCTCGGCAAGCAGGACCTCAATGACGCGTCGCTTCGGCGCGCACTGGGCGAGTTCGTCGAAGCCAAAGATCCCGACTGGAAGAAACTGCGCGGCCGGATCTCCTATCTCGGCGGCGACTTCGGCGGCGACGCAATCTATCGAACGCTCGCCGGCCGCCTGAACCCAGGCAATGCCGCTTTCTATCTCGCAACGCCGCCCGCCTTGTTCAGCAAGGTCGCGGAGAAGCTCGCGGCGCATGGGCTTCTCGAGGAAGGCCCGGGCGCATTCCGGCGGCTTCTGATCGAAAAGCCCTTCGGTCATGACCTCGCCTCGGCGCGGGCGCTCAATCAGAGCCTGCTGAAGCTGGTCGCCGAGCCCCAGATCTACCGGATCGATCATTATCTCGGGAAGGAGACGGTCCGGAACATCATGGTCGCGCGCTTCGCCAATCCGATGATCGAGGCGGTGTGGAACCGCCGCTATGTCGATCATGTCCAGATCACCGCGGCCGAGGCCGTCGGTGTCGGGCGCCGCGGCCGCTTCTACGATTCGACCGGCGCACTTCGCGACATGGTCCCCAACCATCTGTTCCAGCTGCTCGAGATGGTGGGAATGGAGCCGCCCAACAGCTTCGAGGCGAGCGCCATCCGGGCCGAAAAGACCAAGGTGGTGGAAGCCGTGCGCAAGCTCTCGCCCGATGAGGTGGAGAAGAACGTCGTGCGCGGCCGCTACGCCGCCGGGCGCGTCGGCAACGAGCAGCGAAGGGCCTATTCGGACGAACTCGATGTCGAGGCGAAGAGCCGTACGGAAACCTATGTGGCGATCAAATTGTGGCTCGACACCTGGCGCTGGTCGGGCGTGCCCTTCTACCTCAGGACCGGGAAGGCGATGGCGCGGCGGGACACCGAGATCGTGCTCCAGTTCCGGCCGGTCCCCTGCGCCTTGTTCCGCCATGGCGGTCTTGCTCCCTCGCCGACCAACCGGCTCGTGATCCGCATCCAGCCCGACGAGGGGATCAGCTTCGATTTCCTCGCCAAATTGCCGGGGCCGGCCGTCGAGACCGCGCCGGTCAGCATGGACTTTCGCTATGCGGATCATTTCCGGCTGGCGAGGCTTACCGGCTATGAGACCCTGCTCTACGACATGATGATCGGCGACCAGACATTGTTCCAGCGCGCCGACGCGATCGAAGCGGCCTGGGCGGCGGTGCAGCCGATCCTCGATGCCTGGGGCCGAAGCCGCGGCCGGCCGCAAAGCTACGCGGCCGGAAGCGACGGACCGGAAGCCGCCGACACATTGATCGCCCGGGACGGCCGTGCCTGGCATTCGCTCGAATCATGAGTCACGGCGAACCTCATGCCGCGGTCCGCCTCCTGGTGTCGGACGTGGACGGAACGCTTGTCCGCGATGATAAGAGCCTGCCCGACGCCAATCGCGACGCGATCCTTACGCTCGCGGCGGCGGGGGTGCCGACCACCCTCATCAGCTCGCGCCCGCCGAGCGGAATGCTCTCCCTCGCCGCGGCGTTGCGCCTGACCGGCCCACTGGCGGCATTCAATGGCGGGACGCTGTTCGATGCCGACGGAACGATCCGCTTCGCCCACCGGCTCGTGGCGGCCGACGCCGCAGTGATGCTGCGATTGCTGGACGTGCCGGGCGTTGCGCGCTGGGTTTATGCCGACGGCTCGTGGTTCGTCCCCGACCTCGACAATGTTCATCTCGCGCGCGAACGGCGCGCCGCCGCGGTCGACCCGGTGATCCGGAGCGATTTCGCCGCTCTCGACGGGCGCATCGACAAGCTTGTCGGGGTGAGCGACGATCATCAGCTGCTCCAGCAGCTCGAAGAGCGGGCCAGGGAGATGATCGGCCCCCGAGCGACGATCGCCCGCTCCCAGGCTTATTATCTCGACATCACGCATCGCCTCGCCAACAAAGGCGACGGGATCGCCGCACTGGCGGAGGCGTTCGGAGTCGAGCTGGCGCAGGTCGCGGCGCTCGGCGACATGACCAACGATCTTCCGATGTTCGCCCGCGCCGGCCTGTCGGTGGCGATGGGCCAGTCTCCCGGCTGCGTCCGCGCTGCCGCGGGCGCCACTGCAACGACCAATGAGGAGGATGGAGTGGCCGATGCCATCCGCCGCTTCATTCGCCCGGGACTTGTCCGATCATGAGCCTCCCGCTGTTGGTCGCTCCATCGCTGCTCGCCGCGGACTTCACCCGGCTGGGCGAAGAGGTTCGCGCGGTCGATGCGGCGGGCGCGGACTGGATCCATCTCGACATCATGGACGGCCGGTTCGTCCCCGAGATTTCGTTCGGGGCGGGCGTGGTCGAAGCAGTGCGCCGCACGACCCGCAAGCCCCTCAACGTCCATCTGATGGTGGTGGAGCCGGAGCGATCCCTCGAGCGCTTTGCCGGGGCCGGCGCGGACCATCTTCTCATCCAGGCCGAGCCGGGCTCAACCATCCATCTTCATCGGACACTATCGCGGGTGCGCGAGCTTGGCTGCCGCCCCGGCGTGGTGATCGATCCCGCGACTCCGGTCGCGTGGATCGACGAGGTGCTCCATCTCGTCGACATCATCCTGCTGATGACCGTCAATCCGGGCTTCGGCGGCCAGAGCTTCCTGCCCGAGACTGTGCCGAAGATCGCGGCGATCCGTGCGCGCTGCGCTGAACTCGACCTCGATCCGCATATCGCGGCGGACGGCGGCCAGAATGACGAAACGGTCGGCGCGACGGTCGCGGCCGGCGCGAACGTCATCATTGCCGGGACCTCAATCTTCGGAGCGCCGGATTATGCGGCGGCGATCGCCGGCCTTCGCAAGGCGGCCGTGCCGGGCGCCTGAAGCCCGCGTGACGGAAACCTATCGCCGGCTGGAATAGATCGTCACGGGCGTGTGCGCCGCCGCCAGCACGCGGCCGATTGCAAGACTGGACGAGGAGCCCTCCTTGATCGCCTGCTCGGCCACGGCGCGTTTCTCCTCGCCATTGATGGTTAGCATGAGCGAGCGGGCGTCCACCAGTGCAGGCAAGGTCAGGGTGACCCGCGCAACGGGTGCATCGGCCGGCAGCGGATCGGGCGTGACGCCGCAGGCGCGCCGTTCCGGAGCGCCGTCCAAGGCGGCGTCGAAATCCGGCCCGGGCAGGATCGACGCGGTATGGCCGTCACTGCCCATTCCCAGCCACACGAGGTCCAGCGGCCAGCGGAGCGTCCGCAGCTTGTCGTCCGCCACGCGGCCGGCCTCATCCGCGCTCAGGCGGTCATCGAACAGGGTCAGAAGCCGCGCGCCGGTGCCGCCGAAATGAGCGCGGATCAATCCGGCATTGCTGAGCGGATCGCCGGGGGGAACCAGCCGGTCATCCGTCGGAAGCAGAGTCACCAGCCGCCAGTCGAGTGCACGCCCGGCGAGCTCGGCGAAGATCGGCAGCGGTGTCCGGCCGCCGGGCAAGGCGGCACATGCCGAGCCCCGCTCGGCGATCGCCGATCGGATGATCGCCTGAACATGGTCCGCGACCCGGGGCGCCATTGCCGCCGCATCGTCGAACAGCCGCCATTCAACCCTCGTCGGATGATCCTTCAGCCGCAGCATGGCTCAGCCCATGGTGACCAGGATCTGATGGATCGCGCCATCCTCGGGCAGATCGATCCGCAGCGGCCGTCCGGCAATCTCGGCCCCGTCGATCCGCGCCGATGCGATCCCCTTGGTGACCCCCTTCGAATTGTCGATGCGGATCTCGAACCGGGTCGAGCCGCGGCGGAGCGTGACCTCGAAGCCCGGCCAGGTCTCGGGAATGCAGGGGTCGAGATGGAGCGCCGAACCGGTCAGCCGCAATCCGAGGATCTCCTCCATTCCGGCGCGGTAGAGCCAGGCGGCCGAGCCCGTATACCAGGTCCAGCCACCCCGGCCGACATGATCCGTCGCCGAATAGATGTCGGCCGAAACGACATAAGGCTCGACCTTGTAGCGGCGCAGGTCGGAGCGGCTGCGGGCATGATTGATCGGGTTCAGCATCCACAACAAGGCGGTCGCCTTCGCGCCCTGTCCAAGCCGGGCGAAGGCGATCACCGACCACAAGGCGCCGTGGGTATATTGACCGCCATTCTCGCGAATGCCGGGCGGATAGCCCCTGATATAGCCGGGATCGTGGGTCGTCCGGTCGAACGGCGGCGTGAACAGCAATGCGAGGCCATCATCCCAACGGATGAGCTCGCGGTCGACGGATGCCATGGCCCGCTTCGCGCGCTCTGGCCGCGCGACGCCCGAGATGACGCTCCACGACTGGGCAATGGAGTCGATGCGGCATTCCTCGCTTGCCGCCGAGCCGATCGGGGTGCCGTCATCGAACCACGCCCGGCGGTACCAGCCGCCGTCCCA
>Ga0068855_100010789_pt1 | contig 11029 bp, 5 predicted proteins | sample KBSCornC52_FD_66592 | JGI IMG/M metagenome (GOLD analysis project Ga0068855, IMG submission 66592) | Corn rhizosphere microbial communities from Kellogg Biological Station, Michigan, USA - KBS Corn C5-2 | ecosystem: Host-associated > Plants > Roots > Rhizosphere > Soil ... | reverse complement strand
CGAATGAAGATGGTGTATGGACCACATCTCCCCTGCAATTATCTTTAATATACCTTCCCAAATGGTACCAAACGTTTTCGTTTAAGCTGCTGATGATCCTGCTGACTGCCGCTTTGATCTGGTCCTTTTTCCGTTACCGCATCATGCAGATCAAAAAACAACAGCAGATCAGGAAAGAGATCGCCAATGATCTCCACGATGATATCGGCAGTACGTTGAACACCGTAAAAATTTTTACCCATCTGGCCAAAAGGGAACCGGAAAACGAAGAACATCTAAGCCAGATTGAAAATTCGCTTACACAGGCAACACTCGGTCTGCGTGATATGATCTGGGTACTTGACGACAGTCAGGATACCATTTTCGAGCTGATGGAAAGAATTAAAAAATTTGCCGTGCCGGTTTGCCAGGCAAATAACATTCAGCTGCTCAGCACATGTAATGCAGATAAAAACAGTAAACATATTTCAAAAACTGAAAAACGCAACCTGTTGCTCATAGCCAAGGAAAGCATTAATAACAGCATTAAATATGCTCAATGCAAAAACATTCAACTTATTCTGGAGCAACAGAACGATAGTATGAAACTGCAGGTAACATATGATGGTATTGGCTTTGAACTAAACAGTGCAAGCTCCGGCAACGGCCTCAGGAATATCCGGTACAGGGCAGCACAAATTGCCTATAAGCTCACCATCCACTCTGCACCACGTTCAGGCGGTGGTAAAGGAACTACCGTAGAACTCACCAGGTAACACGCAACTAAAATAGTTACAACGCCCAGTTAATAGGATCAATTCCCTGTTTCACCAGATAATCATTCGCTTTGGAAAAATGGCGGCAGCCAAAAAAGCCTGCATAGGCAGATAACGGAGAGGGATGGGCTGCTTTTAAAACCAGGTGTTTGGTTTCATCGATCAGTGTTTGTTTTTCCTGTGCAAATTTGCCCCACAGCAAAAACACTACATGCTCTTTTTGTGCAGAAATGGTTTTGATCACATTATTGGTAAACTCTGCCCAGCCTATTTGGGCATGGCTCATAGGTTCAGAAGCGCGTACGGTAAGAGAGGCATTCAGCAGCAATACACCCTGTTGCGCCCATTTGGTTAAATTGCCGTGATTGGGAATGGCAACACCCGTATCACTCTGCAGTTCCTTAAAAATATTTACCAGCGAAGGAGGAGGCGGCACACCGTTATTAACGGAAAAACATAATCCATGTGCCTGACCGGGACCGTGGTATGGGTCCTGACCCAATATAACTACCTTAACATTATCAAAAGGCGTGGTATTAAAAGCATTAAAAATTAAAGAGCCGGGTGGATAGATGGTTTTGCCGGCCATTTTTTCGGTCTTCAAAAAAGTAACGATATTCTGGAAATAAGTTTTGGAAAACTCGGGTTTCAATACGGCTTTCCAGCTTTCTTCTATTTGAACATCCATGCCTTTAAGTAATATTTGCGATAAAAGTAAGGAAACGAGCTGAATAGGCAATAGCGACAATCAGCTGCTCTTTGCGTCCTTTGCGTCTCCTTTGCGACCTTTGCGGTGCTAAATAGCGTCGTTAATAGCACCGCAAAGAACACTGAGAATACGCAAAGTAGTGCCCTACCTCGTAAACACCTCTGCCTGCCACAGGCTGCGGAGTTTTTGAATGGTTTCGTGCAGTAAATTATATACCGACTGGCGGCTGAGGTTCATCAGCTCGGCAATCTGCGCATGATCGAGATGCTGGTAAAACTTGAGGTAAATCAGTTCGTGTTGTCTTTTCGAAAGCTGTGCAAGCGTTTTCCTCAGAATAACGGCCTGCTCTTCGGAGATCTGTTTGTCGATGATCATTTTTTCAACAGAAAATTCCTGGAAGAAATCATACGAAGAGCTGTCATCGATCGAACGGGTTTTACGCATGTTGTAATGCAGTGATTTTAAAACCTTGTTCTTAACAGCGCGAAGAAGATAATAACGGAGTGATAAAATAGTGGCAGCACTCTCCCTCCTTTGCCACAGACTTATAAAAACTTCCTGCAGGCAGTCTTTAATTATGTCTTCATCTGTAGTAAAGCGGGCCGCATAATTGTACAACGCCTCATAATAATTTCTCATGAGGGCAGCAAGCGCCTGTTCATCGTTTTGTTGCAATCGTTGCAGCCAGTTGGTCTCCAACTGTGGGTCATTTTTCAGCATCAGCAGTGAGGATAGGTTAACAGCTATGCATTTTTTTAAGCATAAGCAGCTATACAATATTAGCACATATTGTCAATTCAACACAAATAAAACACGTGCAACTTATGCAAATTGATACTGCAATTAATGCACGACCATGGTGCCACACCGATATGTCTGATCGAAGCCAATGACTACCGAAACTATTTTATGTATTTCCGATATTATTTTAATAAAACGTCAATTTGACCAGTAGAATACACCAATCACCGGAACTTATTGACATAACAAATAGGTATGAAGGATTTCAGGCTGTATGATATATCGGATTTTGTTATGGATGAAGACTTTATACGGTGGGTACACGAACAAAGAGAGGAAGATAACCTGTTTTGGGTAAACTGGCTTCAGCAAAATCCCGACAAGCACCTGGTAATAGCAGAAGCGCGGCTGGTAGTTCAATCTGTTCAGCTGCAGCAAATAACCATTGAAGAAAAAAAAGTGGAGCAGGAGGTTCACAAACTACTGCAAACCATTTCTGCGCAGCATACATCACGGCAACAGTCCCGCCGCATATTAACAATCACAAAAAAATATGCATGGCAGATGGCTGCGGTGCTCTTGCTGTTATGCACAACAGGCGCCCTTTATTTATTAACCCGCAACAGACCAACGCATCCCTTTGTGTATGCCAGCATAACGGCGCACAGAAATCTGATAGAAAAAACCAATACCACACAAAAGCCTTTGCCCGTAACCCTGCCCGATGGAAGCCGCATAAGGCTGTCGCCCAAAAGCCGCATCAGCTATTCGCAAAACATTGATACTGCATCCTTCAGAGATGTCTATTTGCTGGGAGAAGCTTTTTTTGAAGTGACCAGGAATGTTCATCGTCCGTTCAGGGTATTCGCCAATGAAATTGTAACAAAAGTATTGGGCACCAGTTTTACCATTCGCTCTTTTGAAAAAGATACAGCCATACAGGTGATAGTACGAACCGGCAAAGTGAGTGTATACGCACAAACGCAGATAAGCGGTTCAGACAAAACACCCGAAGTAATTATAACGCCCAATCAGCAACTGGTATATGAAAAAGCAGCGCAGAAATTCAGGAAAGAATTGCTTGGCAATCCGTTGGTGATCGCGCCAGGCGCATTCGAAAAAACATTGGTCTATGACGATGCACCGCTTGAAAAAGTGTTCAACGACCTGAGTAAAGCCTATGGGATCAATATTGTATGCGATAGCGAAGCACTGGAAAAATGTACCGTTTCAGCCGATCTGAAAGGTGAATCCTTTTATCAGCAGCTCGATCTGATATGCAGGGCCATTGGAGGGAAATATGAGCTGATAGATGGGCAGGTGGTTATTGAGTCGGCAGGGTGCAAATGAACGAAGTGTGCCACGCTTACCCTGCCGTCGTTAACAGAAGCGTGACACACATGCAGACGCCGAGGCGCAAAGTAAGCCATGAAAAACCTCTCTGCGTCTTCGGCGCCTCTGCGATTAAATTAAAATTTAATAATGCATAAATATATACACATGATCACATTACCACCATAAGATATACCAACAACAAACCCCGAAATTGTTCGCGGCAAAATCGGGGTTATTGAAAATTATTGTCCTGCAGGTTCAACGCAGCGGGACAACTATTGATTAAAACTGATTGCTTTAACCAACTAATAGTACAAAACTATGAAAAAAGTACTCGTTAACCAGTTAATCTACCGGTTTATGAGAATAGGATTGCTGCCTTTGTTATTGATCACCGGGTTTACCGGGATCATGTATGCACGTCCGGCGCACGGACAGGAAGTATTGAACCAGAAAATCAACCTCGTTGCAGACAACAAGGAGGTTAAAACGGTTTTGAATGAGCTCAGCAGGCTGGCTGATATTAAATTCGTTTACAGCTCGCAACGCATTCCGGCACGCGAGAAGATCTCCGTTGTGGCCCGCAATAAACGGCTGGGCGACGTACTGGATATCATCCTGCAGCCATTGAATATCATGTATTATGTATCGGGCAAACAGATTGTACTGATGCATAAGGGTGAAGACTTTTCCATTTCGGCATTTCTGACCAACGATCAGCAAAAGATGCCCACGGAAGAATTGCCGGCGAAAACCATCACCGGCAAGGTAACCACCGATAGTGGGGAACCACTCGCCGGCGTATCGGTATTGGTACGCGGCACCAACAGGGGCACCGTTACCGACGAAAAGGGAAGCTTTACCATTGCGGCTGAGGCCGGTGAAACCCTTGAATTTTCCATGGTCGGTTACAAAGTGTTTGCCGTAAAGGTCGGCGGGGAGAGTATTGTAAGCGTTAAAATGCAGGCAGAAACGCTGAACATGAATGAAGTAGTTATTGTAGGATATGGTACCCAGCGAAGAAGTTCTTTAACGGGCGCCATTTCTTCCATAAACAATAAAGCCATTACCGAATTACCGGTAGCCAGTGTGGAACAGGCCCTGCAGGGCCGCGTAGCCGGACTTACAGTAACCAATAACGGAGAACCCGGCACCTCTCCTATTGTGCGCATTCGTGGCGTAAGCTCTATCAATTTCGCATCTGATCCGCTGTATGTGATCGACGGTTTTCCTACCAGCAATCTGGCGAATTTCGACAGCCGCGATATTGAATCGGTAGAAGTATTGAAAGACGCCAGCGCCGCAGCCATCTATGGATCAAGAGCTACCAACGGCGTTGTTCTGATCACGACCAAAAAAGGAAAAAGAGCAGGAAAATTACACGTACAGCTCGATTCATACGTAGGCACTCAAAGCCCATGGAAAAAGATCGACCTGCTGAATACCGAACAATACCTTCGCTATGAAAGGGCATTGAACGGTGCAGCCGCTATTGATATGCCGCCCCGCCTGCAACCCGATAATTTCAACAAGCCTATTTATGATGGCACATCGCAAACATATGCACAAACGAATACCGACTGGCAGGATGCCTATTTTAAAAGTGGCGTTTTAACCCAGCATAATTTATCTGTAAGCGGTGGCAATGAGCTGAGCCGCTTTTATTCCTCTGCAGGATACTTCAAACAGGATGGTATTTCTAAAGGTGTGTATTATGAAAGAGGCAACTTCCGGATCAATTCAGAACATAAGATCAGCAAAGTATTCACCTTTGGTGAGAACCTGTGCATGTCGTATTCAAAACAACGGTATGATAATACCAACGGTAACAGAACAAGGTTGATGAATGTGATCCGCAATCTGCCTTATTTACCGGTATACGATCCCACCACAATGGGTGGGTACAGAAATGCCGAAAACAGCGTAGACGGCGCCGATCCTACCAATCCTGTTGAAGATGCGGTATTAATCGGCCAGGCCTATCGCAAAACATTAAAAGTACTGGGCACCGCCTACCTTGAAGTGAACTTTACTCCCTGGCTGAAATTCAGGTCTACCTTCGGTACCGACTATGTGAACCAGACGCAGCATCAGTTTGCGCCCATATTTAACGACAAAGGCCGCAGCGCAGCACTGGCTACCATCAACGATGTACGCACTTCGCTCACCACCCTGTTGTATACCGAACAACTGACTTTTGATAAAACGTTCAAAGATCACCACCTTACCGTTACGGGCGTATATGAAACACAGGGAGCGCGCGGGTACGGCGAACAACTCATCGGCAACCAGGCCACCAACGATATTCAAACGCTTATTGGCGCTACCAATGTAAGCGCCTTTAGTACCTCCACCGAAAACCTGCTGGTGTCGTATGTAGGCCGTTTGAATTATGAGTATGCCGGAAAATACCTGCTCAGTGCAGCCATCAGACGTGATGGTTTGTCGCTTTGGGCGCCGGGGAACAAGTTTGCCAACTTCCCCTCTGCCTCTATCGGCTGGCGTGTAGATCAGGAATCGTTCATGCGCAATGCCAAATATATTTCTGAATTAAAAGTCAGAGCAGGTTATGGCGAAACCGGTTTAAATGGTATCGGCATATTTGGAAAACTGCCCAATTCACAGCTCGCCAATGATTACCCATGGCAGGCAGTAGTGTCGCAGAACGGTGCTATCTATCCCTTTAACAACAGCATGCCTTCAGGCGGAAATGCCTCTTTCTACAATACTATTTCCAACCTGGGTCTTGAATGGGAAAAAACAAAACAGATGAATATCGGGCTTGACCTGGGATTGCTTGGTAACAGCATTACGCTGTCGGCAGACTACTACCGCCGTAAAACAAATAACCTGATGCTGAGTGTACCTACACCCGGATCATTCGGATATAATGGCAGCGGCGTGCTCGCCAATGTAGGCTCGATGCAGAACAGCGGTTTGGATGTGCAGCTCGGCTATAATCAAAGAACAGGTGATTTTAAATGGGATGTTACCGGTAATATCAGTTTCATAAAAAATAAAGTACTTGACCTCAACACACCGAATGCATCTATTGATCAGGGCGGCGACCAGGACTTTGGCGGTGGCGCACCTATCACAAGAACAGCAGCGGGGCAACCCATTCAATCGTTTTACGGATATATAGTTGATGGAATATTCCAAAGCGATGCCGAAGTGGCCAACAGTCCTTTTCAAACATCAAAAACAAAAGCGGGTGATTTGAAATTCCGTGATATCAGCGGACCAAACGGCAAGCCCGATGGCGTTATCACGGCCGATGACAGAACCTTCCTTGGCAATTATCTGCCCGACTATTCATACTCGTTGAATTTCGGCGCCAATTATAAAAATTTCGATGCATCGATATTCTTTCAGGGTGTGCAGGGAGATAAAATATTCAATGCAACACGTATTATCAGCGAAGGTATGGCCCGTTTGTTTGGATCGGGAACAGCAGTGTTAGATGCATGGACGCCCTCCAATACAAATACAAATGTGCCACGCGCAATAAGCGGTGATCCTAATCAGAATGTTCGTCCGTCTACACGATGGATCGAAAACGGTTCCTATCTGCGGTTAAAGAACATTATGATCGGATATACAGTACCTGCCAATGTGCTGCAATCTCTTACAAAGGGAGCGATCAGCAGCTTCAGACTGTATGTCTCTTCACAGAACCTGTTGACCTTTACCCATTATAAGGGATGGGACCCTGAAATAGGATCTAAAAATACTACCCTCACCAACGGTATCGACTACGGGCAGTATCCTGCTGCGAGGTCGGTTCAGTTTGGATTACAGGTAGGATTTTAAGTGTGACACGGTTAACCTGGGGAAACAAATGAACCGTGGCACACCTTGTATAAGGATGTGTGCGATGCTCTTTTAACGACACCAGAAAAACGTGACACACTACATTTTTGACTCATTTCAACAATTGCTTATATGAAACGAACCAATATTTATAAATACGGCATAACTGTGGTGCTCATCGCTGTGGTCGGCATCATAGCCTGCGATAAAAGCCTTAATAAAACCAATCCCAGTTACCCGGGGCTCGATAGCTACTTCCGCAACAGCGGTGAACTGCTTAAAGGCACCAATGCTATTTACACTATCTTTCACTCCGGCTCACTTATCGGCCGCGAATGGTTTTTTATACACGACTTGCGAAGCGATGATGTGGCTTCGGGTGGTGGCCAGTTGGAAGTGCCACGTGCGCAAATACTCAATGGCGCCGTTACACCGGATAATTCTGTTATGAATTCTGTATGGAATGGCTTATACACGGTAATACACAGGGCCAATACCGTTATCACCTATGCGCCCGGTGTAACAGATAATACGGCCCTGCGCGACCGCAATATGGGAGAAGCAAAATTTTTTCGTGCATGGGCTTATTTTGAACTGGTGTCTATGTGGGGACCGGTGCCGATGTATCTGCAACCTGTTTCTGCATCAAACGAGTTTCAGCCACGAGCAGCCGAAACGGCTATTTATGATCAGATCGTGAAAGACCTGCAGGATGCCGTTCCCGCATTACCTACAGCTTATGGCGATGAAGACAGAGGCCGCGTTACGCGTGGCGCCGCCAACGCTATGCTGGGAAGGGTATTGATGCAGAAGGGCGATTATGCCGGCGCAAAAACTGCTTTGCTGGCGGTAAAGAATTCAGGCTTATATACCATCAATATTCCCTATCAGAATAATTATCTGGAAGAAACAGAATTTAATCCGGAATCAATATTCGAAGCTGTCTTCTTTGAGAATATTCCCAACCAGTTTAACTGGGGCGGTCAGGGTGATGATCCCAGCCAGTCGCAGGGAACAGTACGCAACCAGGAATATTCACCTATTGCCTGGCGTAATTTGATCCCATCGAACAGGTTCTTAAATGAATTTGAAAACACGGCTACCGGCGCTGCCAAAACCGATCCGCGTTTCGGCATGGCTGTATATCAAACAGGCGATACTTACAACAACGGCGCCAGTGTTTTAACCGACGATGACCAGAACGGTAATTCTTCGGTACTGAACGGTGTAACAAAGAAAATAAGCTGGCGCAAGTTCATGATCATTTATAAACACGGTAAAGGCGGTGACCGTGCCGGCGGTGGCAATAACCAGCGTATTATCAGGTATGCCGAGGTGTTATTGATGCTGGCAGAGTGTGAAAATGAATTAAACAATCCGGTTGCTGCCGTGGATTATCTCAACCAGGTTCGCGACCGGCCGGGTGTAGCAATGCCGCATTACCCCACCGCTCAGTATCCTACAGGTACAAAAGATCAGATCACCAAAGCTATCATGCATGAAAAAACAGCTGAGCTGGGTGATGAGGAAATCCGCAACCGCGACATTCTGCGCTGGAGAAAGAAGGGATATTTCACTACCGATCCACTACCCTATTTCAGGGCCGGACGTGATGAATTGCTTCCCATTCCGCAGCAGGAAATAGATAACAATCCGCAGCTGGCGGCAGGTGGAATTGCGAAACAGAATCCGGGATATTAGGAAAAGTTCCAAATAGCAAAATACAAGTTCCAAAAAAGATACAAGTTCCAAATAGTTCCGGGCCGGTGTTAGGGGAGTTGAGTAAGCCGGTTCCGTGGCGTGAGGTAAGGGTTAAGCAGACCCGGGTGTACCGGAGTTCATGAGCAGTAAAGAACAGACCGGTACACCTTTTTTACGACAAATGCGTCTTAGCGCCCTTTGCGCTTCTTAGCGTTCTTTGCATTCCTCTTTTGCGTCGATTTTAGTAACGCAAAGGTCACAGAGAAGACGCAAAGAACGCAGAGAGAGCCGCCAATAATAAAACTGGTTATATGCATTTCCCACAAAAGTGGTTATCATTATTAGTAGTAAGCATCTTTCTCCTACCCGCCTGTAATCAGAAAAAACATCAAACCCTGTTTACACAATTACCGGCATCAGTAAGCGGCATCGATTTTAATAATGTGGTGAATGAAACCGACTCTACCCATTCCTTCATCAATGAATTTGGTTATATGGGTGGTGGCGTAGGCATTGGCGATTTTAATAACGACGGATTAAAAGATGTTTTTTTTACCGGCAATCAGGTAAGCTGCCGCCTGTATATCAATAAAGGCAATAACCATTTTGAAGACATTTCAGAAAAAGCCGGTGTTAAAACCAATGTATGGGCAACCGGTGTAAGCATCGTTGACATTAATAACGACGGATACGACGACATCTATGTAAGCGTATTTGGTAAAGACCTGCTGCATCGTGCCGCCAATTTATTATACATCAATCAGCACGACCTTACGTTTAAAGAAGAAGCTGCTGAATACGGCCTGGCAGATACGAGCTATTCGACTCAGGCAGTATTTTTCGATTACGACAAAGACGGCGATCTGGACATGTATCTCAACAATTATCTGCTAAGCAGCGCCAATGCCAATACTATTTATCCGCGTGATAACAGCGGCGGCTCATTGGCCAATGATAAATTATATCGCAACGATGGAACCGATAAGCGCCTGGGCCACCCTGTCTTTACCGATGTTACCCTTGCTGCCAATATAAAAGAAGATGGTTATGGACTGGGTGTGGTGGTAAGTGATTTCAACAACGACAACTGGCCGGATATTTATGTTGCCAATGATTTTTTGTCGAATGATGAATTATGGCTGAATAACCACAACGGAACATTTACCAACTGCATTGCCCGTTCTATGCAACACCAAAGCTATTCCAGCATGGGTGTTGACGCGGCCGACGTGAACAACGACGGACGCCCCGATGTGGTAACCCTCGACATGATGCCCGAATACAATGAGCGCCGTAAGCTCAGTTGGTCGGTCATGAACTACGAACGATATCAGGCCGAACGGTCTTATGGCTATGAACCCGAATTCATGCGAAATATGTTGCAGTTGAATAATGGCAATATCCGTTCGGGCGATACAGCGGCTCCTTTTTTTAGCGAGATCGGTCAGTTTGCAGGCATCTCATCCACCGACTGGAGCTGGAGCGTGCTTATGGCCGATTTCAATAATGATGGATGGAAAGACATGCACATTACCAATGGCATTGGGCGCGATTTTATCAATGCCGATTTTCTGGAGTTCAGCTCTACTGTAATATCAAGTATACCCGATCTGCAAAAGCAACGTACGCTTATTAATAGTAAACTCGCTTCCCTGCATCATGTGGAGCTTGGCAACTATCTGTATCTCAATAATGGCAATTACAGTTTTACCAATCAATCAAAAGAGGCTGGTATTGATGAACCTTCTATGTCGAACGGCGCCGCCTGGGCCGATCTGGACAATGATGGTGATCTGGATATGGTAGTAAATAATATCAATAAAGAAGCTTTTGTATTCATCAATAATACCGTTCAGAAAAACAAACCCGTAACGCAGCATTTTATCAGCGTTGAACTGCACAATCATGCCCTCAATGCTCATGGCTTTGGCGCACGTGTATTTTTATATGCCAATGGTCATACGCAGTTGCAGGA
>Ga0068855_100010786_pt1 | contig 11030 bp, 11 predicted proteins | sample KBSCornC52_FD_66592 | JGI IMG/M metagenome (GOLD analysis project Ga0068855, IMG submission 66592) | Corn rhizosphere microbial communities from Kellogg Biological Station, Michigan, USA - KBS Corn C5-2 | ecosystem: Host-associated > Plants > Roots > Rhizosphere > Soil ... | reverse complement strand
GACCTCCTGTTCTGCAAAAGCAGAACAGGAGTAGCATACTCAGCTAAACAGCCTATGTACACTGATGTGCTGTACAAATAAATTGAAAGCAAATCAGAAGGCTGAAACGAAACTAACTACCTCGTATGGCTATACAAACAACTCCCCTTGTTTTGTCGTAACGGGTAAATTCATAAATTCAAATCGTTGTGCAATTTGCCAGGCTTTATCGCCCATACGGCGTTTTAACAACAGCATATTATCTGCAATAAAGCGGCCGGTGAATTGGCGGTGCGAATACTCAAGCCAACCCTTTTCGTACTGCCAGGGCACTAACCTGCGACCAATGGCTATAAAAGGCTCATCAATAAAATGAGGTTTGTGCTCATTATCGAGCTTCATCATGCGCTGTGCATCGCGTACTTCACGCACCAGTTCATTCACAGGTGCTTTGGTAGCAACATTAATATATATAGTATGTGATGGAAAACTTCCGTAATCTTTCAATTCTAGTTTAAACGGCTTGAATCCCATACCGACCACTTTCAGGCGGTTAAGAATGCGCTCTTCCATCATTTCCAACTGTGTAAACCGAACAAGTGCAATATGAGGCTTACTTCCCAAGGCGGCTGTTGTTTTGTATGTGTCGCTGAACTCGTTTTTAATTTTTATGATCTTGTTGCGCAGCTCTTCATGCGGACTTAACACCAACAGGTATTCATTAACGCGACAACCGGGTATTGACTGAATATTGAGTTTCATTGATTTTTCTTTTTGCTGATTAAATAATGCGTCATACAGCTTCGCTATATGATTGATGACTGGCCGGCAAAAACCGGAATACTGTTATTGTTTTGCAAACCGCAAATGGATGGTCACGGGCCAGCAACACGAGTTCGTTCGCCATGAAATTGGCCCGGAAAGTTTTTTGCGAATAAACAGGCATGGCTTTTTCATACACGCGTTCGGGCAATTCGGCGGCAAGCGCCAGATGAGGCATCCGCTCACAGGTTGCTCCGCTCATAGACAGAACGTGATTGTCAAGCGTTTTTAATTGCCGGGCCAGTTGCTGTAAAGGGTGAGGATTTTGAATACGCAGGTAAATAGTATGTTGGGGAAAACCACTGTAATTATTAAGTATTATGTCAAAGCTGTTATGCTGACTACAGATGCGCTGGATCCACCGGATCAAAGTTTCTTCCATTCCTTCGCCGGCATAAAAACCGCCTACTAATATATAGGGGAAAGATTTTGCGACTGTTTCTGTTCCATACTTTGCTGCAAATCGTTGCTTTTCAGTCATAATCTTATCATACACATCAGCATCGGGATGTATCACCAGTTTGTATTCCCGCTGTCCGCCTCCATCCCAGGCAAACGGCGTGTTTCTTACTAACCCGGTATTCATAAAAGAATTTTTATTGGATCATAAATTTAGTATAAATTTACTAAATAATTTAGTACACCAAAATTAATTTATATGGAGGGGGATCTTTTTAACGAAACATCGTACCGGGGAACGAAGCAGTTCTCGCAACAGGATGTTAAAACGGCCGATGCAACAGGCTTTGGTGCTGCTGCAGATGATTATATGGAACGCGGCATTGATTTAAACGAACAGCTTATACGAAATAAACCGGCCACGTTCTTCATGCGCGTTCGAGGCGATGCTATGTCAGGCGCAGGTATTTTCGACGGAGACACAATTATCGTTGACCGCAGCATTAAAGCAGCCAGTGGCAAAGTAGTTATTGCAACACTTAATGGTGAAATGCTTATCAGGCGACTTGAGAAAACATTTAATAAAATTCGTCTGATACCCGAAACACCAAAGCTGGCGGCTATTGATATAGATGCGTCCTGCGATTCTTTTAGTGTATGGGGTGTAGTTACTTATACTATTCATCCGGTTTAAGCGTATCAAACTAGTGCGGGCACGGGCATATCGTTTGCTCGACCTCGCAATACACATGCACAACAACTGCAAAACATATTAACCATTCCATTAAGCCTTCCTATTGTTCAACGGGTAGCTCCTTCAATGGAGCTACTCATAACCTTGCAAAGTTTAATGCTTTGCAAAAGCATCAGCTAATCAAAATCATTTTTCAATGAAAGCAATCGTTGACTGTAATAGCTTTTATTGCTCCTGCGAACGGCTTTTCAGACCCGATCTGCAACAAAAACCTGTTGTTGTATTAAGCAATAATGACGGTTGTATCGTATCGCGCAGCGACGAAGCCAAAGCAGCCGGCGTTGGCATGGCCGTTCCTTACTTTGAAGCCAAAGCACTGATCAGGCAACATGATATTTCGGTCTTTTCTTCCAACTATAACCTGTATGGCGACCTAAGTTGGCGGGTAATGGAAACATTAAGAGAATTGCTTGGCAATGCATCAAAAGTAGAAGTGTATTCTGTTGATGAAGCTTTTATTGACCTGGGCGATGTACCCGATCATGAGCTGTATGACACTGCCATGAACATTCGAAAAAAAGTAGAACAGTGGACAGGCATTTCCGTGTCCATCGGCGTAGCGCCCACCAAAACATTGGCCAAGCTGGCTAATTATCTGGCGAAAAAGAATAAAGCAGCTACCCAATGTGTAAAAGTATTGGCCACCCGCGAGGAGCAAGTTACGGCCATGCGGCAAACGCGTATAGATAATGTTTGGGGTGTTGGCTGGGCATATGCAAAAAAACTGATCGATCTCGGTATTACCAGCGCCTGGGAACTGAGCACCATGCCCGAAGAATGGGCTTATACGCATATGGGTGGCGTTACAGGCACCCGGTTGATCAGAGAATTGAATGGCAATTCGTCGCGCGAAATGGAAAAACCGCTGGTAAGTAAAAAAATGATCGCGACAACGCGTATGTTCGGACAGCCGGTAACCGAGCTCAATGATATAAAAGAAGCCATTGCTACCTATACTTCCCGCGCTGCCGAAAAACTCCGCCGTCAACACAGCGCAGCGAAAGTGATCAGCGTTTTCATAGTTCCCAAAGAACAGAATTATGAAGTAAGCTTTCGCCGCGGCGCTACTGTAAGCTCACATATAACATTACCTACGGCCACCAGCAGTACCCATGAACTGATAAAACCTGCTGTGCAGCTGGTAGAAAGTTTATATGAACAGGGAAAATCGTATAAAAAAGCCGGCGTAATGCTGGCTGGTCTGGAGCCGGACGAATCGATTCAGGGAAATTTATTTTTACCCGGTCCGCAAAAATATCAGCGTCTGTTAATGGATATGATGGATAATATCAATTTCAGTATGCGTGACGATGTATTGAAATTTGCCACTTCGGGTCTTACACGAGATTGGAAAATGCGGCAGGAATTACGCAGTAAACGATATACAACAAGATGGGAAGAGTTGTTTGAAGTGAGTTGATCCTTCAACTTCGCTCAGGAAACGTATTTTTTACCGCAGAGACGCTGAGGCGCGGAGTCCTTTTGACTTTGTTGAGGACTTTTCTCTGCGGCTCAGCGTCTCTGCGGTTATAATAATCAAGCAGTAAGATGATATTTCATTTAAGTAGCGTAACAAAACCTTTTCGCAACGTGTTTAAAGGTTTAATTCGACGTGATTAATAGTCAATACCGTAATATTTCGTTTATGTAACGCAATATAAGGATTGAGTTCATTATGATTAAATCTAAATATGCCAGACTATCTTCTGAGTTTCTGATACTAACCTTTAAGTTGACTTGCAATGACCATAGTTTAGTTTGCGATGATCATTGTTTGTTGTGATAAGGGAAAAATCAATTTGCAAAAGACTTATAGCCCGTGTAAAAACAAAATATCATTTCATTTCAGGCTTATCGCAAACTATTTTCCGGTTATCACAAAGTATTTTACCGTTATCGCAAGCTATTTAAACGTTATCGCAAGCTATTAAGACCTTATCTCACGCTATCGTAACGAAAAAACAATAAACTATCTATTAAACAGGTATTGCGAGGCAATATTTCAATGAAATATCAACTCATCACGCGAAAACATCTCCTTTAATCGAAGAAAGTAATCTGCGAACCTGTTTTAGGTGATGCCTGGTCAATAAAAACAGGCTTGCTCAACTGCAATCCACAGACGGCGTTCAGTTTATCGGTCAGATAAACGATCAACTCAGGTGAATACAATTCATCGGGCATGTGAACGAAGAAATATAATTCCTGCAAACCACTTTCTACCCAGTTTTTGATGCGTTCTATCCAATGATCAAGCCGGGAATAATCTGTTCTGTGCAAACTGTTGGCAACAAACCGTACAAACGCTTTGGGAATAGTAAGATACATATGAGCGCAATCCCTTCTGCCCGCCGTATCGGTAATAACAGCGCCGATTTTGTTTAAATACAATGTATTGAAGAATTCTTTGCGGATAGCTTCCTGCGCAAACCAGTCGGGATGACGAACTTCCAGAAAAAACGTTACTTCCTTTGGCAATACTTTCAAAAATGCAAACAGTTCCTCCTTCCTGTTAGGGCCAAAAGAATCGCTTAACTGTATGAACAACGGCCCCAGGTGCGGACCGAAAGCTTTTATGCCCTGCATGAATTCCCTGATCATACCTTCCTTTCCGGCCAAGCTACCCAGATGAGTTACTCCCTGGAACATTTTAGGGCAAAACAAAAAATCCCTGCCGTTGGCTTTTTCGGCCCATTTACCAATAGCTGTTGGATCGTATATTTTATAATGCGTGGCATTCAGTTCGATACAGTTATAATGTTGCACATAGTTGGCCAGAAAATCTTTTTCCTTTGCCTTGGGCGGATAAATTTTACCTACCCACCCGGGCACACCCCATTGCGGGCAGCCGATGCGAACAGCCACCTGTTTTCTCACACCTCCCAGCACTTTAATATTTCCTGCCGGCTCGGGCGGCAGGCTGAAATCCACTGTATCCAGTTCATTTTCAGGAACTTTACCAAATTTCATAGTACTAATATAGTCCGAAAGACCGAAAGTCGGGAAGTCCGAAAGAATGTTACTTTCAATCAAGGGTAATATATCTGGTTGAATATCCGAATTTTACCAGCTTTCAGGCTTCCTGACTTTTCCAACTTTCCGACTTTTTTCCCATCTTTAAAATATAACTATCCGATGGCCGTCTATTCATGATATAATACATGAACGACTCGCTGACGATAGCACCCGGCATGACGGCAGAAAGGAAACGCAATATTACGCAGGTCATCACTGACTATAGCAAACGCCTCATGGGCTTTATCCGAAAAAGGGTAAATAATGAAGCCGATGCAGAAGATATATTGCAGGACGTATTTTACCAATTTATTGGTAATACGCAGCCTATTGAGCAAATGACTGCCTGGTTGTTTACAGTAGCACGGAATAAGATCATTGACCGGCAACGGAAAAAACGTCCCGAAGCCCTGGAAGATGTATTTGGAGAAGAAGAAGGAGAAGATGGAGGCCTTAACTGGAGTGAATTTTTATTCGACGCCAGTGATAATCCCGAAAAAGATTACCTGCGCACCCTGTTCTGGGAAGAATTGAACAATGCACTGAACGAATTGCCCGAAGAACAGCGGCAGGTATTTATATTGAATGAACTGGAAGGAGTACCTTTTAAAGAAATTGCCGAAAAAACAGGAGAAACAGTAAATACACTGCTTAGCCGTAAACGATATGCGGTGTTACACCTGCGCGAGCGGCTCAGTGCATTGAAAGACGAATTATTAAATTACTAAACAACGTGTAATATGAAACGTAGATTTGGGTTTGGCAAAGCTGTTATGATATTGGTATTCGCCACAGCTTTTGTCATGTTGTTCACCTTTATTGTTATGAGCCTGTGGAATGCTATACTGCCTGACGTATTGGGCGTAAAGGTTATTTCATTCTGGCAGGCCCTGGGTATACTGGTCTTATCAAAAATATTATTCAGCGGTTTTGGCGGTTTGCGTCATAAACGCGAACATTTTAAGAACCGTATGCGCGAAAAGATGATGGCAAGATGGGACCACATGACTCCCGAACAGAGAGAAAAATTTAAAGAGGAATGGAAAAAACGGTGCGGCGCCCGCTGGAGAAACCGTTTTGACGAACAAAATGAAAACGTAAATACCAATCAGGAGGGAACTGAATAAATAAACCTTGTTTTTGTGATATGCCAACGTTTATGGAAGTGCTCGTTTTTAAAACCAATCTTCGATTTAAAAAGCAGATCAGTGCAGTAACGCCACTTATGGATACCCTGCAGGGTATCTTAAAATGGAATGTTGACCTGTACGACAAAGACAAAATACTTCGTATCGAATCCCGCAATCTGAATCCACGCATCGTAGAACACACCTTACAACGCGCAGGATATTTTTGTGAAGAACTTCTTTAAAGGTTGCAAGTTTCAGGTTACAAGTTATAAGGTTATTACAGACATTCTACCATGAAACCTGTAACCTGTAACATTTATTTACTACTGATACCTGCGTGACAAATCGAACAAGATCTTATTATCATCATCGGTTAGTGTACGCGTAGTATCCTGCGGTACAAAATGCAATTTAAAAGAGTGAATAGCAGATACAGTATCCTTCACATTATAACCAATAATGCGTAAAGCCTGTTGTGCATCAAAGTATGGCGGAACTATAACAGCTGTAGTATCGTACCACAAACCGAAGCCACGTTGGGCAAGCGTTTGCCAGGGAAAATAAGCACTGGGATCAACTTTGCGGCCGGGCGCTACATCGGCATGCCCGATAAAATTGGCAGTAGGAATTGAATAGTTTCTTTTTAATGTATCGAGCAGTTTGATCAAACTGGTTATCTGCGCCTGGGGAAAAGGCTCGCTTCCATTATTATCCAGTTCAATGCCTATACTCGATGAATTGATATCGGTAAAGTTGCCCCATTTGCTTACACCCGCCTGCCATGCCCGCAGATAATCGTTCAGCATGTGATGAATGGTCCCATCTTTACAAATAACATAATGGGCGCTTACTTTGGTGCGTTGCAGCGTAAAAGTTTTTAATGTTTGCTCGCAGGAATTTTGCGCTGTATGATGAATGATCACAAAATTAGGTTTGCGCAGATCGAAGTTGGTAGTACCAACCGCATAAACCGGCATAACGGCTGAGTCGAGATAGAGCCGCTCAGGCACCGGCTGCAATTTCCTGGCGAATTGCTTTGCCTGTTGTTTATAGATCTTATTTGTTTTGGCATATGGATTATGCGCACAGCCATATACAATAACAGCTATGCATATTGTTAAAAACCAAAAACGGCCTGCAAATAAACGCATAGGAAGAAGTAGTTTTTAAGAATTGCAAAGTAGCAAAGTTCAATGGTAAGCAAAAAAAATCCTCTCCTTTGCAGGAGAGGATTTTTTGAACACTTTTCATGGCTGCTCTTCAAAAACTATTTTTGATTACCGCCTCCGCCTAAGCCTCCGCCGCCGCCATTTTCTGCACGCTTGTCTTCCTCTTCAACACCTGTTTTGCGTTGACGCGAAGCTTTTACCTGGGTATTTCCAAACCGGTAAGTAAAGTTCAGTTTAAACTGACGGCTTTCGAAATATCCGTTTGCAACTACACGCTGACCGGCAAAGTCACTGGTCCCCTTCCATTTTATTGAGTGGAAGATATCACTAACAGATGCTTTCAGGTTACCATTTCCTTTCAACACTGTTTTTTGCACACCGCCATCAATACTCCACAACGCATTACTTTTAAATGTACCCTGCCAAATGGAAGGTGATGTATAAAAACCGCTCATTTCAGCAGTCCATCCTTTACCTAAACGGGCAGTTTGCTGTGCAAATGCATTAAAAGCATATACATCCAGGTCAACCGTTCTGCCAGAGCCAAAATCGGCTTTATAGTGTGAGTAGTAGGCATTCAGGTTACCGAATATGCTATACCATTTATACATGAAGGGATAGCTTACATTCAAACTAACTATATCCTGTGTGGCCAGATTCTTTTGTGTCATAAAGGCTTTTGACCTTTCTGTTGTATCGATCAACTGAGTGAACACATCTTTCACACGGCTATAATTCAAGGTTGTATTTAACCGGTATTTATAGGAATGTGTGATTCCAATTGTATTCGTATACTGAGGTCTGAGCGCTGTATTACCTTTTCTGTAGGTTAATTCATCGAGCTTAAACTCAGATGGGTTCAGATCCTGATAAGCCGGGCGGTCGATACGGCGGCTAAAAGTTAAGCCGAACGTATTCATCGGATTTTTATTAAAGGTAATGGCGCCACTGGGGAACAGGTTGGTATAATCACGGGTAAATGTTGAATCGTATTGTACCAGATTGCCAGAGCCATCATCTTTGGTTCCTCTCGACTGACCGGTAGCATGCGTGTTTTCAACGCGCACACCTGCCTGAACCATGATGCCTTTAAATTGCCTGTTATAATTTACATAACCGGCATTGATATTTTCTTTATAAAGAAAATAGTTACTATGCAAAGCATCAAGGTTCTTTAGGTTGGATACCACATCGTATCTGCTGAAATCATTGTCGCTTTTTACGTAAGACACTTTGCCACCAATACCGAGGCGTCCCTTTTTAAAGTTCTGCTCATAATCGGCTTTGTAGCTATAGATGTCAATATTGGTAGGCGCCAGCATACTGTAAATACGGCTGGTTATAATGTTATTGCCTGAAGGATCGAAATAATAGTTCGGCTGATACTGATCGCTTTTAATATGATAGTAGCCATAGTCGGCATTCATATCCAACTGGTGACCTGTTGAATCTTCGTACCGGTAGTTAACGTTACCATTAATATTGTTCCTTGTTGACTTATTGTTGTTATTAGCAACCAGAATCCTGTTAAGCTGTTTGGTAGGCATATATGATATTTCGGTACGGCCGTTATTATCAATTTCCATATCGGTTAATGTACCGTTTGTCATAATACCAATGGTACTTCTTTTATTAATGAAGTAATCCATACCGGCTTTAAAGTTGTGGCTTTTGGTGTTAACGTTCAGTATTTGTTTGCCATCAAACAACGAATCCAACTGTTCGCGATGAAGGTTTATATGGTTTTCATTGCTGTTATCACTATAGCTGTAATTACCAAACAGGTTTACGTGTGCATTGCGATGGTTTAACGAAAGGCCGCCGTTGTATTTAGGTGTAATGCCCTGGTTATAACCTGCATTAATTGAACCATTAGTACCAAACGACTTATTTTTCTTCAGTTTAATATTAATTATACCGGCATTACCGGCAGCTTCATATTTGGCTGAAGGGTTGGTAATAATTTCAATGGATTCAATAGAAGATGACTGAAGGGTTTTAAGATAGTCTGACAGATCTTTTCCTGAGAATGGTGTAGGGCGTCCATCAACGTATACCTGAACACCGTTTTTACCACTTAAAGTAAGATTATCATCTTTATCAACCATAACGCCGGGCGATTTACGCAGCAGTTCAAGAGCATCCTGTCCTACTGAGTTTACGCTGCCTTCTACATTCAAAACGGTTCTATCGGCTTTTATTTCTACCATGGGTTTACGGGCGGCAACTACTACTTCTTTTAAGTTGCCCGAAGCTTTTTCGAGTGAAAGTGCAGGAACCGTTACATCGCCACTGCCACTCAGTTCAAAAGCAGGAGAGTTTTTTGTAACATGACCAATATGGGAAACAGCTACAAAATAATGGCCTGCATTAATTCCGGTAAAAGAATACTGGCCACTGGCATTTGTTGCGGACAATTTTACAAGTGCTGAGTCTTTTACTTTTTTAAGTGTCACTGTTGCGCCGGATAAAGCTTTTCCCTGTTCGTCTTTCACATTACCCGAGATCTGTTGTGCGTTGGTCATAGCCGCACAAAACAGCAAAGGCAATGTAAACAGAATCAACTTTTTCATGAATGTTATTATTTGGTTGTTTTAGTCGGCAAAAGTATCTGCACGTTACAGGTTGATTGCTTTGTATACACCAACGGTTAATAGCTGCTATCAGCGGTTATACATAATATAGTTGACAAGTTAATAGGTTAATAAGTTGATAAGTGAGCATGTTTAAAAATACCGTCAGCTGTCAGCTTGTTAACCTATCAACATATCAACCTATCAACTTGTATTTTATCTGCTGGTATCGTTTTTGAAGCCTTACAATTGTTTGTATGTAATTAAATCATTTCTAAACAATTTTTATTATGGCAACGTTAAGTGGTAAAAAGGTGGCCATCATTACTGAAAATGGCTTTGAAGAATCTGAGTTAACCAGCCCTAAAAAAGCACTTGAAGAAGCCGGTGCGCAGGTGGATATTATTTCACCGCAACAGCAAAAGGTAAAGGCATGGGATCACGATCACTGGTCAATTGAACTGCCGGTGAATGTAAACATCGACAATGCAAAGCCCGAAGATTATGATGCGCTGGTTATACCAGGTGGTGTAATGAACCCTGATCAGATGAGGATGAACACGAAATGTGTGGAATTCGCTCAACGATTTCTGGAAGAAGGAAAACCTGTTGCAGCTATTTGTCATGGACCGCAATTACTGATTGAAACAGGTTTGATTAATGGCCGAACAATGACATCTTACTGGTCGCTGAAGACTGATATGCAGAATGCTGGTGTTGACTGGGTTGATAAAGAAGTAGTGGTGGATAATGGATTAGTAACAAGCCGCAGTCCGAAAGACCTGCCGGCTTTCAACAAAAAAATGATTGAAGAAATAAGAGAGGGTGTACATGCGCCCAATGCTGCGTTTACGCCTTCACCGAGACATTAGCCATTGAACTTATTCCTGTGTCCCGCTCTTTGAGGGCGGGATTTTTTTGGTCTTCGCTTCGCTCAGGATTTTTTGCCACAGATTGCACAGATGAACACAGAAATGACACATAGTTAGGTTCTAATCGTCACTTAATTTTTCAGGTTTATAAAAAGGTTTAATTTTCTTATTTAGAAACTCCCCTGATGACCCCTTTGATAACACGATTGATTTATATTCCTTCCATACAGAAGATGGCACTTCGAGATACTGATAAACTCCATTATTAATGAATTCCACTTCCAGTACATGATGAACACCTTCATAGTTAATCATAC
>Ga0068855_100010785_pt1 | contig 11030 bp, 10 predicted proteins | sample KBSCornC52_FD_66592 | JGI IMG/M metagenome (GOLD analysis project Ga0068855, IMG submission 66592) | Corn rhizosphere microbial communities from Kellogg Biological Station, Michigan, USA - KBS Corn C5-2 | ecosystem: Host-associated > Plants > Roots > Rhizosphere > Soil ... | reverse complement strand
CTCCTCTTTGCCCTGTCGTTCGGTCTGGCGGTGATCGCCGGGATCGACTTCCCCATCCAGTTCGTCCGCCGCTTCCTGCGCCTGCGGATGAGCCAGCAGGAAGTCCGCGACGAACACAAGGAAAGCGAGGGCAGCCCGGAACGGAAAGCCGCCATTCGCGGCCGGCAGCGGCAGCTGGCGATGGGCTCGCTCCAGAAGGCGATGCGCGAGGCGCAATTCGTCATCACCAACCCCACACACTTCTCGGTCGCCCTGCTCTACGACCCGGCCCGCGCCGGGGCGCCGATCGTGCTGGCCAAGGGCCGGGGGGAGAAGGCCCTGGCCATGCGCGAACTGGCCCGCGATCTGGAAGTGCCGTTGCTCGAATACCCGGCACTCGCCCGCTCGGTCTATTTCACGACCCGCGAAAACCAGGTAATCCGCGAGGAACTCTATGCCGCCGTGGCCGGTGTGCTGGGCTTCGTCATGGCGCTCAAGCGCGGCGAACCGCGCGAGCTGCCGCAGGTCTTCGTGCCGCTCGAACTGCGCTACGATCCGGAGGGGCGGCCCGATCCCGGCACTGCCTGAATGGGCCGAAATTTGCTCCGGACCTTCCCTTAATCCCGCCCCCCGCCGGCCGTCCTAGACCGCATGGCTACCTCAGGCACCTCGGCGACCCAGTCCAGCACGGCGAGCTCGATCCTGACGGCGCTCGGCGGCAGCAACCAGATCGACTGGAACTCGCTGGCCACCAACCTCTCGGTCGCCCAGTTCGCCGGGCAGACCGATCGGCTGAACACGAAGTCGGCCAAGCTCGATCAGCAGATCACCGATGCCGCCAACATCAAGTCCTCGCTGCTCACCCTCGCCACCTCGCTGGGCGACCGCGTCCGCGCCGGCGACCTGTCGCCCCAGCCGAACCTGTCGAACAGCCTCGTCGCCGGGCTCAAGCTCAACGGCGCGGCCACGCCCAAGGGCACCTATTCGCTGGAAGTGACCCAGCTTGCCAAGGCGCAGACCTTCGCCGGCCCGGCGCTCGCCTCGGCCGCCACGCCGGTCGGCGCGGGCACGTTGACCATTCGCTTCGGCACCATCGCCGGCACCGGCTTCACATCCGACACGGCGCACGCGGCGCTCTCGCTCACCATCCCCACCGGCGCCACCCTGGCCGATGTGGCCACGCAGATCAGCAGCGCCGGTGCGGGCCTGTCCGCCTATGTCGCCAATACGACGGACGGGCCCCGCCTGGTGGTGAAGGGCCAGCAGGGCGCGGCCAATGGCTTCGTCGTCGAAGCGACCGAGGACCCGGGCGATCCCGGCTTGTCGCAGCTCGCGTGGAACCCGGCCACCGGGCCATCCTCGCAGCTGCTCGGCACGGCGCAGGACGCCGCCTACAAGCTCGATGGCCTGGCCATGACTTCGCCCCGCAACACCGTCACCGGCCTCGTCGCCGGGCTGGACGCTACGTTGAGCGCGACCAACATCGGCAACCCCGCCACGCTGAGCTTCACCGACAATACCGGCGCGATCACCACCGCGATGCAGGATCTCACCGGCGCGCTCAACGAGCTGGCCGGGCAGGTCAAGACAGCCACCGATCCGCTCGCCGGAGACCTTGCCGCCGATGCCGGAGCCAAGGCGCTCAAGCGCGCGCTCTCGCAACTGACCGGCACCACGGTCATGCCCAATGCGCCCACCGGTGCTCCCCGGACGCTGTCCGACCTTGGCCTGTCGATCCAGCGCGATGGCACTTTCGCGCTGGACGGCGCCCGGCTGACCAAGGCGTTGGCCACCGATCCCACGGGCGTCGCGGCCATGTTCACCAACGGCCTCCACGGCATCTACGGCACGATCGACACGCTCAACCGGACCATGGCCGCCACCGGCAGCGCCACCTCGCTGGCAGCCTCGATCGCGCGCATGACCAAGGCGAAGACCCAGGCCGCGAGCGATCTTTCCGCGCTGGCCACCAAGCAGGAAGCCTTCCGCCAGCAGCTGGTGACGCGCTTCGCCACGACCCAGACCAACGTTTCCGCCTCCACCTCGACCCTGACGTTCCTCAAGAACCAGATCGATGCGTGGAACTCGAAGAACAACTGAGCCCGAAAGCTGACGCGCCATGACGATGCTTGCCCGCCGCACACCGGATTCCGTCTACCGCCGCGTCGATTTCGATGCGCGGGTGGGCGGGGCCGATCCGATGGAGCTGGTCGGGCTGTGCTACGAGCATCTCGTCGCCGCGCTCGGCTCGGCCCTGTTCGCGCACGAGCGCAAGGACAATGCCGGCAAGAGCGCGGCCCTGACCCGGGCGGTCTCGGCGCTCACCGCGCTCCAGCTCGGGGTCAAGGGCACCGAAGGCGTCGCCGCGGCCCTGCTCCAGTTCTACCAGGCGGCCAAGACCGCCACGCTCGACAGCGTGCTAGCCTTCGATGCCGACCGCATCCGCGAAGTGCGGGCCGACGTGCTGGAGATCGCCGCGGCGCTCCACGCCGCCCGCGGCGCCTGACCGCGTCGGCACGCGCAAGGCCAGCGCGCGACGCGCCGGCGGATCTTTCGAAACGGTTGCAATCATCACCGGATCGGATTCGTCTCAGGCTTAACCCCTAGGCAGGATCCGCTAAGAGTTTCTCCCATGATCCGACGCAGCAACCTCCTCCTCGTCGATGGCGATCTCCGCCGCCGGGCCTCCATCTCTCACTGCCTGTCCAGCAGCGGGCTGCACGTGGAACCGTTCGAAGATGTGCGAGAGCTTTACTCCCGCTGGCCCAACGATGGGCTGCTGCTCGTCCACGATACCGGCACTGCGATTGCCAACCTGATTGAGCACATGAGCCAGACCGGCGATTGGCTGCCGATCATCGCCTTCGCCGAACAGCCCGCCACCCATCGCATCGTCGAGGCCGTGCTACAGGGCGCGGTAGATTACCTCGTCTGGCCGTTTGACGATGCCGAACTGGTCACCAGCATGGAAGTGGCCGAACAGCGCGCCCAGTCGGTCGCCGGTGCCAAGCTGCGCGAAGCGGTCGCCCGCAGCCGGGTCGAACGCCTCACCCGGCGTGAGCGTGAAGTTCTGGCTGGCGTTGCCGGCGGCCTGTCCAACCGCCTCATCGGCGAAAAGCTCGCCATCTCCCCGCGCACGGTGGAAATCCACCGCGCCAACATGCTCAACAAGATGGGCGCGAACCACACGTCGGAAGCGATCCGCATCGCAATCGAGGCGTCGCTGGTAAACTGAGGGCAGCTAAGCCTGGCCGCGAAGTCGTCGCGGCACCGGTGGCACACCGCCGCTTCACCGAATGCACCTACGAACCGCGCGCGCCGCTGCACCGCCAATCAAACGCCGCCCGGTCGGTATGACGCCATGGGAACGGGGCCCAGCCGCGCCCGCCGTTCAAACCCGGCCATGTCACGCGACGTCGAGCCATAACCCAACCCAGCCCGCTGGCAGCGCCATCTCGGCCATTTCCGCTCCGGAGGGTCGCAGGCGGCAGCCCCCGTTACCGTGCAGGCTGCGCCGGGAGCGCCCACGGCGTTCAGTTCAGCAAGGTGTCCACCGCGCGGGCCGGACGCGCAGGCTCGTCCGCCTCGACCAGGGCCAGTGCGACGGCGCCAACCACGGCCAGGGCCAGGCTGTCGCCGCTGGCGCTTGTCTCGTCCGCCGCGCCGGGCAGCGCGATCGAGGCCAGGAACTGTCCCGTGCCCCCGCGCGAAAGGAGATAGCCGCAGTCCGCGCCGATCAGCGCAAGGGCCGCGGTTTCCCCTGCGCCTGTTTCCATGAGCAGCTTCAACCGGGCCGCATCCGGCAGCTGGAGGCCCCGGATCGCGGCCCGATCCGGCGCGCGAACCATCAGGCGCCACAAGTCGCCCACGCGCTGCATCTCCTCGGCCTGACACGAGCCGGCACAGGCCAGCGCCAGCTCCGCCAACTGTCGCCGCCAGTGGCTCGCGCCCGCACGTGCCGTACTCCAGTCGCGCGATTGCGCCGGGTCGAACGGATTCATCGGCTGCTTTTCCTTGTCCATGCCAGTGGCCACCCCTGTCGGGAGGAGGGGCCCTTCGATCAACCACGCAGAACTCCGCGATCTTCTGGCCCGTACCAATCTGTGACGCCGCCTGAAGCAGGGGTGAACCGGCACCCCGCAGCGGGCGTGTTCAATCCCCGGCGTTACCCGCAGGACCCCCGCCCTGCTCGCGCCGCGCCGCGAACCATGGCACCATCCGGGCGATCGCCTCGCGCACTTCCTCGGTCGAGACGGCAAAGCTGAAGCGGACGAAGCGGTGGCCATCGATCGGGTCGAAATCGATGCCCGGCGCCGTGCACACGCCGGTATCGCGCAACAGCTGGGTGCAGAAGGCCAGGCTGTCGTCGGTCAGGTGGCCGACGTCGGCATAGAGGTAGAACGCGCCATCGGGCGGAGCCACGCGCCGCAGGCCCAGCGCCGGCAGGGCCGCCAGCATCAGCGCGCGGTTGCGGGCATAGGTTTCGCGGTGGCCTTCCAGCTCGTCACCGCAATCGAAGGCGGCGAGGCCGGCGCGCTGGGCGATGACCGGCGGGGTCAGGAACAGGTTGCCCATCCGCGCCCGGGCCGCATCGATGGCCTCGGGCGGCACCACCAGCCAGCCGAGCCGCCAGCCGGGCATCGAATAGTACTTGGAAAAACTGTTCACCACGAAGGCATCTGGCAGGTGTTCGAGCATCGAGCCGGGGGGCCGCCCGAAACCGAGCCCGTGGTAAATCTCATCCGAGATCACCCGGATCCCCCGCTCCCGGCATACCTGCGCGATTGCCGCCAGTTCGTCAGGCGGGATGATTGTTCCCGTCGGGTTGGCCGGACTGGCGACGATCAGGCCCTCGGGCGCCGGGGTCATCGCGGCAAGCGCCGCGGCCGTCACCTGGAAACGCTCCGCCTCCCCGCACGCCAGTTCAACCGGTTCGAGGTACAGCGCCTTCAGCGTGTTGCGATAGGCGACGTACCCCGGTCGGGCGAGGGCCACCCGCGCGCCGGGCACGAACAGGCACGACAGCGCCAGGACAAAGGCCGGCGAAGCGCCGCAGGTCAGGATCACCTGCTCGCGGTCCACCGCCACGCCATGGCGATCGGCATAGTGGCGGGCAATCCGCTCCTTCAGCGCATTGCTTTCCCAATAGCCCATGGCCTCCCGGTCGAGGACGCGGTGGGCCTCGGCGATGGCCGCGGCAGGGGCGCTGGTCGAAGGCTGGCCGAATTCCATGTGGATCACGCTGCGGCCCGCTTCGGCAAGGTCGTGCGCGATCCGGCTGATGGCGATGGCCTGGAACGGCTCGACCTGGGCTATCCGCATGCCCTGCTGCTAAGGCCCGCGCGGCGGCCAGACAAGCCCGTTTGATCCCGGTCGCACAGCGCTCCGCACCCGCACTTCACCCGCTGCCTTGCCTTGGCCGGCCCCGCGCCCTAAACCACTGAAAGTAATAGATCGATTGACAAGCCCGGCAAAGGGTTGCAGTCGATACCAGCAACGCTCATTTTGAGTTTGCTTAACAAGTTATGGGGTCGCAACTCATGACATTCATGAAGTCAGCGGAAACCGGTCGCCGGGTCCGCAACATCAGCGAGCTGGCCAAGCTCGCCGGGGTCTCGGCCGGTACCGTCTCGCGGGCATTGGCTGGCAAGGATCTCGTCAATCGCCAGACACGGGAAAGAATCCAGGCTCTCGCACGCGAGCATGGCTTCAGGCCCAACCAGCTGGCCAGCCGATTGCGCACCGGTCAAACCGGCGTGATCGGCGTGGTCATCCCGCTGGGGCACGAGCAATTCCAGGCCCTTTCCGATCCGTTCTTCATGACCCTGATCGGCGCCCTCGCCGATGCCGTCACCGAACGCGGGTATGACCTCATGTTGAGCCGGGTGATCCCGGACGGCGGGGACGACTGGCTGGCACGGATCGCGGATTCCGGAATGGTCGAAGGGTTGTTGGTGATCGGACAGTCCGACCAGTACGAGGCCATCGAGCAACTCGCGGCCGACTACCGACCGTTGGTGGTCTGGGGCACGCACAAGGCGGGTCAGCGTCACTGCGCAGTGGGCACCGACAGCCTGATCGGCGGAAGGCTCGCCGCCCAACACCTGCTCGATCGTGGAGCCCGCCGGCTAGCCTTCCTCGGCGAGACGAAGGGAATTGAGATCGCCCAGCGCCTCGAGGGCGCCCGGGCGGCCGTAGCCGAAAGCGGCACCGGAGCCACCCTGGAAGCATTCCCGACCCGCCTGGCGATTAATGGGCTAACCGCCCAGGTCGCTGCGCAGCTTGACCGGATGGACCCCGCGACGGACGGCATCGTCGCCGCCTCCGACATCATTGCCATGGTCGTCCTGCGGGTCCTGCACGAACGCGGTCGCAAGGTCCCCGAGGAGATCGCGGTGATCGGCTACGACGACCTGCCCATGGCCGTGCAGACCGTCCCGCAACTCACCTCGGTCCATCAGGACATTGCCGCAGGGGCCCGCGCCATGGTCGGTTGCCTGTTCCGCCGCCTCGCCGGCGAGGACGCCGGATCGACCGTGCTCGAACCGCAGGTGATCGTTCGCGAGAGCGCCTGAGCACCGCTCGGCTGGCCGGGGACCGGGTCTCCGGCCGGCGAGCGGATCGTTGCGCCAGCGCGCAACCGGGCTATGACGGCAGGATGGCCGCCCCGCCCCTGCTTGCCCTGCTTGCTGCCGGGCGTGCCAGCCGCTTCGGCGCGGACAAGCTCGCCGCGTCCTGTGCCGGCCGGCCGCTCGCCGCGCATGCCCTGGGCGCTGCACTCGCCACCGGCTGGCCGGTCCTGTGCATCACCGCTCCCGGCCAGCGGCCCGCCTGGCTGCCGCCGGAAATCGCGGCCGTGCCCAACCCGCGTGCCGCTGCCGGTCTCGCCACCTCGCTGGCCCTCGCCGCGCAGGCTGCCGAAGCGCGCGGGGCGGATGCCCTGGTCGTCCAGCTTGCCGACATGCCCTGTGTCTCCACCGCGCTCCTGATGGCCGTGGGCGAGGCACAAGGGACCGCCGCCTGCCGCTATCCCTCCGGCCGCCCCGGGGTCCCCGCCCGGTTCCCGCGCGCCCGGTTTCCCGATCTGGCCGCGCTAAGCGGAGACCGGGGCGCCGCCGCTCTCCTCGCGGACGGGTCAACCGTCAGTCTGGTCGATTGCGCCCCGGCCGAATTGATCGACGTCGATACGCCCGAAGCCCTTGCCCGGGCCGAAGCCGTCCTCGGCATCAGGTAGGGGCGGACGACAAGGCCCATCGCGACCGCCTTCGGCGGTCGCCCGGGGCCGAAATACCCCGGGGCAACCCGCCAGTTACTGGCACCGCACGTCCGAATTGCCGGAATCGATCGCCGCGCCGGCCGCGCCGCCGCCGATGGCGCCGATCGCCGTGCCGAGCGTCTTGGAATCGCCGGGCGCGATGATGTTGCCCAGGATGCCGCCCGCGATCGCACCGACGATCAGACCGGTGGTGCCGTCGGAGCGGCGGCAATAGTAGCGTCCGTCGCGACCGCGGTAGATCCGGTCGTTCGAGTTGAGGTGATATTCGCGGTAGCGTCGATCCGGCCGGTAGTAGTTGTCGGCATAGTAGCCGTTGTAGCGCGGGTCGGGCCGGTTCCAATCGTACCCGCCGTAGCGGCTGTAGTACCCGCGGTCGTAGTAGCCCCAGCCGCCATAGTCGGACCCGTACCCGGAATCATAAGTGGCGCAGCCGCCAAGAGCGGCGGTGGCGCCGATCGCGGCAAGCGGGGCGGCAAGCTTGAGCAGCATGAACTTGGTCAACGCGGTTCTCCTTCAGGTCGTTTGCCGACCCCCGTCGGAGCTGCGCGAGAGCGCTAATCCGCGCCCGTCCCTGTGGTCAAAACGCCGACCGCCCATCGCCGGTTCCGTCGAAGAACCTGACTCTGCGCAAAGCCGTTAACCATATACCCGAATTTAACCTTAAGCCGTCCGGTCGTACTATGGCTCATGGACGAGCGCGCCCTCATCTGCGCCTGGCTCAGGCGCTACATCGCCGAACTGGATGCGGCAGCGCGCGACTGCCCGGCGTCCGAGTCCGCGCGCCTCGCCCACGAGAGCGAGGCAACCCGGACCATCCTCTGGGCGATCGAAAGCGGGGACTACCTGACCGACCTTGCCGGCGGCACCGCCCATTGATCCGACACGTGATTTGCCATCCCCCGCCAATCCCTTAAGCTTGGCTCCCAACCCGCGGAACGGCGCGGACCGGGGAAAAGGATGGCTGGGTGATGGCGCAACAAGCTGCGGGCGAGCTGGCCGGCCTGCGGGTGGTGGACTTCGGGCAATGGCTGGCCGCACCGCTGGTCGCGATGTTCCTCGCCGACAATGGTGCCGACGTCATCCACATCGATCCGCCGGGCGGCCCACTGTGGCACTCGCCGGCCAACGCCACGCTCCAGCGCGGCAAGCGCGGCATCCAGCTGGACCTGAGGAGTACCGAGGGCCTGGCCGAGGCGCGAAGGCTGGTGGCCGGGGCCGACGTGGTGCTCGATTCCTTCCGCCCCGGCGCCCTTGCCCGGCTCGGCCTCGATCCCGCCTCGTTCGATAACGACCGGCTGGTGTGGTGTTCGATCCCCGGCTTCCCGTCCGATCACCCCCTGGCCGACATGGCCGGGTGGGAAGGCGTGGTCATGGCCGCCGCCGGACTCTATCCACAACCGCAATACATGCCGGGCGACCCGCTGTTCTCGGCCCTGCCGCTGGCCTCGAACTTCACCGCCTTCCTCGCCGCCCACCGGGTCATGGGCGCGGTGCTGGGCCGGGCGCAGAACGGGCGCGGGCGGCACATGGAAATCTCGCTCTACGAAGGCTGCTTCCAGGCCATCGGCTATTCCGGCGAATGCCCGGTCTCGCGCATCCTTGAAGTGCCGTTCAACGGCCGGCTCCAACCGCTGATGCGGATGCGCAAGACGGCGGACAGCTCGTGGCTCTACTTCGATACGCCGATGCGCGGGGTCCAGGCCTTCCTCGACCGGTTCCTGCCCGGGCACGACCTGTGCGAGCTGGACGATCCGGGAATCGAGCAGCTGGCCGAAGCGCTCGACGCCCTGATCCCGACGAAGACCGGGGCCGAGTGGGAGCGGATCTGCCAGGGTGAGCTGCGGGGTTCGTTCGCACCCTCGTTCACCGCGGCGCAGTGGCTCGAGGACGCCCATGCCCTCGCCAGCGAGACGGTGATCACGGTCGAGGACGGGGCGCTGGGCCTGACCCGCCAGGCCGGCTTCCCGGTGCGCCTGTCGCGCTCGGTCCAGCAGGTGCGCTGGGGCCGGGGCAGGGAACCGGCGCGAACCGGCGCGATCGACTGGGCGGGCCCCGCCTGGGAAGCCCCGCTCCCGCCCCGCACCGGCACCGCGCTGCCTCTGGAAGGCCTGCGCGTGGTCGATTGCACGACCTTGCTCGCCGGCCCCACCGCAACCCGGGTCCTCGCCCAATACGGCGCCGAGGTCATCAAGATCGACGGCACGGTGATCGGCACCGGCGATACAAACCCGCTGACCGACGACGACGTCTCGTTCTTCGGCGCGCGCACGGTCCAGGCGGGCAAGCGGGTCGCCTTCCTCGATCTCAAGCATCCGCTGGGCCAGGCGATCATGCGCGAGCTGACCGGCGGGGCCGATATCGTCCACCACAACTTCACGCCCGATGCGGCGCGGCGGCTGGGCGTTGCGCCGGACCAGCTGCGCGAGCGCAACCCCAACGTCATCGCCACTTCGATGTCGCTCCACTCCCACGGGGGATTCCGCGAGGACTACCGCGGCCACGACATGCTCGGCCAGATGATCAGCGGCATCTGCGCCCGGCTTGGCGGCGAGGGGCGGCAGCCGCGGGTGCTGTCGATCATGCTGAACGACAATGCGGCCGGGCACCTCCACGCCTTCGGGATCATGATCGCACTGCTGCGCCGCTGGCGCACTGGCGAGGGGCAGGAGGTCAACTCGGCCCTGTCGCGCACGGCGACGCTGCACCAGACCGCATTCATGATCGGCTACGAAGGCCGCACCTGGGACGAGCCGGCCGGCGCCGAGGCGCTGGGCTGGCACGCGCTCAACCGGCTCTACCGCGGCGCCGACGGCTGGTTCTATCTCGGCGCACGGGCCGGGGAGCGCGCTCGGCTGGAGGCCTGCGCGCTGCTGGCCGGCGTCGGCACGGTGAGCGACGAGGCGCTGGCCGGCTGGCTGGAGGCGCGCTTCGCCGGGGCCACGGTGAACGAGGCCGTGGCCGAGCTGCACGGCGCCGGGATCGCCGCCCACCGCCATCTGTCCATGCCCGAACTCGCGCTCGACCCCTATGTGATCGACCACCAGCTGATGACCGTGGTCGATCACCCCGGGCTGGGCCGGGCGCACCAGATCGGCCTGCCGGTCTATGGCGAGGTGCCGCCCGCCGAGGCCCCGGTACTGGCCAACCACCGGCTCGGCTCCAGCACGCTCGACCTGGTGGAAGAGACCGGCTTCGGCCACCGTCTTCCCGAACTGATCCGGGAGAAGGTGATCGCGACCGGCGAATTCCCGCTTCTCGTGGCGACCGCGAAGGCGGGCTACTGGGCCAAGGTCAACCGCACGCCAGGCGGCGGCATGACCCTGACGCCCGGGATGGAACAGCGCATCCGCCACGGCCGGACCAGCGTGCCCTTCCCGTTGCAACGGCGCGAGGACTGACCGGCGCCGCCGCCCCGCCGCCCGGGGGGCGCTCCTCCCCCCTTTCCAACTTCGGCTGGTTCGCTGCGCTCTCCAGCCTGCGTATCGTTAGCCTTCCGCCAGCTTCGCTTCCCCCCCTCAAGGGGGAAGAGCGGTTTGGCGGGGTTGCGTGGTGGGGGGCGGGCGTGGCAGCGCGGGGGGATGGATGAATTGCCCCCTGCCGCTGCGCCTCTGCCCTCGCCGGCCTTGCCCGCCATCCTCGTCGATGGGGATGCCTGTCCGGTGAAGGAGGAGATCTACAAGGTGGCCTATCGCCGCAATGTTCCGGTGGTGGTGGTGAGCAATTCAGCGTTTCGCATTCCGGTGCATCCGCTGGTCCGGCGGGTGGTGGTGAGCGA
>Ga0068855_100010784_pt1 | contig 11030 bp, 7 predicted proteins | sample KBSCornC52_FD_66592 | JGI IMG/M metagenome (GOLD analysis project Ga0068855, IMG submission 66592) | Corn rhizosphere microbial communities from Kellogg Biological Station, Michigan, USA - KBS Corn C5-2 | ecosystem: Host-associated > Plants > Roots > Rhizosphere > Soil ... | reverse complement strand
TGAAGGCGCCGAGTTCGACGATCTGCCGCTCGGTGAAATGCAGCCGTAGCGCCTGGAAGGTTCCATCCTCGATAGCGAAATGACTGGTCGAGGAGATATCGGCGTAGGTGAGCGCGGCCTTCTCGGCTGGTGTCAGGTCGTCGGACTCCTCCGGCCTTTCCAGCGAGCACACGGCCCCTTCGTCCAGGCCGTCGTCGAGCGCAGATTGATAGCGGATCGCCATGCAACTGCGGCACTGGTTGTGGAAGGCAACACGCAGCCGCACCAGTTCGACAAGCCGCCGCGACAGGCTGGTGCTCTGATAAAGGCATGTCCCAAACCCAAGCACGCCTTTCGCAAGATCCGGATTGTGCGACAGCACGCGCATGAGACCCTGCTCGACGATGGTAGCAGCGTCTCCACCCACCATCTCGCGCAGGTCGGACCGCCATTCGGAAAGGGGGAGCGTTGCAACACGAGCCATCGTCAAATCTCCAGTGACGGGAATTTCAGCGAAAACGGAACAGCGGATGTTCCGGGGTGAGGGCGTCGGCGCGCGGCACCGGGGCCAACGGCGAAGGCTCATCCAGCGAGCCGGCATGATAGCCGTTGAGCAGGAAGCGGCGTTCGGCAAGGCGCCATTCGCCGCCGCGCCGCTCCAACCGGTCGAGGTAACGGCCGAAGAACAGCTGCCACGCGGGAGTCCCCTCCTCACTGCCCACGGCATGGGTGATGCAGCAGCTGTCGGCCAGGGCGGTCGCCCCGTCCACGCGAAGCACGATATTGGAGGTCGCATGGAAACGCCGCTGCGAACGCGCGGCATTGGCCAGCAGAAAAGCCGTCGCTTCGGGCCCATTTCCACGGAAGAAACCAAGATCGATCATTGCGTCGGGCCAGAACAGACAGCCAAGCCCATCCCGGTCCTGCCAGTCTATGGCGCGGCCGTAGGCGTGGAGTATGCGCATGCATTCCCGCTCGGCAGCAATGCGCTCCAGCGCCGCGTGGGCCTCCTCATCCATACCGTTGCCCTACCTCTTGCCACCTGCAAGCAGCAATAATGCATGATGATCTCTTGCGATCAATTCGGGCGAGCGTACACTCGCAAATTGGAGAGCAGGACAGGAAGCCCGGATGGACAGTCAGTACACGAACCCTGGCGAAATCGATGGAGAGCGGACGGGCGAAAGCGCCGATGCAACGCGTACGGCGATCCTGGACGCGGTGGTCCGTTGCTTCGCGGTGCAGGGGTGGGCCGGGACCAATATGTCGCTGGTGGCCCGCGAGACCGGCATGACACGCGGCAAGATCCAGTATTATTTCCCGGTGCTGGAAGACCTGAAGTACGCCGCGATCGAATACCTCTACGAATGCTGGCGGAGCAGCTATTTCGGCCGCATCGATCCCGACGCGACGCCGCGCCTGCAGCTCGGTATGGGCGTGGACCTGCTCTGGCGCCAGGCCAATAACGAACCGCTGCACGTGGCCATGGTCGAGCTGGAATCAGCAGCCCGCACCGACGAGCGCCTGCGGGCCATGCTGGCTCAGCTGCACATATCGGACGAACAGGCACTCGACCAAGCGACCGCCTCGGCATTCCCAGTGCTGGCGGAGCTGGGTGGCGAGGAACTGAAGCTCGGCCGCTACTTCGTGACGATCTTCATCAACGGCCTCGCCGCCCATACCTTCCCGCGCGATGCTGCGCGCTGGCAGGCGAAGCTGATCGATGCGCTCAAGGAATGCATCGCTGCGTTCTGGCTGAACCGGGGTATGCCCGACCTGGACGGAACCACGCGCGGCAGGGCCACGGCAAGCGTGGGCGCTGGCGCTCCGCCTGCCGACCATCAGCTTGACGAGCGCCGGCGCGAGGCGCTGGAACTGCTCCGCCGCGCCGCCGAATTGCTCGATCAGCCGGCGGGCGCCTGAGGCGAACGACTGCCACTTTTGCCGGTTGCCCACACCAGCGTGCAGGAACAATGCCGCGCCGGGAAGGATATCTCCATGACGATAGCGCTGCCTAGCGAACTGCCCGCCCATCTGCGTCGCTATGCCGGAACCGGCGTCTGGCAGGACCGCACCTTGGCCGATTGGGCGCGCGAGCGCGCTGCCGTCATGGCGGAGGAACCCGTTTATCTGGGCGATCCCGCGCAGCCGACTTACGGGAGCCTGCTGCGTGACGGCGAGGCTCTGGCGCGCGCATTGCTGGACCTGGGCGTCCGGCCGGGTGAGATCATCAGCTTTCAGACGCCCAACTGGGCGGAGGCCGCGGTGATCAACCTGGCGGCCGCGCTCGGCGGCTTCGTGATCAATCCCATCGTCCACATCTACCGCGATACCGAAGTGCAGTACATGCTGGCCGACTCCGGCGCGCGCCTGTTCTTCGTCGCGCAGGCGTTCCGCTCCACCGACTACGCTGCGATGGTGGACCGCATCGCACGGAATTTGCCGGAGCTCCGGCACGTCATTTTCGTTCGCGGCAACGGCCGCTCGCCCACGCTAACCGATCTCGTGGAGCACGGCCGCGGCCTCGTGAAGGACCTGGCCGGAAGCCGGCCCGACGCGGCTAAGATGTTGCTCTACACCTCCGGTACGACGGGGCGGCCCAAGGCCGTGCTTCATTCGCATAACACTCTCGCCCGCGTGCTGGACGTGACGTTCCGCCATCTTGCCCTGCCGGGCCGTGATGTGGTGCTGATGCCTTCCCCCGTCACGCACATCACCGGCTATGCCGGAGCTCTGGAAAAGCCGTTCCAGCTCGATGCCCGCGCCGTGCTGATGGACCATTGGGATGCCGGGACAGCGGTCGAACTGATCGATCTGTATCAGGTCACTTCCACGGTCGCGGCCACACCGTTCCTGGCGGAACTCTGCGCCGCTGCGCGGGATCGCCGGCGGGCACTGCGCAGCCTGCGCAGCTTCGCCTGCGGCGGGGCGGCCGTGCCGCCGGATCTGATCCGCACTGCGAATGGCTCGCTGGCGCACCCTTGCGCCTACCGGGTGTATGGCAGCTCCGAAGTGCCGCAGACGACGCAGGGCTTCGCGCCGGATCAGGACCCGGAGCTAGCCGCCGCGAGCGACGGGCACGCGATCGACTATGAACTTGCGATCGTGGACGAGACCGGGCGTGAAGTGCCGGCTGGTGCGGAGGGCGAAGTGCTGGTGCGCGGTCCGGGCATGTTCATGGGGTACGGCGATCCGGAGCAGACGGCGCAGGCAATCACGGCGGAGGGATTCTTCCGCAGCGGCGACATTGGCCGTCTCGATCCGAACGGCGCGCTGACCATCACGGGCCGCAGGAAGGACCTCATCATCCGGGGCGGCGAGAACATCTCGGCCAAGGAGATCGAGGACGTTCTCCAGGCCCATCCTGCGGTTGCGGAAGCCGCGGTGGTGGCAATGCCGCATCCGCGCCTCGGCGAAGGGGTCTGTGCGTACGTGGTGCTCGCGGAGGCCCAAGAGAACTGCGCCGGGCGCCTGGCGGAACATGTCATCGCGTCCGGGCTGGCGCGGCAGAAGTGCCCGGAGCGCTTCGAGTTCGTCGACGACTTTCCCCGGACCGCGTCGGGCAAGGTCCGCAAGGACCTGCTGCGGGAGGACATCAGGCGCAAGCTGGCCTGATGTCCTCCCACTGCCTCAATATTTGAAGCCGATCTGCGCGCCTATCACCCGCGGGGTGTAGGGCGTACCGAAAGTGAACAAGCCCGCTACCGGCAGGACGCCCATGATGTCGCGCGTGTTGGTGAGGTTGCGCCCAAAGACCGCCAGGCTCAGCTCCCGCTTATTGCCCAGATCGAAAGTATAGCCGATCTGCGCCGAAAGGTTCTCGCGATTCTTAGTAAAGCAGCGGCTGTCATTCTTCACCTGGCCCGGCGTGATCGGGCGATCCGGTACGATGCAGGTCGCATATTTGCTGGAATAGCGCAGCTGCGCCGAGGCATCGAAGCGGCCGCCCCCTACTTCATGGCTGTAGTCCAGGCCGAATGACCACTGGTACTTTGGCGCCCGCCGCAATTTCAGCGTCGAGACATTGTCTGGGATGCCGTCCGGTGCGGAGCCCGGCGTCAGCCCCACCACGTCGTTGAAGAAGCTGTCGTACTTCGCATCGGTGTAGGCGAAGGAGGCATTGGCGCTGAGGTCGCTGCCAAGTTGCATGATCGTTTCGAACTCTACGCCCTTGATCGTGGCCGACGCCGCGTTCTTCACCACGGTTTCCTGTGGGTTGGCCGCCCCCGGCGGCGAGGGCTGGACCACCTCCTCCTGCTTGTTGCCGTACTTGCTGTAGTAGAGCGCAACGTTGGTGCGAAGCTTGCGGCCCAGCCAGTCGGCTTTCAGGCCCACCTCGTAGGCGTCCACGACCTCGGGCGCGTAAGGCCCGATCGAGGTTGGCCCGGTCGCGCGCGCGTTGAGCCCACCCGAGCGGAAGCCCTTCGAGTAGGATGCGTAGGCCATCTTGCCCGGTGCGAATGTGTACTGTGCATTGGCCCGCCAGGTGAACTTGTTGAAGTCCGCTTTGCCGGAGCAATTATTCGCCGGGGCGTAGATCGGCAGCATCAAGCCGCCCCCTGCATCGAAAACACCGACCACGCCCTCGCACTGCGTCCCAGTATACGTGGGATCGGTTATCTGCACGAGCGCGTCGATCAGGCCGTAGTTTGTGAAAAGGCGCTTCTTGTCCTTCGTATAGCGTCCGCCGAGCGTGATTTTCAGATCGTCGGTCAGCTTGAACTGCGCGTCGACGAAGCCCGCGTAGGACTTGGCGCTGTGGTCGGTATACTGCCCGATCGTCACGCCGCCGAGGCCCGGGCCGATGAAGGTCGACTGGTGCAGCTTGTAGCCGCTGTCGAAGTAATAGCCGCCGACCAGCAGGTTGATGCGATTGGTGATGTCGGCCACAACGCGCAGTTCCTGACTGAACTGGTGGTAGCGCTGTTGGCGCCGGGTGTTGAAAAAATCCACCTCGCTGCCGTCGAAGTCCGCGAAAGCGTCCTCGTCGTTACGCTGGTAGCCGGTCACCGAGAACAGCTTCACTGTTGGCGAGATTTCCCACTCCACATTGCCCGTCACCATATCGGTATCATTGCTGATGTGGCGTGGAGCGGTCTCGTAAGTCGCATAGGCGCCGCGATCGGAGCGCGCGGTGAAGCGATCGCACTCGCCGGGCGGCGAGAAGCCAGGAAAGCCGGAGAAGGCGCAGAACAGGTCGGTGCCGTCGGACAAGGGAATGCTGACCGCTTCGCCGCGCTCCCGGACATGCTCGTAAGTTACGCTCGCGCTGAGCTTGCTCGTCGGCGTGAGCAGCACCGTGACCCCGCCGTGGAGTGTCTCATATCGGCCGTCGCGGCGGTTCTCGACCAAGTTGCGCACGAAACCGTCCGTCTTGTCCCAGCTGCCGAACGCCTTGATTGCGACGAGGTCGCCGATCCTGCCGCTGTTGAGCACGAGGCGCGCGCTCTTGGTGTTGTAGTTGGAATAGGAGAACTGGCCCTTCAGGCCGGCTTCGGCTGTGGGCCGCGTGCGCGTCACGCTGATCACGCCACCGATCGTGTTGCGGCCAAACAGCGTACCCTGCGGCCCGCGCAGAACTTCCATGCGCTCCATGTCGAAGCTGTCGAGCAGTTGCCCAGTGTTGGTGCCGATGAACACCCCGTCCACCGCAACGCCCACGGCGGGGTCGAAGCTCTTCTCGACGTCGTCGAAGCTTATGCCGCGCAGGGCGATGCTGGCGGTGCTGGGCGAGGACGTCACGCTGTCGACGACGAGGCCCGGGACCCGCCCGGAAAGATCGCGCAGATCCTTTACTGTGGCCTGGGAGAGAGCCTGCTCGTCCAGCGCCGTCACCGCCACCGGCACCGACTGGATGCTCTCGCTGCGCTTCTGGGCCGTGACGATGATCTCACGCAGGGCGTCATTGCCGACGCCTTCCGCGCTCTGCGCGTGCGCCGCCGTGCCCAGCCCGGACAGGGCCAGGATCGACGCCGAAAAGAGAAGTCCCCGCCGAATGCTCGCCTTCGTCACCTGCATCCTCCCATCGCTCCCCTGCCTCCCTTGCGGCAGGGTTGATTCCGTGTGGAAGCGTCTGCCGCAAGGCCGCCGCGCTCAATTCTCAAAATTGGCAGTGCCCATCGCGGCTACCGGGTGCTTCCTCGAGCATCGATGTTGCCGACGGAGACCTCCATGCCCTTTTCCGAGATCCGCTTCGAGGTCGATGGGGGCGTGGCTACGATCACGCTGGCGCGGCCCGAGCGGCTCAACGCCATGACCTTCACAATGGCGCACGAGCTCATCGCCGCCCTCGACCTTGCCGATGCCGACGACGACGTCCGCGCGGTCGTGGTGACGGGCGAGGGCCGGGCCTTTTGCGCGGGCGCCGATCTTTCGCAGGGCGCGTCGTCCTTCAACGAGGCTCTCGGCACCGGCTCGGCGAGCCCGGTTCGCCCCGACGGCAGCGTCGATTACGGCCACGAAGCGGTGCGCGACATCGGCGGGGTCTTGACGCTGCGCATATTCCGCTGCCTCAAGCCTGTGATCGGAGCGATCCAGGGCGCAGCCGTCGGCATCGGCGCGACGCTGCCTTTGGCGATGGACATCCGCCTCGCCAGCACGGAGGCGCGCTTCGGCTTCGTCTTCACCCGCCGCGGCATCGTGCCGGAATGCGGCGCGAGCTGGTTCCTGCCACGCATCGTCGGGATCGGCACCGCGCTCGACTGGTGCATGTCCGGCCGCATTTTCCCGGCCGAAGAAGCGCTGGCGCAAAGACTGGTCAAGGCTGTGCTCGCTCCTGCCGATCTGCTCGGCGCCGCTTATGCCCTTGCCGTCGCGATCCGCGACAACACTGCCCCCGTCTCGGTAGCCCTCACCCGGCAGATGCTCTGGCATGGTGCGGGCTGGAGCCATCCGATGGAGGCGCACCGGGTGGAGAGCTGGAGCATCTGGTGGCGCGCACGCAGCGCCGACGCGGTGGAGGGCGTAGCCAGCTTCCTTGAAAAGCGGCCGCCGATCTATCCGGACAAGATCTCGGTCGACATGCCGGACTTCTTCCCCTGGCAGCCGGAGCCGCCCTTCCGCGCACCTGGCGCCGAGGACCAACAGCCCTGACCGACCCGCCCCGAAGCGGGTTTGTTGCATAACTTCGGATGAGCAGGAGGCAACGCTGAAGTGCGCGTTGCGCGAGCCGGAGTCGACGCAGTTGGAAAAATCCGGGGTCGACGAGGCCGGAATGGTCGTGTGCATCACCTATGGCGCACGAAATGGTTTTGGCGGCATGAGCTGCGACCATACAGTCTTCCTGGACGGCGTATTACCCCGAATTCTGCAAACACCGCCACGAGATCGAGCCCGTCTTTGGACTTCTCAAAACAATCATGCGCTCGCACTCCGATATGGGGAGATCGCCGAGAGCGTCCCATCCTTGGTCCATATCGCTCCGCCCGATACTGGCTCGAATTCGTCCACGCAGCATAGTAGCGCCATCAGCGGGTGCTGAATGTACGGCAGGTTCCGACCGACGATATTGGAACAGCGAACGACCGCTTTGTCGGCGTAGGCCGACAGGCGGACCGCCGTTGAACCGGAAGGTGCCGACCAGGTTTTGCCGTCATTCTGCACCGGTGAACGTCTTGTCATGTCGGAAGCTGCCGATCGGACCGGTCAATGCGAACCCGTCAGCAACGCGGCAGTTTTACCATTGGCTGAAGTTTGCGATGCTCTCGAAAGTGGACGCTCACGTAGATTAACAGGTCATACCTCCTGTCCAGGCTCGTTGGTGACCAAACCTTCGCCCGATGCATAACGCTGGATCGTTGCGCCAATCGTGCGGACGATGAACTCAGGCGGCATCATTACTACCGGCGGCACCATCAACACGTAGCGCGTGAGCGCAAGACCGAGCAGTTGGCTCGCGACCAGCCCGGCGCGCATCGCCGCCGTCTCGGGCGGGCCGGCGCGGGCGACGGCGGGGAAGACCTGCGTCAGGAACATCTTGCGCAGTTGTTCGGCCGCTTTGTCATTCGATGCCGCCGAGCGTAGCAGCACCGGCATCCCGCCACCTACCCCGTCGCCTTCCCACAGATCGAGGAAATGGCGCACCAATGTCTCGCCGATCACTGCTGAGGCGATCGCGCCGAGGTCCGGCAGGTGCAGATCAGGCGCGGCGACCTGCGCGAACAAAGCGTCCTTGCTGCCGAAATAGCGGATGATCATCGACGGATCGATGCCGGCACGGACGCCGATGTCGCGCACCGTCGTGCGGTCGAACCCATTGATTGCAAACAATTCCCGCGCGGCAGCCTCGATGGCTTCGCGCGTGCGGAGAGCTTTGGGCGTGCTGCCCCTCGGTTTGGTCATGACTCTTTTTGCCAACGGACGTTGACAAATGCAATCAACAATTTTAGTCAACAATTGTTGGCAAATAGGGAGCCACAATTATGTTACCGCTTCAAACTGACGTTCTGATCGTTGGTGCAGGCCCCACCGGGCTCGCGCTGGCCACTGCCCTGCAACAGTCCGGGGTGGATCATCTGCTGGTCGATGCGCTGGAGTACGCGCAGAACACTTCGCGCGCCGGGGTGGTGCATCCGCACACGCTGGAAGTGCTCGAAATGATCGGCGTCACTACGCCGCTGTCGGCCGAGGGCACCACGGTTACCGACTTCACCGTGCGCGACCGCGACCAGCCGCTGCTCGGCGTCAGCTATGCGGCGCTGCCGTCGGCGTTCCGGCACATGCTGCTCCTGCCGCAATCGACAACCGAGGCGGTGTTGCAGGCGCAGCTCGAAAGCCTCGGCGGCGCCGTGCATCGCAGTGTCGCGGCGCTTCGCGTCACCACCGACGCGAACGGCACGGCGGTACAGGTAAAGACGGCAGAGGGCGAACGCACCGTCCATGCTCACTATGTCGTCGGCGCGGACGGGATGCACAGCGTGATCCGCGAAGCCGCTGGGATCGCCTTCCAAGGCACTGCTTACGGCGAATCCTTTGTCCTCGCGGACGTCTGTATGGACTGGCCGATGGGTAACAGCGAGGTCTCGCTGTTCTTCTCGCCGGCCGGCTTGGTGGTGGTCGCGCCGTTGCCGGATGGCTCCTACCGCGTCGTCGCCACCGTCGATGACGCGCCGGATGTGCCGGGAATCGACCTGATCCAGCAGTTGCTTGACACGCGTGGACCGGTGGCGAAACCGGCGCATGTCACCGACATGGTCTGGTCGTCGCGCTTCCGCGTCCATCATCGGCTCGCGGAGACCTACCGGAAAGGCCCGATCCTGCTGATGGGCGACGCCGCACACGTGCACAGCCCGGCCGGCGGTCAGGGCATGAACGCCGGTCTGGTCGATGCGATCGTGCTCGGCGACGCGCTGACCCGCGTGGTGCGAGACGGCGCGCCAGATAGCGTGCTCGACGATTATGCCGCGACGCGGCGCCCTGCGGCGCAACTGGTGTTGGGGCTTGCCTCCCGCCTGACGCGAATGGCCACAGTTCGGTCGGCGCTTGGCCGGCGAGTGCGCAATGTCGTGCTGCGTATCCTCAACCGCATACCGCCATTCAAGCGCAACCTTAGCCTCGCGCTGTCCGGTATCTCGCGCCGCAAATATAGTGTGCTGCCCGATCGTAAGCCACTGGAGACGCCGTTCGCACCCGCTCCGTGTTCTAATCATCCCCCGGCCCGTGGCGGCGCTGTGATGTCGGTTCGCACGATCCAGTGGTGGCTGGCGGCGGTATTCGTTGTGCTCGGGGGCTGGTGCCTGGTATCGCCAGATTCTGTTCTCGCGCTGACTATCACCCCAACTTATCAATCCGAAGCGCCGATCGTCCCGATCCTCATCGGGGCGTTCGGCGCACAGGCCCTCATTGCCGGGCTGTTCGCCGCGTTTTCACGGTTCGAACAGCGCACCTTTCTCGCCTACGGGATCGGTCTGCTGCCGTTCTTCGTGTTCGATTATTGGTTTTATGTGGTGGTGCCAATGCTGACTTGGATCGGGCTGCTCGACGTGGTCGGCAACGTCGTGATGATGGGAGCGTGCGTCGCGGGGTGGCGGGCCGCCGGAAGGGACATTTAGCAATCGGTCAATCCTGCACATTAATTCCGTTGCACGACTACGATAGGAACGTCGGGGTGAGCTGGAAACTGCCGTTCAACTCTTGATGGGGAACGACTGCTTCGTCCCAAGCCAAGTCTTTCCGTTCTACCGCGACATGGTGAACGAACGACCGGTTTCGCGGCGCTGGCAACGGGCTCTGAATGACCGCTATGTCGGCGATGTATTGACCGATCATTGATCCGCCCGAGCGTCAGCTTCTCTTGATCCGGCGTCTGACTCCGGACAGGCAGAAGTCGGCCCAGCTTTTTGTCGTTTTACGATGCCGGTCAGGCGGACTTTGAACGTCGGCTTCTGGCAAGAGCTGCCGCTCGGTATATCGCTTGCGAACGTCGGGAATGTCCCGGTTTCGGTCGATCGACAGCCGCGAGCCTGAAACCGGCCGCTTCGGCCGCTGCAAGGATCGAGGGCTTGCCGCTCCTCGATGGACGCAAGCCGTAAGCCTGCAGCTTCTTCTGATGGTCGTAGGAGCAATATTGGCCACGATCGGAATGGAAAATGCAGGCCTCGGGTAGCTGGCGAAGGCGCGCCGCCATGTCCAGCGCCAGGTCCTTCTTCATCCTGTCGCGGACAGCCCAACCCACGACGCGACGGCTGTGCAGGTCGAGGATGACAGCAAGGTAGAGTCAGCCCTCCTGTGTCCAGACACAGGTGATGTCGCCGGTCCATTTCCGGTTGGGTGCATCAGCGGCAAAGTCACCGTCGAGCCAGTTTGCCGCGACACCAACGCGATGGTGGCTGTCGGTCGTTCTCGTCGGTCTCCTTGAACGAGCCTTAAACTCTCAAGTGACCGGCGCAAAACCGCTACAAGTCCAGCGCGATTCGAAGGGGTTGTTTTATTTATCCGTAGAACCGGTCCATATCAGGCAGTGTAGCTCAGACACGCTCCACCGCCAACGCTAGACCCATGCCGACACCAATGCACAGAGTGGCGATGCCGCGCTTGCCGCCGGTCTTTTCCAG
>Ga0068855_100010782_pt1 | contig 11032 bp, 3 predicted proteins | sample KBSCornC52_FD_66592 | JGI IMG/M metagenome (GOLD analysis project Ga0068855, IMG submission 66592) | Corn rhizosphere microbial communities from Kellogg Biological Station, Michigan, USA - KBS Corn C5-2 | ecosystem: Host-associated > Plants > Roots > Rhizosphere > Soil ... | reverse complement strand
GCTGATTTTCAGCGCTTTTTTATTGCTTTTAACTCAGGCAACGAAAATTGTCAAATTCTATCCTCAGAGGCATCGGGACGAAACATTTCTAAACCTCTATTCTAAAAATCAGATTCTGTTGCTATAATTTTATACAGAATGAAAGACGTTGAAGAATTAATCACTTTAGCAAGAAGATATTGTCAGGAGAATTTTTCTTATTGGGCAAACAGGTATTCTACAGAGCGTACAGGAAATGATTTCCCGTATACGTACAGTGAAAGTGATTATAACTTATTCCCCCGTTACAATGTTTTATCGGCAATCCTTGCAAATGTTGAAACGCTGGTAGACCAGGATTTTCAGGATCTTGAAAGCTGCAAAAACGAGTTAAGGCAAATCGGACTATCCGCTCAAAGTATTTTTACCACAGGCGAGCAGAACGAAATTGAAAAGAATGCCATTGATGAAGAGAGAAAAAAATTTGTTCACTTCATTGAAAACGTCACTCAAAATGATTTGCTTCTTGCAGAACCTCTTCCTTACCGACGCAGGCTTAAGCCTGAAGAAAAAGCCCAGATCAGAAAGCAACTTTTTGAAAAATGGAATTATGATGGAGATTACTGGGATCCTTTAGTCGATAATAGCCCACATCCAATTGTCTTTGTTATGAAGGCAAACTTAACAGACAGTGACTATGATCAAATTATTGCTTTTATCAGAGCAAATGCAAAGAGTAGAATATTTGAAGTAACTGAAGACGGGGCAGACGCTGAAATAGAATTTAGCCTGTTTCATCCTGACTGTTATGAAACAATGTACTTTGACCCAACTTTTGACTGGGTCGTTTATGGTTCTCATGAATCTACAATTACTTTTGGTGGAACCCCGCTAATAAAATTTATTGAAGAGTTATTTTTTGACAGAAGAGAGAAATTAAATAAGTGGGAGTAAAATTGGCAATTGCCTAAATCACTGCCATTAAAAACGCATTTAGTTCGATGATCTACATAGGTAATTCCATAAATAAGGCCGTTTTCATTTATCCATGTTTCAGTACTGATACCTTCCCGTTTTAATAGATCTTTCAGTTCGTGAAGAGTTGGCTTTTTTGCCACGATGTCCAGGTGACTACTATCAACCTGGCTTTTGACTCAAGTCATTATCCTTCTTTTTACAGAGCAATATCTTTGTAATGGCGATTAGGAATACTTCAAATCTATTCGGAATAAATACTAAAGGCTTTTGTGAATTCAATAACACTAATTCTTATTCTGGCCACTCGAAAGCCAATTTAAGATCAAAGGCTCCGCCAAATTTTAACATAGAGATACCGATGGGGCTGCTACAGCCAACTTGAAATTCTATCCTTAAGGAAAATAAAAAATCAAATGTAAAAGAAAATTAAAACCTTGCCGCAAATGAAAAAGCTAATTGCTTTTATCGTTTTACTTGGATATTTCCATGCTTCTCACGGCCAAAGTATTTCCATAACAATTCGTTTGCCGCAATCGTATATATTAACAGATAGCGTTTTGTATATAGAGGTTTATGTTTTTTCGACTTATCCGATTTCCAGTGTTACAGCCAATATTCGTGGAAGGCAAACCTCATTGAGCGTGGATAATTATGGTTATCCCCCTTCATATGGAGGAACCCTTTCATTAACCGGACTGCCAGAGGATACAATGTACGTACAGGTTGTTGCGACCGATATTCAAAATAATCAAAAAACTACGAGTCAGCCATTTGTTTATGATCGCGCCCCTGCTTTAATAGTTGAGTCTCCGCTAAACTGGTCAGTAGCAACACCGCTGCTTCATATTAAGGCAAGGTGCATCGACAGTGGTGGGTGCAAACTAAGCCTGTCTGGCGATGGAGCAGGAGCAGGGATAAATTATAACGTTATCTACCTGGGAAAAGATGCAATCGATTCAACCATCGACCTGACCGGTAATGAAGGAGTTGCCGGTCATATCCTTATCAATGCCTATGATAAACAAGGACAAAACACATACTTTGCAAAGCAAATATTTGTAGAAAGTAATTCTTATTTAAAACAGGTTTTTGCAGCAAATGACCAGATTTTAGATTTTAATTATAATAAGGTATTCGTTTCGAATCCTTCATGGGGGCGCCTCTATTTCGAGACTGATCGCAATCCTTACATCTACAGGTCAAGAGTTGTTGATATTATTACCGGTGACTCCATTCCTCTTCCCTATCAGAAAACTCTAAGCGCTAATCTTGAATTTACTCCCGGTCAAAGCCATATCTTGACTTCTTACGGCGCCATTTTCAGCGCGGTCGATACCAATACTTTTTTGCCTTCGATTTATGATTGGAACGCCGGTTCGTTAGATTCACTTGGCGCCCTTAATTCAGCGATATCTTTACGTGCAGTGGGTAACTTTGCAATTTGGTCTAATGGTACTTCACTTTATTTGAGAAACCTGCAACTGGCGTCCAATACAAAAGTTTCTTCATCAGCAATTAATTGGCGAAATGATGTAACCTCCAACGGCGGCGTAGCATACGGAGGGAGTGACTATAATATTTATCGGTATGCCAACAATAGTTCAACAGCAATAACGAATAGGCCAAACAATAAATGGGATTTATATCCTGCTATGGATGGAGGAAATATTATTTATTCCGAAAGTGACCCATGTTGCATCAATCAACATTATTCTCTGCATTTATATAATGGAAAGTCAGACACGATTCTAAGTGACATGGACACGATCGAGCCCAATTTTAGCAACAACTACCAACTAAATAGCGGATACATAGCCTATACGAAGCCCGATACAGCCTTTCATTTACAAGTTTGGCTTATGGATTCATTGGGCACTTCATCGCAAATAACATATTTTTCCAGGAATTCTACAATTGACTTGTTAAACACGAATGGCGATTTGACATTTATCTATAACCGCCGAAGATATTTTTTCTGTAGAGCTACCAGGAGGGTAACCGATATCGGCTCAGCCAATGGTCAGATATATTACAGGGATTCTGCCTGGTATGTAGCATTGGGAAGAATGCTATACAAGATTGACCCGGCCCTTTACCCTTACAGGCCGCAGCAGGCTAAAATTTCAGGACTGGACAGCAGCTACTGTAGCAACAGGGGTATGCAAAAAATAAAAATTCTGAATTTACCGGATACCGGAACTTCAGTTAGTGTTACTTTGGATAGTACCAGGCTCTCCATAGCTTCCGACTCCAGTTTTTCATTCAACACAACTGATCAGACAGCAGGAAGGCATGCGATTACTGTAATTTATTCGAACGCTGTTGGCGCCCGGACCCTGACTGATTCGTTTACGATAATTGCCCCAGTTTCCCCTCATGTAAAATTGTCTTCCAACATTTCAATAGTAACCAATCTGGTTGACCCTGTGATCATTACAGCCACCAACCTCAGCGGGGGCGGGGCAAATCCCTTGTATACTTTTGCCGGTGACCGGAGTATTACTGCCATTTTACAGCCAGAAGGAAGCATTAATTCACTAAGTCTCAGCCCCGCAAGTCTCGCAATTGGAGCTAACCGCATCTATGCGCGAATGCGGACCAGCGATACCTGTTATACTGTGCCTACCAATATCGATAGTGTGCAGATAATACGCAATGCTGTTGTTGGAATTGTTGATCCGGATTTTGCCGACCAACCTATCGAGGCCTTTCCCAATCCTTTCAGCCAATCTGTTAGCATCAGTGGATTTAACAGGGGTAAAATTTATTGGATCACCATTAATAATAGCCTGGGAGAAATAATTTATCAGCAAATACTAAGTAATGGCAATACGCTTAACATTGCTACGAGTCTGTTGTCAGGTGGCAGCTATTGGTTGAATATTTTTGATTATAAAAAGAGCAAACTCATTGGTACGATGCTTATATTTAAAAAATAACGATGCCTCATACCATCGCCCCCGTTTATATCGAAAGTGATCAGGCATAACATGAATCTTAATGATGCTTCATACTACGTCCGCGTGAGGCGGTCTAAAGATATTTAACTGCGTTTATGTAATGAATAAAACGAATTATTCCTACAGAATGGCTGCTTAAGGCGGTTGTGTGCAGAACTCTAATGCACACATTGTTAGAAAACTGTATCTTTAGCTGAGCAATAAACGCTGCACGGTCTTCCTCCCGTAGCATAGAACATAATCCATCTCCCTGGAATTACTAAAAAAATAATCCTAACCGTCGGATCATATATAGAAACAGGTATTCTGTCTTCGGGTCATTATTTCAGTACACTCAATTTTAAAAAAAACTATTGTTATGAGCTGGACCTATCAAAGTTGGGGCACTGAGTACCCCAGAATTGCGGTTGATCTTACCGGTAACCATGCGGCAGATATTCTTGGCTTTGGCTATGATGGGGTATGGGTTTCTTTAAACGACGGAAGCGGGAATTTCAGCCCACCCAATGTTGGCATTAACGATTTCTGCATAGCAACAGGATGGTCAGTTGAAAAGCATCCACGTTTTGTAGCGAACCTTACAGAAAGTGGCTATCCTGATATTATTGGCTTTGGCGATGCCGGTGTGTATATTGCCAGGGGCAATGGCGACGGTACTTTTCTGCCACTGGAATTCGTTCTTGCGAATTTTGGGTACGACCAGGCCTGGCGGGTAGAAAATCATCCAAGATTTGTGGTTGATTTAAATGGAAATGGCAAAGCAGACATTATTGGTTTTGGAGACGCTGGTGTATGGACCGCCATGAACAAAGGGGATGGCACTTTTTATCCCGCACAATATATTATTGCAGATTTTGGAGTAAACCAGGGATGGCATGTAGAAAGACATCCAAGATATCTGGTGGATTTAGATGGAGACGGCAAGCCCGATATAATCGGCTTCGGTGATGAAGGTGTATACGTGGCCATGAATAAAGGAGATGGCACTTTTTATCCGGTAAAGGAGGGCCTGGTTGGATTGGGTTATAACCAGGGCTGGCGGGTACATGAACATGTGCGGCTTGTTGGCGATGTACTCGGCGTTAAAAAAGCATCTATTGTTGCTGCCCGGGAGAATGGAGAACTTCTTATTGCATATGGAATTGGCGACGGCAGATTTCAAGTACCAGAACCTGCGGGCATTTCCCTCGGATATCTTTTTAAGGATTTTCAATTTTACGGTACAATTGATTTCAGACCCTATCTTATTTTTTTGGCCGACATTATCGGCAATGGACAAAGAAAACAATTAGTTGCCTTCGGCGACACCGCCGTTTTCACAGTAGATTTTACCAACCCCTCTGCATCTCCTTTTGGCGCAACTGCAGATTTTGGGTACAACCAGGGCTGGCGCATAGAAAAACATCCAAGATATGTGATGCCATTACATGCAGATGGCAAGCCGGGTATTGTAGGCTTTGGCGACGCAGGTATCTATACAGCCATGAGCAAAGGCGATAACACGTTTTTACAACCTGGAATTTTTACGCTGGCAGATTTTGGGCGAATTTCCGGGCGCGTAGTCAGTTCAATTACCGTTGACTTCAAAATGACAGGCGATGATCTTGACGATGAAACACAGCTTCACATTTTTATAAAAAACCGCAAAAGCGATACCTCCGATTCCGGAGATCCCGGATCATTAGCACAGCACATTCAAAATTATGCAGACGGAGAAAATAGCTGGTATGAAAAAAATCCTTACCTGGGGTGTGCACTGTCTGCAAATGTCGGGGGAGCGTTTGGCGACGGCGACAACAAGCGGGTAAATATTTCACTGCGCAAAAAACCTATTCCGGTCGAAGAACTCAATATTCCGCAAATAATTATCTTTATTATCCCAAGCGGTGATGACACCTGGAAATTTGAATATACCGTAACAATAACGTTGGACGATGGAACGCAATTGCCCCCATTTGGTTCGAACGTTAATGGCATCACCGGAATTATCATGGATCAGGACAATCCCAGTTATTCCGGAATCGGCACCGAACTGAACCCCGGGCAACACCCCACGAAACCGCAGGAACAATACAAAGGGCCCATACTGACCCGTGCAACCATTGAATTCAAAACGCATAACAATGATAAAAGCAGCAGCACCGCTGTGAACGTACATATTGTTAACAGAAAATCCGCTACGGAAAATCAGGACATTTCAGTAGTATCAGACATTGCCACCAATCAGTATTTTGATGACCCCAGCGACCATATTTTCGAATTGACCATAGCAGCAAATAATATCTTTTTACACGACATTGTTTTGCCGGTTGTATATATTCATATAATTCCTAACGATGACGACGAAACCTGGATCTTTGATTATACAGTCACTTTTTATTTCGGCAACACCCAGCCGTACATCTGGAATACTTCGGGTGTTATTTTAGACAATGCTCACCCTAAGCACATGGGAGTTTATAGCGGGCGCCCTGTCAAACGCAACCCGCAAGCGTCATTGACCTTTTCTCCTTTCGTTCGGCACAAAACCATTTCGCTGACGTATGTAAGTCAAAAACTGTATGAATTTTTGCTCAGCCGGCAAGTAAAAGATAGCCCGTATCCCATGATAAAAATCCGCATTAATAATACCAATGATCTGATAAAATCTCTGGGTTTCACTTTTCGTTCAAACGACGACTATGCTGCACCCAGATCTTATAGCGACATACAGCATATTGACAATGCCCCACCGCCACCGAATGTAATATTGGCGCCAAACAACCATATGGGCGTTGAATTCCCACACAGTATGAGCGATATGCAGACTTTTTTTAACAAGTTTCACCTGGGTTCCCTGGTGCAGGAGCAGGTAAATGATATTAATCTGCAATCATTAAGCTTGCCTATCATTACCGATGATGTTGAAACCCCTTTACATCTTGAAATCGACTTCGAAACAGACGGACCCGTTGAAGTTACCGGTGCTGCAAGCATTGATATAAAAAAGCTTTTTTTAAAAACAAAACTTACTTTAAGACCAGACCTTGACAATGGGGTTGTGGATTTGATGGGATGGTTACAGGATATTAGTAAAATACAATTAATACCCCATCCGCAGGGCACTCAGCCTTTCTTTTATTACAACGGTATTTTTTTGGGACAACAAATAAGTGGCAAAATAGGTCCGGGTAGTGGGGGATTTGCAACTTACGATGACCTTGTACAAAGCCTGATAGACCGGGTTTACGAATTTCACATTGATGACGACATTTCCTTTTCCCTCTTTGTTAATGTAGTGGCATTAATAATAGGCGCCCTTGCCGGCCTTATTGGTGGTGCGTTGTTCGGCCCGCTTGGGGCAATTACTTCGCTTTCACTGGGCACAATTTTAAGTATTGATAAATTAAAAAGTTACCTGGGTGATAAGATCAGCGGAATGGCGCACAATAAATTTATGGGTGCAAGAGATACATTGAATTCCCTGGCAAGTTCGGTACTTATGGGCGGAGTTGTGAACGGCTCCAATACCGGGCCACTCGCTTATCCAAATCCATGCAGGCTTACAGGGTTGGCAATAAATAATGGCGTATTGACATTGGATTACATCGGGCCACAATACAACTTTCAATTCCCGGCGCCTTGCAAAGCAGATTGGCACGGGGGACCGCTTAGCCAGGGCACATTGGCAAATATCGATCACATCATTGTGCTTACCATGGAAAACCGTTCTTTCGACCATATGTTGGGGTATTTGAGCCTCCCTTACGAGAAAGGAGGGATGAACCGCACCGATGTAGATGGCCTTAAGGGTGGAGAGTTCAATATCTGCAATGGACGAACGATAAAACCTTTCCGCTTTCCTTATGGAGACACTATTTTTTCCCCGGGACCATCGAACAGCTTTGAACCAATTGCCTTTGCAGTGAATGGCGGTAAAATGGATGGATTTGCACAGGTGTATGCCGATGAGTATGGAAACACTTTAGCACACCGGGTGATGGGATACCATAGCTACGATAATGTGCCGACCTATGATGCGCTGGCAAGGGAATTTGCTATTTGTCATCGTTGGTTTTGTTCCTTTCCCGGCGAAACATTCCCCAACCGTTACTTTGAACTAACCGGCAGGCCGAATATAGACCCATGGGGCCTATGGGATTATGCCACTGATAATGTTATACCATTCTTATTTACAGACACTATATTCGATCATTTGTCGGAACAAGGCGTTTCGTGGAAATATTTTGAGCACAGCCCATGCCAGTTGCGGCTTTTTGAACGGCATACTTTTGACTCTCAAAACGTGGTCAGCTTTAACGATCCGGAAGTTGGGTTTGCTAAGCTCGCCGCGTCCGGAAACCTTCCATCGGTTAGTTTTATCGATCCTCATTTCAAGGATTTTCCTCCAGACAGCTTTTGCGACGAACCCCCTTCTGATATACGCAACAGCCAAAAATTTATTGACGACCTGGTAGGCATTGTTCGCGCCAGCAAAAATTGGGAAAGGACGCTGTTGATTATCACATATGATGAGCATGGCGGATTTTATGACCATGTGCCGCCTCCTAATGCCGCACAGGTATCGCCGGAATTGCCAAAGACTACTGGTTTGCGTGTTCCCACTTTTGTTATTTCACCCTGGATAAAACGCGGGTCTGTGATTGGAAACGACAGTCTTCATTTTGATCATACATCAATTTTAAAGACTATTGCAAGAAGATTTTTAAGTCGAAACCCGCCATACATGGGTGCAAGGTATGCTGCAGCGCATGATCTTTCAGAGGTGTTGAGCACTGAGAAGGAAAAAAACACTGATCAATTTTTGCCATTCGTTCCCTATACTTTGGATTATGAGAATACGAAAATGAATTTGAATGTTCACGATGGGGATCGTTCGCTTCATACCTTGCTAAATACAAGCCCTGCCAACGCTTTAAACATACCCGATTCTCAAAAATTCAAGTTTGAAGATGCCGGAGACGGGTTTGTGTATATTCGAACTTTTGCAGGGCTGTTTATTACCGTTCGTTTTTCAGGAAAGCAAGTCCACCATTTACCCAATGTTGTGCCGGTTTATTCAGTTGAGCAAAATTTGAAATTTCCCTTCGGTTCTGTCGGATCAAAAGATCCCAATCTTCAAAAATGGAAGTTGGTGCCCGGTAATGATAAAATAGCGTTCAATACTGGTTTTGTTGTGTATTCAGCGGCTTTTCCAAATTTGGTTTTACAAGTAGATAACGGACCTGCGGGTGCAACAGGGCCTGCTGTTATTCTGAGCATACCAACACCACCGGTGAATAAATTGGCGAAGCCAAATCAATGGAATGTTACTTCTCCGCTTATTCCAAACAATATAGTAACCCAATAGATGTAAAAATGCGCCGATGCGCTTATTTACGAACGGCAAACATATCAGTTGATGACCCTGAAAAAAATTGCACCAGCTTTCGGCTGGTGCAATTGTTAATTTAACATCGGGGCCCGTATTCAGCATAGCCCGCTTGTCTGAAAAGTTTAATTGACAGTATGTTTTATTGTTTTGTAAACTTCCGGGTCGTTGTATGAACGCCATCGTCTATGCGCACTACATATACTCCCGCCGGAAGGCCAGCCATATTAAGCACATATTTCGCCTCTGAAACGTTAATCGCAGTAAATAGCATTCTTCCCCACACATCGAACAACCGGATGTTCTGCAAACTCTTACCATCGCTGTTACTAATGGTAATCACATTATTGGCCGGGGAAGGATAAATGCTGAGTGAACCCACTTTATCGGGGGATAATAGCGGCTGCATCTGTGTGGCTATCCTTGCCGATGTAAGGTTCGCTTCCAGACTTATATAGTCGTACATCAGATGGCTTACCCACGCTGAATTGGAAGGCATTACAAGCGTTATAACATTGCTGCCGGCCGTTAATTTTGTCATTGGAATAAGGATCTGGTTATACGTATATTTTGCGTAATTGCTTTGACGAATAAATGCATTGCCATCGCCACCAGCCGGATAATACCCCGTAAACAATGAGTTTTCGTCATTTACGTAAATCCATTGTTGCGCATGATCGTTGCTGGCATAAGCAATTGTTAACCGCGCATAACCGGTAGTATCAAATCCTGTTGGCAGCGTAAAATTTAATCGCCATTTCCAGGCGCTCCCCGGGTTGGCAATGGCCGATGTATCGGGATATTTGGTATGAGCATAACACAATGTTGTAGCCCAGTTATTATTGGCAACCGTATATTCAATAGGATTGGGAAATGAGTCCCTGAACTTATTTTGAACATTGCCTTCGCAGTAACTGAAGTCACCCATTTTAAATTCATTGCTCATTCTATTGGGCGTACCAATTTCCCATAAAAGTGATCCATAACTTCTGTCAATTACCCGGGTAAGCGTTCCCAAGCTGGTCGTTCCGCCGGCTGTTACTACTACATTATCCTGCCGGTACTCTCCAACAGCACCGTCTACGTACGCAAAGAACGAATAGGTGCCAGGGCGTATGTTGGGTATTGAAAAATTACCGTTGGAATCTGACTTCACCCAATACTGATAATCTTTACACTCATACTGAAAGTTGGTAGCGCCGTCTGCCAAACTGGTAACGCCCACCCAGGCGCCGCTACCGGTATAACCTGGTTTTAGCGCGTCGGAGATCACAAATTTTCCCTGCACTGAACCACGTAAAGAAGCAGGTGGGTAGGCCGCAGAATCTTTCACCCAGGCATAAGGCCATTGCGATTTTTCCTGTGTTAACCTTTGTTTGGCGGCGGCCCAGTTTTGATCTCCCGTAGATTGATCGGTTATTAGTAACAGGTAGGGGCCGTATACTTTATTCCAGCTGGTAAGCGTATCGGCTGTCAGGCCTGTTGCGCCATAATGCACCCCGTTCATACACTGATGAATAATGCCTGCAGCAGCATTCAGATCGTGGTAGGCCGGTCCTTCGTTATAATATTCGCAACTGGTATTCAGCAGCCAGCAGCCGATATTGTTAACATTACTGGCGTGACCCCACAATGGATTATCCCAGAATTTCATAGAGTACTCGTACTTGCCATCATATTTGCCTGCCCGCACACCTGTTGTAAGCAGTACAATTTCCTGCGGACCGCCGCTGCTTACAGCCTG
>Ga0068855_100010778_pt1 | contig 11033 bp, 10 predicted proteins | sample KBSCornC52_FD_66592 | JGI IMG/M metagenome (GOLD analysis project Ga0068855, IMG submission 66592) | Corn rhizosphere microbial communities from Kellogg Biological Station, Michigan, USA - KBS Corn C5-2 | ecosystem: Host-associated > Plants > Roots > Rhizosphere > Soil ... | reverse complement strand
CTCGGCTGTTGCGACACCAACACACCCAGCTTGCTTGCGGACAGCACGGAGCGGATGGCCCCGAGTCGGGCCGCCCATGTCGCGGAACCCACGGAGTGCCCGGACAACTGCGTTTTGAACATCCGCTGGAACCGGCTGTGATCCTTCTCAATCTTTTCCTTGGCCCGCGCACTGTCGGCGGCCGCGAGGTCGGCAGCATGCGCACGTTCCAGCCGGCCCAACACGTCGCGCGCAGCCATCGGGCCTTCACGCTCCGCAATGGCGATGTCACGGCCGATCCGTGCGAAGTGCTCACGAAGGATCGAACCCAGGCTGTCGGACACGCCATATTCCCGCATCGTCTGTAACCAGCCTTCCGCGGTCTTGAAATGAAACTGGCGCGGCGCTGCGTACTTGCCCGCAAGCCCGGCGCCGCCGGGGTGAGGCGTACCGGCTGCGCGCTTGTTCGCGCCATTCGTGTGGATGCTCAACCAGCCCGCGCGGATGGCATCCTCGGCTTCCGCTGGTGTCATTTGCCGGCCGTCGGGGTGAACGAATTCGTCCAGGTCCAGGCGTTCCATCATTCGCGCCACGAACGTTTCCCGATCGCTTGCAACAAACCGCGTCCAGTCCCACGGCTGCGGCATGTAATGCGCCAGCTTCGCGACGGGAACCCCCGCGCGTTCCAGGCGTTGCCGGGCCGCTTCGATCGCATCCGCGACCGCTTTCGCGGCGTTTTTCGCTTCCGGGTTGCTCGATGCCTGCCCGCGCATTTCTTGCGCGATGGGGAGCGTTAGCGCCGGATCATCCAAGGCGCGTTCAACTTTTCCGCTGAACTGCGTCGCCATTTTCGTTTGCAAAGCGCGGATATTCGCCTCCAGGGACGTTTCGGCCGTCGGGCCGTTGAACGCGCCGTGGCCCATGAAGAAACGCGCAAGCATGCCGCGCACCTTCTTACCGGCTGGCAACGCATCAAGCACCGCATCGTTGTGCGCGTTGATCTGAATCCGCTGCAATTCGGCCGCGTGCGCTGCCGCCATGTTCTCGGCGCGCATCTGGTGGGCAATTTCAACCGCGCGCGAAAGGCGTTCCGTGGGTCCCATGGTGGCCCACGCTTGCGGGTCTTCACGCCGCGCCTGTTTCGCGGCTTGCTGCAGGCGCGTTTCTATCGCGCGAAGGTCGGCGTCTGATACCTGCCGGCCGTCGGCTGCAGCCGCAGCCCGCACGGCTGCTTCGCATTCAGGCTTCACAGCACACCCCCCGTCCGTGCAAAGCACGCGATCGCGGCGGTCATCAATCCGCGGTCACTTTCCGCGTTGGCGATTTCCGCGCGCATGCGCGCGACGATGTTGGAAACAGTCGCGGCGCTACCATCCTCGGTTTCGAGTGACATCGCGCCGTGTTTCGCTCCAATTTGTGCCATGGTGGCTTCCTGTAATGTTTGCGGCCGTTGGGCGCTGCCGGACTCGCCAACGGGTAGCGCGAAGTCCGGAATGTTGGCGTCCACCTGCGCTTCGGCCGCGCGCAGCGCGTCGGCCATCGTGTTCGCTTCCTGCACGATCGGATCGGACTGCATGCCCTCGTCGATCGCGCGGGCGGCTTCCATCTTCGCGGGGTCGGGGATCGTGCCCGCTGCAATGCCGCGCGCTTCCTCTGCCGTAACGTTAGCGCTGCGACCATTGGCGAGGTCGTCAGTCACGCGCGAGAAGATCGCGTGATGCAGCGCCGCGGCTTCCGGACTGGTTGGCACGCCCGGCGCCATGTCGGCGGCGCGCGCTTGGTCGGCGACCACGCGGGCAGTGTCCACGTCACTCGGCGCCGGCCGGTCAAACGGTGCAATCCGTCCGCGGTCGCCGAAATATGTTTCGTGCAAGTGGCCCGCGAAGCCCATGCCGGCGCCTACGATCGCGTCGGCCGCCAATGCCTGCCCGTCAAGCGGCCGTTGCATCGCGGCCATGTCGTCGTAACCGTTGGCTTTCAGTACAGCCCAATTTGCGCCGCGGCCCGCAACGCCGAGGCCCGCATTGATCGCACTGGACTTGAACACCTTGGCGAGCATGCCGCCGCCGAATTTGAACGGTACCGCGGCGCTGGCCGCGCCGACGATGCCTTGCCCGAGCGCGGCTTCCTTGGCCGTGGTGTCGTCGACGCCTTGCGAAGTCAAGTCGCGATACGTGTCGTCCGCAGACGTTCCGCCCATCAAAACCGCGGCGCCTATCGGGCCGCCTACAGCGAAGCCGGCGCCAAATGTGGTAACCCCCTTGACAGCGCCGCCAATGGTTTGCGCGCCGACACCTTGATATTGCTTGTCGGAATCGATCCACTTTTCCAGGTTTTCGCGCCCTTGGCTGACGCTTTTTTGCCAGTCGGGTTCAGTCTGGAACGGCGTCCAATCGAACACGTGCTGGACGCCCTGCGGCAGCGCGTTGTGAATCATGCCGCCCACGTCTGCCAGCGCGTTCGTGATGCTGTCAGCCACGCCCGCGACACCTTGCGCAATGGCTTCGCCGGTGCCTTCCAACGGCCCGGGCGGCGCAAGCTGCAGATCGGGTGCCCCGCGGATCAGTCGCGGCGGTCCGCTGCCGTCAAAATACCGAATGCTTCCAGGTGGGAGAGGTTCGGGCGGTTTGTACCCTAACTGCGCGTACGCCTGTTCAGCGTCATCTTCGGCCGACGGGCCAAGGTATCCCATTTAGTTTTCCTCAAAGAAAAATTTCTGCCGGTGTTCACGACATGGCACCGGGTGGAACTCGCGCACCACAATCCCGGCCCCCGCCCCTGGCGCACACCCCTTTGCCGCAAATAGGGGTCCCATCATTCGAACATCCGCGCCGCCGCATCCGCTCGCGGTGCGATCGGGGCAGGCGCCCAACTTGCGCCGCGGTCAGCACGCGAACGCGCCGCAGCGAGGCCCAAGGCCGGGGCATCTGATTGGTTATCACTTGGCCCGGCGTTGCAAGTGCTTGGCAACGCGCGATATTCCGCGTCGATCGCGGGGGTTGGGTCGCACGTGGGTCGCATTGCTGACGAAAGTACGTGGCTCGCGCGCGCTTTCGCGTCGCGCAATGCTGCCGTCAAGTCCACCGAAACAGTTTCGACCAGGAGCTTGTCAGTCAACAGCCCGTGCAGCTTCGCGCGCAATTCCACGGCCTTGGTGAACGCGTGCGAATTGTTGCTTTTGCGCGCAATCTCCAAGGCTTCGCCGGCTTCGTTGAATGCTGCCGTGGCGTCGTACACGGTCTTTTTGGTGATCCGCTCGCGGATCCGGTCGAGTTCGGCTTTCACACCCGGATTGCGCAGCAGGTCGTAGACCTGCACGCGCGCAGTGCGGGGGCTGTAGCCGGCCGCGATCGCCGCTTGCGTCGCGTTCTTGTCGCCCACCGCGTATGCCTGCACGAAAGCTTGCTGCAGCGGCGTCAACGTGCCGCCACGCGCTGGTTCCGGTTTTGTCTTGGTCTTGGGCATCGTAGGCTGTCAGGCGGCGCGCGCAGCGCCGGCCGCGGCGGCTCGTTTCTCATGGCCGACAGCCTGCGCCAACTCGCCCAGGTTCATCGCCGGGCCGATCACGGCATGCAGCTTGCGCCGCAGCGCGTGTGCATCCGGCGCGGCCAAGGGGTCCAAGGTGTATGCGGCGACAAACAGCGCGTCGAATAGGGCTTCAAGATCGCGCCGCCACGTTTCCAGGGCGTTGCGGTCCCCGGACTCCACGGCGGCCAGAAACTTTCCGACGCATTCATGCAGCACGCGGCCGAAGTCGGCGGCGACGGCTCGTTGCGCCCGTTCCTTTCCGGGCTTCATCTGCGTGCGGCCCCTCGTGCGGCGCTGGCGATGCGCGCGGCCGCGCGCTGTGCGTGCCGCTCCGCAAGTCGGATGATGACGCCCACGTCATTGCCGCCGCCCGTGCGTTCCAGCCAGCCGGGAAGTTCCGGGATGCGCGCCGCCAAGAGCTTGAGTTCGGCTTGTGCATCCGCCAGAACCTGTTTGTCTTTCCCGTCCGGGTATCGACATTGCAGCGTGCGCGCCGTTTCGGCCATGGCCTGCAATTTCTGCGCGCGTGTCGGCGGATTTTGCAGCCCCGCCGCCAGTTTCTTGCCGTACTCGTTGGCGCTGCCGGCATCGAGGCCGGGTATTTCGTCCGCCGCCTGCAACCGATGCGACAGCCCCACACGCGCTTGCATCGCGTCAATCTCGCCCATGGGGGCGTTATCGCCGGCAAACGCGCTCACGTCGTGCGCCGTGGCGGCTTCGGCCGGCGCATTGGCATCCTGTGCCGTGGCTGCGTCGGCCGGCGTGCTGGGGGCTTGGGTTGCGTCTGCAATGTCGCCGGCCGGCGCGGGCGCGCTGGTCGCTGGCGTGGCCTGGGCATACAACGCGGCCACGTTGGGCGGTAGCTTGGTGAATCGAAGGCCGGGCTGCTTGGTGCGGGCGGCCTTCCACGCTTCGGCCACGGCCGCGGGGTCGGGTTGCCCCGGCTGCGCAACCTGGGCAGGTGCTGCGGGCGCGACTGCGGCGCCGGGGATAGTTTGGTCAGTCATGCCGCGCCCCTTGATCGAGGTCCACGGCTTCCGGTGAAGGGACCGGGCGCACCATCGTGCGCGAGTCGCGGTTTTCAGGTTCGCGGGGATCGTTCGCGGCTTCGACGCGTAGGCGCTTGACCATCGTGCACAGTTCGGCGCCGATTTCGGCCAGGGGTTTGGCAGCAGGAAAGCCCAAGCCGCGCCGCGGGTCGGGGATCACGCCGACACGTTCCAATTCCGCGCGGACTTGCCCGGCCGCGGCTTGTGACTTGAGCGCTCCGCAGCGCTCGCCCACTTGGAACGCGGCCGGGATTGCGTTGTGGACCTTTTGCGCGGCGCGCAAGAAATCGTCGCGAGCCGCCGCCAGGTCGACGGCAGCGGCGGTGAATTTCGCGGCAGCTTTCGCACGCGCGGCCGTGAGGCGTTCAATTTCGTCCCACTGCGCATCGGTGCCGCGCCGGGCACGCTTCACCGCTGCGGCATGTTCGCTTTCCGCGATGCCCGCGGCCGCCTGGGCGCGCTCGTGGCGTTCGATCGCGCGGGAGAGTTCGCGGCCGGCGCGCTCCACTTCGGGGGTGTCCAGGTTCGGGCCGGCAGCGGCAAGGACGGCGTTGTACGCGTCGCGCTTGGTATCAAGTTCGGTCTGTGCCGTGGCGGCGTGGGCCTGCCGCTCGGCGAGGATCGCCGCGGCAGCTTCCACAGTCAGCGGTTCGGACGCATCGCCCTTGGATCGGCGAAAGGAGGGCAGGGACATGCTGTGTCCTTTGTTGTGGTGGGTGCCCTCCCTTCCACGTTTTCATTTTACTACCAGCTTTCACCAAAAGCAAGGTACATGTGAGGGACAGACCCCGCACCGCCGCAATGTTCAATCCGCGGCGCCGCGTGCCGGTGTGCGATCGGCAAGGGCAGGGCGTATGCCCATTTGTCTGTCAAACCACGACGGGGCGGCGCAGGGCGCCACTGCCATACCACCGGGGAGCAGCCGGCCCGTGCTGCGGCCGGTGACCCGTCGCGCGCGTGCGCGCACGAGGCCGGCACCCATAAGCTGGCAGGAATGGAATCGATCGCCAGTAGAGCGTCCCCGGCGCTGGTCGGAAAGGTGTGGCATGTGGACAAACGCCCCCTCCTAGGGGTGGGGGCGCTTGTCCACCTATTTGCCCGACGCGTGGACAAGTAATTTTTGAGTTTGTCCACCTTGTCCACTTTTGCCGCGAAAGCCTTGCGGCTCGCCGCTTTCGTAAGTGGACAAGCTCGCACGCCATCTTGTCCACATTGTCCGTTTTGCCGCGATATTCGGAACCAAGGTGGACAAGCGGTTTTGTCCACCTTTGTTACCGATTGTTACGGCCATTGCGGCGGCTACCTCACGTCGGGAGCGCATACCGCCCGCGGCCGCAATCGTGCACCAGGCCTTTTTCGGTGAGTCGGTCGACCGCTTTGCGGAATCTGTCGTTCGCCTGCCGCTTCTCCTGGGCGTTGCCCCCGATGGCGGATACGTTTTCGGCGTCGAAGTAGGCTTGGCGCCACTCGTCGCGCGTCGTCATCACTTCCGCAAAGTAATCGCCCGCCGTCGTCGGGTCTTCGCGTTTCGCGTTCGTCAGGTCGCGCAGCGCCATCAATACAACCTGCTCCGCGGGGCTTGGCTGGTTTGCGTCGCGCTTTTCCGCTGTCGCCAGTTCGGCCACTACGCACGAGCCGCGCGGCTTGCCCTTGGCGGTTCGCCCAAGGCTTACGCTTTGGAGCCGGCACGTCCACTTGTGCCCGTCCTCGCCGTCCTTCAACTTTACGAGCTTCACCGTGCGCACGTCGTCTTTGCGCGAGACTTCTAGCTCTACGTCCGCGGCGCCGTGCAGCGAAGAATGCCCGCGCGCTCCCTGCGTGGTGTCTTTGCCGGAATGGTGCACGATCACCACCAGGCACCCAAGCCGGTCGGCGATGGCCTGCGCGGCCGTGATGGCTTGCCCCATGTCTTGCGACGAGTTCTCGTCGCCGCCGGGCATCGCGCGGTTCAAAGTGTCGATGAACATCGCGCGCACGTCGTGCCCGGCTACGGCCGAAACATCCCGCACCAGCGCGGCGGCCGGTTCGAATCTCTGCGCCAGCAGGTCCAGCGGTTGCCGCTCGATCACCAGCACATTGTCAAGACCGTCCCGTTTCAACTTGTGGTGCTGCAAATAGGCTTCGATGCGCGAGCGCTGGCGGCCTTCCAGCCCGACATACACCACCTTTCCTTTGCGAACGTCACGGGCGCCCCAAGACACACCGCGCGCGATGGCTGCGGCGATGTCCAGCGCCAGGAAACTTTTGCCGCTCGCTGGTGCGCCGAAGATCACACCCAGGCCACGGTCGGGCAACAGGCCGTCGATTAGCCATTCCGGATCCGGGTCGGCGAGCAGGGCGCTTGCCTTGCGAACATGGAATGTCGGGCCTGTTGGTGTCGGCTTGGCGCCCGGTTGTTCGGCTTCGCGCACCGCCACGGGCAACGGTTCCGCGGCGAAGATCGCTTCGGGCGCGTCCGCGCCTTGGCGGTCTAGCCCGTATCGGTAGGCGTTGGCGACCTTGACCGCCAGTTCGTCCAAGGTCCACGGCGGCGCGCAACGGTCGTTCCAGTGTTCAAACATCAGGGCCGCGCAATCGTCGGCACTCACCCCAAGGTCTTTCACGCGTGCGGCGACTTTGTACGCGGTCGCATCGCCGCTATCGCCTTGAACCGCCACCGGGGCTTCATTCTTCAAGTAGTCGATCGCCCGTTGTTCGGCTCGGCTCCGATCGACACCAGGCAGCGGCTTGCCGGCATCGGGTTCGCGTTCGCGCCGTTGGCCGCAAAGATCGATCAGCCATTGCGGAGCGTCGGCTATCTCGCCACCACATGCGACCGTGTACGCCTTGCCGTCGATGATGCTGCCCGGCGCGACGATGTAGCCGTTCGCGCTTCGCACGTCCAAGCCTTCGCCCAGCTTGCCGGCGCTGCAGGACACAGCGTCGGCCACGCGAAAGATAATGTGCCGGCCGCCGCTGGGCGTGGCATGCTCGCGGGTGAGGGGGAGCGAACCATGCATGTCTTCCAACGCGCGCAACGAGGATTCCCCGTCGCGCCCGTCTTTCATATCCACGTCCAGCACCAGGAGCGCGCCGCCATCGCGGTGCGCTCCGGTGAAGATTCCGGCGTTGCCGTATGGTTTCAGGTCGAAGTGCCTGCCGGGAACATTCCAGCCCTCAACGCTCGCAACTTTTGCGTTCGCGCGCACCGGGAACAACTGAAACCCGGCCGCGATCAGTTCGGCGCGCACCGCCGCGATGTCCTGCGCCCCCACCTTGGCGGCGTTATTGGACATTGCGCGGGTTTTCCCACACTTCGCCGACAATTTCCGTTTCGGGGTCGCCGAACTCGATGCACGATTCCAGCGTGTAGTTCCAGCGGCCGCGGGCATCACCCGGGCCGACCGTTTGCACAATGTCGCCGGGGCGGTCGCTGCGTGGCGTCGATGCGTACAACGCTACGTCAGCCACGGCGCGCAGTTCGTCGCGGGATCGAATCGTCGCCGGCCCTGTCACCAGCAGTACGCAGCATTCCAGGTCGCGCGCAAGCTCCGTTACCGACAGCGCGACCTTTGGCACGCACAACGCATCATCCGCGGTCTGTTCCCGCACGTGGACTATCAGCAAATCCGCGCCGCCCGCGGCCTTGATGGCCGCAACGACTTCCGGGTGAGGCTCGCGCGTCACATCCAGCCGGGGCAGGGTAGCGCCGTCCGCGTCGTGTTCGATGAACCGACCGGCGCCGTTTGCGTCGAAAAAGATGGTTCTACCGGTGATCGTCGCGCGGCCGCCCCAATCCTGGCCAGTGGCCACCATTGCACCCATGTCGTCCGCGACCAGGGCGGCGGTCAGCATGGTTTCGGCTTCAAGCATTGCAACACCGACCAGAGGCAGCACGCCACCCAACAGCCATTCACCCGGACGCTGGCCGTACGGTGGGAGAAAACGCGCGCTCACTGTCTCGTCAGAAATAGGCTTTGTCTCTGGATTCTGCATGATATAATCCCCTGCGTTGGTGGTTGATTCGTTCGCGCACAATGCGTGAACGTGAAACACTGACACGCCGGGCGCGGCAACCGCCCCGGTCCAGGTACATCACTCTGCGCCCCCTCGCGCGCCGGCCTCACTCCCCGGTGCGCTTTTATCTGTGGCGTCCCCGCTCCGGTTGGCGCAGCGCTCCGCGATCCATGCGTTTACCTCGTCCGCGGGCCATGCCCGCCGGCCGCCGAATTTCGCCGGTCGCACAAACGTTCCCGCGCGCGATCGCCGGTAGATCGTCGGCAAGCTCCAACATGGGATGAGGGCTTGCACTTCCTTTGCGGTTAGGAAATCGTGCATTTCGAATTTGCTCCGGGTACGACTGCGACATCAAGTTAACGGGTTCGGTCATTTGTGTCAACAGTGAAGGGTAAAAATGCGGACAATCACTTGCTCCCGGCGCGCAACGTACTGTCCGCGCTCGGAATTTAATTCCGGACACGTTTTCTAGGTCGCAAATAGGTCGCAGCGTTGGGCCGGCGCGGCGGTTTCAGGCAGCCGGCGGGAACAAGCACGGTTTGTGGTTGCGCCACTTGCGCAGCACGCCCGGCCGCCAACCTAAGGCCGCTTCGATGTCGCGATCAGTTGGCGAGTACCCCAGGGTCCGCCGCAATTCGCCTGCGACGCGCGCGGCATCGCGTGCACGGCCTTCCCACAGGCCTGGCGTAGGCGGCGGTCCCATGCCCGCACGCAAGCGCGTGTCCAGTTTCGCCAAGGCGTTGCGAAATTCGGGGCGCTTCGGTGCCGTGTTCTTCCGCAGAAATGAAACCCACGCGGCCAGCGACGCGCGCGGCACCTTCGAAACCTCGCCGCGGCCCTCTCGCCCCGCCGCGTCGGCGCGTGCGATCGCGGTCAACGCATCATCGGGCGGATTACCGGCGGCGGGGAATTCGCCGAACCACGTTTCCAACACCAGCGCGCGGAACTCGTCGGGGCTGAATCCACGCAGGTTAACCGTTCGGCTTTGCTTTCTCGGCATCGCCGCCGCCCTCGCAATAGTCGGCCCATGCCTGCATCAGCTTGGCGCGCTGTGCCAACCACTCGGCGCGGTTGTAGACACCCTCCACGCCGGGGATGGTGTGCGCGAGCGCAGCTTCCGCGATATCGCGCGGCGCCCGCTCCACTTCCGCGCACCAGGTGCGGAACGTCGAACGGAACCCGTGCGCGGACAATCCGGGCCGCATGCCTTTCAGGACTTTCATTGGCGCGGCCGTCGTCAGTGGCCGGCCCTTCTTTCCGCCGGGGAATACGTGTTCGGAATCCCCATGTATCCGCGGCAGGCGGCGCAGCAGCGTGACGGCCTGCCGCGACAGCGGCACGGTGTGCGCTTCGCCCATCTTCATGCGCTCGCCGGGAATGACCCACGTGGCCGCGTCGAGGTCGATTTCGTCCCAGCGCGCGCCTGCAGCTTCGCCCGGCCGCACCGCGGTCAGTATCTGGAATTCCAACGCGGCGGGCGAGAACCCCGGTTGCTTGCGCAAGTCGACCAGGAACGCGGCCAACTCGGCATAGGGCAGGGCAGCGCGTGGCGTCGCCTTGCGCGCGCCCCGCGGCCGGTCGGGTAACTTGGCTTCCATGCTGCCGCGCCAGCGCGCCGGGTTCTCGCCGCTGCGCCAGCCGTCGGCCGTGGCTGCGTCCAGCACCCTTTCAATTTGCTGGCGCACCCGGTCCGCGGTTTCGGGCTTCGTCAGCCAGCACTTTTCCAGGCATTTGGCGATCCCGTCAGCGGTGATCGCGTCAACGGGCAATTTCGCGATCGGCTTGCAATATTTGTGCAGGCTCCGTTCCCAGGCTTTCGTGTGTCGCGGATGCCAGCCGGCACGCTTGGCTTCGATGAATTTTTCGGCCGCGTCCTTGTACGTGCGCTTTGATTCGTGCGCGACCGCCGCGGCGTGCCGGCGCGCCATCGGATCTTCGCCGCGTTCGATCATCCGCCAGTATTCGGCGACGATGCCGCGCACGGTTTCCAGGTTGTACTTTGCGGGCGTGCCAAGTCCCATGTCGCGTTGTTTGCCGCCGCCCTTCGCGCGTGGCGGAAACCTGTAGCGGAACACCCACGATTTGCCGACACTGCCGCTAGCAGTGGGCGTGATGCGCAAATACAACCCGTTGCCGCCGTCTGCATACTTGCCCGGCTTCGCGAGCGTGCGCACTTTCGTCGCGGTCAGTTTGTTGATCGTCTGTCGAATTGGCCGCGGCATTTCGTGCCCCACGTCTGTCCCTCACGCGACACAAGATTGTTGCACAACGATCAACAACCGACAACGCGCCACGGCGCGGAACCGCAGATTTTTCAACGTGCAACAACTTCGACAGACAAACGGAAACGAACTCCGCGCAGATTCCGGGGCTGCCAAATCCGCCAACGCCACCCGCGATTGGCCGCAAAGAAGCAAAGCCCGCCAATCGGCGGGCTTTGTCGTTTCGGACTCCGAGTGCCTCGTGATTGTCACGAAATGT
>Ga0068855_100010776_pt1 | contig 11035 bp, 8 predicted proteins | sample KBSCornC52_FD_66592 | JGI IMG/M metagenome (GOLD analysis project Ga0068855, IMG submission 66592) | Corn rhizosphere microbial communities from Kellogg Biological Station, Michigan, USA - KBS Corn C5-2 | ecosystem: Host-associated > Plants > Roots > Rhizosphere > Soil ... | reverse complement strand
GTCCTTATGAGCATCACCACGGCCATGACGAGCGTGCCGAAGCCCGCGGCCGACCTGATCGAGGCTTTCAGACAGGCGCCGACCTCGGTCATCAGCGACAACCTTGCCCGCCTGCCGGGCGCCGTCGGTCTGCGGCCGTTCCATCGCGGCGGCCGGCTGGTCGGAACCGCCTTCACGGTGCGCACGCGGCCGGGCGACAATCTTGCGATCCATCGGGCGCTCGAACTGGTCGGGCCGGGCGACGTCATCGTGGTCGATGGCGGCGGCGACGAGACGCGGGCACTGGTCGGCGAGATCATGAAGACCATCGCCGAATATCGCGGCGCCGCCGGCTATGTGATCGACGGCGCGATCCGCGACGTCGCGGCTTTCGCCGCGTCCGACTTCCCATGCTTTGCGCGCACCGCGATCCACCGCGGGCCCTACAAGAGCGGGCCCGGCGAAATCAACGTGCCGGTTTCGATCGGCGGCTCGGTGATCGCGCCCGGCGATATCGTGGTCGGCGACGAGGACGGCGTGGTGTCGTTTCCCGCTGCGACCGCAGCCACCTTGCTGGAAGCTGTTCGCGCCCAGATCGCGCGCGAGGAGCAAACCATCATCTCGATCCGCGAAGGCCGCTACCAGGGCAGCTACGGCAAGTCTTGACGGATAGGTCTTGATCGATGCGCTACCGGCGCTTGAGGGAGAAACGATGAGTCAGAAGGACGAATTTCACAATCTGGATAACCCGGCCGACGGCCTGTTTCGCGAACTCGCGTCCGGGGTCACGACGCGAATCTTCTCCGGCGAGCAGGCGATGCTGTCGGTGGTGACGCTGGCGCCGCACGCGCAAGGCACCCTGCATCATCACCCCGAGGAGCAATGGGGCGTGCTGCTCGATGGCTCGGCCATCCGGGTTCAGGGCGGTGAGGAAATTCCGGTCAGAAAGGGCGATTTCTGGCGCACGCCGGGAAACGTGCCGCATACGATGCGGGCTGGACCGGACGGCGCCCGCGTGCTTGACATCTTCAGCCCGCCGCGGCCCGAGTACAAGAAAGCCGGCTCCGGCTTCGGCGCTTAAGAAAATCTGCGAACAAAACAAAAAAGCGCAGCCACAATCGGGAGGAGACACTTGGTGAAGATTACCAGACGCAATCTGCTGGCGGCGTCGGCCGCGTTCGCGGTGACGCCGGCGCTGGGGCAGGCGGCAAAGAACATGACGCTGGTGGTGCCATTCCCGCCGGGAGGCTCCACCGACGCGCTGGCGCGGCTGCTGCAGTCTCACCTGCAGACCAGGCTCGGCCGGACCGTGCTGGTGGAGAACAAGTCCGGTGCTGCCGGCTCGCTCGGCGCCATCCAGGTCGCCAAGAGCGCACCTGACGGCGCGACGTTCCTGGTGACGTTCGACTCGCACGCGGTCATCCCCTCGATCCTCGAAAAACCGGGGCTGGATGTCGAGAAAGATCTGCTGCCGGTGTTCCTGGTCGGCACCGCGCCCTACGTCCTCGCCGCGAATGCCGAGCGGCCGTACAAGACCATTGCCGACGTGATCGCCGCCTGCAAGGCCAACCCCGGCGCGGTGAAATACGCCTCCGTCGGCATCGGCACGCTCGGCCATCTCGCGATGACGATGCTGGGCAAGAAGGCCGGCGTCGAGATCACGCATGTGCCCTACCGCGGCGGCGGCCCGGCGATGAACGATGTGCTCGGCGGCCATGTCGACATGATCATCGGATCGGCGGCGCTGATCACGGCGCAACTCGGCACCAACATGCTGCGTCCGATCCTGCAGATGGGCCGCGAGCGGATGGCCGTGCTCAAGGATACGCAGACCGCGATCGAGGCAGGCTTCCCCGATTTCGAGACGCTGGCCTGGTGGGGCGTTTTCGCGCCCAAGGACACGCCGCCCGATGTCATCGCCAACATGGCCAAATCAGTGAAGGAGATCCTGAGCGAGCCGGCGGTAGCGGCGCAGCTACAGGAGACGCAGCAGATGACGCTGCTGCTCGCCGACGGCAAGGAGTTTTCGACGTTCTTCGCCAAGCAAGTCAGCATCTGGGGCCAAGTGGTGCGCGAGAACAACATCAAGGCGTAGCGGCGGACGCCTGTTGATCACCCCGACATCGTATTGCCCGGAACCGGTTTCCTTCCGATGCGGCCTATCGGCCGCGTCGGAGGGCTGGCGATGCCGCGCGCGCTTTGGTATGAAGCGGTCAAGTACCCGCCCACGCAGCGGGTCCGCGGTCCCGTAGCTCAGCCGGATAGAGCGACGGTTTCCTAAACCGTAGGTCGCATGTTCGAGTCATGCCGGGATCGCCAGTCGCTTGTTACGCGCCCTTTTCCAGCAGCGCCTTGAAATCCGCGCGGGCGCGTTGCGCTTCTCGCATGGCGGTCTCGGAGGCTTCGCCAAGACCGAAATAGCCGTGGATCAGGCCGAGGCCGTCGTGATAGCTGGTCGGAACGCCGGCGGCCTTCAGGGCTTCCGCATACGCCTTGCCCTCGTCGCGGAGCGGATCGAACCAGGCTGTTGTAACCACCGCCGGCGCGAGACCGACGAGGTTTTTGGCGCGCAGCGGCGACACGCGCCAGTCAGTGCCATGGGCGGTATCCGCTAGGTAATGGCCGCAAAACCATTCCATCACCGCACGCGACAGAAAATAGCCTTCGGCATTTTCAGCGCGCGAGGGGAAGCGCGCGTTCTCCGTCGCATCCGCGAAATTTCCGGCGACATCGGTGACGGGATAGACCAGCAATTGCGCCGCCAGCTTGATGCCGGCGTCGCGGCAGGCGATCGCGGTGGCGGCCGCCAGATTGCCGCCGGCGCTGTCACCGGCCACGCCGACGCGCTTCTCGTCGCCGCCGAATTCGGCGATGCGGGCGATGACGTCCTTTGTGGCGGCGAAGGCATCCTCGAAGGCGCCGGGAAAGCGCACCTCCGGCGGGCGGCGATAATCGACCGAGACGACGACCGCGCCGGTCTCGATCGCAAGCCAGCGCGCCTGCCGGTCATGGGTGTCGAGATCGCCGGCGACCCAGCCGCCGCCGTGGAAGAACACGACTGTCGGCGATTGCCCGTTCGAATTCCGGTAGGCCCGCGCGCTGAGGAAACTCGCGGCGCCTTTCACCTTGATGTCCTCCGCGCTCGTCACCGGTGGCGGTGGGACGTCCGCGCGCGAGGCGGCCAGCGCACGAAGCGCATCGCGCGCGCTCTGCGGCGTCATGTTGGTGGGATCGCGCAACGGCAGCAGCGGAATGATCTGGGCGACGACGGGATCGAGCGGCGTAATCATGCGGGGCGTGCCTCACTTCGGAATAAGACGACAGCATAGATAACGGGCGTGGCCGCCGCAATCACACCATTTTGTGCGGATCGGCCGATTTACTTCAATTGATAATGAGCCCCGCAGGCAGATGCGCGGCAGCCGCATTGTCTGATTTTGCTGCAGTCGCCGCTTACGGATGCGTCGCGATGACGGACTCGCAGATGCTCGCGTGAAGCACGCCAGTTCTTAGAGAGATTCAATTCCTTCAGTGTTCTATTCGTTTGCAGAGACTGGTAGACGGCGGCCGCGTGAATAGCGTTTTGTGAAGTGGAAGTGAAGCGAAGTGACGACCAGTGCTGATTGCCGGCTCGTAGAGGACCATCGAAACCTAATCGACAAGCGCCACGCGCAATTACTTATCGGTGCGGCAATCCTGCTGGTTGATCTATCGTTCTCGACGACGATGGCGAATGCGCAATCCAGTGTTGCGCTGCCGGCGGTGACGGTCGAATCGCCGACGCAACGGCGGAAGCTCGCCCGCCCGGCAAGCCCTTCTGCGCAACGGATTCAGGCCGCTGCCGCGCGCCAGCGCAATCAAAATGCGACGCCCGCACAACCGACACCGTCAGAACGCGCCGCCGCTGCAGCGGCTGCCCTGAATGAAGCCAAGCTCGGCTATCGCGCGATGCCGAGTTCGACCACGCTGCGCACCGGCGCTTCCCCGCTCGATACCTCGCAATCCGTCAATATCGTACCCGAGCAGGTCATCAAGGATCAGCTACCGCGCAACATCGACGACGCGCTCGTCAATATCAGCGGCATTACCCAGACCAACACGCTCGCCGGCACCCAGGACGCCGTCATCAGGCGTGGCTTCGGCGATAATCGCGACGGCTCGATCATGCGCAACGGCATGCCGCTGGTTCAAGGCCGCAGCCTCAATCCCGCGGTCGAAAGCGTCGAGGTGCTGAAAGGGCCTGCTTCGCTGCTCTACGGCATCATGGATCCCGGCGGCATCGTCAACACGATCAGCAAGCGTCCGGAGCTCTATCAGCACGGGTCGGTTACCCTGCTTGGCTCGAGCTATGGCGGCGGCAAGAGCGGCGCGGACGGGACCTTCGATATCACCGGCCCGATCGGCAAGGACGGTCTGGCCTATCGCTTCATCGCCTATGGCGTCAACGAGGACTACTGGCGCAATTTCGGGCGCCACCGCGAAACGCTGATCGCGCCATCGCTGGCGTGGTATGGCGAGAACACGACCATCCAGCTCAACTACGAGCATCGCGATTTTCTTTCTCCGTTCGACCGCGGCACAGCGCTCGACTCCCGTACCAACAAGCCGCTTGCCATACCGGCGACACGCCGGCTCGACGAGCCCTATAACAACATGTGGGGAACATCCGACCTGATGCAGGCATCGGTCGAACACAGACTCAACAACGACTGGAAACTCTACGCGGCCTACAACTACAACACCGAGAGCTTCAGCGCCAACCAGCTGCGCATCACCGCGGTCAACCCCGTCACCGGTATCGTGACCCGCAGCAATGACGGCACCCGGGGTTCGCTCAGCAACGTCAGTTACGGCACATCCTACCTGCAGGGTGGCTTCTGGCTCGGCGAAATGCGCAACGATTTGCTCATCGGCGGCGACGCCCAGTATCGCACGATCTACCGCAAGGACCTGATCCGGCAGGCGACCCCCAACGTGTTCAACATCTACAATCCGGTCTACGGCCTGCTCCAGCCGGGCACGACGGTTTCCGCCAGCGACAGCGACCAGACCGACAAGCTCGGCACCCGCGCGCTGTTCTTCCAGGACACGCTGCACCTGACCGACCGCTTCGCGCTGGTTGGCGGCGTGCGGTACATGGAATACGAACAATTGGCGGGGCGCGGACGGCCATTCAAGGCCAACACTGATCTATCCGGCGACAAGGCGCTGCCGCTCGGGGGCGCCATCCTCAAGCTTACCGATGAGGTCTCCCTCTACGCGAGCTACACGCAGTCGCTGAAGCCGACCTCGACCATCGCGCCGCTCACCGGCGGCGTCGTCGTCGGCTCCAACATCGCGCCGGAAGAGGGCGTGCAGTGGGAGACCGGCGTCAAATTCGATATCAACAAGCGGCTCTCCGGCACGGTGGCGCTCTATGACATCGACAAGAAGAACGTGCTGGTGTCGCAGCTCAACACCGCCACCGGCCTGACCGAGTTTCGCACCGCCGGCACGGTCCGCTCGCGCGGCGTCGAGATCGATGTCACCGGAAAGCTGACCGAAAGCTGGAGCATGATCGGCAGCTACGGCTATACCGACGCGCGAGTGACCGAGGACCCGATCCTGACCGGCAAGGCGCTGCAGAACGTCGCACTGAACACGGCTTCGCTTTATCTGGTCTACGACTTCGGCACCGCCTTGCCGGGCCGGCTTCGGGTCGGTGCCGGTGCACATTATGTCGGCGACCGGCCCGGCGACGCCGCGAACACGTTCGTCCTGCCGTCCTATGTCGTCGCGGACGCTTTCGCGACATACGAGACCAGGTACCAGACCCTGCCGGTCATCTACCAACTGAATGTCAAGAACCTGTTCGACACCGTTTACTATCCTTCGGCCGTGAACAATCTGAACGTCGCAATGGGCGACGCGCGGCGTGTGTCGCTGTCTGCGACGGTGAAGTTTTGAGAGAAGGAAATGCGAAGACGGGCGAACGGGCTGACCTTTGTACTAGCGTCGCTATGGCTCGCCGGCAGCGCCGCGATCGCCCAAGCCGACGAGATCAACCTCTATTCGACCCGCGAAGTACCGCCGATGGAGCCTGTGATCGCGTCGTTCACGGCGGCGACGGGAATCAAGGTCAACCTGACCTATGTCGAGGACAATCTCGTCAAGCGCGTGACGGCGGAGGGCGATGCCTCCCCAGCCGATGTGCTGCTGACCATCGGCTTCGACAAGACCACGCAATTCGTCACCAGTCGTCTCACGCAGACGATCAGTTCGCCGCTGCTCGACAACGCGATCCCGCCGCAACTGCGCGGCGCACAATGGGTCGCCTTGTCGGTCCGGCCGCGCGTCGTGATGGCGCGCGCCGATGCGGCGCCCGGTGCGATCCATTATGAGGATCTCGCCGAATCGAAATGGCGCGGCAAGCTGTGCATCCGCTCTCCGCTGCATCAGAACAATGTCGCGCTGATCGCCGCTTACCTTGTTCATCATGGCGCTGAAACGACAGAGGCCTGGCTCAATGGCGTGAAAGCCAATCTGGTCCACAAACCGGCCGGCAAGGATAACGACGTGATCCGCGAGATCGCGCAAGGCACGTGCGAGATCGGCATCGGCAATACCGTTGCGCTGGCGCAACTGCGAGCCGGACGGGAAGGCGGTGACTGGAGCGCGTGGGCACGGGCGGTCAAGGCGGTGCCGACGGCGTTCAGGGGTGGCAACACCCATGTGAACCTGACGGGTGCCGCCATTGCAAAGCATGCGCAGCATCCGGCCGCGGCGCAAAGATTCCTCGAGTTTCTCGTCACACCGGCGGCACAACGGATCTATGCAGCTGCGGAACTGGAATATCCGGTGCTTGCGACAGCAGACCGCGATCCGATCCTGGTGGAGATCGGATCGTTCTCGCCCGATGCACTGCCGATCGATCAGATCGCCGCACATCAGCAGGCCGCAATCGCCCTCATCAAGAAAGTCGGCTTCGACGAGTGAACGACGCTTGCGCGCGAGCGCGTGTGATACATGAGGCAGCAGGCGAAAACAAAATTTCGAAATGGGCCGCGAAATTAACATTATTCTTCGCGGTGTGTTGCCGTCAGCGTGCTGCGCAGGTGCACGCCCCGCCTGACATAGAGCTATTATAATCTGCACATGCGCCCGTCAGATGGCCGTGCTATCGGCCGTCCGGTATTGTGCAACAAGCCTCGCCGTTTCCGGCGCCGGGCCGTCCTCCCCCGAGATATTCCCTCCGTTCATGAGCAAGCATCCGATCAAGGCCGCGCTGTTGCAGGTCCATTCCGTCATTGGCCTCGCGCTTGCGCTGGTGCTGACCTTGATCGGGATCACGGGCGCGACGATGAGTTTCGAGGACGAGATCGTTGCCGGCCTGAATGCCGGGATCATGCGGGTCGAAGCCCGCGCCACGCCAATGCTGACGCCGGATGCGCTGATTGCGCGACTGCAGGCCGCCCAGGATTTTGGCAAGGTTTCGGCCGTGACGATGGCAAGTGATCCCTCAGCGGCAGTGCGCATCCGCTTTGCCCGCAACGAGGGCGGCTCGCGACCATCCTCGGTCTATCTCGATCCGTATGATGCGCGCGTACTCGGCACGCCGCGGGGCGAGGAGTTTTTCGCCACCGTCCGAAAGCTGCATCGCTGGCTGCTGTTGCCTGGTGACGCCAACGGCTATGGACGGCAAATCACCGGTGTGGTTGCGATCGGCCTGATCGTGATGCTGATCTCCGGTTTGGTGCTGCGATGGCCGCGTCGCGCCCGCAGCGCGAAAATATGGCTCAAGCCAAATCTGGCACTGCGCGGCCGCGGCTTCCACTGGTCGCTCCATTCCGTCGCCGGCACCTGGGTGCTCGTGATCTATCTGGTGATGGCGCTCACCGGCCTGTGGTACTCGTTCGACTGGTACAAGAACGGCGCCACCTGGCTGCTGTCGCGTCCCTCGGTCGTGGCCGCACCGAAGCAGCCGAAGATGCAACCAAAATCGCCGGGAGGGACTGGTACAGGCACTGGCGCAGCCGAGGCCGGACCGCTTGCGCTCGACCGCGCCTGGTCGGCATTCCTGCACGAACAGGGCAGCCGTTTCGCAACGGCGCAACTGACGCTGCCGGCCGGTGCGGGCACGGTCGTGCGTATCCGATCCTGGGCGCGGGATGCGTCGCACGACGGCGCGCGGGACGAATTCCGGATTGATGCCGTCACCGGCCGGCTGGTTTCGTCGGAGATCTACGCGGACAAAACAATCGGCGAGCGGATCCTGGCCAGCGTGCTGGACATTCACCGCGGCAGCATATTTGGCTGGCCGGGCCAACTGCTGTTCATGATGGCCGCAGCCCTGATGCCGCTGTTCATGGTCACCGGCTTTGTGCTGTATCTTTCGCGCCGAAAGCATCGGCGCATGTCGCCGCCGATGATCGGGAGCCTGGTTCCGGGCGAATGACGCGCTGGAATTGTGCTCCGTTAACCTCTCGTTATCCATAAGCCGGGGCGTGCGGGGAACGGCCGGCCGCGCCGCTCATTACTCCTTGCCAGAGGAGTGGTGCGATGAATCAATTTGCCGGAGTGGACCGGGCGCTCGACGAAATGCTGGTGCAACTCGGCGGGATGGTGCTGAGGCTGTCCAGCCCGCAGGTGACGCGAACGCCCGAAGAGCGGCACGCGCTGGCGTGCTCGGTTAATCAATATTCGGTGTGTGCGGCGCGCTCGGACGATCCGCGCGTGCACGAGCTCAAGATCGAGTTGGAAGAGACGATCAAGCCGAAATTGCGGCTGGTCGCCAGCCGGTAAAGTGCGCCGTCGGATCCCGCTGTGACGCAGGCCGCTCCGGAAAAGGCGGGCGGCCGGGCCGCCTGGCGCAAAGACGCGCTTCGCGCTTTGCCCGGCCGTCGCAACGTGCAGACTTCAAAGCGTCTTGAGGTATTCGATCAGTGCCTTTCGATCGCCCTCCGGCAGCTCCGGTCCGATCACGCCTTTGATTTCCTTGTCCTTGTTGTAGTCCTTCCTGAATTCGTGACCTCTGTTCGAGTTTCCGCGAATCGAGGTATCGAATTTGAAGCCGTTGGTGATCGGGTCGGTGTTGTAGCCGAGCTTCACGGGGTCGTATTCGCGGCTGCCGAGATAGAATGTCGGCGGCCTTTTCTCGGGATCCCCGAGCAGATCTTCGATGGTCGGCACCGAACCGTTGTGCAGGTAGGGCGGCGTCGCCCAGACGCCGTTGAGCGGACGCACCTTGTAGGCAAGCTCGCCCCGGAGTTCGTTCGGCATATATCCTTCGATCCGCTTCCGCTCCGCCGGGCTCGTGGGTGGTTTCTTCTGGTCGAAGACGTAGTTGACGGTCTTCTCGACCAGTTCGCCCAGTGCGAATGCGAAACTGCTGCTCTTGATCCCGAGATTTTCGGGGACCGCGACCGTTCGGGCCCCCATGTCCGCCGCCTGCGCGGGGTCGGTTCCGATATGCGCGATCGGGATGTTTTCGACCTTGAGGATCGCCTCGCCGGCCTCGTTCTTGGTCCACCAGTCCTTGTTGTTGAAATCGTAGAACGCCTCGCTCGTGATCGGGGGCCGGTGACAGCCCTCGCAATGGGTCTTGTAAAGTTCGGCGCCCTTGTCGGCCAGCTTCTGGTCGATCGGCGGCAGAATGTCGGACGGCCATTTCGGAGATTGCAGGCCCGAGAATTTGTCCTTCGCGTTCGGCGGCTTGTCGCCCTTGATCATCTGCTCCATGTCGTCGAGCGACTTCACATCGACGCTCGATTTGTACAGGCCCTTTGACGGATCGGTCAGATTGAGCTCCGCCGAGACGCCGAGCGATTCGCCGGCGTTGCGCACCATCGGCTGCATGATGGAGCCGTTATACTGCACCCAGTCGAACCACGGCGTATTCCAGATCCGGGGGTAGTGCACCGGCGCGGAGGAGCCGGCGTAGTTTTCCGGCTTCTTCAGGTCGATTGAAAACACCTGGTTGCCGATCCGGTTGAGCGCGTCGAGCCGTCCGTAACCTTCCAGGATGCTTTGGGAGGCGACACGCTCTTCCAGGTTCTTGACCTGCTTGTAGCGATCGAGAACCTGTTCGAGCTGGTTCTTCAGCGCTTCGCGGTCGTCGAGCGTGGCGTCCGGTCCCAGGATGCGCTCGGCGAAGCGGTCGAACCGGCCGGGCCAGTAGCGCGTCAGCAAGAGCGAGATGCCCATGCCCTGCTTCATGGCGAAGAGATTGGTGAGCGCCGGTCCGCCGTCGATGACGACGGCGGTGTCCTTGTAGGTGAAGCTGCCGGTGTGGCAGGCCGCGCAGGTCAGGCCGACACCGTTCATCTCCTTCTTGGTGCGCGGGTTGCGCCATATCGCGCCCGTCGAGTCGAGCATCGGGGTGCCCTTGGCGAACCCGATCGGAAGCGTCTCCTTGCCGGCAATGATGGTATCCGGAATGAAGCCATAACGGTTGAGATAGGCGGTGTCGCTGAAGAGACCGACCTTGCTGAACGGCATCCACGAAATCGTCGGCTGCTCCAGCGCCATCAACCACTCATAGGGGAAGCCGAAGGTCCGCGTTCCCTGGTCGGCGTGATAGAACCAGCTCAGTTTGTTCTTGCTGATGCCCTGGTCGAGCCAGACGGTTTTCTTCGGCGTGGGGTGCTCCACGACCTTCACATGCAGATCCTGCCAGAGCTTGGCGATATCGTCCTTGAAGGCGACATAACCGCCGCCGACGATCGCCAGCACGATCACAATTGTCGCAATCCTCTTGCCACCCATGGCCTGCCCCTTCCCCAAAACGGCGCCAGTGGCGCGCAATATCGGTCTGTTATCAAAAAACGCCGGGAGGCGAATCACCTTCGGCGTGCGATTGAGTATGATGCCATCCTATAGTGGCGCTCCAGGTCTGTCCATGAATCCGACTCCTCTGACCCCGCGCGGCCGGGTGGGTCATCTCTTCGCCCGGCCTTTTACAGTATAGAGTTCCGATCGTGCAGCAGAGTGTCGGATAGATCACATGAAGGCAGCCGAGGCGGAATCGCTCCGAATTGAGATCGGGCCCGATGAGGCGGTTTCCGCCTTGCTGATCCAG
>Ga0068855_100010773_pt1 | contig 11036 bp, 7 predicted proteins | sample KBSCornC52_FD_66592 | JGI IMG/M metagenome (GOLD analysis project Ga0068855, IMG submission 66592) | Corn rhizosphere microbial communities from Kellogg Biological Station, Michigan, USA - KBS Corn C5-2 | ecosystem: Host-associated > Plants > Roots > Rhizosphere > Soil ... | reverse complement strand
CTCGAGCTCGAGGGCATCGCGCCGGAACGGGTTTCGGAACCATGAATCGTCGCGAGGCATCGGCCACGAGCGTGCAGGAGTTCGCGCCTGAAACCGGACTTCCTGCAGCTTCCCTACGACAATCCGGCTTTGCACCGCGTGAAAAGAGCGCAGAGGATCGCGCTCTGACGCGCTTGTGCGAACGCCCGCGGCAGTTTCTGGAGCTCGCGCAGCTTCCGACCCCAGTCGCGCGCGCACCCTGGCTCGACGGCCCGCGCGCGCACGTATGGATCAAGCGCGACGAGCTGAGCTGTGAGCTCTACGGTGGCGGCAAAGTCAGAAAGCTGGAATGGCTGCTCGGCAGCCAGCAGTACGACAACGATTTTCCGGTGATCAGCGTGGGTGGTATCGGCAGTCACCACTTACTGGCGTTGGCTTTGCACTTCGCGAGGAGCGGGCGGCGCCTGCATGCACTCACATTCCCGCAGCGACTCACGACCCACGTCCGTCAAAACCTTGCGGCACTCGTCTCACTCGGCACTCGTTTTTGGCACGTGCCGTCACGCGTGGAGCTGCCGCTCGCGTATCTCTCGTGTCGCAGCTTGAGTGCCGGTCGCAACGCCCTGTGGATGGATGCCGGGGGTAGCTCTGCCGTCGGTAGTCTGGGCTTTGTGTCTGCGGGGCTCGAGCTCGCCGAGCAAGTCGCGTCTGGGCAATTACCGCAACCTACGCGCATTTTCGTGCCCGGCGGTACCGGGGGCACTCCGGCGGGCCTGATCCTGGGGCTTGCGCTCGCCCGCTTGTCCACTGTCGTGCACGTGGTTTCCTCGGTGGAGCCGTGGCTCTTGAACACCTGGACGCTTCGCCACAAGATGATGCAGATCCATGCGGAACTGCGGCGGCTCGGCGTGTCCGCGCGGTCGAGCGCGCGTGAGTTGTGCAAGCTGGCAAACGTGCGCTTCGTGCTGGATCATGCACAGCTCGGTGCAGGCTACGGCGAGCCCACGGAAGTCGCACAGTGCTCGGTCGGCATGGCGGCGAGCCGCGGCATCGCTCTGGAGACCACCTATTCGGGCAAATGCTTGGCCGCCTTGCAGCTGCACGTCGCGCGCGACACCACGCAGGGTCCAGTGCTGTTCTGGAACACGAACGCCGCGCGGGATTTGACTCAGCTCATCAAGCCGGGCTGGGAAGTCGAAGCCGAAGCGACGGGCATTCGCCTCACGACGCCGGCCGCTGCTGGACCTGGGCCCTTAGGCCCCCTAGCCCGGCGCTTCGGCAAGGGGGCGGCGTAGGTTGACGAGGCCGGAGTGCGGCGGAGCCGTGTCGGTGGCGCGCGAGGCTGAAGCGTCCAGCACTTCGTATGGGTCGTAGCTGAGGGCTTCGGGAGGGAGATGAGGCCCCAGGCTTCCGAGCTGTCTTCGTGCTTCTCCCGCGAAGAATTCGGGAACTTGATTGCTGCGCCCCTCGAGAAATGTGAGCAGGGTCGGATCCTGCGCCAGGCGCCGGCGCGTATGTTCGAGGAAGCGCGCTCGGCCGCGCCCTTCACCCGAGATGCCGCGCACCAAGTTGATCCAGCGAGGCAACGTTCCACGCACCGCGCGGTGACGGCGCATGATCGCCTTCCAACTGAAATTGTGACGCAATAGTGCGCCCATTCGTTGGTAGAGGCCATCCCACGAATAGTGCTTGGGGATGACGTTCGTGGCGTAGCCGCTGTTCAAGAAATGAAAGGGCATCGGGAGCAAACGCCGCTCGCGCCGGAGCTCGGCAGAGAGCGGCGCGCTTTGCCCGTAGCTCGTCAACAGGGCGATCGCTGCGAACGCGCCGGGCGCCGCATCGATGAAGCGCTGAGTCAGCTGGAACGGTTCGTCTCCCACGTCCGAATCCAGCCCGATCACGAAATTTGCCTGCACATAGGGCACATAGCGCTGCACCAGGTTCACGTGCTCGGCGACCTGCGTCACCTTCTCCGCGCCTTGCAGCCGGCCCGTCTTGGATTTTGCGCCGAGCTCGAACCAGGACTCGATGCCAGGCAAAATTGCGCGAAAGCCGTTGCGCTGCAGCACTCGTAAGCGCGCCTCACTGAGCAGCGATAAGCTGCTCTCCGCAGCAAAGTCGACACTGCCCGGCGCCACCGCTTCTTCCAACGCACCAAGCGTCTCATCGAAACGAACGCCGAAGTTCGGATCGTGAAAAACCACGAGCGGATTTTTCATCTTCGAAGTAATGAAGCGCAGGTCAGCCTTGAGTTCGTCGAAGTCGAGCGGTTGATAGGCGATCTCCGCATCGACGCAGAACGCGCAACTGTAGGGGCAGCCAAGGCTACCCAGCAGCGCGACGCCCTTGACCGGAGCGCCGGCGTGCGTGGAGACGATGAACTCCCAGCGCTCGGCAACGCTGGGGAGCCGAGTGGGCTGGCGCGCGGCGCTGAGATAAACGCCGATCGGGCGCTGTGGCGACGCGCGCGCTGCAATGTCTTGCACGAGCTCGCGGTCCGTCAAACCGAGCACATAATCGAAATGACGGAGCGCATGGGCCGGAAATGCGCGCGCGTGGGGCCCGCCGAGGACAGTGACCGCTCCCTGTTTGCGGCAAAAATTCGAGACTGCGTAGGCCGCCAATGCCGCGTGGGTGAACGCGCACACGAACACGAGCTCGGGCTTGTTTTTCAGTCGATCCAACAGCGGACCTCGACCCGTGTAGCACTGGTAATCGACGTCGTGGCCGGCTTGCCGACAATAGACCGCGACCGCCTGCGCCATCACCGTTGCGAAGTTCGGGAACAGTACGCGCGCTTGCACGCCGCTCGTCTGTCCAGGAGCCACCAACTCGATCACCAGGATGCGTAGACGTTTGGCCATATTCCAGTCTCGTCTTTGGAACTAGCAGCTGCGACTAATAAGCAGCAATGATTATCCGAATGGTGTTTGTTTCTCAGTTCTCGAGTCGCGACGCTGGCGCAACTCGCGCAGGCTGGCGCAACTAGAGCCAGCGTGGCGCATCACGAGCAGCTCTTGTTTGCTGGCTTTCGTAGGCGAATTCGGCGTAACTCGCGCTTGGGAATCCGAGCTTCGTGAGTCATATTGAACGAGCTCGAGACGACGGCTCGTGCCGGGAAAGTTGGGAGTGTATGCCGCAAACGAAGGTACTCGTTACGGGGGCTGGTGGGTTCATCGGCCATCATTTGTGTCGCTATTTGGCGACTCGCGGTTATTGGGTCCGCGGTGTGGACATCAAGCGACCGGAGTTCGAGCGTAGCGACGCGCACGAATTCGAGCTGTTGGATTTGAGGCGCGCGGACAATTGCGCGCGCGCCGTGCGCGGTGTGGATCAGGTGTATTCACTGGCTGCCAACATGGGCGGAATCGGGTTCATCGAAACGCATCGCGCGGAGATCACCCGCGACAACACGATGATCGATCTGCACATGCTCGACGCGGCCTGCTCGGCGGGCGTGCCGGATTTTCTGTATACTTCGAGCGCCTGCGTGTACCCGGGTTACCTGCAAAAATCCGCCGACGTGCAGCCCCTGCGCGAGGAAGACGCATACCCCGCGGATGCCGAAGACGGTTACGGCTGGCAGAAGCTGTACACAGAACGCATGTGCCGGCACTACCGGGAAGACTTCGGGCTTCGCACGCGCGTGGTGCGCTTTCACAACATCTTCGGTCCGCTCGGGACGTACGACGGAGGACGCGAGAAATCGCCAGCCGCCATTTGCCGCAAGGTGGCGCTGGCGCAGGACGGCGACGAAATCGAGATCTGGGGCGACGGCAATCAGACGCGTTCGTATTGCTACATCGAAGACTGCATCGAAGGTCTCCACCGCCTGATGAAGTCCGACGTCTACGAACCCCTGAACCTCGGACAAGATCGACTGATCAGCGTCAATCAGCTGGTGTCGCTGTGCTCGGAAATCGGGGGCAAACGCCTGCGCCGCCGCTACGACTTGACCAAGCCCCAAGGCGTGCGCGGCCGGAACAGCGACAATTCGCGACTGCGCGCGGTGCTCGGCTGGGAGCCCGCGACTTCGTTAGAGGATGGCCTCGCCCAGACCTATCGCTGGATCGAACAACAAGTTTCGTTGAGGCAAGCCAGTCAGCAACTGGCCGCCGGCGAATAGCGTCGCACGCTGCACGACACGGGGACCGACTACAGTCGCTCGGCCCCGCGCTGCGCTTTCAGCCGAGGTGCGAGATTGCTTCGATCGGGCGGAGCCTGGCCGCTCGAATGCATGGGTACAGCGCGGCAATACAGGTAACGCCCGTGAGCACCAGTACCGCCACGAGCACGTCCGGTCCGCGAACCGCGATGTGCAGGTGTTCGGACATCAGGAACAATTGAATGGCCGGCGGAACCGGAATTGCGAGCTGGTTGAGCACGCTGGACACGAGCGCGCCGAGCCCGCCGCCAAGCGCTGTCGCGATCAGCCCGAGCAGCGCTGATTCGAGCAAGAAAAGCAGTAACACCTCGCGGCGCTGCATGCCAATCGCGCGCAAAGTGCCGATTTCGCGCGTGCGCTCACGAATGGCGATCCACATCGTGTTCAGGATACCCATCACGACCACCAGCACCAGTACCAGCACCAACGTGAATGCCAGGCCGTGAAAGAGGTCGATGGTCCAAGTGATGAACGACAGCTCGTCCTGCCAACTGGTCACGTCCAGCCGTTGTCCGGTCCAGTCTTGGTGGCTCACGCTTTCGAACTTCATCCAAAAGGGGCGGCCGTCCTCGGGCATCAATTGGTAGCCCGCGGCAGCAAGCGCCTGGCGCAGGCGCGTCGCGATCGGCGAAAGCTCGGCGGGGCGGAGCCCGTCGAAGGTGAGCTGCAGCGCGCCGACCGTTTCCGGTCCGAGTTCGTACAGCGCACGCAGCGTCGGGTTCGAGATGAACATGTTGTACTTGCCGAGCAAGCCGACATCCTTGGCGATGGCTACGACTCGGCAATCGAGCGTATTTGCCGCGCCGCGCGTGGTTTGAGCGAAGAGCGTTACCTCGTCCCCTACCTTCAGCTCGAGTTTTCGGGCTTGTCCTTCGAAGATGACGATCGTGTTCGGCTCTGCCAGCGCGGCGAGTGATCCCGAGCGGATCTGCAGCACGCGCTGAAACTCCGGCTCATTTTCGACGTCCACGCCCGTGATACCGGTCTGCATCGCGCGCGTTTGCGAGATGACTTTGGCCCAGCCGCGCCCTCGCCGTGCGACGGAGCGGAGCTCCGGCGTCGCCGCTCGGATCACGCGCTCCACTTCCGGATAACCGGTAACCACGGGCGAAAATTGGCTCGGGCTCACCTTGAAGAAGCCGGCGACGTTGAGCTGCCCCGTGTTGAGCGTGGTCGCGGTACGCGTCATGCTCTCGTCGATACCGCACGCGATGCCGTTCAGCAGCACCAAGAGCGCAGTGACGACGGCCAGCGCGAGGACGAGGATCGCGTTGCGCCTTCTGTGCTGGAGCACGCTGCGGAGCGCGATTCCGGCGTAAGTGAGCGCGACCGTCATTCTGTCTCCTGCATGGCTTGGCGCGGGGAAACCTTCATCGCCAGGTACGCCGGGTACAGCGCAGAAGCGACGCTCACGGCCAAGACCAAGCTCAGCGCGCCCGCAAAATCCGCACCAGTGAGCGTCGGGTACAGCCGGGGACCGGAGAAAAAGAAATAGGACATGTCGTTGGGCGCAGGGATGCCGTGGCGCTCGACGAACAGCACCAAGAGCGCGCCGGCGCCCGCGCCCGCCGCGCCGAACAGCACGCCCTGCACCAGCGCCTCCAGCACGATCATCGCTACGATCATCGGCGCCTGGGTGCCGATCGCACGCAACGTGCCGATCTCCGGCACGCGCTCGAGCGTTGCCATGACCAGCGAATTGTTGATGATGACGAGCGAGGTGAGAAAGATCACCAGCACCGAAACGTACAAAACGCCTTCCATCGTGAGCACGAATTGGCCGACGAGCCCTGACGCCTTTTGCCAAGGGACCGCTTTGAGCGGCAAACCAGAGCGCCGGCCAGCCGCCTCGATCGCCGCCATCGTGTTGGGGATCTCGGCCCGATTCTGTACGAACACGGCCGCGCTCGAGACCATTCCGTGTTCGAGCTCGACGGGGTCGTAGGGGCGGTCGGCGAGCGCTTGCCGACGCTCGACGGGTGCGCCTGGTGATGGTTCGACCGGGGTTGCCGCTTCGTGCGCTTCGGGCGCGCTGGGCGCCGCGTTTTCCTCCTCGGCGCGCGCACCAAACAGCTGCTCCTCCACGTTCTCGCGCGTGACCTGCTTTGCGTGCATCTCTGCCTCGAGTGCGCTGAGCTCGCCCGCTTGCTCGTCGACGGACGCGCCAGCAAGCTCGCGAAAGGAGACGAGGTCCATCAGGTGCACGTGCGCGGCGAGCGGAGAGCGCTCGAGCCCCGCAAACTCGAATGTGCCGTAGATGCGCAGGCTGGTGGAGGCCAAGTAGCCTGCCTTGGTGAAGCTCTTGATGACCAGCGTGTCCCCAATGCGTAGGCGATAGAGCTGGAGTGAGGGCGCGAGCCGCTCGTAGAAGAAACGATAGCGCGTGTCGAAGTTCTCGTCGTTGGTCTCGAAAAATGCGGCGAGCAGCAGACGCAGCTCGTCGCTGCGGGAGCCGAGCTCGCGCTGCAGCAGCGAGCGGAAGCGGGCGGCCGCTGTCTCGTCGAGCTGCAGCAAGATCTCGCGTAGCTCAGCGCTGTTCTGCGCCACGTAGCGCTGGAGCTCTCCACTGCCGGCGATGGTCGCGCCGCGCTCGTCCCTGGCGCGTTTGATCTTGTCCAGCCGGTATGCGACTTTCAATTTCAGTTGCTCTTCATAGTTGCTCTTGGCAAATAAGAAGCCGCGCTTGCCGGCCGGGATCTCTCCGCCGTCCGCGATGCGCATCCGCGGGAATGCCGCGCGAAACGCCGCGGGGTCGACGCCGACGTAATGTAAAAACAGCATGTCGGAGTCTGGGACGAGCGGCGCGACTTGGTTTTCCAGAAACTCCAGGTGAGCGAAGGGATCGCGCGCGAAATTCTGCCAAAACTCGGGCGCTAGGGCGTGGCTGAGTGCGCTGTGTTGCGACGTGTTGGCCTGGCCCTGGAGCAGGCTCGTGTCGCGTTTGTCCTCGCGCAGAAAAGAGATGATGCCGCGCACCTTCGACTTGCTCTGCTCGATGGCGGCGGTATCGGGTGAGCCGCTTTCGACGGCCGTGCGCTCGAGATCGCGCAGCCGCTCGAGGGCAACGTCGATTGTGTTGGGCGATGGCACGGCCGCGCCGCCGACTGCCATCGGCACCACTTTGCGGACGTTCGGCACGCTGTCCAGCACTTTGCGCAGCGCCATGCAATCCAAGTCCGCGAGGTCGGGGCCTTCATAGGTGGTCGTGTCGATGAGCTCGAGCTCGTCCTTGGAAAGCGCCGAGTACACTTGAATGTCGCCGGTGATGCTGTCGACCACGCTGGCCTTCATGCCGCGATCGATGCTTTGCGTGAGTGACGCGCCGAACACCACGAGCAGCGCACCCCAGAAGATGATCGTGCCCGTGACGGCCGTCTTCATGCGACTGGCCCAGACATTCCTGAGCGCCATGGTCGCGACTACGCGAATCAGCGTCCACCACGTGCTCATTGTCAAATATTGACTCGCAGCGCGAGCCCGAGGTCGAAGAGCGCAGGGGCGCGCGAAAATTGCGGCAAGGAAACGTCCGCTCCCATTGGCCCGAGCACCGTCAGCGAAGAACCGGCTCGAAGCTCACCACGCGCGACGCCGAGGTGCAATGCACCGAATGCCTCCAGGCGCACGTGCGAAGCGACGGTCAGCGCGTAGTCGAAGCGCGCGACCCACGATTCATCGGACAAGTTAGCGAGCACGGTCAGGCGCAGGCTGGTGAGATCCCACGAGAACGGGCCTTCGGCACCAAGCGACAGCGCCGCGTAGTGGCGGCCCAAGTAAAACGGCGTGGCGGGCTCCGAAAGCGGCTCGTCTCGGGGGATGAACAACCCCAGGTACGGACGCTTATCCGCGTAGCCGAGCGGGTTGTAGAAGTACTCACCCGTCACTTCCAAACTGTCGTTGTCACCGTAGGCAATGGGATAGCGCACACCACCCACCACTTGCAGCTTGCCGCCGGGCGAGCGATAGCGCGGAAACGCGCCTTCGGCGAGCTCGTTCGCGCTTGGCGTCGGACTCTCGAGCACGTAACTGCGGTTGCGCGTGACGCGATCGATCTCGCTGCCTTGTCGCCACGCGGCCTCGCCGTACACGTCGAGCGGTCCAATGCCGAGTGAGACATCCGCGGCGTAGCGCGGCGCGTGCCTGTCTCGCAGGAGCGTGCCGAGACTCAGCTCGGCCGTGCCCAGCACCACTTGCGCGCGCGCCGCTCCGGCGACCGAAGCGACGCTGGGCGTGCCGCCGGGGTTCTCCGTAACCGCGTACACGCTGAGATTCGCGGCCAGCGCGGGCAGCGGGATTTGCAACTTGGCCATGGTCGTGCCCGTGCGCGCGTCGAACACGTCCAGCGGATTGCGCGGCAGCTGGTGCAGAAAATCGGTCGGGTGCCAAATGCGGCCGGTGCCCCAGGTGTCGTGCTGGCGGCCGACCGTGAAGAACAAGCCGTGCGTATCGAACTGAATCCACAGTTGGTCGATGACCGTATTTGGGCCGGGCTGCGTATCCGCGGTCAAGTTCGCCCCGGGCGCGATGGCCGGCGAACTCGAAGGCGACGCGGCGCTGCTCGATGGCTGAGTCGGATCGGCGCTCGTGCGGGTACGCACGTAGGCTCGAGCGTGCGGATTGAGTCGCGCATCGAGATACACGTCCAGCAGGAGCGGCGTGCGAAACGACCAGGAGCGTGCGGGCTCGTGCTCGAGCGCGCTGACGAGTGAGCGCAAGTACACCTGCCCGCCCACGCTCAAAGGATCTGCGGTCGGCACCGGCGCGGCAGTTGCCGTGGGTGTGTTCGCTGGGCTTGCCGCGCTTTCTGTGGCTTTCGCCGCGACCGGAGTTTGGCCGCTCCCGAGTTCCGCCTCGAGCCGCTCGCGTTCGCCGGTCGTGTCCTCGCCCAGGATCTGTTCGCGGGTCGGGCGCGCGGCGTCGCCTGCGCTTGCCACTGCAGTGGACAAGGTGAGCAGCCCCCACGTGCCAGCGCACATGAGGCGCCCTCCGGTTAACTTCATCGACTCTTGGCTTCGAGCCAGGCTTTCGTAAACAAGGAGTCCTCCAGCGGACGCAAATCCACCTCCTTGGTCACGATCAACGTTTGGTTTGCTTTTTCGATCTCGTCGAACTGGCGGAGCTCTTCGGGATACCAGACATCTGCGCGCTTGGACTCACTGAATGCCTTTTTCCACTTCGGATAATAGGACGTGCGAATGAGCTTGCCGGAAAGCGCGAACTCTCGACGTTCCAGCACGTTGCTGCTTTCCTTGTCCAGCCACAGCTCGATCACGGGAAACGCGCTGTCCACTCCCGGATTGGCCCGAAGCTTGAGCTTGATGGCCTGATAAGCGCCGAGCTTGTCCTCTCCCAAGTAGCTCGGGTCGTACTCCTCCGCTAGGCGCGACTCGTCCAGATCCGAGCGCCGGCTGTTCGTACCGGCGATGCGCTCGCGCTCGGTGCGGCGCTCCCAGCGTCCGATGCTCGGGTCGTAAAACCACAAGTTCTTGTCGATGCGCAAGTAGCCCTGGCCCTGTGAGGCCTTGGGCTTGTCGAACAGCAGCATGAACTTCTGATCACGGCCGCGGCGGTAGACGGTGGCTTGATAAACCACGTCCGCTTTGTCTTTTTGCTTCTGCTCGATGTACACGGTCGAGCGAAAATCACCGGTGTTTCGCTGTCGGTCGTCGATGGTGGTGAGGAGCTTCAGCACGTCCGCTTTGCTCGGTTGCGCTGCGGCCGGTTTGGACGACGAGAGCACGCTGCCCGCGCCCCCCACCGCCAAAAGCGACGCGCTCACGAGGTCGAGCAGCCGGCGTCGCGAGATCCGCACCGCGCCGGGTGTCACGACTTGCCTGCCGAATCGGCAAACGGCGCGGACGCGCGCGGCTGCGAGCTGGGGCCTCGCTTGCTCGCCAACATGTCCAAGGCCATCAGCGCGACACCAATACAGATCGCGACGTCCGCAACGTTGAATACGGGCCAGTGGCTGACGCCCGCCCAGTCCGGAGCGAGCTTGCCGATTAGGCGATTCATTCCGAGAACCCAGTTCGCGTGGTAGTCGATGAAATCCACCACGCCCACTCGCACGATGCGATCGCTTGCGTTGCCGAGCGCGCCGCCGAGGACCAGTGGCAGCGCCCAGCGTAGCGCGTGCTGGCCTGGCCGAACCTTGCGGTAAACCGACAAGATGAAGGCGATGGCGAGCGCGCTCACGATCAGAAAAAACGGGAGCCGCACGGCTTCGCTCGCGTTCTCCAATAGACCCCACGCGCCGCCCTTGTTGTGAACCAGACGTAAATCCAGGTGGCCAGGGATGATTTCCATCGTGCCCTGCCTGCGCCCGGCCAGGACAGACAGCGCCCAGGCTTTACTGGCCAAATCAGCTGCCAGCACGAGCAATGCAGTCAGCCCGAACGGCAGGTATTTTTTCAGCAGCGCTTGCCGCGACCCATCTGCTGAGCTGCGCGCTCGCAGCGCGTCGGCTGTGCTCTCGTTCATCCCTCGATGTCCTCGCTCCGAAGTTACCATGCACGCTCCGCAATCATTCAACAATTCGGCCTGCGACTCACCGCCTGGGCCTCATCGTAACTTAGCGCGCAGCGGCCCGAAATGTTCCCGCATGCGTGTTGGATTGCGTATTTCACGAGCTTGCTACAGCCGCGTTTGGCTCATGTTGCGCCAAACGCGGTGGACTCAGCCGATCGCGCTCTCACTGAAGTGCCACAGACGCTGCGCGAGTGGCTCATCTTGCGCCAAGGTGCTCGGCGCAATTTCGCGCTGTTTTTCGTAGTAGCGCCCGTTCGCGACGCCCGGCGCGGTCGCGCAAAAGAGAGTTGTTTTCGCACCTGCGTCCGCCGGCAGCAAGAAATGCTGGAGCAGCCAACGCGCCGGTGCTGGCATTTGACGCTGCATT
>Ga0068855_100010772_pt1 | contig 11036 bp, 8 predicted proteins | sample KBSCornC52_FD_66592 | JGI IMG/M metagenome (GOLD analysis project Ga0068855, IMG submission 66592) | Corn rhizosphere microbial communities from Kellogg Biological Station, Michigan, USA - KBS Corn C5-2 | ecosystem: Host-associated > Plants > Roots > Rhizosphere > Soil ... | reverse complement strand
CCCGCTGCCGAACAGGATGCTTTGAACGCACTGCTCCTTGGCAACGATGTTGTGGGCTCAAGGGCGTTGCCAGAATTCGTTCACGCCGGGCCACCATGTGCCGGAAACGACGCGAGTTGCGCGGCATGCCTGCTTGCATTCCGCGCACTGGATCAGGACTCGATTCTAATCCCGGCGCCTGCGGGCTGCTCTGGATGCTTCCGGAGCGGGTGGAAGGAGCCTACGGATCCTCGCCATCCCGCGGCCTCTGGCCATGGAGGTTAACCCTTGCTTCCCGGAGGCCGGTTGTCCTGGGAATCCCGCGCCACCTGCAGTCCCGCCACGGACTGGCTGACCGGCATCACTTCGATGCGGTTGATGTTGAGATGCGCCGGCAGGCTGGCGATCCACCAGACCATCTGCGCGATCTCCTCGCTGGTGATCGGATGCGCGCCGCCGTAGACCTTGTCGGAGGCGGCCTGGTCGCCACCGGTGCGCACCAGCGTGAATTCGGTTTCGGCCATGCCCGGTTCCACCGAGGTCACGCGCACGCCGCTGCCGTGCAGGTCGGTGCGCAAGCCGAGCGAGAACTGGGTGACGAAAGCCTTGGTGCCGCCGTACACGTTGCCTCCGAAATAGGGATACGTGCCGGAGATCGAACTGATGTTGACGATCGCGCCGCGCCGCTCGATCAACCTGGGCAGCAGCAGGCGCGTCAACGTGACCAGCGCGGTGATGTTGGTGTCAATCATCTGCCGCCATTGCGCGAGATCGCACTCCTGCGCGGGCTTGGTACCCAACGCGAGCCCCGCATTGTTCACCAGCAGATCAATTTCCCGGAAATCCTCCGGCAGCGCGGCCAGCGCGCTGCGCATTGCCGCCTCGTCGCGGATATCGAACGCGGCCGTGTGCACGCGCTCGCTGCCATGCCGCTCGACCAGGGCCTGCAGGCGGTCCGCGCGCCGGGCGCAGGCGATCACGCGCCAGCCGTTCCGCGCGAACAGCTCGGCGATGGCGGCGCCGAAACCCGAGGAGGCGCCGGTGACGAGGACGGTTTTGGAAGTCATTTGCGGCATCGAATGTCTCGTTGCCGTCATTCCCGCGAAAGCGGGAATCCAGTGTCTTCAAAAGCAGAGGCGCTGGATTCCGGGTTCCATCCGAGATGAAGCTGCGGATGGCCCCGGAATGACGAGCCGGTGGTCGTTACGCTCTCTCGAGTCCCGCCTTATTTTTCTTTCAATGCGATCGCGTGGATGCCGGCGGATGCGAGCCGCTGCTTCGCCGCTTCCAGATCGGTTGCGGAAGCGAACGGGCCGAGCCGCACGCGGTGCCAAGTCTGGCCGTTGATATTGACCGGCTGCACGTTGGCCGTGAAGCCCTGCAACGCCAGCTTGGCTTTCATGCTGTCGGCGTCGGCGCTGCTCGGGAACGAGCCGACCTGCAGGAGGTAGCCGCTGGTGGTCGCGGTGTTGGCCGGCGCCGTGCCGCCGGCGTTGTTCGCCGCCGCGGCCGATTGCTGCTCCGCCTTGGCCTGTGCCGAGAGCTGCGCATCCGGAATCACCACTTCCTTTTCCGGCAGCACCGAATAGAAATCGAAGGTCGGCTTGCTGGCTTCCTTGGCGGCTTGATCGGCGATGCCCGGCGCGCTCGCCTGCGGCGCCGTCGCCTGCGGATTGGGCTGCGGCTGGTCGTGCCGGCGCAGGCTGGGCGCGTAACCGCCGAGCACCACGATCGCGCACAGCACCGCGCCCACCACCAGACCTGCGCCGAACAAGATCCAACCCGGCGCACCGTTGCCATTGCGCACCGCCTGCCTGCCGTTACCGCGTTTGCTTGCCATGAAAGCCCAGGAGAGGTGAAACGAAACGCGCCAAGATTACAGCATCGGCGCGGACACAGGGTGTCAGTGGCCGGTTGCCGACAACCGGCTCACATCGTTTCCGGCGCATTCAGTCCCAGCAGTGCCAATCCGTTCGCCAGCACCTGCCGTGTGGCGAAGGCGAGCGCCACGCGCGCATCGCGCAGCGACTCATCCTCGACCAGGAATTGCTCGGCGTTGTACCAGGTGTGGAAGGCCTGGGCGAGTTCGCGCAGGTACTGTGCAAGCAGGTGCGGCTCCAGGCAGTTGGCCGCGGTCTCGACGACTTCCGGATAGCGCGACACCTCGACCATCAACGCCTGCGCGTGCGGACTCTCCAGCCGGTGCAGGCTGGAGAGCGCGGGTTTGCGATCGAACATGATGCTGCGCTCGTGCATCTGCCGTTCCACGCTGCAGATGCGCGCGTGCGCGTACTGGATGTAGTAGACCGGATTGTCCAGGCTCTGCGAGCGCGCGAGATCAATATCGAAGACCAGCTGCGAGTCGCTCTTGCGGCAAAGCAGGAAATAGCGCGTTGCATCGCGCCCGACCTCGTCGAGCAGATCGCGCAGGGTGAGATAGCCGCCGGCGCGCTTGGAGATCTTCACCTCCTCGCCGTGGCGCATCACCGTGACCATCTGGTGCAGCACGTATTCGGGCCAGTTGGGCGGAATGCCCAGGTCCAGCGCCTGCAGGCCCGCGCGCACGCGCGCCAGCGAACCGTGGTGATCGGCGCCGAGCTCGGTGATCGCGCGTTTGTAGCCACGCTGCCATTTACTCAGGTGATAGGCCACATCCGGCACGAAGTACGTGTAGGTGCCGTCGGACTTGCGCATCACCCGGTCCTTGTCGTCGCCGAAATCGGTGGATTTCAGCCACAACGCGCCCTCCGCCTCGTAGACGTGGCCCCGCTCGACGATGCGCTGCACCGTCTGCTCGAGCTTGCCGTTGGCGTACAGCGAGGACTCCAGGAAATGCACGTCGAACTTCACGCCGAAGGCCTGGAGATCCATGTCCTGCTCGTTGCGCAGCCACGCGACCGCGAAATGGCGGATCGCCTCCAGATCGTTGACGTCTCCGCTGGCCACGCGCGCGCTGTCCCACGCGCTCTCGTCGCGGCTGGCCGGCTCGCGCGCAACAAAGGCTTGTGCAATGTCGCGGATGTATTCGCCGCGGTAGCCGTCTTCCGGCCAGCGCGGGTCGTCCGGCTCGATGCCGAGGCAACGCGCCTGCACCGAAAGCGCGAGATTGTTGATCTGCGCGCCGGCATCGTTGTAATAGAACTCGCGCGTGACATTCCAGCCGGTTGCCTCAAGCAAGCGGCAGAGGGTGTCGCCGATTGCCGCTGCGCGGCCGTGGCCGACGTGCAGCGGGCCGGTCGGGTTGGCAGAGACGAATTCCACGCCCACGATCTTGTGCGCGCCGATGTGGCTGCGCCCGTAGTCGAGGCCGCGCGCGAACACTTCACCCAATTCGGTGTGATAAGCCTTGCGGCTCAGAAAGAAATTGATGAAGCCGGGGCCGGCGATCTCGACCTTTTCAAGCTGGTCACTGGCCGGCAGCGCACCGATGATCATCTCGGCCAGCTCGCGCGGCTTGCGCTGCTGCGTCCTGGCCAATTGCAGCGCGATGTTGCTGGCGAAATCGCCGTGGGCGCGATTGCGCGTGCGCTCGACCACGAATTCGGGCTGGCTGCTCAGGGCCAGTTCGCCGCGCTTGTTCAGGACATTCACGGCATCCAACAGCAGGTCGCACAGGATCTCTTTCACGGTCGTCCGGGCTGGGAAAGAACAAACATCGTAACCCACGCTGCGCGAAAACCGCATCGTGGCAGCGGCGCCAGTGGTGTGGATAACTTTGTGGGCAGTGGATCCGGCCAAACCCGGGGAGCCGGCGGCAAAGCCGCATTCACCTGTGAGTCACGAAGGAAAGACGTTTTACTTCATGGGGTTGTGAGTACGTTCGCGAGATTTTTACAAGAGTGACGGGCAAATCCGCGCCGCCGCGGGATGTGAATAAGTGCAGGAGAGGCGCGAGGGGGCGTGGGCCCGAGGTCGGGGCCACGCCGAAGCAAAGACGCGCCGGGCCGGGCGCTCTTTCCCCTTCCCTCTTCACATCTTGAGGCCCCGTCAGATCAGCCCGCGCGCCGCCATCGAGGTCGGCTCGCCGGCGCCGACCACGAAATGGTCAAGTACGCGCACGTGCACGAGCGCCAGCGCGTCGCGCAGTTCGCGGGTGATCGCGCGATCGGCGGCCGACGGCTCGGCTACACCGCTCGGGTGGTTGTGCGCGAAGATCACCGCCGCCGCGTTGCGCGCAATGCAGGCGCGCACCACCTCGCGTACGTGCACCGAGGCGCCGTCAATCGTGCCGCGGAACAGCTCTTCGAAACCGAGTACGCGATGGCGGTTGTCGAGATACAGACAGGCGAACACCTCGTAGGGAAGATGCGCCAGCCGTGCCTTCAGATAATCGGCACTGTCGCGCGGCGTGGCCAGCGCAGGCTGCTGATGCAACTCCTCGGCGAGGCAGCGCCGCGCCAGTTCCAGCGAGGCCGACAGGCGCGCGCGCTTGGCCGGACCCAGACCACGTGCCTGGCCGGCGTCGCGCGCCAGCAGCGCGTTCAAGCCGCCGGCTTCGGCCACCAACGTGCGGCCCAGATCCACCGCGCTCACGCCGCGCGTGCCGCTGCCCAGCAACACCGCGAGCAGTTCCGCCACCGACAATGCTTGCGCGCCGCGCGCGAGCAGCTTTTCGCGCGGGCGCTCATCAACCGGCCAGTCCTTGATCGTCATGTGTCCAGCATAGGCAGGCATTCGCGAGCGCGTTGGCAGCGCACGCAGACGAATCCGGTAAGCTTGCAGCCCAGCAACTCGTCGGCATCGGACGACATGGGCGCTCCGCCTCTCCACAATCGCCGGATCCTGCTGGGTGTCTCCGGCGGGATCGCGGCCTACAAGGCTTGCGAGCTCACGCGCCGCCTGCGCGAAGCCGGTGCCGGGGTGCGCGTGGTGCTGACCGCCAACGCCGCGCGCTTCGTCACGCCGCTCACATTCCAGGCATTGTCCGGTCAACCCGTGCGCGCGGACCTGTGGGACGAAGCGGCCGAGATGGGAATGGGGCATCTGGAGCTGGCGCGCTGGGCGCAATGCGTGCTGATTGCGCCGGCATCTGCCGACATGGTCGCGAAGCTCGCGCACGGCATCGCCGATGACCTGTTGAGCACGCTGTGCCTCGCCACCACGGCGCCCCTGGCGATCGCGCCGGCGATGAACCATCGCATGTGGCTGCATCCGGCCACGCAAGCGAACGTCGGCACGCTGCGCGCGCGCAACGTCGCGATCATCGGTCCCGACGATGGACCGCTGGCGGAAGGTGAATCCGGTCCAGGGCGTTTGCGCGAGCCGCAGGAGATCGTCGCCGAAGTCATTCGCCTCGACACCGGGATGCGCACGCACGGTGCACTGGCCGGCCTCCACGTGGTGGTGAACGCCGGACCGACCTACGAGGACATTGATCCGGTGCGGTTCCTCGGCAACCGCAGTTCCGGTCGCATGGGGTTCGCGGTGGCGCAGGCCGCGCTGGATGCAGGCGCGAACGTCACCTTGGTTGCAGGGCCGGTGGCCCTGGACACACCGCCGGGTGCGCAGCGGATTGACGTGCGCAGCGCGCGCGAGATGCGCGATGCAGTGCTCGCCGCGATGAAGCATGCGGACCTGTTCATCGGCACTGCGGCGGTGGCCGACTGGCGGCCGGCGCAGACCCGCGCGCAGAAAACCAAGAAGAGCGGCGCTGCACCGACGATCGCATTGGTCGAGAATCCCGACATCCTTGCCGAAGTCGCGTCATTGAATCCCAGGCCGTTCGTGGTCGGCTTCGCTGCAGAAACCGAAAACCTCGAACGCAATGCGCGCGACAAGCTCGCGCGCAAGAAGCTGGACATGATTGCTGCCAACGAAGTCGGTGCCGGCCTCGGCATGGAAACTGCAGAGAACGCATTGCACGTGTACTGGAATGGGGGCAGCGAGGCGCTGCCGCGCATGCCGAAAGCCGCGCTCGCGGCCGCGCTGATTGAACGGATCGCCGCGCGCTGTCGTGCGCACGGGGAAAAGTGATGGACATGCTGATGCCGGCTTCCACGCTGGATGTCGAGTTGAAAATCCTTGATGCGCGTCTGGGCAGTTCGATACCGTTGCCGGCCTACGCCACCGAAGGCGCCGCTGCTATGGATCTGCGCGCCGCGCCGGACGCTGCGCTCACCCTCTCGCCAGGCGAGAGCGTACTGGTCCCGACCGGACTCGCCATCCACATCAGCGATCCGGGTTGGTGCGCGTTGATCCTGCCGCGCTCGGGTCTGGGCCACAAACACGGGCTGGTGCTCGGCAATCTCACCGGGCTGATTGACGCGGACTACCAAGGTCCGCTGATGATCTCGTGCTGGAACCGCGGCAGCGCGGCTTTTACCATCGCGCCGGGGGATCGCATCGCGCAACTGATGTTCGTGCCGGTCGCGCGCGCGCGCTTTCGACAGGTGGACGCGTTCGCGCCCAGCGCACGCGGCGCGGGCGGCTTCGGTTCCACAGGTGTGAGTTGATCAGGTGATGCTTCCATGAATGCAGCCGAAAAATCCCCTCGCGCTTCGCGTGCGCGCCTTGCCCTGCGTGGCGGAGCCGCGGAATTGGGGGCCGATATCGCCTTCGCGCTCGGCGTGCTGCTGTTGCTTGGCGTGGCTTTCATGGGCTGGCAGGCGTGGCTCATCGTGCGCCAGACGCAGGCCACGCAGGCGCTGACAGAAGCCAAGACGCAAGCGCTGCAGCGGACCGCAGCGACGGTCGCGACGCAGCGACGGACGATCGAGCGGATGCTCGATTCGGCCAGTCTGCGCGATGCGCTGGCGCAGGGTGACCAGGCCGGCCGCGAGCGCGCTGCACAGCTCGTGAAAGCCTTGCTGCCGCAGGTAAGCCGGGCCGGGTTTTACAGCGCCGCGCTCCAGGAAGTTCTGAACGGCAATCTCCAGGAAGTCGGCTACGCGCGTGCGGCCCAGTTGCTGCGTGCACAGAGCAGCGACGCCGCGGTACCGGTGGAGGTAAGCGCGCGGACACCGAAGACCCTGTCCTATGTGCAGCCGGTTGATGATGCCCAACACAAGTTGCTGGGCTACGCGGCGATCGAAATGCCGTTCTCGACCGTGCTCGGCGCTTTCAACTCCATCCCGGTAGGAGCCGGCCGGCTGGATTTGCGCCAGGGCGATGGCATCGGCGATGTGGTGCTGGCCTCGCGCGGCGATCACGGGCTGTCCACCGAATCCGAAGCCGGCGTGCCCGTTCCGGACAGCCGGCTGCGGATCGCCGCTGTCCCTCCGGGATACTGGCTTCCGGTGACCCAGTCGCTGACCAACGCGGCTGCGCTGGCGGTGCTGGCGTTCCTTGCTGCGATCGCGCTGTTCGTCGCGCGCGCGCGTATTCGTGCGCGCGCCGAAACGATCGAGGCCGAGGAGATCGCCGCGGCCGCTCTGGCGCACGCCCCCGCGGCAACTGCCGCCCCCGCCGCTGCAGTGAAGCCGCCGGTTGCGGCCCCCGCCGCGCAAACCGCGCCGGCTCCCGCGATCGAACGCAGCATTTTCCGCGCGTATGACATCCGCGGCGTGGTGGGCAAGACGCTCACGCAGGAAACCGCGCGCCTGATCGGCCAGGCCATCGGCAGCGTGATGCGCGAGAAGAACCTTTCCGAGATCGTGGTGGGCCGCGATGGCCGTCTGTCCGGCCCGCAATTGTCGGGCGCGCTGATCGAAGGGTTGCGCGCGGCCGGCGTGGACGTGATTGACATCGGTCCCGCAGCCACGCCCCTGGTGTATTTCGGCAGCTTCAATCTCAACACCGGCTCGTGCGTGGCGGTGACCGGCAGCCACAACCCGCCCGATTACAACGGCTTCAAGATCGTGGTTGGAGGCGAGACGCTGGCCGAAGGCGCGATCCAGGACCTCTATGCGCGCATTGCCGAAAGCCGCCTCGCCACCGGCCAGGGCACCCTGCGACAGATGGATGTGTCGGCCGATTACGTGCAGCGCATTGCGTCCGATATCCAGACCGGCCGCTCACTGAAAGTGGTCGTGGATTGCGGCAACGGCATCCCCGGCGCGCTGGCACCGGAAGTGATCCAGGCGATCGGCTGCGAAGTGGTGCCGCTGTACTGCGAGGTGGACGGCAACTTCCCGCATCATCATCCCGATCCGTCGGAACCGGAGAACCTGTCCGATCTGATCATGATGGTGAAGAAGACCGGTGCCGACCTCGGCCTGGCCTTCGACGGCGACGGCGATCGCCTTGGCGTGGTGACGAAAGACGGCGAGATCATCTATCCCGACCGGCTGTTGATGTTGTTCGCCATGGACGTGCTGATTCGCAACCCGGGCGCGACGATCATCTACGACGTGAAATGCACCGGCCATTTGCAGCCGATGATCCTGAAAGCGGGCGGCAGTCCGCTGATGTGGAAGACCGGGCATTCACTGATCAAGGCCAAGATGAAGGAAACCGGCGCGCAACTGGCCGGCGAGATGAGCGGCCACTTCTTCTTCCGCGAACGCTGGTACGGCTTCGACGACGGCATCTACTCCGCCGCGCGGCTGCTGGAAATTCTCGCCGACGACCCGGCCGGGCGCACGCCGGAGCAGATCTTCGCCACGCTGCCCAATGGCGTGTCCACGCCGGAGCTGAAAGTGCCGATGCGCGAAGGCGAGCACTACAGCTTCATCGAACGCTTCCGTGAACGCGCGCAACTCGAAGGTGCGCGCATCACCACCATTGACGGCGTGCGTGCGGACTGGCCGGACGGCTGGGGCCTGGTGCGTGCGTCCAACACCACCCCGGTGCTGGTACTGCGCTTTGACGCCGATACCAGCGAGGCGCTGAAGCGCATCCAGGATGTGTTCCGCGCGCAATTGCTCGCCGTGGATTCGAGCTTGCAGCTGCCGTTTTGAACAGCTTCCGCGCGCACAGCGCGCGGGTGACTTTTGTGTGCGTCAAAAGTCACCAAAACCGCTTTGCGCCGGCATGACGGTCTCGCCAACATCCAGTTGGCTCGACTGCCCTGCGCTTCTCGCCGGGCGCGCGCCGGCGCGAACTCGCACATCCCTGTGCTCGAACATGCGCGCCTTTCCCGCGCGCCCGGCTGCGATGCTCGGCGTCATGCGACAGCGCCGGAAAGCGCGTAGGGCGGGAGCATCCCGCCTTTCGCGGTTCGTCAACGGCGGGATGTGCCGCGCTCCTACCGCCCTACGGAATCACGCCGCATCCGCCGGCGTATCTCCGAGCTCAATGCGGTTCTGGCGCCTGCGCTCGCGCAGGTCCGCCCACCAGCGGCGCAGGTAGATCAATGAGCCGACCGCGTAGATGAACTTGAAGATTTTCAGGCGCAGCAGCACGCGCTTGTCGTCGAACACGTCGCCGGCCAGCATCGAAACCACGCCTTCCTCCACGCGCCAGACGTTGCGCGGATCGGCGAACAGTGCCTTCATCACCGGCGAGTTGAAGCGATAGATGAACCAGGCGAAGCGCGCGTAACCGGTGCGCATGCGCTTCACGAATGCGCGTTGCAGCGCGCGCTCCTGTTTGGGTTCGCGAAGCGCGCCGTCCACCACTCCGATCGCGTGTTGCGCGCCGTGCATCGTGAGGAATACGCCGGACGAGAAAATCGGATCGAGGAATGCCCAGGCATCACCGATCATGATCCAGCGCGGGCCGCACATGCGCGTGCAGGCGTAGGAGTAGTTGCCGGTGACGCGCACCTCGGAGACGCGCTGCGCGTTGGCGAGCCGCGCTTGCGCGTTCGGGATCATGGCCAGCGTGCGCGCCATGAAATCGGCATTGCTGGCACCCATCCGCTGCTTCAGGTATTCCGGCTTGCACACGCAGCCGATGCTCATCTCGCCGCTCGGCAGCGGGATGAACCACGCCCAGCCGTGCTCGAACCGGTACACGCTGATGATGTTGCCCTGATCGTCGCCTTCGTTGAACGCGACGTCGCGGTAGTGCGCGAACAGCGCCGCGCTCTGATGCTGCTCGCTGCGCTTCAGCAGCTTCAGTTGCTTGCCGAGGAAGGTGTCGCGTCCGGAGGCATCCACCAGATAACGCGCGCGCAGCATGCGCGTGGTGCCGCTCTCGGCCACCTGCGCGATCACGCCTTCGGCACCGAATTCGATCCGCTCGACCTTCGCGCCTTCACGCGCGTCCACGCCGTTCTCGCGTGCGTGCTCGAACAGCATCTGGTCCAGCTCTTCGCGCAACACGTGGAACGAGTAATGCGGCGTGTCGCCGAGGGCGCGATCGAACTTGAACGTGTAATAGCTGCCGTCGTCGCGCGGAAAATCCGCGCCCAGTTTCAGCCGGCCGATCGCGCGCAGTTTCTCGAGCGCACCGATCTCTTCGAAAATCGGCATGTTCGCCGGCAGCAGCGACTCGCCGATGTGGAAGCGTGGATGGCGATCACGTTCCAGCAGGGTCACCCTCCAGCCGCGCCGGGCGAGCAGAGTGGAGGCCGTGGAACCGCCGGGACCGCCGCCTATCACCAATACATCGCAGTCGTGCGCGTTGTTGTTGCCGTCCATTCGCCTCCCCTGAACCAAAGCAACCGCGCTCCTTCGGCACGGCTATTGCAGCGCCCTATGATATACACTCGCGCGGCATTTTCTTGCGATCGTCCGCGATCGCGAGATCAGGAAGCGGTCACGGTGATGCGCCACGGGACGGTGGCTTCGACCGCACTTTCAAAATGCCCATTCGATACGAATCGCAGTTCCGGGCCCCTGTTCATGTCTTCCGCAGTCACCCCGCCGCCCGTCACCGCACCGCATTCGAACCGGGGCATGTTGCTGCTGCTGATCGGCTATGCGCTCTCGGCGTTGCTGGGCGGCGTGTTGCATCAGCCGGCGCTGAGCATTGCCGCGATCGTGCTGTTGCTGATTGCCTTGGGATTGCCGGTCTTGCGCCGGCGCAGCGGGGGCGGGATCGCGCTGTGGCTGCTGGTCGCGGCCTTGATGCTGATCCCCGCGCTCACCGGCCGCGTGCAGCTGGCGCTTTCCGGATTGCCGATCCTGATTCTCGCCGGATTGTGCTTTTTCTTCGCGCGCACATTGGTGCACCGGCGCGAACCGCTGATCGCCCGCTGCATTCGCGTGGTCGAAGGCGATGAGCGCATGGAG
>Ga0068855_100010771_pt1 | contig 11036 bp, 9 predicted proteins | sample KBSCornC52_FD_66592 | JGI IMG/M metagenome (GOLD analysis project Ga0068855, IMG submission 66592) | Corn rhizosphere microbial communities from Kellogg Biological Station, Michigan, USA - KBS Corn C5-2 | ecosystem: Host-associated > Plants > Roots > Rhizosphere > Soil ... | reverse complement strand
CTCTCGGTCAAGTCGCCGCGCGCGTGTCACGATCGCAGTCCGTGCGCATTCAAGTTTCGAGGATGCTAGCGCCGTGCCACTCGCGCCGGAAGCCACGCAACTGCGCCAACCGCTTTCGCGAAAAGCAAACACTCGCGAGAAAAGTGCCAGCGGCGGATCCGTAGACCTCGGGCTTGCGCGCAGGTTAGGATCTTTTTCACTCTCGGGTATGCATTGAGGATGATCATCAACATGAAAGTCGCGTTTATCGGCATCGGCACCATGGGCAAACCGATGGCCGCTAACCTCGTGAAGGCGGGTCACGAGCTGTCTGTGTTTGATTCCAACTCCGCACGCACGGCGCAGGTTGCAGGCGAAATCGGCGCGCAGCCCTTGCAGCGCGCCGCCGACGCCGGCGCCGCCGATGTCATCGTGACGATGTTGCCGGACGCCAGAGCGGTGCGCGATGTTGCTCTGGGTAACGGTGGAATCGCGACTACCGCGAAGCGCGGCACGATTCTCGTGGATATGAGCTCCAGTCAACCGTTGATCACGCGCGAGACCGGCGCCACGCTTGCCGCAAAGGGAATCATCCTGATCGATGCGCCGGTGTCGGGCGGGGTGCAGCGCGCCATTCAAGGATCCCTCACCATCATGATCGGCGGCGACGACGCGAGCGCGATCCAGAAAGTGAAACCGGTGCTGGCGGCGATGGGCACCACGTTTTTCGAGGTCGGCAAGCTAGGCTCGGGCCATGCTGCCAAGGCACTCAACAACGTCGTCGGCGCCAGCAATTATGCAGTGCTCGCCGAGGCGCTCATCGTTGCCGACCACTACGGAATCGATCAGAAAATGCTGGTCGATATCGTCAACGCCTCGACCGGCCAATCGTTCGTCTCGACGGTGGTGATGAAACAGTTCGTCATGCCGAAGACCTACAACACCGGCTTCAAGATCGGACTGATCTCGAAGGATGCAACCATCGCCGCCGAGCTGAGCACGCAGTTGGGATGCGACACACCGTTCATCCAGCTTGCAGACAAGCGTTGGGTCGGCGCGCGCGATGCGCTCGGTGAGGCGGAGGATCACTCCAAGGCGATCCTGACGTGGACCTAGCACCTGGTGGGTGATCAATGACGAGAGGAGATGACGCATGACGGACAAAGAGACCTTCGACAAGGGAATGGCATTGCGGCACGAGATGTTCGGACCGGCGGGCGCCGAGCGCGCGTTCGAGACAGCGAGCGAGCTGTCGCGTCCGCTGCAGGACATCGTCACCCGCTACTGTTTCGGCGAGATCTGGCAGCGCCCGGGGCTCGATCGCAAGACCCGCAGCCTGATCACGCTCGCGATGCTGCTGGGTACCGGGCGGTTTCTGCAGTTCCCGGCTCATCTGCGGGGGGCGCTGGCGAACGGTGCTACCCCGGAAGAGCTGCGCGAGCTGGTCCTGCACAGCCAGCTCTATTGCGGCATTCCCTCTGCCGTGGAAGCCATGGCAGCGCTCGAGGCGACCCTGGCCAAGTGAGCGCCGCTGCTGCGGCGCGCTGAGCGCCGCAGCGCCTGCCGCCACACCGACCCCGGCGCCTGCCGCATGCAGCAGAATTGCGGCAATTCAATATAATTGCGGCCGTGGCGAAAGGTATTCAGTCGATTCTGCTGGGATTCCGACTGCTGGAGGCGATCGCCGAGGCAAGCGTACCCCTGTCCCTCAAAGCCGTCGCCGCGCTGAGCGGGATGTCGCCCAGCAAGGCTCGCATGTACCTCATCAGCTTCATCGAGACCGGCCTGGTCGTGCAGAACCCGGATTCGGCCCATTATGCGCTGGGGCCGTACGCCCTGCGGCTGGGGACGCGCGCGCTGCAGCGGATGGACCTGATGGAGGTCGCGACCGCCACCATGCACTCGCTCCAGAAGCAGACCGATGCCCTGGTCCTGCTGTGTGCCTGGGACGCCCACGGGGTCATGGTCGTGGCCCGCAGCGAGGGCAGCAGGCCGCTCCCGCTGCAATTTCAGATCGGCGGCAAGACTTCCCTGGCGAGCACGGCTACCGGCCACATCTTTCTTGCCTTCGGCCTGCAGGATCAGACCTGGCAGCGCCTGGCGGAGGAGCTCGCCGCGGCCGGCCTCTCCAAAGCCGATCAGAAGAAGCAGGTGCGGGCGCTCGAAGCGGTGGCTTCCACGATCCGCAAGGAAGGCATCGCCGAGGCCGACCCGATTACCTATTCCTCGGGCGTCAGCCTGACCGGCTACGCGGCCATCGCGGCGCCGGTCTTCGATGCAGGCCAGCACCTGCGCTATGTTCTGACACTCGTCTATCAAAGCAACAGCAAGCGCAAGGAGGAGCTTGCCCGTCTCACCCGCCAGGCGGCAGATCAAGCCTCACAACTGGCAGGTGCCGACATCAGCGCATGAGCTGAGCATCGAGGGGAACGCCGTGGATACCATTCTCAACATCAGCGCATTCCTGCGAGTGGCCCGGCTCGGCAGCATCTCCGGCGCCGCACGCGAGCTCGACGCAGTGACCTCCGTCATCGCCAAACGCATCTCGCAGCTGGAAAAAGAGGTCGGCACGAGCCTCATCGTCCGCTCCACCCGCGGCGTGACCCTCACGGCCTCCGGCGACCGCTACCTGCCGTATTTCGTGCGACTCCTGGCCGCACACGATGAGATCTTCAAGGACCTGGGCTCGAACCAGCAGAGCGTGCAGGGATTCGTGCGCATCATCACCCCGCCCACCATCACCTCCATGTTGATCGGCAGCCTGCTGGTGAAATTCCAGATGCGGCATCGACTGGTCGATCTGGACGTCACGCTGATGGAGCGTTCCGTCAATCCTCTGGAGGAGGGCTACGACATTGCCCTCGGAGCGTGGCCCGTCTCCTATCCGAACGTGGTCGACGTTCCGCTGTCTCGCTACGAGCTGGTGACGGTATGCGCGCCCTCGTATCTGAAGGGAAAACAGCCTCCGCGACACCCGACGGATCTCGTTGATCACCAGTGCCTGTCGACCTCGCTGTTTCGCAGCACATGGCCGTTCACGCACGCTCGTGGCGCGATGACCGTCGAAGTGCACTCGAGAATTCAGTCGAGCGACAGCCGCATGATTCGCGACGCCGCGCGCATGGGTGCCGGGATTGCGGTCCTGTCGCAAGCGCTCGTGGAGGAGGATCTGCGTACCGGTGCGCTGGTGGAGGTGCTCGAGGAATTTCCCGTCGCGCCGTACTGGATGAAGCTGATGGTCCCGCGGATGAAGATGAGCCGGCCCGCGGTTCGCACGCTCATCGCATTCCTGCGCGAGAGCATGCCTCCGATCGTTCAGCAGGTGGAGTAGCGGTTCGCTGCAGGCGGCGCTTTGCCGCAGGCTATTGCTTCGGCGGGGGCGCGATGGTGAATCGCCCGCCGACGACTGGATTGCGCTCCTCTCCTTCGCAGTCCTCGTGCACCATGCGGTGAATGCGGGTCACCCTGCTGTACTGCCGGCTGATGTGCCACGGAGCGGTGAAGCTCTTCGGATCGATGATAGTCATCCGGTCTTCCAGATGATTCGGATCGACCATGCGAATGCGCTCGATGAAATGCACGTCCGGGCTCAAAGCGGCCACGAGCGCCACTGCGTCATTGTCTCCGCCCCCTGCAATGATCACCGGCCCGCCGCCGCCCAGTCCCGGCGGGTTGCTCACCTCGATGGTGTCGATGACCAGCGTCTGGCCTTCCCAGTGGCCGATCGAGTCGCCCCAGGACGTCGGCCACAGGTCTTCCTTCGCGGTATGCGGGCGGCCATCGGTGTAGATGTGCCGGATCTCGCGGCCCGAGAAGATCATCGCCGTCTCCTCGGGTGTGGTGAGTACTTCAAACATCAGCGGCGAGAACAACATCAGCATCGGAACTCCGAAGGAGCACGCCGGGCGCAGCCCCGGTGTGGGCGCGTCGGTGCCGTTCGCCGCTGCGTCCGAGCGCCTTTTCACCTCCGCCGCTGTTTTCTCGAAGGCGGCTTTGACATCCGGCTTGTAGGGTGGCGGTCCCCACTTGCGCATCTCCTTCACTACCTCGTCCAGGGACTGTACGTAGCCGCCCTGTGCGTCCGGAGTGACGCCGACGATCTCCCACTGGCCGGTCCAGTTGGGCAGACGCTCGAACGCGTGTGCACGCTCTTCAGCGGGTGTGGCTGCCTCGCCTGTTGCTGTGACGGTGAGCAACAGCGCACAACCCATCAACGCTGCCTTCACGAGTACCGCAGGTGCGGTCATTTCGACTCCGGCGCCTGTGTCGTGGACGGCAGGTCGATCTGCGTCCCGTCCGCCGCGATCCTCGAGACGAATTGCCCACCCTTGATGCCATTGCGAACCGGATGAATGACGAGCGTGACCGGGTCTCCGCTCTTCAGAGTGCCCGGCTTCCAGCCGGCGCGCACCAGGTGCTCCGGGCTGGACATCTCGATGCTCCATTCCGTCGCCGCCGCGCCCGCTTCCCCGTCGGCCATCAGCTGAATGAACACATGAGGGTTGGTCCACAGAAACTGCTTGACCACGCCGTGCAGGGTGACGGACTTCTTGGCATCGAAGATCGCGAAAGAGTGGTGTGCAGCGGCGGTGTTGAGAACCATCGCAAGTCCGACGCCGGCGGCGAATTTGATCATGCGCACGCGCGTTCGCGCGCCAGGGCTCGATATCTTCTCAGTCATTGACCCCGCCCTCCTCTGATCCACACATACTATTCCGGCCATACAGCGGATGAAAGTGAAAGAACCCGCTGTCGGCTTGAGAGTTACTGACGTGCCGGAGAGTGTGCATGCTGGTAGGCTAAACATCCGCACAGGTTCTGCTGAAGCAGCAGACTTGCGATGCTGGATGGGTGCCACCGTAGGCGGCGCCGGTTAGAACCACTTCAGCGCGTGGACCACGGTGGCGAACATTGTGATCAGGGTTGCCACAATCCCCAGTCCCGCTGTGATGATCAAACGCATGTAGCGCTCCATCGAGGTTTTCAAGGTCCCAAATTGAGTCGCCATCTCGGTTCGAAGAGCGCCTGACTGCTTTTCCATCTCCGCTCGGAGAGACCCTGACTGCCTTTCCATGTCGGCCCGGACTGAACCTAACTCCTTAGCCATTTCCGTTCGGACGGAACCGAACTCCTTGGCGACGTCTGCGCGAAACGCGTGCAGCTCCGTCCTCACGTCCTCGACGGACCCCTTGAGTCCCTGGATCTCGGCGCGAACGTGACCCATCTCAGTTTCCAACCTGATGATCCGACCATCGTCGCTCATTCGATCCTCCGTCACAGGTTGAGCGTTCATGAGGACAGCATAGACTCGTCGCGGCTCCTCAGGGAGAGCTCATTTCTAGGCGTGTACGCAGTTTTGATCCCGAACCTCGCAACACGCCGCGACATATCGCACGCTGACGCGCACGCGCAGAACCGTGCGGTGTACCCACGGCACTTGCTATAGTCTTACTCCGTGCAAGCGGAGAAGATGGCGATGCTGAGCATTACTGAAGCAGGTGCACGTCTGCGGCAGGGATCCTGCTCCTCGGAGGAACTGACGCGCGAGTGCCTCAAGCGAATCGAGCGCCTCAATCCGACGCTCAACGCATACATCACGATCGACGCCGAGGGAGCAATCGGCGCCGCAAAACAAGCCGACCACGATGCAAAGCTCGATGGATGGCGAAGCCCGCTGCAGGGTATTCCCCTGGCGATCAAGGACAACATCGATACCGCGAATCTGCGGACAACGGCCGCCAGCCGAGTGTTCGAGAACCGCATACCCGCGCAGGATGCAGTTGTGGTCAGTCGTCTACGCGCCGCCGGCGCCGTCATACTGGGCAAGACGAATATGCACGAGATCGCGATCGGCACCACGTCCGCGATCAGTTTCTTCGGTGCGGTTAAAAACCCTCACGACCCCACGCGCGTGACCGGTGGGTCTTCCGGCGGCTCCGCGGCTGCGGTGGCTGCGGGGCTATGCTTGGGCGCCCTCGGAACCGACACCGGAGGTTCGGTCCGTATTCCCGCCGCGGCATGCGGGATCATCGGATTCAAACCCACGTATGGGCTGGTCGAGACTGCGGGGCTGATGTACGCATCGGAATCGTTCGACCACATTGGCCCCATGACGGTTTCGGTCTCGGACGCGGCTCAGTTGCTGCGGACGATCTCGGATCACCCGGTTGCTCGCGCGTGCGATCCGGCGGCTTGGCCTAGCGTCAAACCGCTGAGAATAGGCGTGGTGCCGCCCAAATCGGTGTGTTCCTGCGCCGTGGAGCCGGAAGTCGCCGCCAGCGTCGAGGCGGCCATTGAGGTGTTGCGAAGCCTGGCCACGTCGGTAGTGCCCGCCACGATGCCCTCCGCAAACCACCTGGCTGCTCTGATCGATGCAGAGGCTTACGAGCACTTTGCCCCCTACGTTCAGGCATCACGGGACGCGTTCGATCCCCGCATCAGAGCACATCTGAAGCTCGACGAGTCTCGCCCTGCCGTGGACCTCGGCGAGCTTCGCGCCGCCCTTGGCGCGTTCCGCAAAGAGGTGGGCAAGGCCTTCTCAGAGTTCGATGTCGTGGTTGCCCCGACGTTACCGACCCTGCCCATCCGAATCAGCGACGCGCAAGCCTCGTTCGCCTTGGGATATTGCACTTTTGAATCCAACGTCGGAGGGCTGCCTTCGATCTCAGTGCCGTGCGGATATTCCTCCGACGGCCTGCCAATAGGGTTACAGATCAGTGGCCCTCCGTTTGCGGATTCCCGTGTGCTGGCGGTTGCCGGTGCCTATGAGGCGGCGAGCGAGCGTCGCGCTCAGTCCTGATCAGATCCCGAGGCTACGCGCGAGCCGGCGAGCGTAAGGAGGCTGGTGCAGCAGTTACTGGCGGATCGCCGACGAGCTGCGAGTATCGGTCGGGATTGGTGGGCGCTGACGGGATCGAACCGCCGACATTCGCCGTGTAAAGGCGACGCTCTACCAGCTGAGCTAAGCGCCCGAGTCGTACTCTTTGGCGCCCGGGATTCTATCAGGAGGACCCCGGGCCGAAGACGGCGGTGAGCCGCCGGGATGCCGGCGCGCCAGGCGCCGACATCATCGTCGGATACCGGCGCTCTAGTGCGCCGGCACCACCGTCTTGAGGGTGCGCCGGCCGTTCCGCCGGCCCCGCTTGTCCTCACCCGCCGCTGCGGCGGCGGCGACTGCGGCAGTCGCCGTGCCGTCGGCCTGCTGTGGCAAGGGTTGCTGAGTCAGTGCAACCGCCAGCACCTCGTCGATCCACTTGACGGGCTTGATCTCCAGGTTCCCCTTGATGTTGTCGGGGATTTCCACGAGGTCTTTCTGGTTCTCATCCGGGATGAGCACCGTCTTGATCCCGCCGCGATGCGCCGCGAGCAGTTTCTCCTTCAGCCCGCCGATCGGCAGCACTTCCCCGCGCAGGGTGATCTCGCCGGTCATGGCGACATTGGAGCGCACCGGAATCTTTGTCAGTGCCGACACCAACGCCGTGCACATGCCGATACCGGCACTCGGTCCGTCCTTGGGGGTGGCGCCCTCGGGGATGTGCAGGTGCACGTCGTGCTTCTGGTAGAACTCGGGCTCCAGTCCCAGTACCTGGGCACGGCTGCGCACCACCGTCATGGCCGCCTGGATGGACTCCTGCATCACCTCGCCCAACTGGCCGGTGTGCTGCAGCTTGCCCTTTCCGGGCACCACGGCAGCCTCGATCGACAGGAGCTCACCTCCGACCTCCGTCCACGCCAACCCGGTGACCTGCCCCACGCGGTTCAGATCCTCGGCCTTGCCGTAGCGGAAGCGACGGACGCCCAGGAACTTGTCCAGATTGCGCGGCGTGACGGCGACGGACTTCTGGTCCTTCTTGTGGAGCAGCATCTGCTTCACGGCCTTGCGGCCGATCTTGGCGATCTCGCGCTCCAGGTTGCGGACGCCGGCCTCGCGCGTGTAGTAACGCACGATATCCATCAATGCCGCATCCGACACCTTCAGCTCGTCATCCTTCAGGCCGTTGTTCTTCATCTGCTTCGGCACGAGGTAGCGCCGCGCGATGTTCATCTTCTCATCCTCGGTGTAACCGGGGAGGCGGATGACTTCCATTCGGTCCAGCAACGGCGCCGGAATGTTCAGGCTGTTGGCGGTGCAGACGAACATCACCTCGGAGAGGTCCAGATCGACCTCGAGGTAGTGGTCGTTGAAGGTGGAGTTCTGCTCCGGGTCCAGCACCTCCAGCAGCGCCGATGAGGGGTCGCCGCGGAAGTCCATGGACATCTTGTCGACCTCGTCCAGCAGGAACAGCGGGTTGTGTACCCCCGCCTTCGACATGTTCTGCACGATCTTGCCAGGCATGGAGCCGATGTAGGTGCGGCGGTGACCGCGGATTTCGGCCTCATCGCGCACGCCGCCCAGGGACATACGCACGAACTTGCGGTTCGTGGAGCGAGCAATGCTCTGGCCCAGGGAGGTCTTGCCGACGCCCGGGGGACCCACGAGGCACAGGATCGGGCCGCGCAGCTTGTCGACCCGCTGCTGCACAGCGAGGTACTCGACGATGCGCTCCTTCACCTTCTCCAACCCATAGTGGTCCTCATCCAGGACCTTCTCCGCACGGGCGATGTCCTTGATGATCTTGGTGCGCTTCTTCCACGGCACTTTGACGAGCCAGTCGATGTAGTTGCGCACCACCGTCGCCTCGGCTGACATGGGCGACATCATCTTCAGCTTGTTCAGCTCGCTGGAGGCCTTCTCGCGCGCCTCCTTGGGCATGCCGGCCTTGGCGATCTTCTGCTCGAGATCGGTGATCTCGTTGCCACCCTCGTCCATTTCGCCGAGCTCTTTCTGAATGGCCTTCATCTGCTCATTCAGGTAGTACTCGCGCTGGCTCTTCTCCATCTGCGCCTTGACGCGGCCCCGGATGCGCTTTTCGATCTGCAGCACGTCCATCTCGCCTTCGATGGCCACGAGGATGTGCTCGAGGCGCTTGCGGACGTCCATGATCTCCAGGACTTTCTGCTTCTCCGCGAGCTTCAGCGACATATGCGCAGCGACGGTGTCGGCGAGGCGGCCGGTGTGCTCGATGCCGGCGAGCGCGGTGAGCACCTCGGGCGGCACCTTCTTGTTGAGCTTCACGTACTGCTCGAACTGGGAGATGACGGAACGGGCGAGCACGTCCATCTCACGCTCGTCGTAGGCCTCCACATCCGGCAGCAGGGTCAGGTCGGCCGAGTAGTAGTCGGAGGCCGTCAGCTTCTCGATGCGCGCGCGGTCGACACCCTCGACCAGCACCTTGACCGTGCCGTCCGGGAGCTTCAGCAGCTGCAGGATGGTCGCGACGGTGCCGATGCGGTAGAGGTCATCGGCCTTCGGGTCATCCACGTCCGCCTGCTTCTGGGCGACGAGCATGATGCGCTTGTCCGACTTCATGGCCACGTCGAGGGCGGAGATGGATTTCTCACGGCCGACGAACAGCGGAATCACCATGTGCGGATAGACGACGACGTCCCGCAACGGCAGCACCGGCACGTTCGACAGGCCTGTGGTAACGGCGGAGGTGGACGGAGGAGTCGGGGAGGTGGGATCGGACACGCTCAAGCCCTCGATGGCGAATGGGACACGGCCTCCGGTGCGAGCGGAGACCGACAGCGTTTCACAGCTAGTCTAGCGGGAAATGAGGTTGCGGCGCCGTGTTTCAACGGCGCGCGCCTGAACCGTAGCAGGGACAAGCGGGCAAAGGCGGCGCCTTTGGCCCGCGCAGCACTCAGAGCAGGCTCAGTGATGATTCGAACCCGATGCGCGGCGGGGCTCATCTTCCGAGCGGTACACCACATACGGCTTGGTCTGCCCTTCGATCACGGTCTCGTCGATGACGACCTTGGCGACATTACGCATCGAAGGCAGCTCGTACATCGTGTCGAGCAGCACAGTTTCGAGAATTGTTCGCAAGCCGCGCGCTCCGGTCTTGCGCTGCATGGCCCGGCAGGCGACCGCTCGCAGCGCCTCATCCCTGAACTCGAGCTCGGCGCCTTCCATCTCGAACAGCCGGCGATACTGCTTGGTGAGCGCGTTCTTGGGCTCGGTCAGGATCGAGATCAGCGCTGCCTCGTCCAGCTCGTCCAGCGTCGCGACCACCGGCAGGCGCCCGACGAACTCCGGAATCAGGCCGTACTTGATCAGATCCTCGGGCTCGACGTCGTGGAACAGGTCGCTCCCGTGGGGCCGCTGGCTCATGTCGCGGATCTCGGAGGTGAAGCCGATGCCGCTCTTCTGCGTGCGGTTGAGAATGATCTTCTCCAGCCCGGCAAAGGCCCCGCCGCAGATAAAAAGGATATTGGACGTATCAACCTGCAGGAACTCCTGCTGCGGGTGCTTGCGCCCGCCTTGAGGCGGAACGGAGGCGATCGTGCCTTCGATCAGCTTCAGCAGCGCCTGCTGTACACCCTCGCCGGAGACGTCGCGGGTGATCGAGGGGTTGTCCGACTTGCGGGAGATCTTGTCGATCTCGTCGATGTAGACGATGCCCGTCTGTGCCTTCTCGACGTCGTAGTCGCACTTCTGCAGCAGCTTCTGGATGATGTTCTCGACGTCCTCACCGACGTAGCCCGCTTCGGTGAGCGTGGTCGCATCGGCGATCGTGAACGGCACGTTCAGTAGCCGGGCCAGCGTCTCGGCCAGCAGCGTCTTGCCGCAGCCGGTCGGGCCGATCAGCAGGATGTTGCTCTTGGCGATCTCCACATCGTCCTTGGAGCGCGTGGCCCCGGTGCGGGTCTGCAAACGCTTGTAATGGTTGTACACCGCCACGGACAGCACCTTCTTGGCGCGCTCCTGGCCGATGACGTATTCGTCGAGAACCTTCTTGATCTCGTGCGGCTTGGGGAGCTTGTCGCGGGCACGCTCGGCGCGGTCCTCGAGCTCCTCGCGGATGATGTCGTTGCACAGCTCGACGCATTCGTCACAGACGAACACCGAGGGGCCGGCAATCAGCTTGCGCACCTCGTGCTGGCTTTTCCCGCAAAACGAGCAGTAGAGAAGCTTTCCGTCGTCGTGGCGGCCGCGGGAATCTTCACTCATCGAA
>Ga0068855_100010770_pt1 | contig 11036 bp, 6 predicted proteins | sample KBSCornC52_FD_66592 | JGI IMG/M metagenome (GOLD analysis project Ga0068855, IMG submission 66592) | Corn rhizosphere microbial communities from Kellogg Biological Station, Michigan, USA - KBS Corn C5-2 | ecosystem: Host-associated > Plants > Roots > Rhizosphere > Soil ... | reverse complement strand
AAATATGCCAATCCCAAGCAAAATGCTAAAAGTGATTTTAGTATTTAAACTTCTTGAAAAAGATTGGAGGTTAAATGAACTATACACTCCAAGAACAAAAGAATAAATTATTAACAGCACCAAAACAAAATAAGCGACACCATTTAAATAACGATCCGGGATGAGCCCTCCTTTTAATGCGGCAACAGGCAAGCCAATAGAAATAATTAAAAAGAGAGGAATTATAATTAGCAATAGCAATTTTGACTGAAATAATTTTTTTAAATAAATGTTATTACGCAAATTTTCTTTTTTGCTTCTTCCATACACAAATGCAAGCGTAAGAGTAAACCATAACAGAGGATTTTTAAAAATGCTCCATAGTGTTTCTGCAACGTGATAGAATACCGCAATTGTACCCACAACAATACCTTTTGGAACAATTCCTTCCATTCTTACTTTATCGCCCGGCGCAAAAAAAACTATTGCTGCACTTGCCACGTAAGCAAGAAGAATTATCGCAATAAAAAATTTTGAGAATCTCTTGTGTAAACGCAACCAAAAAATTCCGGCGAACAGGAAAAATTGTGCAACAATATATAGTTCGTTAAATCCATTAATAATAAAAGCAACAACAGGTAACAAGATCGCACAAATATTTTTACTTGTATTGTTATTTGAATTTATCATGATAATAAATAAAGCAATTTCTATTTGAATAAAAATAACGGGAGGATGGTAGCTTAACGAACTGCTGAACCAAAAAATAAACGTTACAAGTTGCGGAACACAGGAAATTTCAAGTGCCAGAAAAACAAGTGCGAATAAAATTTTTTTAAACCACGACCATTTTTCCTGCAGAATATATTTATCGATTGTTTTTAAAAGAAAAAGAAGCGAAAGAAAATTTAAAAGAAGCAATACCAAACTATGCAAATAATAATGATCATATAAAAAACCCTTATTAATAAAAAGTGATCCGGTTAATGTTGCAATAAATCTTCCTGCCCAGTGGGTGTAAACAAATTCCTGGTAATTGATAAATCCTTCTTTCTTTAAATAATAGCCGCCGAAATAATCATCTGTACATGCATGATTAAAAAAAGGAAGAATAACCAGGGGTATAAAGAAAACGATCAATGAAACTATCAAAAAGATTTTTGCAACCAGTAAAACTTTCGAGGTGGTAAAATGTTTATCCGTAAATATTTCTCTCATGAGTAGAGTTGATTGGCTACTTTATTGTCAGCATTCTTTGTATGTATTTTCCCATCATATCAAATTCAATATTCACTATGGTTCCAACATTTACGCCGTTCATATTCGTATGTTGATAAGTGTAAGGAATAATTGCAACAGAAAATTCATTCAAGCCAACATTGAATAATGTAAGGCTTATTCCATTAATTGCGATTGAACCTTTTTCGATAACCAGTTTTGCAAATTCTTCGGAAAAATTAAAACGATATTCCCAACTTCCGTTCAAATCTTTTTTATCAATGCAAACCGCACTCGCATCAACATGACCTTGCACAATATGTCCGTCAATTCGTCCATTCATTAACATGCATCTTTCAAGGTTTATCTCATCACCAACACGAACTTCATTAAAATTTGATTTCACTAATGTTTCCTCTATCGCAGTAACCTGATGGCGGTTCTCTGTTACAGATTCCACAGTTAAGCAAACGCCGTTATGACTTACACTCTGATCAACTTTTAGTTCGTTTGAGATTGCAGACGTAATCCAAAAACTTTTATTACTTCCGTTTTGTTCTATATGTTCAATTATGCCGACACTTTCTATTATTCCTGTAAACATGCATGCAATTTAGTTGTAAAATTTTATTGAGTCAGCATCAATACCAATGACGTGTGCAGCCTGCCTTGTCGGTAATGCAGGTTTAATTTACTCAATTCTAAATTGCTGGCTTGATATGTTACTTTCGGTTCTGATTATAATATAATAGTCTCCTGTTATTAATTTCAAATTCATTTTCCATGTGTTCTTCCCCATGTTTAAATTTCGTTGATCCGAATAAAACTGTTGTCCCATCATATTTTGAATGCTGATATGCACTTCCTGCGATTTTGCAGATTCATATGTTACAAGAAAATTTCCTTCTGATGGATTGGGATATACAATAATTTTTGTTTGGTTATTTGCATTTGCAGCGATTGGCGTAGCATCTACTATCTTATAAATAGTTCCTGTCGCAAAACTCGTTACGTACAACTCATGGCGGCGGTCTTCCCCAAAAGAAGTGTACGCCTTCGGGTCACCATGATAGGCGATTTGTTTATTGGTTATGGTTGCTATATCAAACATTCTTATAAGACCGCTGCAATAATCGGCATAAAAATATTTTCCCTTCAGTCCCGGATATTTCTTACCCCTGTAAACAAAGCCGCCGGTAATTGAACAATCCCCTGTTGTTGCTGAATGTTTGTACTCTGAAACGGGAAAAGTGTACTTCGATTTTGCCTTGCAACCTGTAGTATTAAACGCCAAAGTACCTTCGTAGCAGCGCCACCCGTAGTTTTGTCCGCCTTTACCTTTTGGTTGTACATCTATTTCTTCCCAGGTATTTTCGCCAACATCACCTATAATAAGTTTACCCGTTGAATCATCGAAGCTCCAACGCCACGGATTGCGCAAACCAAGCGCCCATATTTCATGACGATATTTTGGGGAATCTACAAAAGGATTACTTGCAGGAATTCTATAAGGGTCTCCATGATGCACATCAATGCGCAGCATTTTTCCTAATAGACTATCGGTCTTCTGTGAAAAATTATTTGGATCACCACCTTCATCATCTCCATCACCTAAGCCGATATATAAGAATCCGTCGGGCCCAAAACGAATGCCGCCGCCGTTATGAAAGTGGAAGGGTTGAAATGCCTGTAAAATATGCTTTTCACTCAATGTGTCAGCTTTGTTTGGATTGGTTTTGCTTACACTGAAACGTGATATCTGTGTATGACCGTTCTTGTCTGTATAATCAACATAAAAGAATCCGTTGGTTAAATAATTGGGATCAAAAGCAAGCCCTAGTAAGCCTTGAGAATTTCCGGTTGAATTAATTCGTTTACTGATGTCAAGAAATGGAGCTGTTCTTTTTTTACCTATGGAATCGGCAATAAAGATCTGCCCTTTTCTTTGTACAATGAATAACCTGCTATCACCGCAATTTTCGATATCCAAAGGAAGAATATAACCTTTTGAAAACGGGACCAGTTTAATTAGATTGGTTTGAGCTTCGGTAAATAAGCTATCGAGCAGCAGGCAGAGGATAATAATCTTTCTCATGAGAAAGTGATTAGGTGAGAAAAAAGTGAGTTTTGTTATTGAACAGTAAAATTAAAGGCATTTTATTGAGAAAAACAACTACATGAATATGTGGAATAAATCTTAGGCTTGAAAAAATGGAACTGATCTTCTCCTCATAAACTCAGACTGCAATTGCGTGAGCAGATCATATCTACATACAATTATTTCTTCTTCTCCAAATATCGTATTACAGCTAAACGAACATCCGATTTGGAACTTGAAACAGATGTTTCAGGATCATAAGCCTTTACTACATCAGGATTTTTGGGATTGAGAAAATCAAGATTTGCTTCTTTTCCGCTGAATAGAAATTCTCCCAATGCCACATGATAAGTTTTTGACGCATCGATGGGCGAGTTATTTAATTGCCACTTATTATTTGTTGAGTCAAAACTTATTGTTTCATTATATAAAAGAAATCCTCCGAGCCCTGTATTTTTTCTTCCCTGTACAAGTGTTTTTATCAATAAACTTCCCTTCATATCTGCTTCACGAATGCCGCCGCCGAAAGGAAGTGCCCTGATGATATCATACTCTGTTATTGGCGGTGCTAAAATATCATCTACTCTTATCGAACCTGCATTCAGCAATACAGCGTCTGCGTTTGGCACTGCATCTGACATACCCGCCATAATTAATTTAGTAAAGCTGGTTGAATGATTTCTTATTTCACTTTCTCTCCCATCAAGCGGTTCACCACTCGTTATCAAAACTTTTTTTTCGTCAAATCCTAAAGAACTGTAATTATCCTCTGCGATCTTTGTCCATTTTTCAACAACAGCATTTGTTGCGCTGTCAAGTGCAATACTATCATTTACATAAACAAGCTTTGGATCAACCGTTGTTGTCTTTTTCTTTTTGTTGATGAGCAGATTCACGATGTAGGCAGACTTTGCATTTGCATGTGCTTTTGTGATGTAGATGTTTCCTACTTTTTCAAATCGCATATCATGTTCATGTCCGCCCAGTATCATCGCAAGACCCGGAATTTCTTTTGCAAGCTTTTCATCCTCCTGAACAGATTGATGAGTGATTGCAACCACTGCATCAACGGAATCTTTTATTTGATCGTATAATTCTTTTGCAGTTGATAAAGGATCAGTATAGCTAACGTAATCCGCTTTATTGAATGGAAGTGTTAAACCGATAAAACCAATTTTTGCAGTAGTGCCATCTTTATCGTGAACAGGTAAAACAAAAACTTTTGGAAACGGATACACTTTGCCTGCAGTTACTTTTTCAAAGGGAGCGATTGAGTCTTTTGTCTTATGAAAACTGTTTGAAGAAACCCACAGGAAGTTTGATTCGTTAATGCGGTTCTGCAATTCTGATTCACTTATATCAAATTCATGATTGCCAAAAATTGCAATATCCATTCCTGCTGAATTCAACGTTTCCACCATCTGTTTGCCGCGGATGCGTGTACCCTGGTATTGCAAACTGTTGTAAACGGAAGGGCTTACAAAATCGCCTGCAATCACAAGCAAAGTGTTTGGATTTTTTTGAACGTATTCTTTTTTTAAAGTTGCAACTCTTGCGATGCCGCCTTCTGTTCCGTTTGCCAGCGGAGCTATTTCATACACATCGTTGATTTGTACAAACGTAATTTCAATTTTGCCGTCATCATGTGTGGAGGTAATATTTTTAGACGTTTTACACGCGCTGCTGCTGATAAATAAAACAATAATGAAGTAGTGTAAATATTTCATAGTATGCTGATAAACGTGTAAAATAAGAAGTAATGATGATATTGAGTAAATAAAAGAACAGAATCAAGCGGATATAGTCCAGGGTTTGTAAGCTGTTTTATTTGATTTAAAAAATATTGATCTTAACTCAGAATCCCCACAATCATTCCAGCACGCGACAACGTTTATAAATGTTGCCATAATGGTAACTCATATCATTTGCTTTTTCCTGGGCATCCTCCGGGCAGTTTGCCTGGATTGTACTTGTTGTGGTACCTTCGTCATAACCTCCAAACACAGCATCCCATGTTCTTTCTTCACATACAATAGTGTACTCCTGCAGAGGACATTGAGGTGAACTTTTTTTACACGTTGACATAGTTGTTATTATTACGGCAAAGACAAATATGAGGACTGCTTGCACTAATAAATTTTTTCCCCTTAGATGGTCTTGTTGTTTATAAAATCCGTCATCATTTTTCATTGTAAAATTTTTAAAGGGATGTGTAATTTTTGATTAAAAGATGTCAGTCATAAATCTCTTATCCTGTTTTTATCAATAAATTATTTTTTGAAAACTCTTTTGGGGTGATCTTATAAAACTCTTTAAAGCATTGAGTGAAATATGATGGCGTTTCAAAACCCGTTAAGTAAGCAGTTTCAGAAACGTTTTTCCCTGACATAAGAAATATTGCTGCCATTTGTAACCGGTATTGTTTAATTATTTCATTGGCAGATAAACCAACAAGTAATGCAAGCCTTCTGTTGAGTGTGCTTTTACTCATTGCCATTTTCGAGGCTAAAAATCCAACAGTTAAAACAGGTTCATCAATATTATCTTCAATTACTGTAAAAAGATTTTTTAAAAAATCATTATGCAACGGAAGTATTGTTGCTGAAAGATTTTCTGAGGTTAAATGCTGCCGGTATGGGTAGTAAAATAAATCTTGCTTCATAATTTATTTTTTTGTTACCCAAACCTATTATGGCAAACAGCGGATTCATAATTGCTTTACGTATGGTTCCCGGTTAAAATTGTAAAAAATGAAAATAAAACCGTAGTAGAATAAATAAGCAATTGAAAAATGCAAAAAATGAAACTGCATTAAAGCATGAAAGCATGTTTTGCAAAAACAAATCACTCTTGCATGTAAGAATTACTAAAACTAATTCCGTTTATTTCTCAAATAAAGCAGCAAGTGTTTTATGAAGAAGTCTTCACAACAATTGCTGCTTGAGGTCTGTCGTACAAGAGTGCGACGCAACGGAAGATCAATAGAATTACTAAAGCGAGGCTCAAAAAAATTATTTTACAATCATTATTTTCTGTGTCTCATTTGTTATATTATTCTTCAGATAATACACACCTGCAGATAAAGAGGAAACATTTAATATATCCGTTTTATCAATTGTTTTTGTAAATATTATTTTGCCTGAAGCATCAGTAAGATAAACAGTTGCTTTGCCCGTTATTTGAATATGCAGAATATCTCTTGCGGGGTTTGGATAAACTTTAAAACCTGCGCCGCTTATTGCCGTAGCAGAATCTTGCGTAAACACTGAGTTAGCGATTGGTGCAATAACCCGGTATTTAAGCGTAACAATCCAATAATCTGCAAGACCTCTGGACGCAGCGGTTTTGTCGCCTGAAATACCGGACCAGGAATTGCCACCCAATAAAAATTTATTTTTTTCTGTTTCAACAATGCTATACAAATTTTCATCTTCCGAACCGCCGTAAGTTTTATTCCACACAACGTTCCCTTGCTTATTAACTTTTACTACCCAATAATCAAAACCGCCTTTACTGTATTCTGTTTTATTGCCGGAAATGGGTGAGGCAGATTTGCCGCCTAGAATAAATCCTGTTCCATCAAGTGTTGAATCAAGAGACCATACGTCATGCTCATCATTCAAACCGCCGATCGTTTTATCCCAAAGTTTGTTACCATATCTGTCCAGTTTTATCAGCCAGTAATCGTATCCACCCCAACTCTTTGCAGTTTTTTCTGCTGATATGCCCGAATTGGAATTGCCGCCAATAAGATATCCGCCATCTCTTGTTTGTATTAAGGAATGGCAGTAATCATCGCCAGAACCACCAATTGTTTTATCCCATTGTATCTTCCCGTTTTTATCAAGCTTCACCACCCAAATATCACTTTGGACACCGCGATTGTTTTCCGATTTTTCTCCTGATGCATTTGAGCCTGAAAATCCGCCAAGAATTATACCTCCGTCTTTTGTAAGTTTTACGGGGCTGCACAAATCGTAATCGTTTCCGCCAATAGTTTTATCCCATAATTTATTTCCATCCTTATCTACTTTTAAAACCCACATATCAAAATTTCCACGGCTGTTTTCAGATTTTTCACCTGAAGCGTTTGAAAGAGAAGAACCCGCAAGAATGTAACTTCCATCTTTGCCCTGTACTATGTTATCAATAAATTCAACATCTGATCCGCCATACGTTTTATCCCATTGGATGTTTCCTGAACTATCCAATTTTACAAGCCAGTAATCAAGATTGCCGCGACAGTAATCTGTTTTTTCTCCTGAAATATTTGAGGAAGATTCGCCAATCAAAGCGTAACCGCCATCAAGAGTTTGAATGATAGATTTAAAATTATCTTCACCATCTCCACCAATAGTTTTTTCCCATTGAATTTTTCCGGTACTGCTCACTTTCACTATCCAATAATCATCAGATCCTCTGCTGTTTTGTGATTTTTCTCCTGATGCATTTGAATAAGAAAGGCCGCCTGCAATAAAGCCGCCGTCTTTGGTTTTGCATAGCTTTCGCAATTCATCGTAGTCATTTCCGCCAATAGTTTTTTGCCACAACAATAATGGTTGAGAAAAAGCGCATACATGCATACAAATGCAAAGTATGAGGTTGATATATTTATTTTTCATGACCAGATTTTTTTTGATTTCTAAATGCGTTTGTTCTAAAAATTTTTTTGGTACAAGCTTGTGATACTTTACTCATCGCCTGTTGTGTCACTCACTTTTACATTCATAACTTTACTCAACAAGCGTAAGCTTCGGGTATGTGCTCAATGCCCGAAGCTTAAAGCTTATGACTTTCACAACTTCACCAGCTTAAGTACTTTTATGTTGTTTCCTTGATTAACTTCAACCATGTAAGTACCTGCTTTATACTGTTCACCAAGTTGAATGGTTTCGTCAACGCTTACATTTGATTTCAATTCAATCACTCGTCCTGTTATATCCATTATTCTCAGACTAAGTTTTTCAAACTTATTTGAGCTTTGTACCCTTAGCTTAAAGGAATTATGAGAAGGATTAGGCATTACTGTTACATCAAAAACATTGTCTCCGGGTTGTTTAGAAATGGATGAAATTGCACCTTCGCTGTTAAGTACGTTGGTTGCAGAACGTGAAACGATAACAGGTACCATTATCTGGTCTCTATAATAATTACCGGCTTTAGCTGTTACTCTGAATTTGGCAGTTGTTTTTCCCACAATTGAGACTTTGAATTTAGCCTGTGCAATACCACTTGTGTGATCTTTATTGACAAAAGAAATAGTTGATGTAGTAATGCTATCCGGTCCTACTATACTTACTCCTTCCGTTAGAGGCTCGATAAAGAAAGTAACATTTGCTTTTGTGATATCACCGCGATAACCATCATCTATATCTGTGATCCGCACAGCTACGGGTACGGGAACTTGTGTGCTTTGGGTGTTGATAATTTGAGAGCCGATGTATTCAAGCTTTGTATCTTCTTTCGACAACGCAAGTTGCGTAAACGGATATTTCTTAAATTGTACAGCATCGGTTGAACCGCCTGAAAAAATTGCGACAACCTTTCCAAGGTTATAATTAAATGAAGTAACATTCAAAGAATCAAGAAATCCTTTGGTCATTTGTTTATCCAATGTAGCTACCAAATTGCCGTAAAAATCAGGCGTTAAATCAGCTTTGCCCATTACAGTTTCACCTACTTTGAATGTGACTTCTGTTGCAGGAGAGCAAGAACCATAGTAATAAAATCCTGCAGCTCCTATAATGCCTGCTGTGAATGTTGCAACATCGCTATACTGTACAGGTGCGGGACTTACCGTAACAAATGAAGTAGTAACAAACGGAGTGATGGTTACTGTTGCGGTTCCGGTAGTTGTATTGCCGCTATTGTCGGTTGCATATACGGTCACAACATGGCTTCCGAGGCTATTACAATCAAAATATGAAGCATCCGTATAAATATCAGCTAACCCGCAATTGTCGGTAACACTTGCAATAACATCGTTTGGTGAAAGAAATACATATCCATCTCCGGTCAAAGCAATGCTTGTGTCTTTTGTAATTAAAACAGGTGGTTCATTTTCTGTTACAGTTACAGGAAAACTACAATATTGCTGGTTGCCCAGATCATCTGTTGCCACTACACTCACATAAGTTGTTCCGGCGGAAAAGGATGTTCCGGGCTGCGGATCGTAATTGATGGTAACATTAGAGCCACATCCGGAAACAGCGGATGCACTGAAATTCACTATCGCACTGCATTGACCGGCTTCTAAATTTACTGTAACGGGGTCAGGACAAGTAAGTGATAGGGGCGTAAACTGGGTACATGTTCCTGTAACGTGTCCTTTAACCCAATTAGATTTTGTGCCACTTAAAGCAAAATTCTTTAGCACGCCTTGAAACCCGTATGCATCATCATATAAAATTGTGTCAAGAAGATTGCTACATGAAGCTATGCCTTGATTAAACTTATAATGTACCGTAAGGCCATCAATATAACCTGAAAGTTCGCAATTCATGTTATTTTGAATCTGCGCCTGGCATATTGCTCTGTCCCATACGCGCACTTCATCCATTTGCCCATTAAAGTGGCGTGTGAAATTTATAAAATCACTTGTGAATGCGCCGAGAGTGAAATCATCATAATCATAAGAATGAAGGTTTGGCGAAGTAAGCAATGTTTGAACAAAATTGCCGTTCACATATAGATCAAGCTGTGAATAAGATTGTACAAAAGCAATATGTGTCCATGTATGTAATGGAACTTTGTAAGATGATTTTACAAATCCTGTATTAGGATGGAAAGTGGTAATATAACCTGAAGTATCCAACTGCACTTGAATGCCGCCATTGAAGTTTCTTTCATCTCCGAATATCCACGAGCCAAGACCATCATCATTGGTGTATGCACGCACTTTTATCCATGCTTCAAAACTGTATTGACCATAATTGCCGTTCTCGATAGGATACATATTTCCGAGATCAACATAATCATCTTTTCCATCAAAGTCTAATGCGCCGGCTGGAGTGCCACCCGTTACAGTTACGGTAAAAATAGCATGTTGAAGTGGGTTGGATGCGAGCGAATAAACTACTGTTGTAACTCCGATATTAAATTGCTTTCCACTTGCACTTCCGGTTCCTGAATCCCGGGTAGCTCCATATAAATGATAATTGACAGTTTCTGTAGAATTGGATGGATCGATTACCGGATCAATATTATTAATTGTCGCGCTGCATTCAGAGGCACCAACATCTGCGGTTACATCTGAAGGTCCGCTAAGTGTAACGGCAGTGCCGCTCGCTATTAATCTTGTTGCTGCCAAACTGTATGAACCCGTGCCATTGTTTGTATATCCTGCAACAATAATTTTTCCATTCGGTTGTAATGCGCATGGTATAGCAAAATCGTACACGCCATTTACCCAGTTGCCGAAATCTATTAAAGACCTTCCACCAATACCAAATCGTTTATCCAAACTTCCGTCTGCATTAAATCTTAGAACTTCAAAATCGCTGCCGCTTAAAGAATTATCAGAGTAGAAGCCTCCTGCAACAATAATTTTACCATTTGTTTGCAGTGCTAAACCTGCTGAACCATAGTTTAATTCATTAGGTTGAGAATATGTTTGCACTCCATCACCACCGCCGAAAGTATTATCTAAAGAGCCATCTTCATTTAATCTTGCCAAAACAAAACCTCTGGTGCCATCTTCGAGGTATTCCCGTCCATTCATTACAATCTTATTATCGCTTTG
>Ga0068855_100010769_pt1 | contig 11040 bp, 15 predicted proteins | sample KBSCornC52_FD_66592 | JGI IMG/M metagenome (GOLD analysis project Ga0068855, IMG submission 66592) | Corn rhizosphere microbial communities from Kellogg Biological Station, Michigan, USA - KBS Corn C5-2 | ecosystem: Host-associated > Plants > Roots > Rhizosphere > Soil ... | reverse complement strand
ACCGGCCATGTGACGGAAGGGGCAAAAGCGGGCCAGTCCGCAGATTGCAGCGCCGAATTTACGGTGAAGCCTTTTGGGCCTCCAACCATTGCCTGCTCGGCCAATCCATCGAGCGTGAATCCGGGCGATTCCAGCACGATTACCGCAGAAGGATCCAGCCCACAGAACCGTCCTCTGTCGTATAGCTACAGCTCACCTTCGGGCCAGATCAGCGGTTCGACGAATAGCGCCACTCTGAATACTGCCGGGATTGCGCCAGGCGAAATAACGGTGACCTGCAACGTAGTGGACGATAGCGGGCAGACCGCTTCGGCAACTACAAGGGTGATGATCAGTGCGCCGGCCCCATCGCCTGTTGCGAAGACGGAAGCGCTCTGCACGATTGATTTCGGCAGGGACAAGCGTCGTCCCAGCCGTGTCGATAATGAAGGAAAGGCCTGTTTGGACGATGTCGCTTTGAACTTGCAACGTTCTTCTGACGCCAGGTTCGCAGTTGTAGGGAACAGTGGCCCCGCAGAGACACGCGGGTCTTCGCTGGCGGCAGAACGGGCTGTTAACACCAGGGCTTACCTTGTAGACGAGAAGGGCATTGATCCTTCGCGGATTGAGGTTCGTACTGGCAGTGCAGGAACCCCAAGCGTGCAGAACTATTTGGTTCCTTCGGGCGCGAACTTTGCAAATGATGTGCCTGATACCTCGCAATTTGACATGACAACGGTAAGAGCATCCAGGAACGCGAACGGACAGCGGAACTCAATGAGCAGGCATCATCGCCGAACCAGGAAGGCGGGCTCTTTGTCCAGCAAATAGCTGAACATTAGCAATCACATAAGCAGATCATGTGCAGCAAGAAAACGGTCGGCCAAGTTAATGCTTGGCCGGCCGTTCTACTTTATATTGCCGATAATTCAGATCCAAACCACATTGCCACCCACCGGTGGATGTCTTCCATTCTCATAGACACTGCCCGTTTCAGAGCATGTGAATGTCCCATGAGGAGTTGTATGAAGAACGTCTGAAAGAGCACAAACCGGCCAATAACCGAAGACGCAGCTAGGGCATACCGGGACACCCAGTTGCCACCCTAGCGCTGCGTCAACCACCTCAGCCCCCGCAATCAACCATTGGTCGCTGCTCCAATGTCCCAAGCGATGGCTTGCCCATCCGGGTGATTGTCACAATGGAGTTCACATCGATATGCTGCGTCCATGCTCGCTCAGCCAGTCCCACACTCCCCAACCGTTGACAGCCAACTCTATATCGCCGGCCGTGCCGAAGCAGACGCGCAGTTCGTAAGTCATCGCAGGGCACTTGCACTCCAGGGAAGCATGACCAGGTTGGAACAGGTGCGGTACCCAACTCAGCAAGAGCACGACGCGATTTCTCACTTGTAGGCACTCTCGCCGCGTTTCCATGCCGGCTGGATATGCCGGATCAGCGCTACTCTCGTTAGCACACAGCTAATTAGACGAGTTGGCCAAGCAACGAGGATTCACGTCAGGCAGTGCCGCGATCAATTCCGGATTCCCGTTCCTACCCTAGCGGCTATGCCAACCGTCTGGCTGTCTTTTCCCTTCCACACCAGCTTCTCTAGGTTCCGGCCCGAAATCTAAGGATTCAATGAACAGTTGCTGAGTTGCACGGTAATATTATCTCTATTCTCATCGTTATATTCTTCGAAGCTATGCTCGACGCTCGCTACCTCGCCGCGGCCAAGATAGTACCTGACGAAGTCCCCTACACGGGGAACCGGAGGACACCCCGATGGATCTCCGCCGTAGATGTCGTAATCGATCCCCTCAGAATCAGTAACCCGCAGATTTACTGTATGTATTCTTGGGCGTTCGAAAGAGTCGAAGGAATTTGCTTCTTTTGCTTTGCGTGTCATCTGTTCTCCTGCCAAAGCCTATCACTTCCATCTTTTGGCGGTGCTCTCTTAACTCGCCACCAGGAGTCGCGCGGGAGTATTTCCGATGACTTCACCTTGAAAATCTCGCAGCAGTGTCCGTTGATCGTGGCCAATGGCAAGCTTTGCGGAGCAAGCTCCTGTGAGTAGCCCTGGAATGATCAGTATGCCTCGAAATCAAGAACCCGATACCAGTATTCCTCCGCGCGTCCTTCGGGGCTTCCCTCTTGTTGCCATAGCACATACGCACGTTCGCGGAGATGTTGGTCGAGAGCTCGGTGCCAGTATTCCTCTGCCCGCCCTTCTGGGCGGCCATCCTGTTCCCAAAGAAGGTAGGCGCGTTCGCGGACGGCCTGCCCCAACCCAATCTTGGTTTGTGAATCACCCGCCAAAGTGTCGCCGTAGGGAGCCAACGGCCCGCTGCGACTGAAGTGGATTCTAGCCGTTAAGCTCTTAAGATCGGCGTCGGGGACTAGCTGCCCGTTGGCGGCCGCTTCCAATGCCTTCGCCTCGTATTTAGAATCATCCATGGCATCTGACTCCGCGAGCGTGATCGGGTAAATGTGAATGACATTTCCATTCTTGCCTAACACGTCAACCAAGCGCTCCGCCATTTCAGTATCCTCCAGCCATTGCGTAATGGGCTGGTGATTGGATGACCATAGAGCACGCTTGGATGGTTCAGTAACTTGAGGCCGCCAGGGATCCTGCTGGAATCAAACAACGCGATTGAGCAGGGTTCTACTGCTAGGAAATTGTCAAAGGACTTTATACGAGTATCAATAGCTGAGACATAACAAATTGAGACCATCAGCGATGACGATCTGAACCCGCGGACAAAGCACAATCACCATGAAAACGATTGTGGTCAGCAGGTAAAAACCCTTCGGTCACCCGTATCGCTACTATTAGCTGTTCCTTGGCGACCAGTTTGGAAGTTGAGTGCCTGGAGATCTATTTGTAAGGGGCAATCGTAAGCAGAACGTCCAAATCTCCCGTAGTTGGGAAGCTGAACAGGCGTTGTTTAACGACGAATCTACCTTCCTGAGTTTCCATCTGGTCACCTACGGCAGGAAAGTGCTCAGCGTTGTAGATCGTCATATGAGCCGGTTGACTGCTGCCATCCGGCGCCTGGTTGCAGACGTGAAGAGTTGTTGCCATCTCCAAATCTTACATGCCGTGCGGCGGAGATCGGATGCGCATGATGATCGGCTTATGCTTTCTGATGGCATATTGGCCGTCTTTGAGCGCGTGAATGATGTCGGCCTTAGCCGGCTTTGGTATGCAGGGCAGCCCGCACTTTTTCTACATGAGTTCCGTGACTGCGAAGGGCTTCGTGCAGCTGATCGCCTGTGACTCCGAATTCTTTTGACCAGTAGGCGATATCTGATGCCATCTTTGGATTGATCTCCTTCGGATCATGTGGCCCTTTTACGTCCACCTCATGTATGGCGTGGGGTTCGTGAGCTTTTGGTTCGTCGTGATGCTCTGACATTGATTTCCCTCTTTTTGCTGGTTATTTGGATGATGGAGGAGTCAGCGGCAATACCTGGCGACACAACACTTTCTTTGCCTCCGCCAACCTCAACATTGCTGTCATCGATCCGTACCGTTCCAATGCAGGTATGCAACTCGTCCATACATCAGAAAGTGTCTGGCCCTACAACAGCTCGCGGTGTTTGGTCACGGAGACTCTGAAACACGGTCCTTCGTGAGCCGGAGATGTTCCTGCTGGAACTGGGTGCCGGTTTCTCCTTCATCGCTCGCCAGAAGCGAATTCAGCTCGACGGAGAAGACTTCTACATCGAGCTGCTCTTCTATAACCAGGAAGCCTGGGCATCGTCACCGACCGCCGAAGGGTAAGACCTGCTGAATACAGCCTGTCCGGAAAAAGCAGAGGGTGCGGGAATTCTGTGATCCCGCACCGGGAGTGCATCGCTTCAGACATTCGTTGCGACGCCCTTGCTCTTTGCTGCCGATCACGATCTCCACCTCTCCAATCCAATACGATGGTCGCGATGAAATCGAGCGTGTCCCTATTCTTCGAGCGTTATGTGTGCATGCAGGACCTGGGAGCCCGCTGGAGCGGTTGCCGTCGCGCTTTGCTCGGCGGTGATGAAGACGTCACAGTCCGTCGAAGTGGTGGCGACCTTCAGTTCGCCGTCCAGGTTCTTGTTTACGCGGAGAGCGCCTTGGTTGGCTGGGGCCTGGCCGTTGGGGCGGAGCCAGAGAATGTAAACATTTCCAGGAGAGGGCAGGTTTGCCGGCCTGGCAAGGTTGGCGACCTTGATGTCCAGCTCGGTATTTCGGTTGGCGCCTCCTCTGTGCACGCTGACGATGCCGCTGGCGGCGGGAACACTGCTGTCGGCGGTCATGTGGTAGGTTTTGGTGCCAGAGAATGGCCACAGGAAGAGAAACAGAACCAGGACGGAGATGCTATTCATTATTTGCCTTGGATTTCACGTGCTGGAGGCAGGCTGCAGAGAGGAGGAGGGAACTCCTCCCCAACATACTTCTGGATCCAATCATGAACATCTGAGCTCTACGCTTCCTTGTAATCAGCGATAGATTTCGATGCTTCGCTTTTTCAGGGCGAACGCCCTACGACTCGTTTGATGCTCCTGCAGACGGCACGAGTTGCCCGTCCTTGATCAAATCGACCGGACCAGCAGTGGCCAAAATGCAACGTGCTTTTCTCTTCGCTTCCGCACCCGGTGGCCTTAAATTCATCGAGAGGTACATGGAAGAGGTCCGGAAGACGTCCCTACAGCCGCTTTTACGATGTTCATGGCAGATGGCCGGTATCCTCGCGATCGGGTTGAACCCACATCGACTTCTTTTGGGCATTCTGCTGAGATGCGATCAATATCTCTTTTATTGCGTACTGGGCGTTTCCTGGCTGCTCGCCTGAATTCGTTGCATTCTGAGAAAGAGCTGCCGCAATTCTGGCAGTACGGCCGGATCAGCTTTCGCCAAACCAGCGATGATCGGGTCGCGAGCTCCCATGATCTCTTCCAATTGCTGCTTGAGCGGCTCACTCGCGGACTGGTTGATGAACCCGCGTAGATCCGTGAAAAAGCTCGAAGCACTCCCGGACGCGACGGAAAAGTTGTTCTTTTCCGCTTCCGAGTAAACAGCTGCAGAGCGCACGGCCAAGCGGCTGAGCGTCAACTGTCCTCGAGTCGTGAACAGTTCACCTTGCACGTTTCTGTTCTGCTCCATAAGGTAAGAATTTTTCAAATGGCAAGGGATGAAGCCAACGAGAAGCCCGATGAGAAGACTAACGATAGAACTGATGACTGTCGTTTTTGCGGAAAATTTCATAGTAGTAGCCCTTTCGACGACGTTAATCAACCTGACCACTTGGTTTCTTAAATAACGCCGTCACAAGCTCGTTACTTACCTGAGAGTCGACCACATCCTCTCGTTACATAGATGACGTTTGAGGCACTGCTTTTGTAAATAGCGTTCACGCACGCGCTCTGAAACTACTTCAACCCCGAGCCGTCCCGGTCATAAACGCCAATTCCCAAGAGATGATCGCGGTTGTTGAAGCGCTGGACCATGTGTTCGAGCCCGGGCTTATCTCCTGTTTCCAGAATACAACTCTGTGTTGCTGGCCAGTCTCTCTCAAAACGTATCCGCCTTATACTGGGGGATCGCGGCGTGGGCCTCTTTTTCTGACTGCACTTCATACCAGGATGAAGCCAGAGACACCAGCGTGATTCCAATGATCAACGCAGCGATCGATCGCAAACTCAGAACCCACATAAACTTATCGACATCATTCTCTTGTAGATGATTCTCTGCAAACGTGAATACCGTTTTTAGATGCTGAATTCGGCGCAAGAGCCACCTTAGCCACGGCATTCGCAAGGGCATGATGCGGGTAGTCTCCTTTCCCCTATGGGTATGCTGAGAAGACAGATGATCTGGATAGCGGTCCTGACTTGACATGGTCGAAATTCAAACCGCTGACCGAAGCCGAGGAACGAACGGTGAAGATGTTCACGGAACATCTTGCCCTCGCCGTGGCGAACTTGAATCTGCGGGAATCACTTCGCACTCAGGCGATCCGCGATCCTCTGACAGTGCTTTTCAACCGCCCTTATATGGAAGAATCGCTGGACAGAGAGTTTCGGCGCTCTCTGCGAAGAGAATCTCCCCTCACGATTCTGATAATAGATATCGACCACTTTAGACAACTTAGCGATTCGCATGGCTATGAGGCCGGAGATGCAGTGCTTCGAGAACTTGCCAAACTCTTTCAAGCTCAATTGCGCGTGGAGGATATTGCGAGCCGATATGGTGGCGAAGAATTTCTTCTGATCTCGCCGGAGACCGACATAGCTGCTGCGCGTGAATGCGGAGAGAGATTGCGGCAGGCCACCCATGCCATGCGATACAGCATTATGGCCAAACTATTGAAGGAGTCAGCTTATCGATCGGTTTGGCTTGCTTTCCGCAACAAGGCAGTACGATCGATGCTCTCATGCGCGCTGCCGATGCAGCGTTGTATCGTTCCAAGGCTAATGGTCGCGATCGCCTGGAACTGGTCTAACATCGAGCAGGACACAGCTGCCAAGTTGGCTTCGGCTGGTTCTGCGACTGGTTGATCGCGGGGTTGGGAGATCTCATCTCTGGATGTTCGCGTGGAAGAAAATAACGTTATGTCTGGGTTTCCGGCAGTTATGCGGCGCCGCCACATCGGGTAGTCCGCTGGGTACCCGGTCACTGGCGCCACACCCGTCGTGGTTACGTCCGGATCAAAGGGTTGCTGGCGATTTCCTTTTCATGGCAGGTCGCCCGACGATGGCCTGCCTGCATTCGGCCATGTAGGGGAAGAACTTCAGCCCTGTTCGAGGTCCGTCCCAATACTACTTATTTTCTTGGTCTCGGATCATGAATGGCAAACATCTAGGGATCCGGCAGCTAGGCGCATTAGCGTTTTTTCATGCATTGAGCGTCGGACCAATGCATTCTCGCCAGAACGTAATCTAGAACTCTCGTCTACTCGGAAGCAAGGCTCTCCTGGATCGTCTGTGCAACGTCGGCGATTGAAGTATCCTGACTCAGCGTCTCGATCTTTCTATCTTGTGCGACATCTTCAAGACCTATTCTCCTGGCAATCTGCCGTTCCATGCCCAATACGGCCGTGATTTCTCTTTCTGTTAAAAGAAGTATCTGGAGCATCAAGTGATCGCGTTCGTCGCTTCGACGACTCATCCGGGATTGACGCATCAGGATAAAGCTCGCCAGCAGAATTGCCTCGAGAGCCACAATTGTCGCCAGAAGTGAGTAAGGAGCAGGATCAAAATGCCGGATACGCCCGATGGCGAATGTATTCACCGCAGCCCATCCAATGAAGATGGCGAGATGAACGATGACAAAGCTAAGACTTCCGGCGAAGGTCGCAATTGAATCGATCAGGCGTTCCGAGGCTGTGCGCTTGGCGAGGAACTCCTGCTCATGCTTGGCTATGAGGGCGACGTGTTCTTGGATCGGGGTTTGAGAAATGGTCATGTGCTCCCTCCACCTCCATGTAAGAGTCGGGACTGCAAAGAGCTTCTGTACGGTGGAAGGCCGATCGTTATAAAGGTTAGTGGTAAGAGCTAGTCAAACTGTAAGGTCATTGTTTGCGGAGGACCTTTCCATCACTCATGGTTAGGTCGTAGCGGGACAAGACGATCTCCTGGAGCTTGGGTCCCGGAAACATCGTCCCACTCAGAAACTTTTCGACAAAATCACAAGTAAATCCTGTCCCGTCCGATAAACTCTCGGCTGTATCGCCCTCTTCTTTCATTGAGGAGATTATAATCTTCAAATTTTCTTCGTTATGATCTTTCCACTTCATGGCTATTCACCTACCTAATATTGTAATTCAACCTATGAAGCTGTTCTTAATAAGATCGCTAGAGCGTTTAGGTTAGGTGGAGAGCGCATCGAATCGCTCTCCTGTTGTCCTCAGATTGGAAATCTGGCACCTGCGAATGCAATGGCTATCAATATTGGTGCTACGCGTCGCATTTCGAAAATGCACTTTACCGTTTGGCTCCTGTTTATACGGTGCGGACCAGATTGCCCACCTGCTATAGAAAGACGGCTGGCGATACCGGCTCCTTCAGCCGATAAACGGCTGTCTATGAACTCAGTTTGGAAGTTATCTCCTCCTGCTCGGGTATGGCGATCGTGTGGCACAAGATCAGCAAGCCATATACAGTTTTGGCGTCCACCATATGAGACTGGGTGTAATTCAGGAGTAGAAGCGGTGTCCACCGTGTAACCAGCTTGCTGCAAGAGCAGTTGCCGAGTGTGGAGTAGGGTTTCGTCCAGCCCATACGTGAGTATCCGGCGCGAATCTGGCTGCGACGAAAGCATTGTTCCTGTCCTTGTGTCTTAGGTATACATCAGAGTCATCTGACCCGCACCTCGTTTTTGCAGCCAACCATAATCACGTTGGACTCCATCCATCGAAAAGGCGTGATAGAAGAGTCCTTGTGGTCTCCAAGTGGGGTTATTTTGCAGGAGAGTGATGACAGCGTCGCGGAGTTGAGAGAGCGGTTGCGCGTGAGCGAAGAAGCGTTACAGCAGATGGAGCGCCTCTCCGTAGCTAATCGTTATGCAGCCGCGATCATGCACGAAATCAACAACCCTCTCGAATCCCTTACCAATCTCATGTTTTTGATCAAACATGGTGCGAGCGACGCAACTACCGTGAAGGCCTATGCTGAGCTTTCGGAGATCCAGTTGGTCCGCATGGGGGAACTCACACGCCGCACTTTAAGCTTTTACCGAGATCACACCGAGCCATCTGACTTCGATCTGATCGAGATCGCTGAATCGGCACTTAAGATTCACGCCCATCGAGTAAAGCGCCAAAGCGTGGAAGTATGCAAGAAAGTTCCTACAACTGCCATTGCCCATGTTTTCCCGGGCGAAATCCTACAGGTTCTTTCAAATCTGATTCTGAACTCGCTGGACGCCCTTCCGGAGACCGGGGGAGTCTTGACTCTAAGAGTCAAGACCTAGGGGGGAAATACACATCCTGATAGCCGACAATGGAACTGGCATGGAGCCCTCTATTTATGAGAATCTTTTCAAGCCGCATCTCACAACCAAGCCTAAGGGCAATGGTCCGGGATTGTGGCTGTCTCGAGATATTGTCCAAAGGCACAGGGGAACTATTCGATGCCGCAGCTCCCGTCGTCAGGGACGAAGTGGGACGTTGTTCAAAGTTCCTTTACCTGTCAAGCAAGCGGACGAAGCCTCGTCAAATTCAGGCACACTACACCTCGCGCGAGGCTGATCCTACTGAAGCCTTGGGGCTCTTCTGAATTTATGAAGCGATGCTCGAAACTACGTAATTGATTCACCTAACCACAGGCTGTAGATACTTCACAGCCCAGCAGAGCTTCTATGGTTTCTGGCGGCGACGGATAGGATAAAAGGAAGCCCTGTATGCAATCGCAATGGAGTTCCCTCAGTACCCGCATTTGATCTTCATGTTCAACGCCTTCGGCGATTACCTCCATTTGAAGGCCGTGTCCCATTGCGATAATTGATTTCACAATGGAATAACTGCGGCTGGATTCACAGAGCTGCTGAATGAACGAGCGGTCGATCTTGAGTGTCGAAATTGGCAGGCGATGCAGGTGTTGCAGAGAAGAATAGCCGGTCCCAAAGTCGTCTACCGCAAAACGGATGCCTATTTCTGCGAGTTCCGTCATTCGCCCGGCGACCTCGTTAATGTTCACGACGACCCTCTCGGTAATCTCCATCTCTAGCCAAGCAGGATTGATTCCGGATTTGGAGATCACTTGTCGAATCTCGGAGACGAAATCGGGCCGCATGAGTTGCAAGGGCGAGATATTAATCGCGATACACACAGGAGTTTCCCGGCCTGCGTTCCAGAGCATCAACTGGCGGCACGCTTCTTCGATGACCCATTTCCCGAGTAGGTGAATTAGTCCGCTTTCTTCCGCGATAGTAATGAAGCGGTCCGGACTCACAAAACCAAGATCCGGATCAGGCAGACGCAGCAGGGCTTCCATTCCGCGGACCTGACCACTCATGTTGTACTGCAGCTGATAGTGAAGCTTTAGCTCTCCTGCCTGCAACATCGTCCGCATGTGAGCATCCACCCCGGAGACCTCAGCCGCCGTGGTAATGGCAGACCCTACGAAGTCGTGACGATTCCCCCCAGCTCGTTTAGCCCGGTACATTGCGGCGTCCGCGTTTCTCCACAGTTCGGCAGCGTCGAAGCCATGGTCGGGATAAACCGCAACTCCCATGCTGGCCCCTAGGATAATTCTATGTCCCTCGATTTCCGTGGGAACGGAGAATGCCTGCAAAAGCGCTTTGGCGACAATCCCAGCCGAGGCTACGCTTTCAACTTCACCCAAGACAATCGTAAACTCCTCACCGCCGGTGCGAGCCACGGTATCCATCCCTCGTAACCTGCGGGTTAGTAGGTTTCCGACTCGCTTAAGGCACTCGTCCCCAATTGCATGTCCGTACCAGTCATTTATTTGTTTGAAGCGGTCCAGGTCGAGACAGATAATCCCGGCGCGATGGCCCTGAGCCAGCGCTGTGGCAAATACCCGATTTATCCGCTTCTCAAGTAAAATCCGATTCGGCAGCCCGGTGAGCGCGTCGTGATGAGCAAGTTGTAACAGATGTGCATGGAGGTAACGCTGTTCCGTTATGTCTTCTGCCACTACGAATCTTATCTGTCGTCCCTCGAAGAAAATGTCGTTCGCATACACCTTGACATAGATCTGAATGCCGTCTCTTTTGCGGTGAATTGTGGTCCTCTCAGCAGCAGCGCCGATACCAGCGAATACAGACTGAACTGCGGGGGCGTTCTGAGGCACTTCGATATCATTCAGATTCAGGGATAGGAACTCTTCCCGGGTATATCCGTACTGACGTTGTGCGCCCTCGTTGACCTCCAAAAAACAGGAGGCGTCGATATCGTAGATCCACATAGGAAGAGGAGTGCCCGCAAAAAGGAGCGGAATAATTCCTTCGGGACTATTTGGAAGATTAGGGGCGGGTCGCGAGAAGCTCTTCAATTCCATAAGATTGGCCCGCCAGCTACTAAAGCTCGTTGTAGGATAAGGCTACCGATCACC